>Ga0180429_10005316_pt1 | contig 10226 bp, 9 predicted proteins | sample SS_ome_FD_132428 | JGI IMG/M metagenome (GOLD analysis project Ga0180429, IMG submission 132428) | Hypersaline lake sediment archaeal communities from the Salton Sea, California, USA - SS_1_S_1 metaG | ecosystem: Environmental > Aquatic > Non-marine Saline and Alkaline > Hypersaline > Sediment ...
TAGAGGCTGATCTGGTAGAGGTGCGCCGTCGACTCGGGGATGGTGGCGATGGCGATGATGGCGATGGCAGCCACCGATTCCCACGCCTTGGGGTTGCCGAAGGCGGGCAGCGTCAGTTTGGGGGCCTGCAGGAAGCTAGCAGACCCAATCCCGCTGAGGTCGACAAGGCCGAAGGGGATGGCCACGATGTAGCCGACGATCGCTCCCAGCAGGATCGGGAGGAGACCTACGAACCCCTTGCCCTGCAGGTAGACCGACAGCACGACGGTCACGACGAGGGTGATGATCGCTACGAACCAGTTGGCGGAGGCCATGTCCAGCGCCGCGCCGCCCAGGGTCACGCCGATCACCAAGGCGACCGATCCCGTGAGGACCGGCGGCAGGATTTTGTCGAGGAAGTCCTTGCCGGCGCGTGTGATGATGAAGCCCACGATGATGTTGAGGATGCCCGTGGCCACAATGCCGACCTGAGCGAGGCGCACGGCGTCACCTGCGTAGACACCGTATTCCGCGCCGGTCAGGGTCAGCGTTGCCGCGATGTAGCTGAATGAGGAGCCGTAGTAGAGCGGGATGAAGCTGCCGATCCAGATCTTCGATAGGATCAGGGCGACGAGGGTTGCCAGGCCCGAGACGGTCAGCACGGCGCCGACGTCGAAGCCGACGAGCAGAGCGACCAGGACGGTTGCCGGGAACATGGTCAACACGTGCTGGAAGCCTAGCAGGACCATCTGACCAAAGGGCGGGGCCTCATTGGGAAGATAGCCGAATACCTTGGGTTTGTCTGCCATTGATTGCTTACCTCCTGAGTGACAAGGCTGGGCGCAGATGATTCATGGACGTTGTCAGTGTGGCACTTCTTGTCGGCTACCACCTCCTCCCTGAACGCAATGACCAGGCGGGCGACGTCTCTACACCGGCTCGTACTTCAGGCCGAGGACCGGCTCTCCGTACTGCACGCGGACGGGCTCCCAACTGGGCTTCAGCTTCATCCCGGTTGCGATACCGTCCAGCGAGTCGGCCTTGATCTGTCCCATCGCCTTGATCCCGTTCTCAAACATACCTACACCGATGATGAGAAATCGCTCATCAAATCCCCAGGGCAGATTGAATATCTGCGTGTAGGCCAGCAACGTGGCGTCCCCCTCGGGCGCCAACGGCTCGAAGTCGCGCCCCTTGCACGAGAGACACTGCTCGTGTTGGGGATAGTGCACGCGACCGCACTCCGTGCACTTGTAGCCCGTGATCTTGATCTCACTCACTTTGCACCTCGCCTAGGCCCGCTTCATGATGAAGGACAGGACGTTGTTGCCGAAGCCGCCGAAGTTGACGGTCAGCCCATAGGTGGCGTTCTCGACCTGCCGGCCCTTGGGCAGCTCGTGCCGCAGCTGCCAGGTGATGTCGACGATCTGGGCGACGCCTGTGGCGCCCACCGGATGCCCTCTGGCCTTCAACCCGCCCGAGACGTTGATGGGAATCTTGCCGCCGAGCTTGGTCTCGCCGGCCAGCGCGGCCTTGCCGCCCTCACCCTTCTCGAAGAAGCCCACGTGCTCGCTCTCGGCCACCTCCAGGATGGTGAAGGCATCGTGGAGCTCGGCGACATCGATGTCCTTCGGTTCGATGCCCGCCCTCTTGTAGGCCTGCTGCGATGCCAGTGTCACCGACTTGAGATCGGTAGGGTCCTCGCGCTCCTGCAGCGTGTGCGTGTCGGTGGCCTGGCCGAAGCCGGCGACGACCACGGGCACATGCTCCGTGAGCTTCTTGGCCTGGTCCAGCGGGCACAGCAGGACCGCAGCTGCACCGTCGCTGACTGGGCAGGCGTCGTAGAGGTGTAGCGGGTCAGCGACCGTCGGATTGTTGACCACGCTGTGCGGACTGTCAAGGATGCCCTCTTTGGTGATGTTCATCTCGACGTGTGCGTAGGGGTTCAGCGCGCCCATCGCCTGGTTCTTGATGGCGATGGCGACCAGCATCTCACGTGTGAGCCCATAGGTCTCCATATAGAGCCGCGTGAACATCCCCGCCATGCCCGGCAATGTGATACCGTAAGGGTATTCGACCTCGGGGTGTGTGAGGGTTGCGACGAAGTCGGTGGCTCGCCAGCCGGTGACCTCACGCATCTTCTCTCCGCCGGCTACCAGGACAGCGTCGTAGTAGCCCGATGCGACCGCGAGCACGCCGTTCTTCATCGCGCTTCCGCCCGAGGCCGGGCCGTTCTCCACGGTGTCCGCGGCGGCGGGCAGCAGGCTCAGTCGGTCCACCAGCGCGCTGGCAATGGCCGTTTGGTGTTGCAGGATGCCGCCGCCCATATTGCCGACGTAGACCGCATCCACGGCCTTTTCACCCAGCTTTGCGTCATCCAGCGCCTTGAGCGAAGCATAGGCAAGCATATCGACCAGGGTGTCCTGGTCCCGACGGCCGAAGGGGATCATCCCCACGCCGATGATGGCGACGTCTCTCATGGCTACCTCCCCTTCAGTCCGGCGATCTTCTCGCGAATCATCGCCTCGTTCGCGACGATGATCTCCTTCTCGGCCAGAGCCATCAGATCGTCCGGCACCGGGCGGTCGCCGACAACCAGACGTGACTTGGTGGCGAAGTAGAGATCGCGAGTCAGGCGGAACGAGGGCGCGCCGCCCAGTTCGTGCGGGATCGTGGTGGGTATCAGTCCGTACTCGATCATCCACCGACGAAAGCCGATGGGGCTCTCAGCGACGATCAACACCTCATCCTGTCCCAGGTACTCGATGTGGTGCTCCATCTTGGCGGCGAAGAGGTGCGCGCCGACGCGCAGCCCCCGGTCGATGGCCAGGGTGTGCAGGCTCATGCCGGTCTCGGCGGTGTACATCCGGCTATTGACCATACCGACCATGATGCCGTCGATCTGGCCCACGAGGCAGAACTCGTTCTGCACACGATAGTACTGCCAGGCCAGCAGCTCGGCGTAGATCCGCGCACCCACGACGTTGTAGTAGTCCTTGTCGATGAAGAGCGTCGGGTGGACGGCCTTCAGGAGGGTCGGCACGTCGTCGCGGGTGACCTCGCGCACGGTCATGTGCTTGCCGTTCGCCAGGGTGATCACCTTGGGCGGATAGGAAGCTTGTGGGTATTCGGGGGGCCGCAGGACGGCCTCGAGTTCCATGTCCACTGCCATCGTCGTCTCCTTGTTCAGTACGTCCGATCCCTCGCCTTGAGGGCATCCAGGCTCTCCACGTGGGCGGAGTCGTAGGCGTCGCCGAACTTGGTCTTCGGCATCTCCGCCTTTTTCGCCATCAGCTCATCGTACTCGTCGTCCTCCACGAAGGCCACGCACCGCCCGATACAGGATTCGCCATCCACGAAGCGCCACGGGAAGAAGCCAATCTGCACCCGCCGGTTGACCAGCAGGTCGATGTCGCCGCCGATGCACTCCGCGTGGATGATGCCATGGGGGAACATCTCGATGTGCATCAGCTGGTACTTGGTGTCATCGAAGATATCCGCCAGGGAGCCGCCGTACTTGTTCTGGAAGTGGACCTCGGCTTGCTTGGCCTGGCGCGGCATCCAGTCGCGGACGATGGTGTTCATCGGGTGATCTGCGCTGCCGCAGTCGACGCCGATCCAGCGCAGCTTCTTTGCCTTGGCCCATTCCGCGAACTCGCGGTCGGGGCCGGGGTGCTGGACCATATAGCGAATCTCGTGCGCCGTGGGCATATCCCACCCGAAGTGGTGGAAGCCGGTGTGGATGATGAGGATGTCGCCCTCCTTCACCTCGACGCGGTCCTCCACCATCTGAGAGGTGTAGATGTCGTAGTCCGAGGCGACGTCCGAGAGGTCCACCACCACGCCCTCGTGGACGAGGAAGTCCAGCTCCAGCTCGGCGATGTCCTTGCCGGCGGTGTAGAAGTGGATTTCGCCGTCGAGGTGTGTGCCAAGGTGATTGGAGTGCGTCAGCACTTGCCCGTTGGCGCCGTTGGGCGCCAGCCGTTTGAAGTACTTGAGCTGCAGCGGTTCGTAGGTGGGCCACGGCGGGGTGCCGACGCCCAGTGGGATGGTCAGATCAATCAGTTTCATCGAGATGCCTCCTATGCCTACTTGCAGATTCCCCTTAGAGCCCTGAATGCCTGTTCGAAGCATGCCTGCGGCGCCCGGACCAGCCCGGCGCCAACCATACCGATGCCCGGTTCCTTGTGCGCAATACCCGTGTTGATGAAGGGCAGGATACCCGTGGCCATGACCTTGCGCACGTCGATGCCCAGCGGCGTACCACGGAAGTTGAGCCCCGGCACGGTGAAGAACTCGTGCTCGCCCTCGGTGATCTCATACATCTCGCGCGTCACCTGCGCGGCAAGGTCGGACGTGCCGCCGACAAAGCGTACGATGGCTGGGGCCGCCGCCATCGCGAAGCCGCCCACGCCGCAGGTCTCCGTGATGCTTGAATCGCCGATGTCGGGGTTGGCGTCTGCCGCGGTGTAGCCGGGCAGCCAGAGCCCGTCGACAATGGGTGCCGGGGCGGTGAACCATTGTCCCGGCAAGCCGGCGACGCGGATGCCGAAGTCGGTGCCGTTGCGCGCCATAACGGTGACCAGCGAGCTTCCCTCGACCTCCTCCGCCGGCTCGATCATCGCCTTGACGGCGGCCATCGAGAGGTTGAGGAAGAAGTGATCGTTGCTGTCGATGAAGCGCAGAATCTCCTGCGCCCGGGCCTTGGTCGTCGCCGCGATCAGCTCCGGCGCGACCTGGCGCACGAAGAGCGAGGTGGCGGCGCGGTTGCGGTTGTGCACCTCGTCGCCCATGTGGAGCGCCTGCGCGATGATGCTGCGCAGGTCGATGGGGCCCGTGCGGTGGATCGTGCGCCGCAGCGCCGGGTAGAGATCCGTCTCCATCCATTTGAGATGAGCCAGCACGTCGTCGCCGTAGGCCCCGTAACGCAACACGCGCCCCAGCCCCTCGTTCTGCGTGCCGAAGGTCGTGTTGCCGAAGGTCTCGTTCTCGACGGCGAAGACCGGCATGGACGGTGAGACGATGCCGGCCATAGGCCCGACGGTGTGGTGGTGGTGGCAGGGATCGAACGCTACGGCGCCCGAGGCGGCGAGCCCCGCTGCCTCTTCGTAGCCCGGTGCCCAGCCCTCATAGACGATGGCGCCCATCACCGCGCCGCGCGTCGGGCCGCACATACGATCCCACGTGACCGGCGGCCCGGCATGGAGGATCATGCGATCGCCCATCCCGGGGATCAGGTCACGGGCGATGCCCATCCCGACGAGCCGGGGTCTTCCGGTGCGGATGCGCTGTAGCGCCTCGGCGTTGGCGGCGTCGATGTCGACGCCGGACGCTGTCGTCGAGAGTGTCGTGTAGCCCGCGAGTGGGGGACGCCAGTCGACGCTGACGGTCTCCGCGCCCTGATCGCGCAGGCTCTCGGCAAAGCTCTCGAGGCCGACGTTGACCGCTCGAAGGGGCTGCCCGAAGAAACTCTGGATTGCCATACTATGCGCTCCTCTGCTTCAGGATGTAGCCGGCCAGGCGGGCGGCTGCCGCGTTGGAGTCCATCACGATCACGCCGGCCTGCCGCAGGATGTCCACCTGGCGTGACGCATCCTGGGGGTCGGTGTTGGTTCCACAGACGTGCGCGAGGAAGAGTACCTCCCGTTTCTTCTTGAGGCGGTCCCGCGCCTCGTAGACCGCCTCGACGGCGGCGCCCGCGGGGTTGGGGTGGACGCCGTATCCCAGGACGACGTCGATGTAGACGATGGCGGTGTTGGGATCGCGGGCCTCGTGGACGAGTCGGCGGTTGCGCAGGGCCGGATCGATCATCGGGTGCAGCCGCCCCTGGGTGAACTCGTCCTCGCCCAGGTCCACCACCGTATGCCCCTCGCTGACGTTCGAGCTGGCCAGAAGGAGCCCCTTGGCGAGCGGGGCGTTGGACTTGACCTTGCCCTTGCCCAGCATCTTGGCAAGGATCAGTTGGGTCTCGTAGCAGAAGGTGCCACCGCTGAAGAGCCCGCGATAGTACCGCTGATTCTTGTTGAGTTTGGCCCGGAGCTCACGGGCCTGGTTCTTGAGTGTGCGGTTGCGCCTGCGGACCGCGGCGAGGGCATCGTCGGGGTCCCGGCCGGTGGCCAGCGCACCGGCGATCAGTGCGGCCCGCTCCAGCGTCGTGGCGGGGATGCCGCCGGCTGCCTCAATGGGGTCTTTCTTGCCACCGAGGAAGCAGACGACCGCGGGCTTGTCGCACGCCCTCACCGTCTCCAGCACGGCCTCGGCGACTTCGGGAGCCGGTGGCTTGGAAACAAGGAGCAGCACGCGCGTGGCGGGGTCGGCCGCCAGCGCCTTGACGGCTTCGACCATCATGATGCCGCCTACCTGGGCCGACAGGTCGCGTCCGCCCGTGCCGATGGCCTGGGTGATGCCGACCCCGTGTTGGGCCAGGCTGGTCGAGACTGCCTGCAGCCCTGTCCCGCTGGCAGCCACAATGCCGACGCCGCCCTCGGCGGGCGGCGTCGTGAGGATGGCGTTAGCGAATCCCAGGGCCTTGCCGTTGACGATGGCCGTGCCCGCGTCCGGCCCCATCACCAGGAGCCCTCGCTCGCGCCCCATCGTCTTGAGCTCGATCTCGTCCTCGACGGACACGTTGTCGCTGAAAAGGAAGACGTGTAGGTCCCGCAGCAGCGCCTCTCGAGCGACATCGGCTGCATATTGCCCTGCCACCGAGACGAGAGCCAGATTGGCGTCCTCAAGCTGCCTGGTGGCGGCGGCGATCGTCCTTGGCCTGGGTGCGTCCGAGGGCCCCGCCTCGGGCGCGGCCCTCTCTGACAGCACTTCCTCCGCGTGGGCGATGGCCCCGAGGGCTGACTCCTCCGATGTGGCCCGCACCGCGATCACCAGGTCGTCGGCGGAGGCGGCAGCAGCCTGCTCCGTGAGGAGATCCGCGTTCTCGAGGATGCCCCGGTTAGCCGGCGTGCCCATCACCACGGCGGCGTCCTCGACACCATCGAGCGCCAGCAGGGCCTGTGCGGCCTGCAACAGCGTGACCGAGTCGTAGTACTGCCCAGCCTTGACCAGTGTTTGGATGACCAAGTGAGCCTCCTTGCGCTACACCCGTGCGCCGACGGCGGCGCAGGCGTCCAGCCCCATCGCGAAGCCCATCAATGTGTCGGTGCCTGAGGTGGCACCGAAGTCCCGAATCCTGCCCGCCGCACGTCGTACGGCCGCGCGGGCCTGGGCCGTGGGCGTGGCCAGCGCCCTGAGCAGGTCGTGCCACTTCTCGTCGCATCCGCCCTGTGCCGCAGCGGCCAGGTATGCTCCGGCCAGTTTGGTTGTACGTTCACACGTGCCGGACCAGATGGCGTGGCACAGGCTTTCCCGCATGGGGTGGTCGCCGGCCCATAGCGCCAGCATCAGCCCCGCGAGGAAGTCGTCTCCTGCGGGTGTGAGTCCGGGGCCCAATCCGCTAAGGGCGGACGCTGCCGCTCGGACCGCGGCGAGGTCCTGGGACAGGATATCCTCGCTCAGTTCACGGCTGTGATGGGCCAATCTGCGCTGCGTGCTGTGCTGAGACGCGCTGCCGGCGGCCCACTGCGGCCTACCTATGGCTCTGTTTGCGCTGAGAAGGTGCCGCCGGCTGGACTTTCTGGGCCGCAGCAAGTCCCAGCGCGGTCGCGGGTCCCAGACAGTGAACGACGGCGCGAGGTCCAGCGCCCAACTGCCGATGTGCAGGCATCCCGCCTCAAGCCGGACACGGTGAAGGTCACCGATGAGTGGCGGAGGTAAGGGGTCCACGATGAGGTGGAAGGGACCGTTCCCCAGTGACGGCGTCACGAGCGCGACGATGTCCTCTCCCACGACCAGGTTCACGGCCCGGTTGAAGCGGGCCAGCTCGCGAACCGGGCTCTCCTCGGGAGATGCGCCCGCGGCGAGGAGTAGGTCATAGGTCGGGTGGCTTGCACTGTGCAACTGCACGCGATGCATGGATGGCCACCTACACGACTGCGGTTGGTAGATATCGGAGCTACAGAGCCATTCTACTGCATACCTTCTTTTGGTGTCAAGGAAGGTCGGCCTGTGGGACGGGTGAGCATCGGCCACTCCGAGGGTGGGTAGGTAATTTGAAAGATTTGTGTATTAATAAATACAATGATATAATAAAATACCTGTTGGATGGATAAGGGAGCTGAGATGACAGAGCTGCGAAGCAGCAAGGTGGCCGACCTGCGGGCCGGGTTCCGTGGTGAAGTACTGGTGCCCGGCGATGCCGGCTACGATGACGCCCGGGAAATCTGGAATGGGATGTTCGACCGCAGACCGGCTGCGATCGCACGCTGCGTCGGGACGAGTGACGTTATGCGGGCGGTCGACTTTGGCGGGGAGCAGGGCCTGGAGATCTCAGTCAAAGGGGGAGGGCATAACTCCGCAGGAACCGCGGTCTGCGAGGGCGGGCTGATGATCGACCTGTCTCTGATGCGTAGTGCTTACGTGGATCCACGACGGAGGACAGTGCGGGTAGATGGCGGTGCCCTGCTTGGCGACCTGGACTTCGAAACTCAGGTCCACGGACTGGCTGTGTCAGGAGGCGGCATCATCTCACATACCGGCGTTGGTGGATTGACGCTGGGGGGAGGGTTCGGCTGGATCAGCCGCAAGCACGGGTTGGCGGTCGACAATCTCATCTCAGCCGAGGTGGTCAAGGCAGACGGGAAGCTAATGCATGCCAGTGAGACAGAGAACACGGACCTCTTCTGGGCGATCCGCGGTGGTGGGGGCAACTTCGGCATCGTGACGTCTTTCGAATTCCGTTGTGTGGATATCGGCACCAAAGTCTACTCGGGCCTCATCGTCAAGCGGTTCGAGGATGCTAAGGAGTATATGAGGTTCCACCGCGACTACGCGCGGACGATGCCCGACGAGATGACTGCCTGGATGTTGGTGCGCCACGCGCCGCCGCTGCCCTTCTTGCCCTCCGACGTGCACGGAAAACTGGTGATGATCGTGCCTTTCGTCTACCTGGGCGATGAGGCCAAGGGGGCTGAGGCGATCAGGCCTTTTAGGGAGGCTACGCCATCGCACGGCGAGGGGATCGGGATGAACCCGTGGGTTGGTTGGCAAGCGGGCTTCGACCCGCTGGTCGATCACGGTGCCCGCAACTACTGGAAGTCGCATCACCTCCGGGAACTGTCGGATGGTGCCATAGACGCAATCCTCCACTTTGCGCAGGAGATGCCGACCGACGAGTCTGAGGTGTTCGTTCCCCATATGGAGGGGGCGCCCAGCCGAGTACCGGAGGACGCCACGGCCTACTCCCATCGGACGACACCATTCCTGCTGAATCTGCACACACGATGGCGCGACGCAGCCGATGATGCTCGGTGTGTGCGCTGGGCGCGCGAGTTCCACGAGGCTACGCAGCCATACGCTGAGGGTGTCTACGTCAATTTCCTGAGTGACGAGGGCGCGGGCCGCGTCAAGGCAGCCTACAGGCCGGCGGTCTGGGATCGGCTGGTGGAAGTGAAGCAGCGATATGACCCTGGCAACCTGTTCCACATGAATCAGAACATCAAGCCCGACTGACGTCGGCAGGGCCATACAGCAGGCAGCCCACTCTGTGGGCTGCCTGCTGTCGCGTCTCGGCGCTTCCTTGACGACGTGCATTCGGTTCGGACCTCGCGGACGGGGCGGGAAGGTCGAGCCCGCGCGGGGGCTGCTCGCTCAGCACCTTGCGCGATGGTTGCCATCCGGACACGACAACCTATGATGACGAGCAAGGCAAACGACACGAGTTGGGAGGATATACGTGACAGAAGACGACTTCGAGATGCCTGACCTGGAAGGTCTTGCGGAGCAGATGGAGGACGCGCTGGCAGAGGCGCAGAAGGCGATGGCCGATCTTCCGACAGATATGGGGGACTTGGGAGGTCTGATGGGATCCCTGTCGAGCCTGGTGGGCGGCTTGCCAGCCGATCTGGGCGAGTTGAGCGGCGCCATCTCGGGGTTCGAGGCACAGCACGAGGCCAACGTCGCCTCAGCGAGGGGGGAACCGGACTGGGGGGTCGAGGCCGATATTCGGGCAGGAACCAAGCTGCACGTGGTGATCGGCACGGAGATGGACCTGGCGGCCGCCGCCGCGCTCCGGCTGCGCAGCGCGCGGCCGCCGGCCGAAGGGCCCGCCGGGGCGAACCCCGCCACCACGAGGGCCGTGGCTTCCGCGCCCAGCCCCCGAACGGACTAGGATGGGACAGGCTCTCCGTACGGACAAA
>Ga0180429_10005317_pt1 | contig 10226 bp, 10 predicted proteins | sample SS_ome_FD_132428 | JGI IMG/M metagenome (GOLD analysis project Ga0180429, IMG submission 132428) | Hypersaline lake sediment archaeal communities from the Salton Sea, California, USA - SS_1_S_1 metaG | ecosystem: Environmental > Aquatic > Non-marine Saline and Alkaline > Hypersaline > Sediment ...
AATACTTAAAATTAGCATGAATCTACTGTTTTTCAATTTTATTTCCTCTTTTAAAATTTTTCTGAAAATTAGTCTGCGATGATCAAATACGAACATCGACACATAAGCAAAAACCCTGCATCATCCTCAGGAAGAACCACCCGGTAGCGTTCAGGGAAACTGTTGTCTTGCTGATTGTAGGTAAATATATACATAGGCATTGGGATTGGCCCTCAAACAATATGATTATTTAAAATAGGTTCTAATAATACTTTTCAAGCAATAAATTAATAACAATAAGATTTGTGATGTTTGGGTTCCTGGGGCTTTAAAAAAACTTTGAGCTAAATTAGATAGATGACTTTCCAAACAGAATGTCGGCTTTTTTTACTGTGTTTATTAACGGTTGGCAGTCCTTACTGAATTGGCTAAAGTCATATCATTATTATGTATTTTCTCATATTTAGCATTTAAATCATTATTGGGGTTTTTGCTATGGCTAAGATTAGTGTGAATGGCAAAGTTGAAGATATTGAGGTGGACGCGTCTACACCTTTATTGTGGGTATTGCGTGAACATCTTGGCTTAACCGGTACAAAATACAGTTGCGGTATCGGTGTATGTGGTAGCTGCACGGTGCATTTAAATGGCAAGGCAGTGCGTTCCTGTACTATTCCAGTCGGTTCATTAAAGCCTTCCCAAAAAATTACCACCATTGAAGGGCTTTCCAAAGATGGCAGTCATCCCGTTCAAAAAGCCTGGAATGAACTGGATGTACCCCAATGCGGTTACTGCCAGCCTGGCATGATCATGAGTGCGGCGGCTTTGTTAAATGACAAGCCCATACCCAGCGATGCCGATATTGATTCTGGTATAACCAATATTTGCCGTTGTGGCACATTTAACCGGGTTCGTGAAGGTATACACCTGGCTGCGAAGATTGATAAAGATGGAGGCCAGAATGTCTGATCAGTCTGTTGATATCTCCCGACGTAAATTTCTGATAGGCACGACATCAGCAGGAGTAGGCCTGTCATTGGGGTTTTATCTGCCGCTGGCCAATGCCCAGTCGAATGATGATGTATCGGAAACCGAAGTTAATGCCTGGGTGGTTATCCAGCCTGATGATACCGTTATTATTCGTATTGCGCGTTCTGAAATGGGCCAGGGCACATTAACCGGCCTGGCGCAGATGGTAGCTGAAGAACTGGAGTGTGACTGGTCAAAAGTCACTACTGAATATCCTACCCCTGGCGAAAGTCTTGCCAGGAACCGTGCCTGGGGCAGTTTTTCCACGGGAGGCAGCCAGGGGATTCGGGGCAGTCATGAGTACGTTCGCAAAGGAGGTGCTACTGCACGAGTGATGCTGATAGAAGCAGCGGCAGAAAAATGGGGGGTATCCTTCGAAGAATGTTCAGTATCTTCCGGAATAATAACCCACAACCCTTCCGGACGAACCACCACCTATGGCAAGGTGGCCACGGCAGCTGCTGATGGCATACCACCATTGGAAGTAAAACTTAAAGATCCCAAAGACTGGAAGCTGATAGGCAAACCGCTCAAGCGACTGGATACATTCGATAAATTAACGGGAAAACAGGTATTTGGTACTGACCTGAGCTTGCCTGGCATGCTAAATGCCGCCATAAGAGCCTGTCCCGTTTTTGGCGGTACCTTGAAGTCTTTTGATGCTGCAGTAGCTATCAAGATACCTGGGGTAAAAGCTGTTGTGAAAGTTGAGGATAATGCGGTTGCCGTGGTTGCGGAAAACTGGTGGCAGGCGAAAACAGCATTGGACAAAGTCAATATTACCTGGGACTTGGGGCCAAATGCTGACTTGGATAGCACTGCAATCGACGAAATGCTGAATGAAGGCTTGTCAGCCAAGCAAGCTTTTACCGGTAACCAGGCCGGTAACGCGCAACATGCTATAGAAAATTCAGCAACAACTATTGAAGCGACATACGCTTATCCTTACCAGAATCATGCTCCGATGGAGCCGATGAACGCCACGGCCCGATGGACGCAGAAACGCTGTGAAGTCTGGTGTCCAACCCAAAATGGCGAGGCCGCCCTGCAAGCTGCTGCCGAGGCCGCGCAATTACCAGCTAAACAGTGCGAAGTTTATAAAATACATCTTGGTGGCGGGTTTGGGCGTCGTGGTGCTTTCCATGATTTTGTTAAGCAGGCTGTTGCCATTGCCAAACAGCTACCAGGTATACCGGTTAAACTGCTTTGGACACGCGAAGAGGATATGCAGCATGGACATTATCACCCGATAACCAAGGCCAAATTTGTTGGTGGTCTGGATAAAAATGGTGAGCTGACCGGCTTAAATGTTCGTATTTCTGGCCAGTCGATACTAGCGGCAGTCAATCCAAAATGGATGCAAAACGGCGTTGACATGTTTGTCTTCCAGGGATTATTGCCTGATGGTGATCACGCTATCAGTTACTCGATTCCCAATTTACTGGTGGAACATGCCATGCGTAATCCACCAGTGCCACCCGGTTTCTGGCGTGGTGTCAACGTAAATCAAAACGCCATCTACATGGAAAGCTTTATCGACGAGTTGGCCCATACTGGAGGCAAAGATCCACTAAAATTCCGCCAAAAATTAATGGCTAACCAGCCCAAGAGTTTGGCAGTGCTTAATGCGGTTGCTGAAAAAGCCGGCTGGGGAAATCCCGCACCGGAGGGTGTATACCGTGGTTTGGCTGTTTGCAAGGCATTTGCCAGCTATGTTGCTGCCTGTGCAGAGGTTTCTGTTGACCAGGATGGCATTCTAAAAGTACATCGAATCGTGGCTGCCACGGATCCCGGCTACGCGGTTAATCCGCAGCAGATCGAGGCCCAGGTAGAAGGCTCATTTGTTTTCGGTTTATCAGCATTACTCTATGGTGAATGTACCTTGAAAAATGGAGCTATCGAACAGGACAATTTTCATAATTATCCTTCCATGTTGATATCTGAAATGCCAAAAGTGGACGTTATCGTCATGCCTTCGGGTGGCTTCTGGGGCGGTATTGGTGAACCGACTATAGCTGTGGCGGCACCTGCAGTTTTAAACGCAATATTTGCAGCAACCGGTAAACGTATCCGTAGTTTCCCATTAAAACACAGCGATTTGCGCAAAGTCTGACTGCCATCTTTAATTAATGAGTCAAGCAACTGATGACATAGAGGTTCTCAGTACCGCACTAAACTGGCTGAAAAGCGGCGAACAGGCTGTTCTGGTAACTGTTTTGAAAACATGGGGATCATCGCCACGACCGCCGGGCTCCCTGATGGTAATGAATCTTTCAGGAAAATACGCAGGTTCAATTTCCGGTGGCTGTGTTGAACAGCAACTTATCGAGCGGTTACAAGCTGATCAGCTGGTCGAGGCCTATCCGGCATTCATTAACTATGGTGTTGATGCGCAGCAGGCAAGCCAACTGGGGCTTCCCTGCGGTGGTCAGTTGCTTTTATTGATCGAGCAGCTTACGGATGAATTGTCGATTGAAAAAATTTTGACTGATCTCAGTCAGGGAAAGCTTGTTACCAGAAAGGTGGATACCAATAGCGGAACAGTGGATTTGCTGACTGGCAAAGTCGGCAAGGACATTCAGCAAGCTGAATCTGCCGTGGTAAAAACATTTGGTCCCTCCTGGCAGCTTTTCATCATTGGTAATGGGCAAATAGCCACTCAGCTGGCACGCATGGCATTGCTGCTTGACTACCGGGTCGTGATTTGTGACCCGCGAAATAACTATGAAAATCATGATCCCGTCGAGCATGTTGATTATATAAAGACAATACCGGACGATGCCATCAACCAGATTGGCAATCTACAACGAACTGCCGTCGTGGCTCTCGCTCATGATCCGCGCCAGGATGACCTGGGGTTGATTGCGGCACTGGAATCGAATGCGTTTTATATTGGAGCATTAGGTTCTAAAAATTCTGCAAGTAACCGCTTAAAGCGTCTTGCGTCCCTAGGCTACAGCAATGATCAACTTAAACGCATACATGGTCCTGTCGGTCTGGATATTGGTAGTAAAAAACCGGCTGAAATCGCGCTTTCTATCCTCGCACATGTCACTGCGGTTAAAAATGGTATCTATTCGGGTTAAGCATTTTGAAAAGATCCAAGAACATTATTGCAATATTGCTTGCTGCAGGTTCATCAAAACGCTTTGGCAGCGACAAACTCCTACAGCCTTTATCCAATAATAAAACCGTAGCCGTTACCTCGGCAAAAAATTTAAAACAGGTTATGCAAAAAGTCGTGGCAGTAATCCGCCCGGGTGATGCTCGACTGGAAGATGAGCTGCTGTCCCTGGATATCAAAGTTGTCGTTAATCAACATGCTGATAGCGGAATGGCATCAAGTATCGTTGCAGGAATTATGGCTTCAAGTGAAGCAGATGGATGGCTGATTGCTTTAGCAGATATGCCATGGGTAAAACCTGAAACAATGAGAGGGTTGAAAGAAAAAATATTACAGGGCGAAAGCATGGTGGCGCCTGTATGTGAAAATCGGCGCGGCAATCCTGTTGGTTTTTCCAGGCAATGGAAACAAGATTTATTAAAACTGCAGGGTGATCATGGTGCTAGAGACTTGTTAGCCAATTCTCCAGAGAAACTTTTTAAATATCATACAGATGATAAAGGTATTTTGATGGATATTGACTACCCAAGTGACTTGTATAATCAAGAAAGCTAGTAAAATGAGACACATTTACAGACCATTAATATCTACTAACGTCAGCTGTTTGGTATTTGCCCACATCCAAAAACCTCTTGTAAACATCTGTTATATGCAAAGCATATCAGGTCAGTGCTAGAATAACGTCATGCCAAGTGCTGACTACATTGAAAAAGAAATTGAATTTGCTAGAAAGCAACTGCTGGATCAGCAGATAACTGCCCGGCTTGTCGGCTATAAAGCGCACCATGCAATCAGGTCGGTTGAACATACAAAGCTACTACTTCACAGGAAAGCCATTAAGCTACCGGTTAATGCTGATGGAGTAAGAGTGCGGCTAGAATTGTCCACTGGTCGCTTATCGAAAGGATCACACCAGATTGTTTGTCGATTATTAAAGTAATCCGATATTAGTTTTCACTCGTCCTTATTCAGCTATTGAGTCCTTTTGGTATAGGCCTATTATCAAGACTACCTTTTGCTGACGTTGCCATTGATTGGAACAGCCACAGCAGTCTCAAAATACCTACCCTAGAAATTATTGCCAAATGGAACAAGCAGCTCATCAAGATGATTGTATTTCATCCTATGCCACCTATAGCTCCTGAATACCACCTGGCCAGAAATAAGAAACTCAAGGAAATAGACTATGAAAGCTACCAATATAGCCTTCCTACAATCATAGCTGGTGACTTCAATGCTACACCCTGGTCATCAGCATTGACCCAGACCAATTTCAAAAGAGCCTCAGGATTACAATCAACCTCGCCATTCAGATATGTTGGCATACCAGTGGACCAGGTACTGCTCAGTGAACGTTGGCAAGTAGTAGAGTCTCAGGTAGGAACAGACATTGGCTCAGATCATTTACCCATAATCTCTACTGTATCTCTAATAAAATAAATGATCTTTAGCTTGGGCTAAACGAGATAGCTACCAACTCAGACAACAGGTTAATTTGGCCGTAGAATATTAAATAGATTGAAAGAAACTATGACTACAAAATAATATCGTTTTCAATGACTGCTTATGTTGAGGCTTTCTGAAATAAAAGTAGTCCCCAATAAAAAAGGCCTAGCACCGAAAAATGCTAAGCCTTTGTTTTGTATGGTGGGCTGTATAGGATTCGAACCTATGACCAATGGATTAAAAATCCACTGCTCTACCGACTGAGCTAACAGCCCCGAAGAAGCGCGAGATTATACAGCAGATTTAGTCCGTTTCAAGCCCTGAATCATTGATTATATTTTGTCGGATCAGGTACTCCGGCATCTGCAAATCCCTGCTTGCGCAGACGGCAGGAATCACACTTTCCGCAAGCTGCGCCGCTGTCATCAGCCTGGTAACAGGAAACGGTCAGCGCATAGTCCACGCCGAGTTTTGAGCCTGTCTGGATAATCTCGGCCTTGGTGAGTTTTATCAGTGGCGCCTGGATTGAGAAACGATCGCCTTCGACGCCGGCCTTCGTCGCCAGGTTGGCCATTTTTTCAAAGGATTCAATGTATTCGGGGCGACAATCCGGGTAACCGGAATAATCAACCGCATTCACGCCGACAAAAATATCCCTGGCATCCAGTGTTTCGGCCCATGCCAGTGCCAGCGACAGGAAAATCGTATTTCTGGCTGGCACATAAGTAACAGGAATATCACTGGTTTCTTCTTCCGGTACAGCAATGGCGTCATCCGTCAACGCAGAACCGCCAAACTGACGCAAATCCAGTTTTACAACCTGGTGTTGTTTTACCTGAAAATGCGCAGCAATATTCCTGGCAGCATTTAACTCGGCGGCGTGCCTTTGTCCATAATCCAGGCTGAGAGCATAACAGTCATATCCAGCGGATTTTGCGATTGCCAGCACTGTCGCGGAATCCAGCCCCCCCGACAACAACACAACAGCTTTTTTTTCTGAGGTAGCCATTATCTTCCCTCGCCTCCACCCCAGAGAACCTTGTGAAGCTGAACCTGCATGCGCACAGGCAACTGGTCACGAATGATCCAGTCAGCCAGCTGCACGGGCTCTAGATGCCCCTCGGCAGCGGAGAAAAGAATCTCGCAACGGGTATTCAAGCTGTATTCATCCAGTATTTGTTTCGCCCACTGATAATCGGCTTCATCACAAATGACGAATTTGAGCTGATCGTTGTCAGTGAGCAGTTCGATATTCTCATAGCAATTCTTTTCGAGCTCACCTGAGGCTGGAGTTTTCAGGTCCATTACCCGAATAACCCGTTCATCGACATCGCTGATATCTATTGAACCACTGGTTTCCAATGACACCCGGTAACCCTCATCACAAAGGTCACCGAGCAACTTCTGACAGTCTTTCTGGGCCAGTGGCTCTCCACCGGTAACACAAACGTATTGAGGTGAATATTGGGCTACCTGTTGCAGAATTTCTTCTGCTTGCATTGTCTCACCACCTTTAAAAGCATAGGTAGTATCGCAGTACTGACAACGTAACGGGCAGCCTGTCAGCCTGATAAAGACAGTAGGCAAGCCGCTTAAGGTACTTTCACCCTGCAGGGAATAAAAAATCTCGCTGATCCGCAAACGATAGGACATAAACGGAAATAATCAGCTTAGTTTGCTTTCTGGATGCGTGACAAACGCTGTTTGGCAAGTGCTGCTTCAGAGCTTTTGGGGTAACGACTGATGATCTTGTTCAGCATATCCCGGGCCTCGGCAATCCTGCCGGCTGAATGATGCAGGTAGCCGGTTTTCAACATGGCACCGGGTACTTTTCTACTGCTGGGATAAAGTTGCATAACCTTGCTGAACTCCAGCAGGGCCTCGGTATTTTTCTGCGAGACATAATAGGCTTCAGCCAGCCAATACTGAGCATTACCGGCCAGTTTGCTGTTAGGGTATTTTTTCAGGAATGCCTGAAACGCCTTGATCGCTTCCGGGTAGCGTCTGTCTGCACTGATCAACAGGCGATTGGCTTTATCGTAAGCAGCCTGTTCTTCCCTGGAAATACTGGATGAGAGTACGACAGGTGCCGGAGTCACTGACACCGGTGCTGGGCTGGATATTTCTGCCACGGGAGTTGCAGATCCGGCAGCACTCGAACCGGTCACTGGAGCTGCATCAGCTGTCGTGGCCGGTTGGCTGTTCGTCTGTAACTTTGTCAGGCGCTGATCGATATCGATATATAAATCACGCTGACGGTTTTTCAGAGAATCGATGGTGTGGTTTTGCAGTTCTATCTGGCCACGCAACTCACTGTTTTCACGCTTCAGGGCATCTACCTGCATCATCAGTTCGGACAGGCGGCTGATGCGTCTTTCCAGACGATCGACACGCGTATCCAGTGATGCCTTGTTGCCGGCAGCATAAACACTGGCAGGCATAGACAGAAACAATGAACAGGAAATCAGCAGGCCTAAAGCCTGTTGCGCAGTTTGCTTGGGTAACATAGGGCAATACCGTCACTCCCGCTTGCGCGGGAATGACTAAAGTAAATTAATAAACCAGGATACCGCGGCGATTCATCGCCCAGGCCGCTTCACCATGACCGGGATCGGCAGGACGTTCTTCACCGTAACTGATGGTATTGATCTGACTGGAAGCAACACCTTCGGCTTCCATGAAACGCTTGATAGCAGAAGCGCGGCGCTCACCCAGGCCAATGTTATATTCACGTGAGCCACGCTCATCACAATGACCTTCGACAGTGATTGAAGCAGCGGCATTAGCCATCAGGTATTCAGCATGAGCTCGCAGCGTAGGTATGGATTCCTGGCGAATATCACTGACATCAAAATCAAAATAAATCACCTTGGTATACAGCGGACTGTCCGGATTATCCAGTTCACTTCCCTGCCAGCTTCCAGCGCGGCTTGCCCCGGAAGTTGAAGCATCTCCGGATTCTGAAACACTCGCACCATCACTGCTACCGTCAGAATCTGACTTCATAAATGTACTACAGCCGGAAAACAACAGCACAGCTGCCAACATTAAACCCCATTGAAACATTCTGACTTTCATTGATTTTTCCTCATCCTCAATTATTTAGTGTAAGGCGACCATACCGGTTCACGGACATCCCCCGCTTGCAACGCCAGACGTTGGCGGACGCGACCGTCAAACGATACCGCAGATAGCTCGGCACGACCACCCGTCGTGGTTGCATAAATTACCATGCTGCCGTTCGGAGCGAAACTGGGAGATTCATCCAAAGAGCCGTTTGTCAGCACATTCAGGCGCATATTCTGCAAATCCAGTGTGCCAATGCGGTAATGACCGTTAACCCTGGTTACCATCACCAGGTGTTTACCATCGGGTGAGTAGGAAGCACGCGCGTTGTAGCTGCCTTCAAACGTAATACGCTCGGCCTTGCCACCAGTGACTGCCACACGGTAAATCTGCGGTTTGCCAGGGCGGTCGGATGTAAACACGATGGATTTTCCATCAGGTGACCAGGCAGGCTCGGTATCAATGCCCCAATGACTGGTCAGCTGACGTAGTTTGCGGGTATTGACGTTCATAACATAGATATCCGGATTGCCGCCCTTGGAAAGCGTCATCGCCAGATAACGACCATCAGGAGACCAGGCTGGCGCACCGTTGATACCCTTGAAGGAAGAAACCTTCACACGGCGTCCGGTATACACTTCCTGTACAAAAATGGATGGCTTGCTGTTTTCGAATGATACATAGGCCAGCTTCTTGCCGTCAGGAGACCAGGCTGGTGACATGATCGGTTCACTGGATTCAACGATGGTTTCCGGGCCATAGCCATCAGCATCGGCAATCTGCAGGGCAATGTTTTTCTTGCCGCCGCGATTGATTGAGGTCACGTAAGCAATACGGGTATTGAATGCCCCCGGTCCACCGGTGAGCGTTTCGTAGATAATGTCAGCAATTTGATGAGCCGTGGAACGCAGGTGACGCGCCGTGGTTGGCACCGAAAAACCGGTGATCTGTTCACCACGATAGACATCAAATAACTGGAAACGCACCAGGTAGCCACCAGACCCATTGGGTTGCACCTGCCCGACAACGATATTTTCCACCGCAACGGTACGCCAGTCACGAAAATCCACTTCGTCTCCGGTTGAAGGACGCGTCAGCATTTTGCTTTCTTCCAGCGGGTTAAACAGCCCGGAGCGTTTCAGGTCATTACTGATGATAGAGCCGACATTGTGTTGCGGCTGCTGGCCGGGCGAGCCCGTCCATTTAAAGGGCACGACTGCGATGGGTAATGCGCCCTCGGCGCCTTCGGTGATCTCGATCACCAGACCGGATTTTGCTGCTGACAAAACCGGCAGTAACAGCAGTAAAATTACAAAGCAGCTGTTAATTATTTTTGATTCTAAATATTTCATTTTGGGATAACTTCTCAAATTTCTGAGGAGCTGTCTCCACCTGATTTTCAAGGACGCTGTGCCTATGAAAACCGGGATAGAGACAGCTCCTTGCTCATAACCTAGTCAACTGGATCAAACACAAAATCAATACTTCTGAACTGTTCAAAAGCCGGGCCTTTGGGAACCGGCAATGGCTCAGCCTTGTAAATCGCCTGCTCTACCGAACGATCAAATGCCCCGTTACCACT
>Ga0180429_10005319_pt1 | contig 10225 bp, 8 predicted proteins | sample SS_ome_FD_132428 | JGI IMG/M metagenome (GOLD analysis project Ga0180429, IMG submission 132428) | Hypersaline lake sediment archaeal communities from the Salton Sea, California, USA - SS_1_S_1 metaG | ecosystem: Environmental > Aquatic > Non-marine Saline and Alkaline > Hypersaline > Sediment ...
CTGGATGAACAGGTCGCGACCCTTCGTGGCGTCGAGGATGCCGCGCTTGACGGCGGCGTAGTGCTCGGGCGTCATGGGTTGGTTCACGGCGCCCCAGTCCACGGTGGCCTCGCTGCGCGCGTCACGCACGATGAAGCGGTCCTTGGGGGAGCGTCCGGTGTAACGGCCGGTATCGACCGCGAGGGGTCCCAGGTGCACGAGTTGACCCTCACCCTGGAGGAGGGCGTGGGTGTACAGCTCGGCGGTGGTGAGGTTCCAATGGATAGTGCCGGCATCGGTGATGCCGAAGGCTTCGAGGGATGCAGGTTTGGCGTGATGTCCTTGATGTTGCATTTCCACCTCCGCGCTCAGCGTGTTCGACGGCGTGACGTTCAGGCGACGCGGGGGTTGCATCCACCGTAGGGAATGCGAGACGTTGCCTGGTTCGGCGCTCGAGATCGCGTTTGCCGCATGAGCGTACCGCAATCGCCGTGAGATTCTGCAGGGACGAACGGCCATGGCGTGGATGAGGGCGGGTGGTCTCGATGGAGGGTCCGACTCGACTCGTGGTCTCGACCGTGAATTCGTCGTACCGTCGTCGCATGTCGCTACTTCTCGTCGCTCGCTGGGTCGTCAATGCGGATGGTACGCAACTTCTTTCGGATCACGGGGTTTGGGTCGATGGAGATACGATCGTCTCGGTTGGGCCCGTGTCGGAGCTACGATCGAGCGCTGCTCGCGTCCTCGATCTTGGTGAGGTGACGCTTCTTCCAGGCTTCGTGGATGCGCACACGCACGTGTCGGTGCGGCCCGGAGAGGGCGATCAGCATGGCCAGTTGGCACGACCGCCGGCGTGGTTGGCGTTGCGGGCCGCGCGGAACGTCGAAGCGATGCTCGCCTCAGGTGTGACGACGGCGCGCATCATGGGTGAGCCTGCGGCCATCGACTTCGCTGCGAGGGCCTTGGTCGCGTCGGGTGACGTGATGGGTCCTTCGCTTCGCGTGGCGGGGGAAGCCTTGTCGGCAACCCATGGACATGGTGTCGCATTGGGGGTTGCCGATGGCGTGGAGGGGGTTCGCCTTGCCGTTCGTCGCAACCTCGCGGCGGGCGCCGATCATGTCAAGTTCTTCATGACGGGAGGCGTGTCGAGCTCGAGCGGTCGCCTCTTCGATCACCATTATCGGCGTGAGGAGGTTCGAGCTATCGTCGACGAGGCGCACCGGGTGGGTCGACGCGTCGCAGTGCATGCGCATGGCGGACCGGGCGTGTCGATCTGCGCCGAGGAGGGCGTGGATTCGATCGAGCATGGCAGCCTCCTGACCGAGGAGAACGTCGCGTTGATGGTGAAGCACGGCACGTCCCTCGTGCTGACGAAGTCGATTGCCCACCATCCGGAGGGCATCGAAAAAGGGGACGCGTCTGCGCCTGCAGTGTTGAGCAAGTTGATGGAGGCGCGCAAGGCGGATGTGGCGTCGTTCGAGCGGGTGCGGCAGGCGGGGTTGCGGTTCGCCTTGGGAACCGATGCGATGCACGGGTTCTTTGGTGAGGAGATCGGGTGGCTCGTCGACCACGGCGTGCCGGCGCCCGAGGCGTTCCTTGCGGCGACCTGGGAGGGTGCGCGCGTGCTGGGGGAGGAGGACACGCTGGGCCGCTTGCAGGCGGGGTTCAAAGCGGACGTGGTGGCGCTGGCGGGTAACGCCTTCGACGCGCCGCGTGAGGCGCTTGAGGGTGTTCGGTGGGTGATGAAGGGCGGCCGGCCCTACGAGGTAACCGGCCGCCGTGGGGAAGGGCGGGTCTTACCGAGCCCAGACTTGGTCTAGGACGCGCATCGTGTTGCCACCGATGACCTTGGCGATGTCGGTGTCGTCGTACCCGTGGGCGACGAGCCAACGCACGATGTTCGGGAACGACTCGGTGGGGTTCTCGAGGCCCTCGACGTGCGTGACCTTCTCGAATTCGAGGTGGCTGCGGGACGCACCGAGCGAGAGCTGTGCGGTGAGGGCGTCGTGCAGGCCGACGTGATCACCGTAGAGCGCGTCGGGTCCGAAGGTGACGTGGTCGATGCCCACGAGGTCGACGCAGTACTCGAAGTGCTCCATGAACGACTCGATGGAGTGCTTGCGGTGCCGTTCGGTGAGGGTGGTGTGGGGTGCAGCTTCGATGCCGATGACGCCTCCCTTCTCGGCGCAGGCGCGAATGACGTCATCGGGTTTGAGGCGGCGGGAGTCCCACAGGCCACGAGCGCCGGAGTGCGTGATGAACACGGGTTGGTCACTCGTTTCGATGGTGTCGAGGCTGGTTTGGTCGCCCGCGTGGGAGACGTCGATGGCCATGCCGAGTCGGTTCATGCGTTTCACGGCTTGGCGTCCGAACGTCGTGAGTCCGCCGTCGCGGGGCTCCTTCAGGCCTGAACCCAAGGCGTTGGCTTCGCTGTAGGCGATGCCGAGGCATCGAACGCCGAGACCGTACATGACGTCGATTCGGTCGAGTTCGTTCTCGATCATGGCGGCGCCTTCGATGGAGACGATGAAGGCGATGCGACCTTCTTCCTTGGCGCGTCGGACGTCGTCGGTGGTGGTGGCGAGGACGACCATGTCCTGGTGCGCGATGTCGGAGAGGCGCATGCCAAGGTCGAAGATGATGTCGTCCCACTTCCAGCCGTTCTTGGAGGTGATCATCGCGGTGCCGTTCATGAGGTTGTCGAAGACGGCGTCGAGGCCGGCTTGGGCGAGTCCTGCGTAACCGGTCCAGTCCCTGCCTTGCCTGCGGAAGGCGAGGAACTCGTCGAGGTTCTCTGGAGCGACGAAGCAGTGGTCGTGGAGCGAGATGACGAGGTTGTCGCGGATCAGGCGGCGTGCGCGTTCCTCTTGTGCGTCGTCGACGGGGTAGACGAAGGGTGGAACGCGGTCGGTTTGGCGGGCGAGGGGGTACGCGGTGTAGTCCTCGCCGGCGACAAGGTACGAGAAGCTTTCATAGCCGTCGTAGCGTTTGTCTTTCATGGGGTCTCCTCCTGAGCTCAAGAACGTGCCCTTCTATGAAACATTGTTTTGGTGAGCGATACAAGCCTTTCGTGGATTTGCGGAAGGTGTCGCGTTTAAGCTGGAACCTGATCGACGAAGCCAAGACGCCGTGAGATGTCGTTGGCCGCTTCGATCGCGAGGTGCCGGTGTCGGTCGGTCGTCACGGCGTCGAGCCGCGTCATGGGGCCAGCCACGCTGATCGACGCGATGACCTCGCCACGGTGATTGTGAACGGGTGCAGCGATCGAGAACGCACCGTCGTCCAGATCCTCCAAGGCCACGTGGTACCCCTGCCGTCGAATCTTGGTGAGCTGCTCGCGCAGCACGCCCGCCTCCGTCACGGTGGTTGGGGTGAAAGAGGGCAGGGGGCCGTCGAGCACGGCGGCTTGAATCTCCTTGGGCGCATAGGCGAGTAGAAGCGTGCTCCCTCCCCCGGCGTGCAGGGGTCCATGGCGTCCCACCTCTGCGTAGAGACGGAGATGGGCTTGAGATTGCTTGAGCGCGATGCAGATGCTTCTCGCTTGCTCGCGCACCACGAGGTGAACGTTTTCGCCCGTCGCCTCGGCAAGGCTGTCCATGATGGGTTGCGCGGTCTTGATCAGCGACGCCTGATCGCGTGCTCGCTCACCGACGTAGAGCGAGCGGTAGCCCAGCCGGTAGTTGCGCGTGGCGGGATCCTTGAGGACGTACCCTCGCTGCTCCAAGGTGTGGAGCAGGCGGAAGGCATGGCTCTTGGTCGAGCCGATCAACTCGGCGAGCCGCGTGACGCCGATGTCAGGGTGTTCGGCGAGCGCCTCGAGAAGATCGATGGCTCGGTCGACCGACGTGATGGTGTATGACATGCATAACTCCCCAGGGTGGAAACGGATAGCCCTAGTGTAGACCAGCGCATCTGTGTTGACACCGATGCTGTGCCCCGCTACACTTCATCATCACTTACCGGGACACTGAATAGTTATAACCGGAAACAGTGTTTTGCTAAGTGAAACATTGTGGAGGAGGCGCCATGAAGATTCTGTATCTCGTCCCTGGTCCAATGTCGCGCGGAGAAATGGGCCGAAAGGAGGTTGACCGTCGACGCGACGTCCTGCAAAGCATGGCCTTCCCAGGAACGGAAGTGTCCATTCGCGACGTAGCCGACGGACCTCCTTCCATCGAGTCGGCCTACGATGAACTCATGGCCGTCCCAGCCACCCTGGATGGCATCATGCAAGCCGAGAAGGACGGATTCGATGCCGTCATCATCGGGTGCTTCGGCGATCCGGGTCTCGAAGCGGCCCGTGAACTCGTGAGCATCCCCGTCATCGGCCCGGGTGAGTCGTCGCTCCTCATGGCCGCAGGCCTCGGACACCGGTTCAGCGTCGTCACGATTCTCGACAACGTGATCGCATCCCAAGAGCACCAAGCCCACAAGGCAGGTGTCCTCGACAAGCTCGCCTCGGTCGAAGCCATCGGCATTCCCGTGCTCGACCTGATGCGCGACCGCGAGCGCACCCTGCAGGGCGTCATCGAGGCGGGTCGCAGGGCCATCGAACAACGACGCGCCGACACCCTCATGCTGGGTTGCATGACGCTTTCCTTCATGGGCATCGGCGCTGAAGCCTCCAACGTGCTCGGTGTTCCCGTCCTCGAAGCCAACGCCGTGGCGCTCAAGGCCGCCGAGGCGCAAGTTTCCATCGGTATCTCTCACTCCCCCCTCGCCTTTCCCCGTCCGCCCAAACTTCCCGTCCCCAACACTCCGGAGGTGGTCTCATGAAGCAATGGATGTCGCTTGCAGGATTCACGCTCGCCCTTGCGCTCGTCGCGGGAGCCTTCGCGCAAGGCGATCACATTCGTTCGATCGAACTCCTTTCGCGGCCGCAAGCGGCCGCGCCTCAAGAGTTCCAAAGTGCGCAACTCATCGCCCAAGCTTGGCGCGAGCTCGGACTCGACGTCACGGTCAACGCCATGCCTTGGGAGCAACTCGCCGACGTGGTTTGGTACGAGCGCGACGTTTGGGACGTGACGGCATGGCAAATGGTCGGTCGTCCCGAGCGTGGCGACCCCGACGAGATCGTATTCAACCTGTTCCACTCCAGCACGGCCGAAAGCGGCTACAACTTCATTGGTTACAACAACCCCGCCTACGACGCCGTGGCGGAAGCCCAACGCGTGGAGACCGATCCGAACGCGCGTCAGGCCATCGTCGCCGAGGCACAACAAATCATCAACGCCGACCAGCCCTACATGTTCCTCGTGCACCCGCAAGTCGCGTACGCGTTTCGGAGCGACATTTGGAGCCCGGACAGCATCGTCGAGCAAAATGGGATCGGCATCAAGAACTTCTGGTCCTTCATCGGTGCGCAACCCACCTCGGATCAGCGCGACATGATCCTTAACAGCGCCGACGTCGTGCAGGCCATCAACCCCTTCTACATCAGTGGTGCGGTCGACTCCTGGATCACCGAACTCATTTGGGATCGCCTCCTCCGCGTGGGCCCCGATGGCCTCCCGCAACCCTGGGCCGCGGAGAGCTACACCTGGGTCGACGACACCACCATCGACGTCACCCTACGCGCCGGCATGATGTGGCACGACGGTGAACCCGTCACCGTGGAAGACGTCATCTTCTCGTTCGAAGCACCGATGAGCGGCGAGGTCCCCATGTATGCCCCATTCGTCTCCGGCATTGAGTCCGTGGAAGCCCTCGACGACTCGACCGTCCGCTTCAGCCTCAAGCAGCCCTCCGCCGCTTTCCTCGTCACGAGCCTCGCCAAGGTCAACCTCGTCCCGGAGCACATCTGGGGACCCATCATCGCCGACCTCGTCGACGACCCCGACAACGCCGAGTCGTACCAGGAAGACATGCCCATCGGGAGTGGACCGCTCTCCTTCGTCCGCTGGCGCGCATCGGAAGAGGTCGTGCTCGAAGCCAACGCCGACCACTTCAGCGCCCCGAGCTACGACCGCTGGATTCTCCGCATCGTTCCCAACTCCGAAGCTGCTCTCGGCATGCTGCGGCGTGGCGAACTCAACTTCCTGAGTGCGTACGCAGGTGACCCACAAATCCTCGTCGACACCTCGCAGACCGAACCCATCGACGTCGTGGCCAGCACCGACATTGGCTTCCGGTTCGTCGGCTTCAACAACCGTCGCGCTCCGTTCGACGACGCAGCATTCCGCCGTGCCCTCTCCCTCGCCGTCAACCGCAACCTGATTGCGCAAGCGGCCTACCGCGGATTCGCCGTGCCCTCGAACTCGCCCGTGAGCCCCGCGCTTCCCTTCTGGCACGAAGAAAGCGTCATGAACTTCGAGACCGGCATCGACCTTGCCAAGTCCATTCTCGAAGAAGCTGGCTACACCACCGACAGCGCTGGACGCCTCCAATACCCTGATGGTGTGAGCGAGACGCTCGACTAAACCCACGCTTCCGCATGCCCCTCGCAACGACGTTCGCGTCGTCGCGAGGGGCGCCCATCTACAGCTACGTCCGATTCGACCCGGAGGCCACAGAGTTCATGCGGACAGCTCGACGCATCGCAAGTCGCTTCGCCCAAATGGTTTTCGTCCTATGGGCGGTCGCAACCATCCTCTTCCTGGTGTTCCGATTGATGCCCGGCAACCCGCTCGTGGCCTATATCGATCCCACATTCACCGAAGAACAGCAGCAAGAATTGCTGCAACGATTCGGTCTCGACCGGCCCCTCCACGAGCAATACGTCATCTATCTTGGCAACCTACTCAGAGGAGACCTCGGCGACTCGTTCTTCTATCGTGACAGCGTCACGTCGCTCCTCTGGGACGTATTTCCGAACACCTTAGCCCTCACGATGGTGGCGCTCATCATCGCCTACGTCATCGGCGTGCTTCTCGGAGCCCTGCTCGCCTGGCTCCGTACCTCACGGTTCGAAGGTATCGCCATTCCCCTCGTCCTCCTATCGAGAGCCGCCCCCGAATTCTGGCTAGGCATGATTCTCCTCGCCATATTCAGTTTCCAGCTCGGCTGGTTCCCGGCCGGTGGGGCATTCACGGCAGGATCGGAGGCGGCCGTCGGACCAGGACGCTTCTTCTCGCTCGACTTCCTGCGTCACCTCTTCCTACCCGCCTTGACGCTCGCCATCTACCTCCACGGCCTCCCCCTCCTCCTCATGCGCTCCAACATGCTCGAGACGCTCAAGGAGGACTTCGTCACCATGGCCCGGATGAAGGGTCTATCCACCTGGTCCGTCCTCGTCCGGCACGCGGCGCGCAATGCGCTCCTCCCCGTGTTGACCGCCTTCGCCCTCGGAATCGGCTACTCGATCGGCGGCAACGTCGTCGTCGAAACCGTCTTCTCGTGGCCAGGCATCGGGCGTCTGCTCGTTCGCGCAGTCTCCGCGAGCGACTACCCACTCGCGCAAGGTGCGTTCCTCATGATCGCAGCCGTGATGGTCTTCATGAATTTCGTTGCCGACCTCCTCTACAACGTCCTCGACCCACGGGTGAACCAAGATGCCTGAGCAAACCGTTCGCATCCGCCCCTCACGCCGTCAAGCGTTCCTACGTAGCCTTCGGGAGCTGGGCCGCGTCCTCATCTCCGATCGGTATGCCTTCACGGGAGCTTTGGTCTACGTCGCCTTCATCGTCGTCGCAGCGCTCGCAGGCGTCCTTGCACCCCACGACCCCACCGAAATCCTCTTCACGCCCGACGGCATGCTCGCTGGCGACTTGCCACCCAGCGCGGAGCACCCCCTCGGAACGACGAGCTTGGGGCGCGACATCTACTCGCAACTCCTCTACGGCACGCGCAGTGCACTCCTCGTCGGTCTCGTTGCCGCCTTCTTCGTCGTCGCCATCGGCACGCTCGTCGGACTGGTCGCCGGATACATGGGCGGCATCGTCGATACGATCCTCATGCGGATCACCGACATTGCCTTCGGTATCCCCTTCCTTCCGTTCGTCATCGTGCTCTCCGCCTTCCTCGAGCCCAGCATCTGGAACGTCGTGCTCGCCATGTCACTCATCTTGTGGCGTGATACCGGTCGCGTCATCCGTTCCCAGGTCCTGACCGTGAAGCACCGCGCCTTCATCGAAGCAGCGCGCGTGTCCGGCTCCTCCACCGCCCGAATCCTCTTCGTGCACATTGCACCCAACGTTCTACCCATCAGCTTGCTGTACGGCTCCATCGCCGTCGGCTGGGCCATCTTGACCGAAGCGAGCATTTCGTTCCTCGGCTTCGGTGCCACCGACCAAATCTCCTGGGGGTACATGCTGCAAGACGCGTACCTCAGTCAAGCCCTGTCCCGAGGCGCCTGGCACTGGTTCGTCCCGCCAGGACTCGCCATCGTCGTCATCGTCGTCGCCGGCTTCTTCATCAGCCGCGGCTACGAAGACATTCTCTTCCCGAAACTCAAGGACTGAAGCCGTGCTACTCGAAACCAACGACCTCACCATTGGATACCGCACCGCCAGCGGAGCGCTCCGCGCCGTCGAAGGCGTCAACCTCGCGATTCCCGAAGGCGAAATCGTCGGCCTCGTCGGGGAGTCCGGCTGCGGCAAGACGACGCTCGCCCGCTCACTGATTGGCGTCATGGCGGGCAATGCGAACATCGAGCGTGGCGAAATCCGGTTCCAGGGTCGCGACCTCGTGTCCTCCGGTGCTCGCTACTGGAAGGATCGGCGCTGGCGAGACATTGCCTACATCCCCCAAAGCGCCATGAACTCGCTCGATCCCGTCTACCGCGTCGGAGATCAACTTCTCGAGGTCCTGATTCGCCGCGGTGGCATGGACCGCGCGAAAGCGAAACGCCGAGCAGAGGAGCTCTTCGAACTCGTCGGCATCGAAGCCAATCGCCTTCGCGATTTTCCCCACGAGTTCTCCGGCGGCATGCGACAGCGAGCGGCCATCGCGCTCGCGCTTGCCCTCGACCCCACACTCGTCATTGCCGACGAGCCCGTCACCGCACTCGACGTGATCGTTCAACGGCAGATTCTCGATACCCTCGACGACCTACAAAAGCGACTCGGGATCTCCGTCCTTCTCGTCACGCACGACATTAGCGTCGTGGCCTACGTGTGCGACCGGGTTGCCGTAATGTACGCAGGAAAGCTGGTGGAGGAAGGACCCGTCGATACGGTCCTGGGAAGTCCCGTCCACCCCTATTCGATGGGGTTGATGAACGCCTTCCCAGACCTGGGGCGTGCATCGAGGACGCTCGTACCCATCGAGGGGGCACCACCTGATCTTCACGACCCGCCTGCGGGTTGCCGGTTCGCCCCGCGATGCCCGTTCGTGGTCGATGCCTGTAGCGAGCCTCCCGAAATCGAGGCGGTCGATGAGACGCATCGGGCAGCCTGCTGGCGCATGGGTGAGGCGGAAGCGTTGAGAAAGGATGCGAGCGAGGTGACGACGTGGCAGACGTGAAGCCTTTGGTCGAAGTCCGTGGCTTGGCGAAGCACTATGAGCGACGCGGAAATCCGTTCGCCCGGCGTCGCGGCGCGAGCAACGCGGTGCGCGCCGTCGATGGTGTCGATCTGACCATTCGTCGCGGTGAGGGTGTCGGATTGGTGGGAGAGTCGGGTTGTGGAAAGACGACGACCGGTCGACTCCTCCTGCACTTGATTGAGCCCACCGGCGGACAAATCGTGTACGACGGTGAGGACCTCTCCACGATGAACGTCGCCCAAGTCAAGGAGTTCAGGAAGCGAGCCCAACTCGTATTCCAGAATCCCTTCGACGCCCTCAACCCCCGCTTCACCTTGTACCGGTCGCTCGTCGAACCACTTGCGAATGCTGGGGTGCCCGAGGATGAGCACGAGACGCGAATTTTGCGCGCGCTCGAGCGCGTGCATTTGAGGGATGCGGAGCGGCTCCTCGACAAGTTTCCCCATCAGGTGAGTGGAGGTCAGCTCCAACGCATCGTGCTCGCGCGCGCGCTGGTGCTGGATCCCGAGTTCATCGTGGCGGACGAGCCGGTGTCGATGCTCGACGTGAGCGTACGGGCTGGAATCCTGAACGTGTTGCGCGAAGCGAAGCGGGATCTCGGCTTGACGGCCGTGTACATTTCGCACGACCTGGCTTTGGTTCGGTACGTGTGCGAGCGGACGGTCGTCATGTACCTGGGTCGCGTGATGGAGGACGGTCCGACCGAAGACGTGGTCGAGAGTCCCGCGCATCCCTACACGAAGGCACTCGTGGCAGCCGTACCGACGCCGGACCCGCAGCAGGAGCACGTTGCCCTTCCCATCCTGCCAGGTCGACCCGACGC
>Ga0180429_10005320_pt1 | contig 10222 bp, 10 predicted proteins | sample SS_ome_FD_132428 | JGI IMG/M metagenome (GOLD analysis project Ga0180429, IMG submission 132428) | Hypersaline lake sediment archaeal communities from the Salton Sea, California, USA - SS_1_S_1 metaG | ecosystem: Environmental > Aquatic > Non-marine Saline and Alkaline > Hypersaline > Sediment ...
AAGAAACAAGCCATGAAAGTCATGGCACAGCTGATGAGCCCGATGACGCCGCATCTCGCCGAAGAGGTCTGGGAACGTCTCGGCGGCGCGGGCCTCGTGGCCAACGCCCCCTGGCCCAAGGCAGATCCGGCGATGCTGGTGGACGATACCGTGACCCTGCCGATCCAGGTCAACGGCAAGCGCCGCGACGAGATCAAGGTCGCCAAGGACATGCCGAAAGACGAGGTCGAGGCCCTGGCGCTCGCCACCGAAGGCGTGCTGCGCGCGCTCGACGGCAAGGCGCCGAAGAAGGTGATCGTCGTGCCCGGGCGGATCGTCAACGTGGTCGCCTGATGAAACTCACGCCACGCGACGCCTCGCGCTTCTTCGCGAAGCCAACCCAGGGCCTCACGGGCGTGCTGATCTATGGCACCGACGCGATGCGGGTGGCGCTGAAGCGGCAGGAGCTGATCGCCAATCTCGTGGGGCCGCAGGGCGAGGAGGAAATGCGCCTCACCCGCATCCCGGCAAGCGATCTGCGCAAGGACCCGGCGCTGCTCGGCGACGCGATCAAGGCGCAGGGCTTCTTTCCGGGCCCGCGCGTCGCCTTCGTCGAAGACGCGACCGACGCGCTTGGAAAAGTGATCACCCCGGCGCTGGACGACTGGGCGGAGGGCGACGCCACGGTGGTGGTCACCGCCGGCAGCCTCACCCCGCGCTCCAGCCTGCGCAAGTTCTTCGAGGGCCACAAGAACGCCTATGCCGTGGGGATTTACGACGATCCGCCGACCCAGGCCGAGATCGAGGCCGAGCTGCGCAAGGCGGGGATCGGCGAGGTGAACCCGGAGGCGATGACCGATCTGCGCGGCCTCGCCACGGCGCTCGACCCGGGCGATTTCCGCCAGACCATCGAGAAGATCGCGCTCTACAAGCTGAACGATTCCACCCCGCTCACGCCCGCCGACGTGCTCGCCTGCACCCCCACCTCGACCGAGGCGGAGATGGACGACGCGCTTCACGCGGCGGCCGAGGGCAAACCCGCAGCCCTCGGCCCGTTGCTGGCCCGGTTGGAAGCGCAGGGGGCGCAGCCGGTGGGGTTGTGTATTGCGGCGACCCGGCATTTTCGCACGCTGCATCTTGCGGCGTCGGACCCGGAGGGGCCTGCGAAGGGCATCGCCCGGGCGCGGCCGCCGGTGCATTTCAAGATGCGCGACCGGATGATTCGGCAGGCGCAGGCCTGGGGCGTGCGGCGGCTGGAGACGGCGCTGGAGCTGCTGATCGACACCGATTTGCAGCTGCGCTCGGCCTCGAAAGCGCCGCAGGCCGCGCTGGTCGAACGCGCCTTGATCCGTCTTGCCCACATGCCGCGCAACTGACCGCGGGCGGTGCCCCGGTCTGGCCCAGTCACCGACAAGGAGAACGCCATGTACAAGGTCATCGGAAAGCTCGACACCCGCGCCTTCCGGGTGCTGTGGATGCTCGAAGAATTGGGTCTGGACTACGAACACGTGAAAGCCGCGCCCCGCAGCGAAGAGGCACGCGCACATAACCCGGCCGGCAAGGTTCCCGTTTTAATCGTTGAGGGTCAAGCACTTACAGATTCCGTGGCGATCATGCAATTCCTCGCAGACCGGCATGGCGGCTTCACATATCCCTGCGGCTCCGTCGAACGGGCGTTGCAGGACGGGTTCACCCATTTCATCAACGACGAGCTCGACGCGGTGCTCTGGACCGCCGCGCGGCACAGTTTCGTGCTGCCCGAGGACAAGCGCGTGCCTGAGGTGAAGGACACGCTGAAGTGGGAGTTCGAGCGCAGCATCGACGAGTTGGCGCGGCGCATGGGCGACGGGCCGTTCCTGATGGGCGAGCGGATGACGGTGCCCGACATCCTTGCCGCACATTGCGGCATCTGGGCGTTCGGCGCGAAGTTCCCGCTGACCAACGGCGCCTTCAATGCCTATGTCAAACGGATGCGCGGCCGGGACGCGTTCAAGCGGGTGAAGGCGCTGGCCTGACGCCCGTTGCGATTGCCTGACCCGCCCGTGCGGCGGGGCAGGACATCGGCAAACCGGCGTTTGGAGCTGTGCACAGCCCGTGCACAGGGCGTGCACAACCCGTGCACAGGCGCCGTGCACCGGCGCGGTTAACCTTTGCTGACATCTCCTTGCCGGAGCCAGTCCGCCGCCGCGCGCCCGGCGCTCCGTCCGGTGGCGAGACAGCCGGTCAGCAGATAGCCGCCGGTCGGCGCTTCCCAGTCGAGCATTTCGCCGGCGACGAAGACGCCCGGCAGGGCGCGCAGCTGGCCGTCGTCGAGCGCCTTTGCGGCGACGCCGCCCGCGGTCGAAATCGCCTCGTCGAGCGGGCGCAGGCCGGCGTGGCGCACCGGCAGCGCCTTCAGCAGCGCCGCGAGCGCCGGGCCCTGCGGCAGCGGGCGGCCGAATTCCATCAGCAGCGCGAGCCGGGCCGGATCGAGCTTGAGGGCCTTGCGCAGATGCGCCGCGACGGTGGCCTTGCCGCGCGGGCGGGCGAGGCGTTGGGCCACCTCGGGCTCTGAGAGGTCCGGAACGAGGTCGAGCGCGAGGGGGGCACCCTCGCGCACAGCCCGGCTCACGGCGTAGATCGCGCTGCCTTCGAGGCCGCGGGCGGAGATGACGAATTCGCCACGCACCGACTGGTCGCCGGCGATGAGGCGGGTCGCCTTCACCGGCGCGCCGAAATGCGTCGCCATGTGGTCGGTCCAGCTGACCGACAGCCCGGCATTGGCCGGTTGGAACGGCGCAAGCGCGACACCCTTGTCGGCGAGCCAGCGCGCCCAGGCGCCGTCGGAGCCGAGCCGGGACCAGCTGGCGCCGCCGAGGGCGAGCACGGTCGCATCCGGGGCAAGAGCGACCGGGCCGGTCGGGGTGTCGAAGGCGAAGCCGTCGCCCTCGAAGCCCTGCCAGCGCCAGCGGGTGCGGAACTCGACACCGAGGCCGGCCAGCTCTTCAAGCCACGCCCGCAGGAGCGGCGAGGCTTTCATCGCTTTTGGAAACACCCGGCCGGAGGAGCCGGTGAACACCGGCTGCCCGAGCCCGCGCGCCCAGTCGGCGATCTGGTCCGGTCCGAAATCCTGCACCGCCGCGCGGACGAGGTCGGCGGTACTGCCGGCATAGGCGGCGAGGAACCGCGCAAGCGGTTCGTCCTTGGTGAGGTTGAGGCCGGATTTCCCGGCCATCAGGAACTTGCGTCCCACCGAGGGTTTGGCCTCGGCGACGATCACGCGGTGCCCGGCCCGGGCCAGTTCGCCCGCCGCCATCAGCCCGGCTGGGCCGGCGCCGATGACGAGCACCCCGGTCACGCGCCCGGCGCGGGCTTCATCTCGATCACCCGGTGCGGATAGGGGATCTCGATCCCGGCCTCTTTCAGCGCGTTCCAGATCGCGAAGAGCACCTGCGAGGTGTACTTGTTGCGGCCGTCGTCGATGCCGTTGACCCAGAACTCGAGCTGGAAGTCGATGCCCGACTCGCCGAAACCGGCGAGTTCGCAATCCGGGCCATCGGGCTCGGTCAGCACGAAATCGAGCTTGGCGACGGCGGCCTCGACGATCGTGGGCACCTTGTTGATGTCGGTGTCGTAGGACACCGAGAACGGCGCCTCGTAGCGGTTGGCGCTGCCCGAATCGGAATAGTTCACCACCCGGGTGGTGATGAAATGCTCGTTCGGCACCACGATCCACTTGCCGTCGAAGGTTTCGAGAATGATCGCGCGGGCGGTCATCTTGACGATGGTGCCGGCCTCGCCGCCGTCGAGTTCGACGTAGTCGCCCACGGTGGCCTGGCCTTCGAGCAGCAGGATGACGCCGGAGATGAAGTTCGCCGCAATCTGCTGCAGGCCGAAGCCGAGGCCCACGCCAACAGCACCGCCGATCACCGCCAGCGAAGTGAGCGACACGCCCATGATGTTCATCAGCAGCAGGAAGGCGACGCCGAAGATGGCGATCTCGGCGGCCTTGATGGCGAGCGTGCGGGTGGCGGGGCGCAGCTCTTCCTGCTGGCCGATGAAGGCGGCGGACTGGTCGTTCGACCAGCGCCCGAGCCAGAACAGGATGCCGCCGGCGATCACGCCGCGCAGGATGGCGAGCACCGAGAACGAGATGTTGCCCATCGTCACGGTCATGGCGCCGAGCCAGGCGACCAGCTCATCGAGCAGGCCAAGCGCGTAGATCGCGGCCACCGGCACGAGCACGTAGCGGCCGAGCAGGCGCAGGAACGGGTCGGTGACGATATCGCGCACGAGGATGCGGGCGGCGAGGAACAGGAAGACGCGTTTGCCGAAGGCGATCACCGCGCCGGAACCGAACAGCGAGCGGGTGATCTGCTCGCCCAGCGCAGTGAAGCCGTAGGCCAGAAGCGGCAGCAGCAGCGGCAGGAAGATCAAGACGAAGCGCCGGGCGCGGGCGATGACGTGGGCTTGTGCCTCTGGGGGCGTGATGAGCTTGTCGAGCACCGGCGAGAGGCGCTTGGCGACGACCACCGCGGCGAGCCAGGCGACGATGAGAAGTGCGAATTGCGACCAGGCAGCGGGCGAGGTCAGCCAGCCCTGGGCGATCTCCCATGCGTCCTGTGTCCAGCCCTGGACCTTTTCGGCGAACCCTTCCATGCGACGCGTGCCCTCACCTTGAACCCGATAAAAACCGGCCTACCCTGTGGCACCGAAGCGCCTGTGAGGCAAGGGGAAGCTATGGCCGAAGACGACCCGATCTGCCCGCTGTGCGGCCGTGCGATCCCACCGGGCGTGCCGCAGAGCCTGCATCACCTCGTGCCCCGGCTGAAGGGCGGCAGGGGCGGCGAGACGGTGCTCTTGCACCACATCTGTCACAAGGAGATCCACGCGAGCCTGACCGAGGCGGAGCTGGCGCGGGACTACAGCACGGTCGAGGCGCTGCGCGCGCATCCGCGGCTGGCGAAGTTCATTCGCTGGGTGGCAAAACGGCCGCCGGAGTTTCTTTCGCGTTCGAAGGGGAATCGGCGGGGGCGTTAGGGGATCATACCCTTGATCGCGGCGACGTGGCTGGCCTTGGCCGCACGCACGTCGGCGGTGAGGGCGGCGATTTGGTCGGGCATGTCGTCGCCGGGCACGATGCGGTCGATGAGGCCCCAGGCGAGTGCTTCGTCGGCGGCGATCTTCTGGCCCGCCATCAGGATCATCTTGGTGCGGGCGGGGCCGACGAGGGTGGCGAGGCGCCCCGGGTCGGAGGGTTGCGGCAGGAAGCCGAGCTTCATCACCGGGTAGAAGAACTTCGCGCCGGGCACGGCGAGGCGGATGTCGCAGGCCAGCGCCATGCCGAAGGCGCCGCCCGCCAGCGTGCCGTTGAGGGCGGCGATGGTCAGGCACGGGGCGGCGGCGATGGCGCCGGAGAGCCGCTCCCACAGCGGGCTGGTGGCGAGCCCGGCGCGGGCCTCGTCGAGATCGGCGCCGGCGGAGAACACCTTGCCGGTGCCGGTGATCACGAGCGCGCGGGCCTCGGTGGCCGCCGCCTCGGCAAACTCGGCCAGCGCCTCCAGCATCTCGCCGGTAAGCGAATTGGCCTTGTCCGGGCGGTCGATCGTGGCCGTCCTCAGCCCATCGGTCTTGTCGAAACGGATCATGCGACCAACCCGATGCGCTGGCGGATCTCCGGGCTGCCCAGGACGACCTCGGCGCCGAGGAACTCGTCGGCATCGGGCGTGCACATCCACATCAGCGCCTTTGCAGGCCAATCGACGGGGATGTGATCCTCCCAGTCCAGCGCCGCCACGGGACCGATGCCGGACGCCTTGATCTCGCGCTGCATCTCGGTGGCGACGGTGCCGGGGGAGAGGCTGATCGCCCGGATGCCGGCCGCTGCCTCTTCCTTGTGCAGCATCAACGTCATCATGTAGGCCGCTGCCTTCGAGGCACAGTAATGGCTCCAGCCTTCCAGCGCCGTGTGCGCTGCACCCGACCCGACGGTGAGCACCGTGCCCCCGCCCTGCTCCCGCATGATCGGCACCGCCATCCGCATGCCGTGGTAGACGCCTTTCAGATTGACGTCGAAGGCCTTTGACCAGCCGGCTGGATCGGAGTCGCGCAGCATGGCAATGGGCTCGATCACGCCCGCGTTGTTGATCATAACGTCGATCCGGCCGAAGCGATACTTGGTCTGTTCCAATGCGGCCTTCACCTGGCTACAGGATGTGACGTCGCAGGTGACGGCAAGGGCCTGATCGCCGATGTCGCGCGCGATCTTGCCGATGGCGTCGCCATTGCGGGCGAGCAGGACCACATTGGCACCAGCGTCCGCAAATTCGCGCGCCGCAGCTTCGCCGATCCCACGACTTGCGCCCGTAATCACCACTGTTTTGCCGCTGAAATCCATGCCCGTACCTCCGCTTTCGCACATGGCTAGCGCATGGCGCGGCGCCATTCCAGTGCTCGCGTGACTTGCGAGACGGCCCGGCGGCGTTTACCTCACGTTCAAACCACGGGGAACACAGATGCCGAACGCGCTTGAAAGCCTGACCCAGCAGCTTCTGGATGCCGCGAAGAAAGCCGGGGCCGATGCCGCCGATGCGATTGCCGTCTCCGGCACGTCGCTGTCGATCGACGTCCTGAATGGCAAGCTCGAACATGCCGAACGGTCGGAAGGGATCGACATCGGGCTGCGGGTGCTGATCGGGCAGCGGCAGGCGAACGTCTCGGCCTCCGACACGTCCGCCGACACGATCGTCACCATGGCCGAACGCGCGGTGGCAATGGCCAGGGAAGCGCCGGACGACCCCACGGCGGGGCTCGCCGACCCGTCGCAGCTGGCCTCGGGCTGGGACCTCGCGGCGCTGGAACTGGAAGACCCCACGCAGGAGCCGGCCCCGGCAGCGCTGGAGGACGATGCCTGCCGTGCCGAGGCGGCGGCGCTCGCCGTCGACGGTGTGAGCCAGGTGCAATCGACATCGGCCGGCTACGGGCGGCGGGAAATCCACCTCGCCGCGACGAACGGGTTTTCGGGCGGCTACGGCCGCACCGACCGGGCGATCTCGCTGGCCGCGATCTCGGGCACCGGCGCGGAGATGGAGCGCGACTACAACGGCGAGAGCCGGATGTTCCAGGCCGACCTGCCCAGCGCCGAAGAAATCGGGCGTATTGCCGGCGAGCGGGCCGCAGCGCGCGCCGGCGCGAAGAAGCCGCCGACCGGAAGCTTCCCGGTGCTGTTCGACGAGCGGGTGTCTGCCTCGCTGATGGGCCACCTGATCATGGCGGTGAACGGCTCGTCGATCGTGCGCGGCTCGTCCTTCCTGCGTGACCACCTCGGCAAGCAGGTGCTGCCGGAGGGGCTATGGCTCATCGAAGACCCGCACCGCCCACGCATTTCCGGCTCGCGGCCGTTCGACGGCGAGGGCCTGCCGACCGCAAGGCGCGCGATCATCGAGGACGGGGTTCTGACAGGCTGGACGCTCGACCTCGCCACCGCCCGCAAGCTGGGGCTGGAGAGCACCGGCAATGCCGCGCGCGGCACCTCGGCGCCGCCCTCGCCCTCGGTGTCGAACGCGACGCTGACCCAAGGCGTGCAGAGCCGCGAGGATTTGCTGCGCGACATGGGCACCGGGCTGCTCGTCACCTCGTTGATCGGCTCGACGGTGAACCCCAACACCGGCGACTATTCGCGCGGCGCCGGGGGCTTCTGGGTGGAGAACGGCGAGATCGCCTACCCGGTGAACGAATGCACGATCGCGGGCAACCTGATCGACATGTTCATGCGGCTCATCCCCGCCAACGACGCGCAGGCGCACCGCTCGCGCATGGTGCCCTCGCTGCTGGTGGAGGGGCTCACCCTTGCCGGAAGCTGACGATCTCTCGCTCCTTGTCGCGGCCGCGAAAGAGGCGGGCGAGATCGCGCGGGGCTTCTTCAAGCAGGGTCCGCGGGCCTGGGACAAGCCCGGTGAGGGGCCCGTCACCGAGGCCGACATCGCGGTGAACGACAGGCTGGCCGAGCTCCTGCAGGGCGCGCGGCCGGGTTACGGCTGGCTTTCCGAGGAAACCCCCGACGGCCCGGCGCGGCTCGACGCGGCCCGGGCCTTTGTGATCGACCCGATCGACGGGACGCGGGCCTTCATCGAAGGCAACCACAACTGGTCGCATTCGCTGGCGGTGGTCGACGATGGCGAGCCCGTGGCGGCGGTGGTCTACCTGCCGATGGCCGACAAGCTCTACGCCGCCGCCAAGGGGCACGGGGCGACCCTGAACGGCACGCGGATTACGGTGTCGCCGCGCAGCGCCTTGGACGAGGCGACACTGCTGGCCACACGATCGAACTTCGAGCCGTGGTTCTGGGCCGGGGCGAATGTTCCCAAGGTGAAGCGCGAGTTCCGCTCCTCGCTCGCCTACCGGATGGCGCTGATCGCGGAAGGCCGCTTCGACGCGATGCTGACGCTGCGCCCGACCTGGGAGTGGGATGTCGCTGCCGGGTCGCTGATCGTGGGCGAGGCCGGCGGGCGCGTGACCGACCGCGCCGGCGCGCGTCTGCGGTTCAACGCCGCTTCGCCGCAGGTAAACGGCGTGGTTGCCGCAGGCCCGGCGCTGCATGACGAGATCGCGCACAGGCTGGCGTGAGGGTTTTTACGATGGCGTCTCGTTAGCGGTATCTCCCTGCAATTCAAGGCTTGTGCCGTTTCGAGTTTTGTCGCTAACATTGCCAAACTCAGCCGTGCTCAATGAGGGAAAAGTGCCGTGACCACCGATTCCAACACCCCCAAACGCCCCCTGACCCTGCGCGACGTTTCCGAGGCGTCGGGCGTGTCGGAGATGACCGTGAGCCGGGTCTTGCGCAACCGTGGCGACGTCAGCGCGGCGACGCGCGAACGGGTGCTGACGGCGGCGAAAGAGCTTGGCTACGTGCCGAACAAAATCGCGGGCGCGCTGGCCTCACAACGGGTGAACCTCGTGGCGGTGATCATCCCGTCGCTCTCCAACATGGTGTTTCCCCAGGTCCTCTCGGCGATCTCGGAGGTGCTGGACGACACGCCGCTGCAGCCCGTGGTGGGGGTGACGAACTACCTGCCCGAGCGCGAGGAGAAGGTGCTCTACGAGATGCTGTCGTGGCGGCCGTCGGGCGTGATCATCGCGGGACTGGAGCATTCGGATGCGTCCAAGGCGATGCTGCGCGGGGCGGGCATTCCGGTGGTCGAGATCATGGACACCGACGGCACGCCGATTGATTCCGTGGTGGGTATTTCGCACCGCCGCGCGGGCCGGATGATGGCCGAGGCGATCATCAAGGCGGGCTACCGCAAGATCGGCTTCATGGGCACCAAGATGCCGCTCGACCACCGCGCGCGCAAACGCTTCGAGGGTTTCACCGAGGCGCTCGCCAAGGCCGGGCTCGAGGTCGTCGACCAGGAGTTCTACGCCGGCGGCTCGGCGCTGGCGAAAGGCCGCGAGATGACCGCGGCGATGCTGGAGCGCAGCCCCGACATCGACTTCCTCTACTATTCCAACGACATGATCGGCGCCGGCGGGCTCCTGCATTGCATGGACGCAGGCATAGACGTGCCGGGACAAATCGGCATGGCCGGGTTCAACGGGATCGAACTGCTCGACGGCTTCTCGAAGCGGCTCGCCACGATGGACAGCTGTCGCGCCGAGATCGGCCGGAAAGCGGCGGAAATCATCGCGCAGGGCGTGCCGGAGGGCTCGGATGAAGATGCCACCGCCCGCGGCGAACGGGTGGAACTCACCCCGACCATCAACCGCGGCGACACGCTGCGCCTGCGCCCCGCGGAAGGCGACTACCCGGAATAGCGTGGACAAACCCGGCCCGACGTTTCAAAACGTCCGCACGCGGCCCCGTGGCTCAACTGGATAGAGCAGCCCCCTCCTAAGGGGCAGGTTGCAGGTTCGAATCCTGCCGGGGTCGCCAGGCAATTCTTTCGAAATTGACTTACCTGAGCTGCGCTCTGCTCCGATCCGGCAGGTTCGGCGAACCCAGTTGGAACGGGTGTCTACGCGGTGGTCACCCGATGCCCCGCGGTATCGAAGTGGAAGGTTTTTTCCGGTGGGAAACTCAGGCCGAGGTCTTCGCCGAAGCCGATGTCGTGCTGGCCGAACAGGCGCACGGTGATCTTGGTTTTGTCGTCGACACGCAGGATGATGTTGGTGTCGCCGCCGAGGTGTTCGACATGGGTGACGGTGCCTTGCAGCGGGCCGGACGGGTCGATGGCGAGGTCTTCGGGGCGGATCCCGAGGGTCAACC
>Ga0180429_10005321_pt1 | contig 10221 bp, 6 predicted proteins | sample SS_ome_FD_132428 | JGI IMG/M metagenome (GOLD analysis project Ga0180429, IMG submission 132428) | Hypersaline lake sediment archaeal communities from the Salton Sea, California, USA - SS_1_S_1 metaG | ecosystem: Environmental > Aquatic > Non-marine Saline and Alkaline > Hypersaline > Sediment ...
ACCTTTGTGGGTCCTAGCGTGGCGCCGGAATTCGCCACTGTCCTTGAGAGATCTGCACGTGCCGTGCCAAAACTGATGAAATCTTTGCTGTCGCACGAGCCGACGACTGATTTTTGCGTTTCTTCCGGCGAAAACAGTATTTCCCCTCATGTGGAAAGGTGTCGGGGCCGCGGGCCCTCGCAGCTGAGAATGGGCATGTGACGCAAAATGCGCGCCGCAAAATGCAACACCTGTTGCAAAATGCGGCGCGCGATCCGGCTCGCGCGGCGGGGCGTTCCTGGTAGGATTCCGCGGCTGCGATGCTGAGTTTCTCGCCGGTATCGTCGGGTGGGCTGCTGCGGTGTGGCGGTATGCTGCGATGCGAGGCGGTCTGGCGCCTCTGCGACCAGAGAGAAGGACTCCACGTTGACCCCACGATTGCCTGCCGAGATTGGCTCCGCCCGATGCGGGCCCGGAGAAAGGCCGCTGGTGATTGCCGGCCCGTGCGCCATCGAGAGTGAGTCGCTCTGCCTGCGGGTTGCGGAGACGCTCATGGCGATCGCCGGTCGCCTCGACGTGCAGCTCGTCTTCAAGGCGTCGTTCGACAAAGCCAACCGCACGAGTGCCACCAGCTACCGGGGGCCTGGTATGGCAGACGGGCTCGACGTGCTGGCCAAGGTGCACCGCGAGCATGGCCTGCCGGTCACCACCGACGTGCACCTCCCGGAGCAGGCCGCGTCTGCTGGCGAGGTGTGTGAACTGCTCCAGATTCCCGCTTTTCTCTGCCGCCAGACTGACCTGCTGCTCGCAGCTGCGGCGACAGGACGGGCGGTGAATGTGAAGAAGGGGCAGTTCCTTGCTCCCGAAGACATGCGACACGCCGTGGCCAAACTGCTGGCGGGGGGCTGTCGCGACGTCATGCTCTGCGAGCGGGGCACGTTTTTTGGCTACGGCCGGCTGGTAAATGACTTTGGCGGGCTCGTGGCGATGCGAGCCTTGGGGGCCCCGGTGATCTTCGATGCCACGCACTCGGTGCAACGACCTGCCAGCCTGGGGGCCGCGACCGGTGGTGACCGAAGCCTTGTGGAGCCGCTCGCACGAGCTGCTGCTGCCGTGGGTGTCGACGGCTATTTTTTTGAAACGCATCCCGATCCTGATCAGGCGATGAGTGACGGCCCGAACATGGTGCCGCTGGATCAGTTCGAGGCGATGCTCGCTCGCGTGCTGCGGATTCACGAAGCACGAGTCGCTGGGGGGATTCACTGATGCGGGGCACAACGTGTGTGGGGATGGTGGCGGGTTTGCTGCTGGCGGGCCTGACGGGATGCGGTGGAGGCGAACAGGCCACCCCGAACACCCAGCGGAAGGAAACGGTGCGTGCGGTGCCGGTGGTGCCCGCCGAAGTTCGCAAGCAGCTGCTCGACGGGGCGATCGGCGTGCTCCGCCGGCTGGACGACTTCGATGAAGCGGCCGCCTATGAGCAGGTATTCGATCGGCTCAACCAGTGGAGCCATGCAGGCGTTGCCGACATTCCCTGGGAGCCCGATCCTCTGATCGATCAGCTGCCGCAACAGCTCCGCGAGGGCATGCCGAGAGGAGCCTTGGCGGGGTCGACTTTTGACGCCGTGGACGACCCCACGTTTCTCCGCGATCAACGCTGGCTCGCAGATCTGGCGGCGAGCATCCGCGGCGACGCAGTCGACGATCTGGAGATTGCCAATCGCCTCTTCACCTGGACCGTGCGATCGCTGGCTTTGGTGTCTGACCCGCCAATGCAGCCCACCCCCGACAATCCGGGCTCACGGTGGTTTCGGCAAGGCGACATTCTTCTCTCCGGGCGAGCCAGTGCGGCTCAGCGGAGCTGGATTTTTCTTGAGCTGCTGCGGCATGCCGGCCTTCGCGGCATGATGCTGGCGACGCAGGCTGACGCGGCCGATTCTGCTGACACGCCGCTGGTGCCGTGGGTGCCCGCGGTGCTCTCGGGCGGCGAGATGTGGCTCTACGAACCAACCTACGGGATGCCGATTCCGGGGCCCGGCGGCGAGGGAGTTGCCACGGCTCGTCAGGCAGCCGAAGACCCTTCGATCTTGGCGTCACTCGATCTGCCAGAACGGCGGTATCCCGTGCGGGCAGGCGATATGCAGCGGCTGGGCGTGTTGGTGGCGGCCTCCCCGGCAAGCCTCTCGCGGCGGATGCTCCTGGTCGAAAAATCGCTGGTGGGCAGCAATGCGATGTCGCTCGCGGTGGCACCCTCGTCGCTGGTGGCGGAGGCTGTTGCCGGGCTGCCCCAGCGGGAGGGTGAGGTGCCCGGAGGCCTGTGGACTTTCCCCTGGGACTGCGAGCGGATGCGGGGCGAGCGGTCGGCGCAAATGCAGGCGGAGCTCGCCCGCGAGCTGGCTCCCCTCTCGGTGCAGCTGCCCGAGCCCGCCGGAGAGGGGCCGCCGCGACTGTTTCGCCCGCTCTTTACTGCCCGCGTTCGTGAGTTTCGAGGAGAGCTCGACGGCCGCAGTGGGGCCAAGTTTGCGTATCTCGCAGCCAGACCGAGCGAGAGCAGGATCCGAGGTTTCCTGACCACCATGCCCCCACCACAGGCCGAGGCGCTGCGGCGGCTGGTGGGGCAGATGAAGGAAGACGCCACCTACTTTCTCGGCGTCGTCACGCTCGGCGAAGGTGAGTATCAGGCGGCAATCGACTTCTTAAACCGCATGACGCTGGAGGAGAGCCCGGATGGTCGCTGGGCCGACGCGGCGCGGATCAACGCAGCGACGGCCTTCATCGCGGCAGGGCAGCCCGAAGTGGCTCGGCAGCTGTTGGAGGCGGATGAGTCTCCGCAACGCTACGGCAGTCGGCTCAGGGCCCTCCGACTGGCCGAGGCCGCAGAGGCGGAAGAATCCGCACCGTGAGCATCATTCAGCGACCAGCGTTGCCGATCTCTTCAGAAGCAGGTATCGTGTGGGGCTCCCGATCGCGACGTGTTTCGCGAACAAGACAAGGCGATTTCATGAAAGACGGCATTCATCCCAACTACGTCGAAACAACCGTGCGATGCGGCTGTGGCAACACCTTCACCACGCGCAGCACCGTGCCAGAGTTGAAACTCGACATTTGCAATCTCTGCCACCCCTTCTTCACCGGCAAACTGAAGTTCGTCGACACCGCTGGTCGGATCGAGAAGTTCAAGAACAAGTTTGCTGGGACGGGCTACGCCAGCCTCTCCCGCAAGAAGGGCAAGGCCGCTGCAGCCTCGGGCTCGTGAGCCGCAGGCAGCGTTTCTCTGTCGACAGTCGATCGGTGAGTCGCCAGCGTGGCGGTCAGTGGCCCGCTGCCTCGACGGTCGAATCTGCCACCCGCCGGTAGGCCCACCATGCGCGATGAACTCGATGAGAAGCTTGCTCGATTCGAGACGCTCGAGCGGGACCTTTCCGACCCGGTGATCCAAGCCGATCCGCAGAAGATGGCGGCGGTGGCGAGAGAGCATGGCGTGCTCGCCCGGGTGGTGTCGCGGTATCGCGCGCTGCTCGACCTGGAGAAGCAAGTCGAAGACAACCGCGAACTGGCGGCTGGCGACGACGACGAACTCCGCGGCCTCGCCGAGGCCGAACTGGAAGAGCTGGAAGGCAAGCGGGAGCAGCAGTGGGAGAGCCTCCTCGACTCCCTCGGGGCCGACGAGGATGCCGACCGCAAGCGGTGCATCATGGAGCTGCGGGCCGGGACGGGGGGCGATGAGGCCGCCCTTTTTGTTCGCGATCTCTACGAGATGTATCGACGCTGTGCCGCCGCCGAAGGCTGGACCATCGAACTGCTCGATGCGAGTCCGACCGAACTCGGGGGCTTCAAAGAGATTGTGCTCGGCGTCTCCGGTGAGGATGTTTTCCGGCGGCTTGAGTTTGAGAGTGGTGGCCACCGCGTGCAGCGGGTGCCCGACACCGAAACAAAGGGCCGCATCCACACCTCTGCCGCTACCGTGGCGGTGATGCCCGAGCCAGAGGATGTGGAGGTGTCGATTTCGCCGGACGAATACCGCAAAGACCTCTTCTGCGCGAGCGGCCCCGGCGGGCAGCATGTCAACAAGACCGCATCAGCTGTGCGGCTGACCCATCTCGAAACCGGAATCGTCGTGCAGTGCCAAGACGAGAAGAGCCAGCACAAAAACTTCGCCAAGGCCCTGCGTGTGCTCAAGACGCGGCTCTACGAGCGGCAACGGCAGGCCGAGCACGACAAGCGGGCTTCTGCCCGAAAAAGCTTGGTCGGATCAGGCGACCGTTCGCAGCGGATCCGCACCTACAACTTTCCTCAGAATCGGCTCACCGACCACCGCATCAATCAGAGCTTCACCCTCGATCAGGTGCTCACCGGTCGGCTGACGCTCGTGCTTGACGCTCTGGTTGAGCACGAACGGGCATTGATCCGCTCTTCGGTGCAGGCCAGTGCGTGAGGCTGCAGGATCGCATGACCACTCCATCGACTCCCGGTAGCCCTCAGGCGGAAGTCTGGACCGTTGGTCGCCTGCTGGAGTGGACAACCGGCTGGCTGCGGGGCCGTGAGGCTGACTCCCCGCGGCTCGATGCGGAGGTGCTGCTGGCCTCGGTGCTCGGCTGCCAACGCATCGAACTCTACACGCGGTTTGATGAGGTGGTGGCGGACGAGCCCCGAGCGGCCTTTCGAGAACTCGTCAAGCGACGCGGGCAAGGCGAGCCGGTGGCATATTTGACGGGTACGAAAGAGTTTTTCTCTCTGCCGCTACGAGTGACCCGCGACGTTCTCGTGCCGCGACCGGAGACGGAGTCGATCGTGGTCCGCGGGATCGACCTCTGTCGGGGCCTTTCGTCCGCACGGATCGTGGATGTGGGGACCGGCAGTGGAGCGATCGCCATCGCCCTTGCCCGGCACCTTCCAGACGCTGCGATTACCGCGATCGATATCTCACCGGAGGCGGTGGCGATCGCTCAAGAAAATGCCGCGACCCATGGAGTGGGCGATCGGGTGCGGGTGCTCGCAGGGGATCTTCTCACGGGGCTGCCTGTGGACGAGACCTTTGATCTGATCATCAGCAACCCTCCCTATATTCGCGAGGAAGAGTTTGCCGGCCTGCCCCGCGATGTGCGGGATTTTGAGCCTCGCGGAGCCCTTGTGGCTGGGCCACGTGGGGTCGAACCGCTGGAGCGTCTGGCAGCGATGGCTGCGGAGCGGCTGGTGGCCGGAGGCTGGCTGCTCGTGGAGATCGGTCCGCCGGAGGCGTCTGAAGCGGTGCTGGCTGCGGCCGAGCACCTGCAGCCGGCCGCCACGCTAGCGGATGACGCAGGGATCCCCCGCGTGGTGCAGGCGCAACGCCGCTAAGAGCCAACCCAACGCCGCCAGCATGAGAACGCCCAACGCTCGCGTGAGGGGGCGGCTCGTGTACTGTGGGGGTATGGCGTGGCTTCGTCAAACACTCGTCCGTGCCCGGGCCCGTGCTGCCGCTGTGTGCTGCAGTGGCCTGCTGCCTCGTCGTGCGCGTCGGCTGCCGGTGGTGCCGCTGGCAGTGGCACTGGCCGCCGGCATCGCCTGCGCCGTGAGCCTCCTTCCGGCCTGCCCAGAAGCCGTGATGGCCTGCTGGGCGATGGCGGTGGGGGCGCTAGGGATCTGGTGGTGGCTCGCCAAGCGGTCGCTCGTGGGCGCGGCGGTGGTCGTGCTCTGGCTGACGGTGGCAGTTGCGGGCGCCGCCTGGGGCCTTGCACGGCATGGACTGTTTGCCGCGGATGATGTGGCCTGGCGGCTTGGCGATCAGCCGGTCCCGCTTGCCATCGAGGGCGTGGTCACCGAGGCTCCGCGGCCCCTGCCCGGCATGCTTCGCGATCCCGAGACCGGTGAGCCGGTGCGGCCGGCCACCGAGTCGACCATTCGCGTGGTCAGGCTTCGCGAGGGACCACGATGGGTGCAGGCTGCGGGAACAGCGTCAGTGATGATTGACGGGCCCGCGCCTCAGGTCTCCGCAGGCAGTCGGATCCGGCTCTTTGGCCGCGGCCTCCGGCCGGCAGCCGCAACCAATCCGGGGGAATACGATTTCCGCGCGGAGGCACGCAGCCGCCGGTGTCTTTCCGTGATTCGTTGCCAGTCGGCCGACTGCCTTGAGGTGCTTGCCGGGCCGCCGTGGTGGCACCCCGGGCCCTCGCTTGAGCGGCTCCGTCGCCGCGGCTCGCAGCTGCTTCAGGCGAGCATGCCAAGGAGTGTTGCGGGCCTGGCAGATGCGCTGCTGCTGGGCAACCGGGAGTGGCTCCCTCGCGAGCAGACCCAGCCATTCCTGGTCACCGGCACGATCCACATTCTGGCGATCTCGGGGCTGCATGTCGGCATCCTGGCCTGGGCCCTCTTCCGTCTGGTGCGGACCACACCGCTGGGGCGAGGGGCTGCGCTCGTGTCGGTCGCGGCCATGACCGGAGGCTACATGATCCTGGTGCACGCCCAGGTGCCGGTGGTGCGGGCGACCCTGATCGTGTGGCTGGCCTGCCTGGCGGCCTGGCTTGGCCGCAGGCCGGTCGGTATCAACTCCCTGGCGGTGGTGGCGATTTTGGTCATGCTCCGCCAGCCGATGGGGCTGTTTCGCACAGGGACCCAGCTGTCGTTTCTCTCCACTGCGGTGCTGATCCTGCTGGCGACGGCTGTGGCTCGCGAGCGACAGCCGCTCGACCCGATTGCCCGATTGATCGAGCAGAGCCGACATCCCCTGGAACGGCGGCTGCGGGCGGTGGGCCGCGGTGTGCTCGGGAGCGTGCTGGCGGGCGCCGCCGTCTGGGCGGTCACCGCGCCGCTGGTGGCGATGCAGTATCACGTGGTCAGCCCCATTGCTCTCGTGCTCAACCCGCTGATCGCCCCCCTGGTGGCGGTGGCCATGGGGTGTGGGCTGGTGGCGCTGCTGGTGGGCCTCGTTTCACCATGGCTGGCAGCAGGGCCGGCTGCTGGCTGTGCCGCCGTGCTCAGGCTGATCCAGACAGCGGCGGAGTCGGCTGCAGGCGTGCCCGGTGCGTATGCCTGGGTGAGTGGACCGTCGCTGGCGTGGGTGACCGGCTGGTATCTGGCGGTGCTGGTGTCGGTGGTGCTCGCCGGTCGTGTGGACCTGCGGCAGGTGTGGCGGTGGAGCGTGCCGTGCCTCATCTGGCTGACGGTCGGCCTCGCTGCCTGGACGACCGGCTGGTCAACAACGCCGCCAGGACAGAGCCTGGAGGTCACGCTCGCCTCGATGCGGCATGGCCTGGGGATTGTGGTGCGGCCACCGTCGGGCGAGGTGCTTGTCTACGATGCCGGCCGGCTTGGAGCGCCCGCGGCTGCACGACGGGCGATGGAGGCTGTTCTTCGCGACGCAGGCATTGAGCGGATCGATCTCTTGGTGCTGTCTCACGCCGATGCCGACCACTTCAACGCTGTCAGCGAACTGCTCGAACGATTCACAGTCTGTCGTCTGGCTGTCGCACCGCCCTTTCTTCAGAGTGATTCCCCCGAAGCTCAGGCGGTGCTCCGTGAGGCGAACCAGCGGCAGATTCCACTGGATGTGCTGACGGCGGGCACGCCGGTGGCCTTCAGCGAGACGGCGACACTGCAGGTGTTGCATCCGCTCGCGGGCGACGTGGCGGATGGCAATGACAATGCCGCAAGTCTGGTGCTCACCGTCGAGGCAGCCGGCCGGCGGCTCTTGCTCACCGGCGACCTCGACGGAGATGCCGTCGATGAGCTGCTCGCCCGAGGCGTGCCGGAATGCGACGCGATGGTCGCCCCGCACCATGGCAGCCGCACGTCGCTGCCACCACGGCTGGCCGAAGCGGTCAGGCCCCGCGTGGTGCTGATCAGTGGCACCGGCGACAGCGGCTGGGAGGCTGTTCGGGAGGCTTACGCGGCAACTGGACCTGACGGCATGGGTGCGGACGTGGCCTGCACCTGCCGCCAGTCAGCCATTCGCCTCAGGATGGAGCCCCATGGCCTCCACCTCAGCCGGGGCACTGCAGAGGGCTGGGGGGAGGCAGTCTCGCTCCCGCCCTCAACCGCGGCGTCAACCGCGATTGGGAGCGTGCGTTAGACACTCGGGGCATTGGCCGACAGGCTCGAGGCGGCCGACCCTGACTGGGCCGTGGCCTCACCGCCCTCCGTCGTGTCGGCAAGACTGCCGGTCTCCACGCGGAGCCGCCAGCCTGCCGCGGCCAAGAGCAACAGATTGAGGATCAAGAATGAGAAAAACTCAGTCTGCCCCCCCTGCCCAAAACCGTAGGAGTGCAGGCCAGCACCGAGCAGGAAGTTGACGCCATACCACGACATGCCAATCACCGCGGCGCCAAGCACGCTCCCAGCAGCCAGGCCAAAGTCGCCAATCCAGCCGATGTAGCGGCCATGCAGGATGATGATGTAGGCCAGCAGGCTGACCAGGGCCCAGACTTCTTTTGGATCCCAGCCCCAGAAGCGGCCCCAGGAGACGTCTGCCCAGAGGCCACCGAGAATTGTGCCGGCGGCCAGCAGCAAAACCGCCACCTGCATCGCCTTATAAATGAAGCCGGCCAGGGCAACCGTTGCCAGTGGCGGCTTTCGCCCTGAGCGGCCGTCGCGGTAGCGACCAAAGAGGTAGTAGCCCAGCGAGAGGCAGCCGAGGCCCCAGGCCAACGCCCCGGCAGCATAGCTCGAGACGATCGTGAGCACGTGGATTGTCAGCCAGAAGTTGTCGCGGAGCACCGGCTGCAACGGGCTGAACTGCTTCCCAGGAATCGGGAAGAACCAGGCAATGAAGGTTCCCGCAAAAGCGACGGCGGTGACAACCAGGCCGAACGAACGGCGGTCGTAGACCTCCGGCATCCGCTTGGCCAACACACCCTGCCCCCAGCTCAGCGGCACTGTCAGCAGCGACACCACACCGCTCAGCAGCACCCTCGGCAGAAACCAGACCGCCGGGATCAGCACAGACAGGCCCACGATCCAAACCACCAGGTTGTTGAGATTGGGAACGGAGGAATCGATATCGGTCTGCGGCAGAAGATTGATAATCGTGCGATCACCGGCCGCATACGGGGCGAGGGTGAGAATCCAGACAACCCCTGCGGAGACGGCCAGGCGCGGTAGCAGCAGCAGCCACTGGGCGAATGCAGGACCGCCCTGCTCGGCGGGCAGAAGCCGACCCGCCGGGGGAGGCACCGCGGTGGCCCGCCAGGCAGCGGCAACGCCCGCAGCGCAGATTGGCGCCAGCAGAAACCACAGGCCGAGCAGCGAGAGGAAAAACGGGACGTAGATCACCGTCTCATACATATTGGTGACCGGTGCCCAGCCCGTGATGGCAATCCGCTGGGCAAAGGCCCAGGCAGTCCAGACCAGTTCGCCCACCAGGAGTCGGACACCGCTGAAAAACATCAGCCCTCGGACCCGCCCAAACGCCAGTGCGAAGCCTGCCATCGCAGCCAGGCTCAAAACCCACGAGTTGCGAAAAGGATCGGTCGTGTTGTAGGCCACTTCGCGGGCGGTGCTGCCTTCTGGCGGGTAGGCCGTCCAGGCCAGCAGGTCGGCATCGAGCCGGTCCACCGGCAGGTTCTGGCGAGCCTGTTCGACGCCGGTGCCCACCTGCCGCAGCGCCCCTGCCAGCCGGGCGGCTGCGTCGGCGAGCGGCTCGCTCGTGCTCAGCGTGGCCTGCTGCCGCACAGCAGCCTGCATGTCAGCAAAGGCCTCTCGGGCCGCGAGCAGATCCGCTTCGTCGTAGCCGGGCAGCAGTTCGGTCGGAGCGTCAAGGAGCACCGTCAGCCCAAGCCAGGGCGGCATGTCCTGGTCGGCATCCCGTTCGGTCTCCAGGGCCCCTGCGTGGAGAGCGGGCACCACCGCCGGTGAGCCGCCGTTGTCAAACAGGGCTTCCGCGAGCACGAGCGTGCGTTCGGCAAACTGCCTGGACTGCCGAACGAGTGTCGCTGAGAAGCCCCCCGCCGCGACCTCGGTGCTCAGGGTGTCGACGGCGCGAGTGGCTTCCAGCATGCCGGGAAGCACGTCGGCTGTGGGAAATCGCGTGCTCTCCCCCATGCCCTCCAGCAGCGCAAGCAGCCCCGCGTCGACGGCCTCGCAGGCGGTGAGCACGGGGCTCGCGTCGGGGGCGCTGGCCTCGTCTGCACCGCTGCCGTCTTGCGTCGTTTCTTGGGCGGCCGCAGTCTCCGCTTCGGTGATTGCCGTCCGTAGCGGCCGCCAGCTCCCCACGAGCGACTCAAAGAGCGTGGTGAATCGCGTACGGCCGATCGCGTCGTCGGTGCTGCG
>Ga0180429_10005322_pt1 | contig 10220 bp, 9 predicted proteins | sample SS_ome_FD_132428 | JGI IMG/M metagenome (GOLD analysis project Ga0180429, IMG submission 132428) | Hypersaline lake sediment archaeal communities from the Salton Sea, California, USA - SS_1_S_1 metaG | ecosystem: Environmental > Aquatic > Non-marine Saline and Alkaline > Hypersaline > Sediment ...
ACTCTGTTCGGCGTGGAGACCGACCCTAACGCCCACCTGCTGGCGGTGCGCGAGGAGATCGCCGGCGCGCTCACGCTCGGCCACAGCGAGGGCACCGTGGAGAAGGAGGACCGCGACCGCATCCTCGGCGCGCTCGATCTCGGCGACCGCACGGTCGACGAGATCATGCTCCACCGCAGCCAGATCGAGATGATCGATGCCAACAGCCCGGCGGAGGAAGTGCTGCAACAGGCGCTCGCCTCGCCCCACACGCGGCTGCCGATCTACCGCGACGAACCCGAGAACATCGTCGGTGTGATCCACGCCAAGGATCTCAGCCGGGCGATGTATGCCGCCGGTGAGGCCACCGGCGACGAGGGCCGGGCCGCGGCCTTCGCGCAGTTCGACGTGATGCAGGTGGCGATGGAACCCTATTTCGTGCCCGAGACCACCACGCTCGACGACCAGATGCGCAACTTCCTCAAGCGCCACACCCATTTCGCGCTGGTGGTCGACGAATACGGCGCGCTGCAGGGGCTGATCACGCTCGAGGACATCCTCGAGGAGATCGTGGGCGAGATCACCGACGAGTTCGACACCACCGCCGCCGAAGCCGGGGTGAAGCGGCTCGACGACGGCAGTTTCCGCGTCGATGGCTCGATGACGATCCGCGATCTCAACCGGGCGATGGACTGGTCGCTCCCCGACGACGAGGCCAACACCATCGCCGGGCTGGTGATTCACGAAGCGCAGATGATCCCCAGCGAGGGCCAGCAGTTCTCGTTCCACGGGTTCCGCTTCGAGGTGATCAAGCGGATCGAGAACCGGATCTCGGAATTGCGCATCCGGCCGCTCTGAACCCGGGCGCTGTCCGTTTGACCCGCCCCCGGCAACGGCAGGGCGCGTCGAAGCGGCTTCACCAAGCCGTTTCGAACGGCGTCGAGCGCACCCGTCAGCCCGGTTTTGCCACATTTCCGAATCGCAAGCGCGGTTCTGCGCCCAAATCGCCCGTGTCTCGCCACATTCGCGTCGCATTCCCGGTGCAGGCTGGTAGAGGCGCCGGGGTGAAACCACAACATATAGCCAAGCCATTGTCACCGTTCCGAAAACAACCTGTTGCCTGCCCCATTTCTGCCCCATTTCGGCTTCCTTCGCGGTGGTTTTCGCCCTACCACTGATAGGGCCTGGGGGGGCGACAACGGTGAGAAAGTATTGCTTTGGGAGACAATACTCATCCTACCGTCCGTTCGTTGACGCGAGCTGACGAGCCCCATTGGCGGCGGCTGTGGTCGGCCTACCTGGCGTTCTACGAGACGGAAGTGCCCGAGGAGGTGTACCTGACCACCTTCGCGCGCCTCCTCTCGGATGATGAACCCCAGTGGGGCCTGATCGCGGAAGTCGACGGCCAGCCTGTGGGCCTCGTGCACTACATCTTCCACCGCCACAACTGGAAGATCGAAGACGTGTGTTATCTGCAAGACCTCTACGCAGACCCCGCTGCCCGGGGCAAAGGCGTGGGCCGGGTGCTGATCGAGGCGGTCTATGCCGCCGCCGACGCACAGGGGACGCCCGCGGTCTATTGGCTGACACAGGATTTCAACACCACCGCGCGCAAGCTCTACGACCGGATCGGGACGGTGACACCGTTCGTCAAGTATCAGCGGGGGGAGATACGATGATCCGGACACACAAGTTGATCGTGGGGGCGATCACGATCCTGGGGCTGGCGGGATGTGCCGCCGATCTGCCGCAAGGGGAATTGGCGTCACGCGAAGTGACGTCACGGCAGATCGAGGTGCCGGCGCAATTGCCGCCGATGAAGGCCTTTGCCGGCTCCAGGATCGAACCACCCGCGCGCCCGAACCGCGAAATCGCAGCCGATTTCCTCGACCTCGCGTTCACCCTCGAAAGTGGCCGCACCCTGCCGGTGCTGTCGCGCTTCGAAGGGCCGGTGACGCTGAAAGTGACCGGCCGCGCCCCCGCGGCACTCGGTCCCGATGTCGACCGGCTCCTGCGCCGGTTGCGCGTCGAAGCCGGCATCGATATCCGCCAGACCGCCAGCGACACCGCCTCGATCACCGTCGAGGTGATCTCGAAACGCGAATTGCAGCGCGTGGTGCCGCATGCCGCCTGTTTTGTGGCCCCGAACGTGTCGAGCTGGCCGGAATACAAAGCGGCCCGCCGCACGGCCAAGACCGACTGGACGATGCTCACCGAACGCAGCCGCATGGCGGTGTTCCTGCCCGGCGACGTGTCGCCGCAGGAGATGCGCGATTGCCTGCACGAGGAAGTGGCTCAGGCGCTCGGCCCGGTGAACGATCTCTACCGCCTGCCCGACAGCGTGTTCAACGACGACAATTTCCACACCGTGCTGACGGGCTTCGACATGCTGATCCTGCGCGCCTTCTATGCGCCCGAGATCAAATCCGGCATGACCCGGCAACAGGTTGCCGCGCGCCTGCCGGCGCTGCTGGCGCGGCTCAATCCCGGCGGCGGCAACGGCACACCCCGGGCGACCTCGCCGACGCCTTCGGCCTGGAAAGACGCGATCGAGGACGCGCTCGGCGGTTCGGCCGAAACTCCCGCCCGACGCGATGCGGCACGCCGCGCGGTCGACCTCGCGCGCGCCTACAACTGGCGCGACACGCGGCTGGCGTTTTCGCTCTTCGCCATGGGCCGGCTGAACCTCGGGCTGAACTCCGATATCGCGCTCGCCGCGTTCCGCGAGGCCGAGAAGATCTACCGCGCCACGCCCGGCACCGGGTTGCAGGCCGCCCATATGGGCGTGCAACTCGCCGCCCACGCGCTCAGCCTCGGCAATGCCGAGACCGCGATCCACATCGTCGACAGCCATCTCGGGGCGGTGACCCGGGCCGAGAACGCAGCGCTTCTGTCGACGCTGATGATGATCAAGGCCCAGGCGCTGGAATACCTTGGCCGCGACCCTGAGGCGCAGCTTGTGCGTCTCGACAGTCTCGGTTGGGCACGCTATGGCTTCGGGTCGGAGGCCGAGGTGGGCGCGCGTCTCGACGAGATAGCCGCCATTGCACCTGGCGGCCGCAGCTAGAAGCGGGGCTGGAACTGGCCCCCCGCAAGGGAGCCGGCATGATCATCCTCGCTTTTGCCTTGATTGGTGCAATCATCGGGGGGATGACCGCGCGTGGACGCGGCGGCAAGGGGCTCGATATCGCGCAATACGCCGCCTCCTACGCGATGGCCTTCGCAATCATAGGCCTGTTCATCACGGTGTTTCTCACCCGCGGATGATCGCCCCGATCCGCAAGCGCCTCACGGCTGCACCCGCCTGACCAGGGCATCGAAAACCATGGCGAGGCAGGCGGCATAGTCCGGGTCGTCGAGATAGGGTTCACGCGCCCGGCGCCGGGGCGACGCGGCCGACATCAGGCTGCCCGTGCCCCAGAGCGGGTGCGCCCGGCCGGTGCGCCGCCGGTGGGCATCGGCGGCCTCGGCCTCCTGCAGCATCCGCGCGAGCAGCCGTGCCCGCCCGGGCGGCGGGGCCGCGAGCAGCACCCGCGCCGCCGCGACCACGTCGCCGTGCAGCACCCGCCGCATCTCAGGCCGGCACCTCGAGGCGCCGGAACGGGCCGGGGCCGAAGGTCTCGGACAGCTGCGCCACCTCCAGCGAGAAAGGCGGCGTCGCGCCGTCACTGGTCTGCATCGCGGCGGTGTAGGTCCATGACGGCGACGTTACCGTTGCCGCGCGCAGCACGTTGGCCCCCGCGACGACCCGCACCTCATAGCTTTCGGCCGTCTCCCCCAGCGGCACCTCCTGCGAAAGCCAGCTGTCGCCGTCGATGCGCGTGCGCCGGACCCAGGACAGCGCAATATCCTCGCCCGCCTGCCCGTCGGCGGCCAGGTGAACCGGCGCGAGCGGGCGCAGCCCGATCCCGCTGAACCCCTGCAACGCATGCACATAGGTGTCATCATCATACCCCCGCGCAGCCGGGCCGATCCGGTAATGGCGCGCGAGCCCACGCTCGGCGAGGGGGAGCGGCAGTTGGGGCACGGCGGCGTCGAGCATCACCAGCCACGAGCCCGGCGGCCAGACGTCCGGCAACGTCGCGTCGCTGCCGCCCTGCCCGCGCAACCGCCCGGTGAGTTCCCAGGTCTTCTCGCCCACAAGCGTGGCATCGGTGAACTGCAACAGCTCCCAGTTCTCCGCCGTCCCGTCCCCGATCGCCGCGAGGTTGGCGCCGTTCAGCACAGCCGCCGGCGTGGCCGACGACAGTTCTCCCGCCGTCATGCGCACCCGGAGCGGGGCGCCGCGGTCGATCACGCCCGCGCGCGCGCGCGCCAGCGCGGTTTCGGTCACGCCGACGCGCGCCGCCGTCTCCACGGTCATCGCGAGGCTGTAGCCTTCGTCCTGCGGCGCGCGGTAGACCGCCACCCGCCCCGGCCAGGGCCGCGCAGCCACGGCGAGATGCGGCGCATGCGGCACCTCTGCGCCGCCGAGCAGCGGCAGATCGAGAAACAGCGGCAGCACCGGCACCGGCGGCGTGTAGGCCGGCATCGCCCCGGCCAGGTCCAGCGTCTCGACCCGGTCGAACACGCTGGGTTCGATCCGCACCGCCTGCACCAGCGCTACGCCGGCATGCTCCACATGATCGAGGCGGTAGTTCCCGGCCCCCTCCGGCAGATCGAGCGCGACCACGTCGCCCGCCCCATGGCCGAGGCCCGACGGCGGCAGGGCAAAGCGCGCCCGGTCGCGCGCCACCCGCGCCTCGGCGAGCCAGCGTTCGGCAATCGCCCGCGCCTCGCCGGTGGTCAGCACCAGCGGGACCTCGCTGGTGGAGACCGCCAGCGTCGGCTCATCGGGAAAGATCGCCTCGGTCGCCCGCACGCCGTAGTCGCGCCCGGCCTCGACGAAATTGAGCCGCACCCGGCCCGCAACCGCCGCCTCCGGGGCGCGGATGAATTCGACCGCGCCCGCGATCTCGTCGTGCAGCGCCAGCGTCTCGAGATCGAGAACCCGGTCCGCGACCCCGGTGCGCGAGAAGAAATACAACGTGCCCGCGCGCTCGGCCGCCTCGAAGCCATGGGCCAGCATCAGCGGCTGCAACGCGTTGCGCGCGGCGGTCACGCCGTCGAGCAGGTAGCCCCGCACGAGACCGTGGAGCCGCGTGGTGTCGACCGGCGCCACGCCCGAGTTGGCGCAGATTTCCTCGACCACCGAGGCGAGCGAGCGGTTGGTGGCCCGCCCGTTCAGCCAGTGGCCGGTGGCGTAGTTCGCGCCGTCCGTCCACAGATCGCCCCGGCCCGGAAACCACGGATAGGGCCGCGCATCCCAGGCCCAGACATGGGCGCGGCGCATGTCGAGCATCTGCACGCCGGTCTCCGGGTCGGTCGGGTTGTTGGCCGGGTCGGCCCAGAATTCCTGCATCGCGCGCAGGTATTGCATCTGGATGACATCGTCGCGTTGGCCGTTCGACCAGGCCGGCAGGCTCGATTCCGAGCTCTTGGGATCGAGGAACTTGTTGGGCTGGTTGGTGCCCTTGTCGATCGCCGCGCAACCGATCTCGGTGAACCAGATCGGCTTCGAGCCGGGCACCCAGGCGGTCGGATCACTGGCGCGCACCCCGCCGACGCGTTCGAAATGACCGTTCTGCCACCACGACCTGATGTCCTTGTAGCGCCAGACCCAGGGTTCGTCGTGGTCGCCGTCGGTGATCGGCGTCCGGCGCTGCACCGCCGCCGCCTCCGGCGCGTGGTAATACCAGTCGTAGCCCTCGCCGCCGAGGATGTTGGCCTTGAGGTAGTCGAGATTGTAGATCGAGCCCCAGTGCGCATCGGCGTGGCCATCGCCATCGCGCCAATCCGAAAGCGGCACGTAATTGTCGATGCCGATGAAGTCGATGTTGTCGTCCGACCAGAGCGGGTCGAGGTGGAAATAGACGTCGCCCGAGCCGTCCTGCGGGTGGTAGCCGAAATATTCCGACCAATCCGCGGCATAGGAGATCTTGGTCTGCGGCCCAAGGATCGCGCGCACGTCGGCGGCGAGTTGCACGAGTTCTGCGACCGCCGGGAAGCTCCCACCCGCGCCCCTGATCTGGGTGAGCCCGCGCAGTTCCGAGCCGATCAGGAAAGCGTCGACTCCGCCCGCCGCCAGGCACAGGTGGGCGTAGTGCAGGATGAACCGGCGGTAGGACCATTCGTTCGGCCCGGTGTAACTCACCACGTCGCCGGTGACGGTGAAATCGCCCGGCTGCGCCGTGCCGAAAAACCCCGCCACTTCCGCCTCAGCCGCCGCGGTGCCATCGGGCGACCCGGCCTGCCCCGGGGCCGCCGACAGCGTGATCCGGCCGCGCCACGGCAGAACCGGCTGATCCGCCGCGCCGCTCCACGGGTCGGGCAAACCGTTCCCGTCGGCCTGGGTCATCAGGATGAACGTGTAGAAAGTGACGGCCTTGCCCGCCGCGCGCAGCGCCGCGATCGCCTCGATCACCGACTGGTCGGTCGGCGTGCCGCCATAGAGCGGCCGGCCGTCCTCGAACGGCACCAGCCCCGCCGCCGCGCGGCCGAGGCCCGAGACCCGCCACGGCATCTCGTGGCCGTCCTCGACATGCTTCTCCACCTTCGGCGCGACTTCGCAACTGCCGCAGCGCAGGTCGTCACCGAACCAGCTGACCACCAGCGAGGCGGCTTCGAGGTTCGGCAACTCGCCGTCGAGCATCTCCAGGGAGGCGGCGAAATCGGTCTTGCCGAGCGGCGTGTTCTCGTTGACCGGGCGGTTTTCCCCCGGCTGGTCGCCGACATGCACCCGCGTCGTCGCCAGCGCATATTCCCCGGTACCGGGGATGATCGCGACCGCCTTGGTGCCGCGCGCGATCTCGGCCGGCTGGTCCGGCCCCTCGGGACGGAATACCTCGAAATTGAACACCGGCACCCGGTTGCCATGGGCCGAGATGTCGAGATCCTCGATCACCACGTAGGCAGTGCCGCGATAGCCCGGCACCTTGCCCGCGCCCTCGTAGGCCTCGATGGTCGGATCGGGGGCCTGGTCCGGGGTGCCGTGGTAGACCCGCATGTTGAGCGTATCGGCGGTGATCTCGGTGCCATCGGCCCAGACCCGGCCAACGCGGGCAATCTCGCCCTCGCCCAGCGCGATCGCCAGGCTGATGACGTTGCGCGGCTCTTCCGTCTGGTCCGAACTCGCACCGAACTTGCCACCACCCGACCCATCGGGCGCCACCTGCCGCACCGGTGAGGTCCAGATCACCTGCCCGCCCAACCGCATCGCGCCATAGACCCGGCGCACCGCCGCGCCTTCGGAGGTATTGTTGAGCCGCACCCGGTCGATCTGGCCGGTCTCCACCGGCTCCGAGCCGTCACCCATCAGCGCCTGGTCGATGAAGGAGCCCGCGATCGCGCCCACGGCGCGCCCGATGGCCACCGCACTGAGGCCGAGAATGCCCCCGCCCATCGAGCCGCCAATCGCCGCGCCCACTGCCGACAGAACAATCGTCGCCATGTCTAACCCCCTTCAGGAAAACGGAAAACCGCCGCGATCCGGCGGGCCCAGGGCGCTGTCAGCGGGCTTTCGAAAACCGCGCGCCCCGAATAGGCATGGATGAAGGTAGGCGCGTCGCCCACCTCGCAGAGCAGCCCGAGATGCTTGGCAACGGCGCGCGCGCGCATCCGGAAGACGAGCACGTCGCCGGGGCACGCGGCCCCCTTCGCGACGGGCGACAACGCAGCCGCCGCACCCTCCAACAGCAGCTCGGCCCCGCGCGCCTCGGCCCAGTCCGGCGTATAGGCGGGCACAGCGACGGGCACGGCGCCGCACACTTCGCGCCAGACCCCGCGCACGAGGCCGAGGCAATCCGCCCCCGCTCCCCTGCACGACGCCTGGTGCACGTAAGGTGTGCCGATCCAACCCCGCGCCGCCGCCACGATCCGCGCGCCCTGGTCGGCTTGGGTCATTTCCCGCCCCCGGCGGCGGTGGCGACCGACAGCTGGATGTTGAGCGGCTGGTCGTCGCCCGGAATGCTTGGAAAGCCGCGGAAATTCAACATGTTGGAGAATTTCTCCCGGCAGGTTTCGGGGCGCTTGTCGCAGCCCGCCTCGAGCCGGACTTCATCCCCCGGCGCGATCTCGGCGCGCAGGCTCTGCCACAGTTCGACATTGCGCAGGCCCTCCGAAACGCTGTCGGCCTTGATCACCCCCGACAGCCCGGCGGCTTCGCCGCTCTCGACCACCAGCCGCCCGCGCTGGAACCACCCCGGTGCGAACCCGTCGAGCCCCGAGATCCGCAACCGCTTCTGCGCCTCGTCGGCGAGCACGATGCCGGTGCCGGAATAGGCTGGATCGGATAGATCCACCCCGCAATCGGCGTCGCCCAGAACCGCCGCGCAGGGCGCCTGGTAGACCCGCCCCTGCGGCCGGTTGAGCGCCTCGGAAAGCCCCACCAGTTCGGCCGTGAACGCCCCCGCCGCCCGGGTGATCTCGCCAAGCGTACCGCGAAACAGCCGCAGGCGCTGCGCGGGCTCGGCCCAGTTCACCACCCAGGCCACGACTTCCGCGCCGTCATAGCGACCGGCCCGGATGTCGGCCTCCGTCACCGCCGCCGCCGACAGCGCGCCCACCGCCTCGGAATTGTCGATCGCGAGTCCGGTGGTCTGCTGCAACGCCCGCGCGCTCAGCCCGGTATCGGCGCGGAAGGTCACACCCTCGAAGGCGATGTCGCGGTCGTGGTCGGTGAAGCCGAGCACCGTGCCGTCGCGACGGGTAAGCGCCCAGCAATAGGCGAGCGTCGTGGTGCCGCCGTCCAGATGCGCCTGGAACTCTTCGGACGGCACCATCACACCCGCACCTCCGCCACCGGCACGCTTGGCACGTCGCCGGCCTTGAAGCTGGCCACCGAGGTCTCGATCCGGTCGGTGTCGAAGCGCACCGGCACGTCGAATTCGAACCCGGCGGTCACTTCCGCGCCCTCGGCCGGCGGGGTGTCGAACGTGACGATCCCAGTGGTGACGTCCACCTCGTAGTGCACCGTCTCGACCAGCGCATCGCCGTGCAGCCCGAGGTTGACGGTGCCCGCGACGGGCTTGTGCACCGGGCGGGCATAGCTGAATTCGCCTGAACGGTAGGTCTTGACCAGTTGGAACGCGGTGGTCTCCCCGTCACCCACCGCGATCAGCTGGTCCTGATACTGCGCCTCCTGCGACGGCAGGCAGGACTTGTAGTCCGCCCAGTCCTTCCAGCGAAAGCCGAAGAGCTGCCCGCGCCGGGCTTCGAAAAAGGCGATCAACACCTCCAGATCGTCGAGCGAGCGCATGCTCACGCCCGCATCGTAGCGCCGGCGCGAATGCGCCCAGGGCGTGTTGCGCTCCTCGTAGCCGTTGGCGAGCGTCACCACCTCGGTGCGCCGCTCCGGGCCGCCCACCGAGCCGAAGCTGAGGTTCGGCGGAAAGCGAACTTCGTGGAAATTCATCGGGTATACCCTTCTCAACTGTAGCGTTGGCCGCGCGCGATGGCGCGGCTCACCTGCGCCGCGATCTGGCCTTGCGAGCGCTGGAACCCGGCCACGTCGGGCGTCGAAACATGCATCGTCACGTTGACCGGTCGCCCGCCGCCCGACACCTGCACCCCAAGCTTGCCATCGGATCCACGCGCCAGCGGCATGATCGCCTCCGGCCCGGCCTCGCCCATCAGCCCGGTCCCCCCGCGCATCGGGAAGGCCACCGGCCCCGACACCACGCCGCCATTGGCAAACGGCATCACCCGGCCCTGGCTGAACGCCGCGCCGTTGGCGAAGGGCAGAAGCGAGTTCATCAGCCCGCCCACCGTCTGGGCGAGCAGCCCGCCGATATGGTTCGTCACCGGCCGCACCGAGGCGTCATAGACCGTGTCGATCATCGACTGGCGCAGGTTGCGAAAGGCGTCCTGCAAGGTCATCGAGCCGAACACCAGCCCGTCGAGCGAGGCTTTCAGCCCCCGGCTGAACCCGCCCGACAGCACGCCCACATCGGTTGAGATCCCGTCGATCGTGGCGCCCATCCGGTCCAACTCGCCGCGAAACGCCGCGGTGAGCAGGCTCGCCCCCTGCAAGCTGCCCTCCAGTGCCGCGACCTGGTCGTCGAAATCGTCGATGCCATCCAGTTCCGCCATGTGTCTCACTCCGTTTCCTGCCCCGACGCCGCGTCGGGAAATGCCCGTGCCAGGTCCTCAAGCTGTTTGCGCCCGAGCGGCGCCGGGCCGCCGGCCTTGCCGAGCATCAGCAA
>Ga0180429_10005323_pt1 | contig 10220 bp, 9 predicted proteins | sample SS_ome_FD_132428 | JGI IMG/M metagenome (GOLD analysis project Ga0180429, IMG submission 132428) | Hypersaline lake sediment archaeal communities from the Salton Sea, California, USA - SS_1_S_1 metaG | ecosystem: Environmental > Aquatic > Non-marine Saline and Alkaline > Hypersaline > Sediment ...
CCTGGCGACGTCCCCGAGATAAAACGGAACGGATACTCCTACCGCAGCGCTGATCGACGGGGTGTTTCCGTCACGTCCGCACTGGCCTAGCCATCGCATGCAGATGTTGGCGCCGACAGAATATCCCACCACGGCGATCGGGGCGTCAGGCTCGCGCCGGCGCAGCAGGTCGACCAGGTAGTCCAGATCGCAGGTCATGCCGCAGTGGTAACTGTGCGCCAGCCGATTCGGTTCGCCGCGACCGCGGTAGTTCAGGAGCACTCCTCGCCACTTTCGCTTTGCGCACCGGGCCAGCAGCCGGCGCACGTATGAGGACTGCAAGTCGCCCTGGAGCCCAGGCAAAATGATAACAATCGGACCATCGTCGCCGGACCAGTCGAGGTCGGCGAAATCGCCGTCGGGCAGTTCGATTCTCTCCCGTCGCGTCTCGAGGCGGCCCTTGCGGGCGATGGAGGCCCAGAGCGTCTGTGCATGTCCGCCGCGAAGCCACCAGGGAGCTTTGAAGCCGACCGACGGCTCATCGGGTATGTCCAGTCGGTCAATCAAATAGTACTCTTCAGTTCGCGGTCACCGCGTCGAGTTCTATCTCAAAGAGCAGATCGTCGCGGCAGACGTCATTTTCGGTGACGATTACCGGCATGTCGGGCAAACCGTTGTCCCGGCAGTAATCCTCGTAATCACGATAATACCGCTCATCCTTGAAATACGCAATCCCGCGCATCACGTCGGCCCAAGTCATGTCCCGCTGTGCGAGAATCGCTTCGACTACCCGCATCGTAAGCTCGATCTGTTTTGGCGCGTTGTCCAGAAAGACCGTCTTGCCGCCAGGCTCGATACTCGCTGTTCCTGACACGGTGATGCGATTGCTGCCGGGCTGGGTCAATTCGACCGCGCGGCTGAACGAACTGCCGTAATCCAGCGCAGGGCACTGCAGCGGAGACGGCAGCATCGCCGCACGAACTGATCCGTTAAGCGGCTGAACTCCTGTCGCCATCGCCACCACCGCGGCGCCGGCGGGATTGGCGCCGCTGATTCCCGTAGAAGCGGGAACCAGTTCGTCGAAGACGCCTCGCTGACGGAAGAAGTCGTCCCGAACCCTGTTGAACGGATCGTACCACTGAAGCAACCGGTCAAGGTACAGCCAGGTCCTGATGATATTGGAAAAATCCATACCCGCCGACTCCAGCACAGACTCGATCATGTCGAACGTCCGTCGGGCCTGCTGATCGCGGTCGGCAGACACATCGTCGGCCCGGATATCCCCCAGACAGCAGAATCTGGCCGAATCGTCCTGGAAGACGCTCGCCACTGTGCGTCCTGCCATTTCTACCCGCTCGACGTCGACGCCGCTGACGGCGTAGATATGCATTCCGCCCAGATTCGAGCCTTTGCGATGGCCGCTGTCGACCCAGGTCACGGGCCAGTCGCAGTCGCCGAGGGCCTCAGTCATTGCGGCGACGGATTCATTTTTCGCGCCCAGAGGGGCGAATACGGTTTGCGCAACCACCGCGGCGCCTCTGGCCTTGACGGCGTCCATCGCCTCGGCTGCGACTGGGGCGATGTCCCCGCCCTGCAGATCGGCGGTGATGAATGTCTCTTCAATGGCTGAGGACTTCAGACTGACGATATGTATTCCGGATTCAACTTCCCTGTTGACGGTGGAGGTCATTGGCTTTCCTTTTCTCGATGATTACTGCGACAGGACATACTCGGCCAGATCGCTCTTTTCGTCCGCTGTCAGTTTGGTCGTACTGCCGTGAAGATCCTTGGGATTGTGTTTGGCTTCGAGCAGTTCTTGTATAGTCACGGCGCGTCCGTCGTAGAGGTACGGCGCGGTTCGCCACACTTCTATCAGCGTCGGCGTGTCGAATTCCTTCTTGGCCTCGCTGTCCTTGCCGGTTCCGACGTCGTACTTCTCGCCGTCAGTCATGAGTTTTCCACTGTGGCAACCGGAGCACCCGGCCTTCCCGACAAACAACGCCTTGCCGCGCTTGGCTGACGGGCTCAACTGACCGTCAACCAGGAAGGGACTTGGGATTATCGTCAATGACTTGAGGTACTCGTCGATCGCCCGGGCGTCTTCCTCCGGACGCACCGCAAACTGTATGAATCGGATTCCGGCGCGCACGGCGACTTCGGCTTTCGCCCGGATTCCGGTGATCATCGACGGCGGAGTCTTGTGCGCCAGAAGCATCGACTTGCTGGACTTGGGGTTGCCCATTCCGTCGTTCATGAGATCCCAGTTCAGACCGTCGCTCCTGGCGTCGGGATGGCACGTGGCGCAGCACTGCCACATCTGGAAGCACAGCGAGGCGTCGTTGAAGAACATCTCGCCTTTACGCACGATCGTCATTTCCTGCTTTGGTCCCAGCGCGATCGGCTTTGCCGCCGCACGGGAATCCGGCGAGATGTCCATAACGCTGATACTGTCGGTGAAGTACTCTCCCACGTAGGCTTTGGCGCCTATTATCGCCATACAGCGAGGACCGTTGCCGGCGAGTTTCAGACGCCTTCGAATGCCGACCAGGAACGAAAGATCATTCTGCACTTCCTGGTCCTTTTTCTCGGCGACGGCCTTGTCGAGCTTGGCCCGAAGAGCCGGCATGTCGATAACGCTGATCTCGTGACTGCCGGCGTGGCTTATGCAGAGCGTTTCACAGTCGGCCGACCAGCCGATCGCCCAGGGGTTGGCCGCACCGTGATCTACGTCGTCCAACAGGATGGTGTTTATCACCTTCTTGCCGGCGACGTCGATCAGAGTGACCGCGTTGGTGTTCATCCATCCGCGTTCGAGTTGGGTTGTCGGCAGGTGAAAACGGGCCAACATGTGAGTAACCGCCGCGGTCTTGCCGTCCGGAGACACCTTCAACCCGCGGAGCGCCATTGCGCCGTTGGGGAGTTTGATCCGGACGGGAGCCGCTTTGCCGGCAGTGTCGAGTACCGAAACTTCCGCCGCGGCGTAGTCCTTATCCGATGCGGTCGCCGGGAGGTGATTGGCGACAAACAGCGTCGAACCGTCCTTCGAAATGTCGCAGGCAGTCGGCTCACGAGGCACAACAATCGTCTTGATCTCCTTACCGGCCTCGAGGTCTACGACGCTTATTGTTCCTATCGACTTGCCGCTGGCATGACGACCGAAACGATTGCACAGATACGCCTTCTTGCCGTCAGGGCTCAAGACCGGAGACATTGGCGTGTGCCCGACAGGTATCTTGGCGGTCACCTTTGCCGTTTTTGGGTCTATCACGCACAAACGCCCCTGAGGTGACGCCTGGGTCACGTAGAGCTTACTCTCGTCATTAGACAGGATCAGGCCGCTGACCGGCTGACCGATATCTATACTCTTTGCAACCTTCTCCGAGGCGACGTCGAATATGTCAATCCGGTCGGCGGTCGCCTGGACGACATAGAGCGTCTTCCCGGCCTTGTCGGCGACCATGGCGATCGGAGACAGGTAGACTGGTCCGGATTTCGTCGCGGGAGCCGCGACCGCAGAGAAGAAACCACCCCAGGAAACGATGATCGCAACCAGACTCCCGAACACTAACAGTACTTTCAATGATCTATTCACGGCGGTACCCTTTCACAGTCAACTCATGTCGCTGGTCTCGTGGCGAACGAACGCCAGCGGGCGACGTACGTCCAGCCCCCCGCCGATCGCAGGACCCGGGCTTTCGACTCCGGGTCCTGCGATCTGTTGTCGGCCCGCATACGCATAGGCCGCTCCCTCCTGTCGCGTGACGGACGGCGTTACAGTTTCTTGGCCTGCATGTCCACAAACATCTGCGCGTACGGTTTTCCTATGATCTTCTTGCACTTCGTGAACATCTTGCAGTCGCCGCAGTAGTCAATCTTCTTACCGGCGGCGCATTTCAGGACTTTACAGCCCTTCTTTTCGATCATGGCGGCGCTTGCCTGCTTGCCCGAGGCGCAACCCTTGCACTTTCCGGCTTTCATCACCGGGCAGGCGGTGCACGCAAGTCCGCATGCGCCGATCATCGCCGCAGCGGCCGCGGAAGGCTTGTCTTCTTTCTTGATCCTGCAGCAACCGGGCGAACCCTTATGCAGACCGCACTTGCTGCAGAGGGCCACGCCGCACTTGCAGCACTTCGGCGAACCTTTGATCTCGCCGCAATAAGTGCAGAGACAAACGTCCTTCTTGGCTCCGTCAAGCCTGCAGCAGCCCGGCGATCCCTTGTGCAGTCCGCACTTTGAACATTTCTTAGCTCCCTTTTTGCAGCACAGATCCGATCCCTTTATCTGTCCGCATTTGAAGCACAGCACGCACACGCCGGGCTTTTTGCCGACCGGTGCGCCCACTGCTCTTGCGCCTATCGACACGGCCACTACGCCGACCGCGGCGGCAGCGGCCCCGCCGACGAGGAATTCACGTCTTGAGTTGTTCATTACCCTATTCCTTTTGATGGATATTCAAACGACAACTGGCTACATCGCCGGCTTGTCTTCCTTCTTGATCCTGCAGCATCCGGGAGATTTCATGTTCAGCCCGCATTTCTCGCATTTCATCGCATTGGGCTTGCAACACTTTTCGGATCCCTTGATTTCGCCGCAGTAAGTGCAGAGGCATACGTCTGCTTTGGCCCCATTAAGGCGACAGCAGCCCGGCGAACCTTTGTGCAGTCCGCACTTGGAGCATTTTTCAGCCCCTGGCTTGCAGCACAGATCCGAACCCTTTACCTGTCCGCACTTGAAGCAGATCACGCACTTGCCGGTGGCGGCGGAAGCCTTTTCTTCGCTCCCGCAGCCGACCAGCAACGCCGCCGGAACTGCTGCTGCCGCCATTTTCAGTAACTCACGTCTCGAACTTTCCATTATCTTGCTCCTTTCTGTAAGCAATCATCAGGATGGGATCTCAAGAGGCGTCGCCGTCACGCCGGTCGACGCCTTCGAAGGATCCCGTACGATTTGGTCTGATTCTGTTCCCGAGCCGCAACCGCTCCGCTTGACCACCAGCGATCCGACGGGACACTTGAGTTTGTCGGCAATCACGGGGCACTTGGCCTGGAGCAGGAGGAACAAGTCTCGGTCAGCGTCATTCAGCGATTCGTAATTCCCCTGCCCCTTGGCGATGACCATGTCGGCCTGATTGAAGCGCCTGACGAACTCGTCGCTGCAGTCGTCAATGAGCGTACCGGGGGCGTCGGATCCGTTGTCGATCACTTCGACCAGATCGGTCAGGCCGGCGATCGCGGCATCCGGACGCCGGGCGTCGTTGAGAACAGGCGCGCCCCGAACCGCCAGCACTATGCGCCGTGGATCAAGCTGTTCGATCAGAAGGCGATCGAATACTATCTCGCCAGCGTTGTCGGCCAGATATAGTATCGAGCCGGCGCGTGCCGCTGCCTCGGCAAAACCGGCGAAATCGCCGTTCAACGGCGAGTCGGCGGCATGTGTGATCGCACGCTCTATTTGCTCCAGATCGACTTGCTGGTAAGGGCCGAGATCGATTGCGTTTCCGGCGATAGCCATTCGAAGGGCCGTCTCCAGCGGTCGACTCGACTCGCGCACCAGCCGGGCGGCTTTGGGATACAACCCCAGCGCCATGCGATTGCACCGGTCCTTTGCGTCACTATACGGATCGACATCCCCCCCCAGACGCCTGACAAGCCGATGAATTCGCTGAGCCATCACAACCGGCGACTGCTCGGTTGACATCTGGCTCATCTCCCATAGAACATCTCGCAGAATTTGCCCGGCGGCCTCAGTGTCGTCGGTGACCATTCGCACGGCGCTCAACGCCTGGCGAACGAAGCACGGCATGCAGTCCAATGTGGTTTCCATCTTATTTATGACAGCCTTTCAACGATGCACCTAAGGCGACACAGTCCGCGATCCGCATATCAGGCGGAGAACACGAGCATCCGCAATACACTGAGCAATCCTTGTGCCACGAATGCACGACCCGCCCCCGTAAGTTGGAAATGTCTGTCTTGCAGGAACTTACCCGCACATACTGAAAGATGAGAAAGCACACGACCACCGCAACGGGCCAAGATCCCCCCTTCACAGTTGCATTCTGCAATATTACTCCTACTTCCCGCCGGGTCTGCCGACGAGTTTTGTCTTTCTCGTGCCGGCCGACTTAAGGTCGATAATCGGCGTGTCATCGAAAGCGTCAATTCCTTCGATCGTGATCACATTGCCTTTGACCGAGACTATCTTGCAGGTGGTTACGGCGATCAGATTCGGGCGCACAGGAGAATGAGTCGCAAAGACCCCGGTCAGCGGGTTCTTCCTGTTTCCACGCGGGTGAACTTTGAGGATGCTTCTCTTGGCCGGCGTGTCGTTCTTGTGGAACCACCAGAGCACCATAACGTGCGAACAGTCGGCCATACGCTCCAGCCCGGGAAGATACTTGTCGTATATCTCGAGTCGGACAGGGTGGCCCTTCTTGTTGCGGACCCTGCCTATCGGCGAGATCTTGTAGACTGTCTCGGCGGTGTGGCTGAACTTGTCCTGGCCACGAGTTCCGTCGGCAAACGTCCCGAAAGTTCCGCAGGCCGCCAAGGCCGCGCCGGCGGTCATGAAATCGCGTCGTGAAGCACCCATGAGTATTCCTTTTGATCGTCGTTGTCCCGGCTATCGGGCGTCAGTATTGATTCGCTGGCGACTATCCCGCCACGTGTCCCCCGCCGCGGAATCTCGTCCGCTGGCGGCAACACCCGGGCATGAGATAGACGTCATTATCCAATCGACCGCAAACGAAGGCGTCCAGCACTTCGTCAACCTGGCCGCATATGTGAGCTATAACCTCCACGCCGGCGGACTGCAAGGCGAACTCCAACGAACGTGAAACGGCGCCGCAGATCACAATATCGGCGCCCAGACCCACTATATGCTGCGCCCGTCGACGAGGAGTGCCGCCTTCTATCGTAACCTCCCGGCGATCTGTCGGGTTATTGCGATCTACGGTAACCAGAATCGCCCTGCTGGCGACGTCCAGAACCGGCGATACCCGACCGTGCCAACATGTAATGGCTATCTTCATCACACTGACGAGGATCAATATGCGTGCCAAAACATGCAAGCAACGCCAATAGCCGCATAATAAGGACAAAATGCCGGATCAGGACAAACGGATCATCGGTGTACGGCGCATACCCATTGCATATTGCAGACACGCACACTTGCAATTATTGCAACTTGCACTATTATTGAGTATGGTAATTGTGGCCCGGACTGAAGGTCACACAGATGGAGACAGGAATCATGAATCGTCAAGATGGCATACTGGATTCGATTAACGAAGGCGTGTTCACCGTTGATCTGGACTGGCGGATCACGGATTTCAACCTCGCCGCCGAGCGGATAACCGGCGTGAAGCGGCGGGAAGCCCTGGGCCAGCCGTGCTGCGAGGTATTCCGAGCCAGCATCTGTGAGAACGCATGCGTACTGAAGCAGACCCTGGGCACGGGCAAACCCGTGGTCAACGCCACGGCTCACATAATCACCAACGGCGGCGCGCGGATTCCGATTCGTATCTCCACCGCCGAGTTGAAGGACTCCGACGGACGGGTCATAGGGGGCGTTGAAACATTCCAGGACCTCAGCCAGATTGAGCAACTGCAAAAGGAGCTCACCAAGCAGTACACGTTCGAAGACATCGTCGGGCGAAGCAGTGCGATGATGCAACTGTTCGATGTGCTCCCGCAGATCGCCGAGTCCAGCAGCACCGTTCTGATCCAGGGTCCCAGCGGAACCGGCAAGGAGCTGTTCGCCCGCGCGATTCACAATCTCTCGCCGCGCAACGACAAACCTCTTGTAGCCGTCAACTGCGGAGCCCTGCCCGATACGCTCCTGGAAAGCGAACTGTTCGGGCACAAAGCCGGCGCGTTCACCGACGCCAAGCGAGACAAGCCCGGGAGATTCGCCCTGGCTGACGGCGGTACGATATTCCTTGACGAGATCGGCGACATATCACAGGCGATGCAGGTGCGGCTGCTGCGAGTGCTCCAGGAACGGGTCGTCGAACCGCTGGGGTCGGTGGAGCCGATCCCGGTGGATGTTCGCGTAGTTACGGCGACAAACAGGGATCTGTCGGAATTAGTCGCCAAGGGTCAGTTTCGCGAGGATCTTTACTACGGTATAATGGTCATCCGCCTGGATCTGCCCGGCCTGAAGCAACGCCGTGAGGACATCCCGCTGCTCGTCGAACACGTCATATCCCGCTTCAACCGGCTCCAGGACAAGGACATCGCAGGCGTGACCGATGAGGTCATGTCACGCCTTATGGATCACGACTACCCGGGAAACGTCCGGGAGTTGGAGAACATAATCGAACAGGCTTTCGTCCTGTGTCGCGGGGGATTGATCCAACTGCACCATCTTCCCCCCGAACTCCGCCCGTCTGCAACGCCGGGCGGATCGGAATCCGGCCCGATGAGCCTGAAGGCGATGGAAAAACATCTGATCAGCGAGGCCTTGCGGCGGCATGGCGGCAGCCGCAAACGAGCGTCGGCTGATCTGGGCATAGACGCCAGCACGCTCTATCGCAAAATCAAGAGCTTCGAAATACAGACTCCCGAAACCGACGGACGCCGTCGGCGGCGATAACGCGCCAGGGGCCTGATTGGGGGTTGACAGACGCCGGGTTCGTCAGCAAGTCGAGCAACGAGAGCGGCGGCCAATCCGATTCCTGAGACGAACCGCGTTGTCCTGGTCGTTTAGAGCAACGCCGTACTGAAGTACCTTTCCGCCCGATCGGGCAGAACTGTCGCCACCGGCCCGTCGATGCGCTGGGACAGTTGTCGGGCTGCCCAGACGTTTGCGCCGGACGATATCCCCACCAACAGTCCCAGATCGCCGCCGAGTTGGCGGGTGGTTGCGATAGCGTCTTCGTCGGTCACTTCGATAACGTCGTCGACCAGAGAAACATCCAGCACGCCAGGGATGAATCCGTCTCCGATACCCTGTATCTGGTGCAGACCCGGCTCGTGTCCCAGCAGGGCCGAGACGTTCTTCGGCTCAACGGCCACAATCTTAACGCCGGGGCGATGCTCCTTGAGGAACTTTCCAACGCCCTGGAGCGTTCCGCCGGAACCTACTCCCGCTACGAAACATGCGACATCCCCGCTGGTCTGGCGCCACAACTCGTGGGCTGTCTCTTCGTAATGGATGCGGGGATTGTCGGGATTCTCGAACTGATCGGGTATGAACACGCGATGATCTTCATCGGCCAGTCGCCGCGCCTCGGCGACCGCGCCTGGTATCGACTCCTCATCGGGCGTCAGCACAAGCTCGGCGCCAAGAGCGGTTATGAGCTTCTTGCGCTCCTCGGACATCCCCGCCGGCATCACGATCTTGACCGAATACCCCTTCAATCGCCCGACAAGAGCCAGGCCGATGCCGGTATTGCCCGAAGTCGGCTCGACGATAATCGAGTCGGGTTTCAGCCGCCCGTCGCGCTCGGCGCCTTCCAGCATCGCCAGGGCCACGCGGTCCTTGATCGAACCGCCTGGGTTGAGGAATTCGGCTTTCGCGTAGATGTTCTCGCCTTTGAGCTTCAGCAGCGGAGTGTTTCCGATAAGATCGAGTATGTTGTCTGTGAGCATCGTTCTGTGTTTCCTGTTGTAGTGTCTCGACTGGCGGAGATTGTAAGTCGATATGCCGCGATTTGGAAGTTCAGACAGACGATATCTGCGATTTTCATACGTCGGCGACATATCCGCGCGGCGCACTGGGCAGGTTCCCGTGATATGGCGAACAGTAATGCCGAGTATTGTCATGGACTTTGTCCGCCTACAGGTTAGAATCGCCGCATGGACAGAAGACAGTTCCTGAAAGCTGTCGGAGGAGGAGGCGCCGTCGCCGGTTCGACGGGCCTGTGGTTCTTCGGTCTACAGGTCGGGCGCGATCCAGGCTCCTACACCGGCACGAGGAACCGCGAAGGCGGATACCAGACTTTCGATCGTAGAAGGTGGTCGGTCAGCACGCCCACTTACGAGGATGTACGCCAACCCTCCGTACGGAACGTCGAATGACGCCTACTCCCTATCCAGAATCGTAGCCCACCGTCTGACGGCGTTCATCAAGAATCTCGGTTACGCCGCTCGCCCTCACACGCCGGGGGCGTCGTACGATCTGATGGTCCCGCCGATCCTCGTCGACGCCGGCCTGGGAGAACAGGGCAGGCACTCGATCGTCATAACCCCGGAGTTGGGCTGCAATTTCCGTCCTTCGATCATCACGACCAATATCCC
>Ga0180429_10005325_pt1 | contig 10216 bp, 11 predicted proteins | sample SS_ome_FD_132428 | JGI IMG/M metagenome (GOLD analysis project Ga0180429, IMG submission 132428) | Hypersaline lake sediment archaeal communities from the Salton Sea, California, USA - SS_1_S_1 metaG | ecosystem: Environmental > Aquatic > Non-marine Saline and Alkaline > Hypersaline > Sediment ...
CCTCAGCATCCACTGGCGCATGGGGCGGCGCTCGACGGGGTGTCCGCCGATCTCGCTCATGCCACCGACGACCTCTTCATTGGCCAGCACCGTGCCCAGGGCGGGACACCAGTTCACCGCGACCTCGGCCTCGTAGGCGAGGCCCTTCTTGAAAAGAAGCGTGAAGATCCACTGCGTCCACTTGTAGTAGCCGGGATCGGTGGTGCTCAGCTCGCGATCCCAGTCGTAGCTGAAGCCGAACATCTTGAGCTGCCTGCGGAAGGTTTGGATATTCCGCTCGGTGGTCAGGCGGGGATGCGTTCCCGTCTTCACGACGTAATTCTCGGCGGGCAGTCCGAAGGCGTCCCATCCCATGGGATGAAGCACGTTGAAGCCGCGCATGCGCTTGAAGCGCGAGACGATGTCCGTTGCCGTATATCCCTCGGGATGACCCACATGCAGCCCGTCGCCCGAGGGATAGGGGAACATGTCCAGCACGTAGAACTTGGGCCTTTCGCCCCCATCCTCGGCGCGGAAGGTCTTGTTCTCGTCCCAATATTTCTGCCACTTGGGCTCGATCTTCTGTGGATCGTAGGGCATGGCTCTCCTCGGGCGCGAAACGCCTCGGATGGACTAGTCAGAATACACGAGAAAGTATATAATTAGGATGGTCCATGAAAGGCAATCCTTAGCATGGATCCGGGAGGAAGTGATGCGGATACTCGCGGCGACCCTTCTGCTGCTCCTCGCCTTCGGGCCCAGTCACGCCTATCGGCTGCTGCTGGACCTTGACCAGGACGGGGATCCCTCTACCTTCAACACGATCACGAGCGCCGATACGGCCTTGGTCAGCCTGATCCTCGCACCCGACGAAGGCGGCGAGTGGATCGACCAGATCAGCTTCGGCCTGGGCGGATCCTGCCTCGACAACTGGGACTGCGGCTGGAGATACGGAACCGGAACCGAGCTCTACGGGGCCCTGGGTGGAGATTGGCTCTTCCATCCCCTATTCGAATCCAGCGCCGCCGACGGGCGGCTTTGCGCTTTCTGCTGCGGGAGCCCCGGCTTCCACTACCTCTTCTTCGCGGATTCGGCAGACGATGGCTTTCTCCTTCAGGAAAACATCTTTCTTTGCCGTTTTACTGCCTGGGCCATTGAAGACGACGATCCCCAATGTCCGCTTCCTATATCCGACCTGATGACCTTCCCCTTCGATGATCAAGAATGGGACATCTGGAGCACGATCCTGCTCGCACAGGATACCAGCTCCGTCCCGGAGGAAATCCCCAAAACCGCCACATGGCGGGAAGTCAAAAGCCTCTACTGAGGAGAATGCAATGAAAACTACGATACTCGCGGCGTTTGCACTGCTTCTCGCTTCACCCACCTACGCCTATCAGATTTTTCTGGACATCGACACGGACGACAATCCCTACACCCTCAACGAATTCACGACCGAGGAGTCGGCTCTCGTGCGCATGATTCTCGCGCCCGACGGCGATCCGGAATGGATCACCGAGATCGAGTTCGGCCTCGGCGGAACCTGCTGGATGTGCTGGGAAGATATGTTCCACATGTACGGAACCCACTGCGAGCTCTACGAAGCCTGGGGTCCGCCCGGATGGCTCACCCATCCGCTCTTCGACTACAGCGACCTGGCCGGTGCCACCTGCATCGATTGCTGCGGGAATCCCGGCTTCCACCACATCTACTTCGCCAGCGCGGCCGGAGAGGGATTCGAACTGGAGGAACCCATCTTCATCCGGGACTTCATGGCCTACGACATCGACCACGATGTCTGCGAAGAACCTCCGGCCGACTTAATGGCCTTCGCCTGCGGAGGACCCTGCAACAGCATCCTCCTGAGCGCGAATGCCTCTGCGGTGGATCAACCCGAGTCGCTCCCCAGCACCTGGCAGTGCATCAAGTCGCTGTACTGACGGCAGCGGCAACGGATCGAAAGGAGAAAAGATGAAATTTGCTATTCCGACCCTTCTGCTTTGTATCGTGTTCGCAGTTCCGGCTCTCGCCTACGAGGTGCTGCTGGATATCGACACGGACGACAATCCCTACACGATCAACCAGTTCACGGAGGATGAGATCGCCACCGTGAAGATGGTCCTCGTGCCCGAGGGCGGCTCCGAGTGGATCAGCGAGCTCATGTTCGGCCTGGGTGGTACCTGCTGGATGTGCCCGGCGGACGACTTCCACATGTATGGGACAAGCACGGACCTCTACGACTCGATCTGGCCGGACCCGTGGACGGACAATCCGCTCTTCGGGGACAACTGGGTGGATTGGGCCCTGTGCATCGACTGCTGCGGCAATCCGGGCTTCCATGCCCTGATCTACGCCGATGCGGCCGGAGATGGATTCCTGCTCGAGGAGAACATCTTCATCCACACATTCCAGGCCTGGGACATCGACCACGATCTCTGCGACGAACCGCCGCCGGATCTGATGGCCTTTGCCTGCGATGGACCCTGCAACGTGATCATGCTCAGCGGCTATGTCGCGACGGAGCCGGTCACCTGGGACGAGATCAAGTGCCTCTACTGACTCTTTCGCCCCCGCTTCGGCGGGGGCGCTATTTTTTTTCGCCCACGTAGCGCTTCAACAGTGCAGAGGAGAAGGTCGGCAGGCCCAGCTCTCCAAGTTCGGCGCGCGGCACCCAACGATACTCGGGAAGATTTTCCCCCACGAGCAGCTCGGCCTCGCCGCTGACGGCCTCCTGGTTGATCCGGTATCGCGTGATGCTCCTGCGATGCTCCCCCAGATGCCGTCTTCGGGAAACCTCGATGCCCAGGTCCCGCCAGGATTCGTGTGGAAAGGAACCCCCTTCGCGCACCCTGTAGGGCAGATTCCAGAGCTTCCCGAGAAAGGGGCGCTCGCCCCGGCTGAGCAGCACCCTCTCGCCTCTCAGGAAGATGCCCACTTCGACCTTCACGGCCTCGGCGGTCTGCCGCGGCCGTCTTCCCGGGAAATCGAGAGCGCGCCCCTCCCGGCCGGCCAGGCACTCGGCGGCGACGGGACAGCTATCGCAGCTCGGAGCCGCGGGCTTGCAGACGCGGGCGCCGAGTTCCATGAGAGCCTGGTTCAGGTCGCCGGGACGATCGCAGTCCACGAGCCGGCCCGCTCCCGCCCAGAGTTCGGCCTTGAGCGGATTGCGCGAGGGATCGCCGCCGAGGGCTTCGAGGCGGGCGAGCACGCGCGCCTGATTGCCGTCCACCGAGGGCGCCGACCTGCCGAAGGCGATCGAGGCGATGGCGCCGGCGGTGTATCGGCCCACTCCGGGCAGCGCCGCCAGTTCAGCCGGCTCAGAGGGCAGCTCGCCATTTCGCTCCCGAGCGATCCGCTTGGCCGCCGCGTGCAGGTTGCGCGCACGGCTGTAGTAGCCCAGACCGCTCCAACGCGCCAGGACCTCCTCCTCCTCGGCCTCGGCCAGCGATCCAAGGGTGGGGAATCGCTCCAGGAAGTTCTCGAAGTGAGGGATGACCGTCGCCACCTGCGTCTGCTGCAGCATGATCTCGGAGATCCACACCTTGTAGGGACTGGGATCGTCGCGCCAGGGCATGGGCCGCTTCTCGCGGTCGAACCAACTCAGCAGTTTCTTTCGGATGTCTCTGTCTCGGGATGGATAGCTCATGGGCGAATTCTAGCGCAGAGGGCCGGTCCATGCTATGAATTGCTCGCGAAAGGAGGGACATGAGCCCTGATACCCCTAGCCATGAAGCCCATCGGAGGCAGGCGCTCGCCGATCTGGGCTGCATCGTCATCACCGTGAGCGACAGCCGCGATCTGGATAGCGACCGGTCGGGATCCCTGATCGTCTCCAAGCTGGAGGAGGCCGGCCATCGCGTGATCGACCGGATGATCCTGCGGGACGAGGCCGAGCTTATCGGGGAGGCGCTGTCGGCGGCCATGTCTCGGAAGGACTGCGACGCGGTTCTCATCACGGGCGGCACGGGACTCAGCCCGCGGGACGTGACCGTTCCCGCGCTGGAGGATTTCTGCGATCGACTCCTGCCCGGCTTCGGCGAGATTTTCCGCATGCTCAGCTACGAGGAGATCGGCGCCGCAGCCATGCTCAGCCGGGCCTCGGCGGGAATCCGTGGAGGTCGGGCGTTTTTCTCGATGCCCGGTTCCACGGGAGCCGTGAAACTGGCCATGGATCGCCTGGTGGTCCCGGAAATCGGCCATCTGATCAGGGAGGCCCGCAAATCCGAATAAAAAAAACCGAGGGGGCGGACCCCTCGGTAAGTATCCGGGCGGAAAAACCTGAACCCCCTCACCGCTTCGGAGTCAGGATTTCCTGCTTACCCCTCACTGTTCACCGCAGCGAACAGATCACCAGTCCTCCACCACCTCCGAAGAACTCTCAGTCCATCAGCTCTCCCGCCCGGGAAGACGCTTCAGGACTTCATGCTCCGGAATATATCAGATCATTAATTATCGGTCAAGCCCATCTCGGCCAGGATGCGTCGCTTGTCCTCGAGGCGACCGACCATATCCCGAAGACTCTTGCCCTCCAATGTCAGACGAATGGTTCGCCGGATCTTCTTCCACTCGTCGTGAAGGGGGCAGGGAGCCTCGTCGTTGCAGGGATGGATGCCGAGAATGCAGGTCTCGTCGTAATTTGTGATGTGATCGATGGGATCGACGATGTCGTAAAGCGTGATCTCGCCGGCGTCCCGGGCCAGACAGAACCCGCCCCTGGGTCCTCGATGACTCCGGACGAGCCCGCGCCGCGAGAGAATTTGCATGGTTTTAGCCAGGAAATGGAAAGGAATGTCTTCCTTGGCCGCCACCGACTTCAATTGGATGAGTTCACCCTCGGGCTGCTCCGCGAGATAGACCATCGCCCGGATGGCGTATTCACTTGCCTTTGAATAGAGCACGGATTCCTCCAAAAAAGCGAAGAAAGTCTTGAATGGTGAAAATAGCAGCCGATGCGGGGCTTGTCAATAGGGTTGACCTATCGGCTGCCCGGTCCATCGATCGACCTCTGTATCACGACCGCGGTAACATCGTCCTGCCAGGGGGCTGTGCCCCCGAACTGCCGCAGTTCCATGAAGATGCGCTCGATTACGGCCTGGGAATCGAGACCCTTCGTGGAACGGAACAACTCGATCAAACGCTCCTCGCCGAATTCCTCGTCCCCCATCAGCCTTTCGGTGAGTCCGTCACTGAAAAGCAGGAGTCGGGCTCCAGGTTCCAGGAACACATAGCCTCGATTGTAGTGGGCATCGGGCGTGGGCCCGAGGATCACGCCGCCTGAACTCAGGCGATCCAGGCTCCCGTCGGGCAGGAGAAGCACGGGTTCGCAGTGCCCGGCGTTGACGAAGACGAGATTCCCACAGGTTTCCAACTCTCCGTAGAACAGGCTCACGAAACGAGTCGAGAGATTGCTGGCATGAATCACTCGATTGAGGCGCCGTATCACGGCGGTGATCTTCAGCTCCCGCTCGACGCCCATGCGCAGACCCGTGATCACATCCCGGGCCTGGAGAGCGGCCGGCAGTCCGTGACCGCTCGCGTCCCCCACGGCCACACCCAGAATTCCCTCGCCGAGTTCGAGGAAATCGTGGATGTCTCCACCCACCTCCGCGGCCTCGGCAGCCTCGGTCCGGGCGGCGATGTCGTATCCCTTGAACTCGGGACTCTTCTGAGGCAGCAGACTGAGCTGGATGGCCTCGGCCTTGTCGAGTTCCTCGGCCATCGAGGCCTCCCTGAGCCTCAGGGAGAGCGCGTGGCGAATGGCGCTGAGCGCGAAGACCTGATCGTCCCGGTCCAGCTCGGAATTGAGTCCGAAGCTCACGAGATAGGTGCCGCGATCCAGCGTGAAGGCGGCGTAATGGGAAATCCGAAGGCGGCTTTCGATGGCCGCGTCGCGCCCCGGGAAGGCGTCGTCCATGACGACGAGTCGGCTCTCGCTGGCGGCCTTCACCGGAGGGTAATCCACGGGGATGCGCAGACCCCGCAAGGAGGATGCGTCCCGCCCGATGCAGTGATCGAGCACGTACTCCGAGAGCTCGCGGATGTAGAGCCGGCCGCTGGTGATGCCGAGATCCTCATTGAAGGTCTCGACGATGCGATCGACCATGCCGGCGATATGACGGTGAGCGTCGCGCACATCCTCGATCTGGTTGAGGATGTCGTCCAGCTTCCGGTAATAGTCCTTGCTGTGGAACATCAAGCCTCTATGAGCGCCTGGATCTGCGGGAAGAGTTCATGATCCTCGGGAAACCGTCCCTTGGCCTTTTTCGAGAAGATCAGCTGGCCGTCCACTTCGATCTCGAATACGCCTCCGCCCGATTTGATCAAATCGGCCCGAATCCCGAAGCGCTCTATCAGTGCGACCGCCAAACTGGCGGCGCGGGGTTCGTAGTTTCAAACGACGCAGTATTCGATGCTGATTTTGTGGTCCGTCGCCATTCCATTTTCCGATCTCTAATTGTGGGCTCGACCGCATCAAAAAACACAGTTCCGGAGAGAGAGTCAACGGGAAGACTCTGTAAATCACGATTCGAAGCGAAAGGAGCGCGTTCGGAGACTGAAGAGAAGCGGCACCTGGACACTCAGAACCTGCAGGGCCACCGCGCCCAGGGGACCCACGATGCCGGAAACGGCGAGGATCAGGGAGGCGAAGACCAGCGCCGAAGCGATCCATCCGCTTTGGCGGATCAGCCCGTCGCAGTGCCGGGAAAAGCTCAGAGAGTCCAGCAGCGCCGAAGGCTTGCCCGAGGGCAGCCATAGCCCCGCCCTTTCCGGAGGCTGGCCTTTGCCCATGGCCACCGCGAATTCCGCCGCCGCGAGGACGGGAGCATCGTGGCTCCCCTGTCCAATGGCGGCCACTCGCCGGCCCTTCCGCATCATCTGCCGCAGCACCTTCGCCCTATCCTCGCTGCCCAGGCAGGCCCTGTATTCCTGCAGTTTCAGCGCCTCGGCGTCCCGCCGGGCGAGTTCCTCCCGCTCTCCGGTGAGCAGGACCAGGTCCGGACCCAGACCGCCGATACGACGCAGGATACTCGGCGCCTCGGGCCTCGGATCCACCTGCAACCCGAAAACCGCGCGAAGGCGGCCGTCCTCGGCGAGCGCGACGATCGAAAGACCGCGCTCCTCGCAGGCGCCGATCGCTTCGAGCCCGGAAGCCATGTCCACCTTCTCGCCCTCCAGAAACCACGGATGCCCGACCAGCAGGGTCCTCCCGCCGATCTCCGCCTGGAGGCCGCCACCGGGGCGGCGAATCACCGAAAGGGGACGGCTGGTCTCATCCGATCGTTCGGCGGCGAATCGATACAGGGCGCGCAGCAGGGGATGGCCGGCCTCGGCCAAGGCGCCCGCTGCCTCCGAGTAGAGTCGATCGACCGAATCGCTTCCAAGGATCTTCACCGTCTCCACGCGCGCCTGACTCAAGGTGAGGAAACCCACACGGTCGAAGGCCAGGGCATCGACCCTGTGGAACTCCTGAAGAAAGGCCGCGCTGCGAAATCGCAGACCCCTGGACCAGGCCCGCGCGAGCCCGGCCGCCATGATCGATGAGGCCGCCAGGATCATTCCACGACTGCCGCCCGCCAGCAGGATCGCCGCGAGGCCCTGCATCAGATTCTCGGGTGAAGGCTCTTCCGGCAGAATGACCCCCATGCCGAGCCACGTCGCCGCGGCGATGGGCAGAACCCAAGCAAGCACCTTCCCCTCCAGCCCCCTGGACCTGGAATCGCCCGACGGTTGCCCAGGGCCGAGTGCAGGCCCGCCGCCGCGGCATCGTCCTTCAGTTCCCGCCGGAAGGATCGCCGCCATCGCAATTCCAGCACGCGGGACAGGTAGAGCAGGCTGACCACGGCCGGAAGCATCGAGTAGCGGATCGTCTCGCCCGCACTTGCGGCGACCGGAAGCGAAGCCGCGATCAGGAACAGCGCCAGGGCGCGGCGAGGAGAGTCCGCCCAGCGACCCCGGCGGATCGATCGGAGCGAGCGGATCCATAGCGGCCTGGCGGAAGTGAAGAGAAAGACGAGCAGCAGAAGGAGAGCGGTCGGAAAAACCCATGGGTTCTGTGGAGCAAGCCAGTCGAGGGCGAGGGCGAAGAGTGTCCAGAGCAGCGAGGCGCGCAGGCGCCCGAAGGCGACCGCTTCATCGCGGGCGAGCGTTGGGAAAAGCGTTGTCTCCGTCGCCGGTTCCGCCTCGTAGCCGGCGCGATGGAGCGCTTCGAGAATGCCCAACAAGGGAAGATGACTCCGGCCGCCCACCCAGGCCTGGCCCGTCGAAGGATCCACCGTCGCTTCCTCCACCGAGGGCAGGGCGAGTATAAGACGCTCGACGCGGGGAGGATCCTCCCAACCCTGCAAGCCTTCCACTCTGAGTCGAATCGATCCCATGAGATCCTTATGAATTTCCTTCGGGACGAAGAGTCCCGTCTGCAGACCGGATGAAGAGTATGCTCTCCGAATCGAAATTGCTTGCCAACAAAAAGATGGCGGGATACCCTCTGTCCTTCCTCCGGGACACATCTCGGTTATGCACAACAAAAAATAATATTCAAGGAGTTCAATGGGACGCTCTGCGGCTGTCGTCTGCCCCAAGGGCGGGGTGGGCAAAACGACTGTGGCGGTGAATCTCGCCGCCGCGCTCGCCGATCGCGGCTTCAAATGCCTCGTGGTCGGCATCGATCCCCAGTGTGGTGTGATCAGCAGCTTCGGTCAGGAGCGCTTCTCGGTGGACTTCGGCCTTTTGGATTTCTTCGATCCGGACGGCCAGCCCCATCGGAGCATCCAGACCACCGGCATCGACAACCTCGACTTCATCACCAGCAACGTTTGGAGCCGCGAGGAAGAAGAGCAGCTTCTCACCTGGGCCGCCATCTCGCCCGAAAGCCTGAGCGAGGGCCTGATACCCATGAAGCGCGAGTACGACTTCATCCTGCTGGACTGTCCGCCCAACCTCGGACATCTCACGAGCGCGGCCCTCATGGCCGTCGATTCGATCATCGTGCCGCTCCAGGCCGAGGAACTCGCCTTCCGCGCCCTGCCTCGCCTCTTCGACGCCCTCGAAGAGATCCGCGAAAACGGCCAGCAGGCGCCCGAGCTGACGGGCATCGTCCTGAACCAGGTCGATCTGCGCACGCGAATGGCCAATTCCGTGATCGAGCGCGTGCGCAGCGAATATCCCGGCAAGGTTTTCAAGACCATGCTGCCCCGCAGCGTGCGCCTTGCGGAAGTGGCGCAGCGGGGCAAGCCGGTGAATCTCTTCAACCGGGCCGGCGCCGCGGCGCAGGCCTTTGCGGAGCTCGCCGACGAACTGCTCGAATCCATCGTCCTGGAAAAACGCGAAGAACGGCGCCCTGAGGCGAAACCGAAGCCCGAGACGGCCAAGGCCGCGGCGGCAGTTCCTTCGCAGGCCCCCATCCTCACCGCCACCGGCGAGATCCTGCTCGGCGAGGACGAGGATAGTGACAAGAGCGAACCGGACGACGAGAGCATCATCTCCCTCGACGAAGTCGATGAGCGGAATCGCGAGGTCAGTCGTGTCACGCGCCCGAATCTCGATGAGTACGACGGCATCGAGGAGGGTTGGCATTAGAAAGTGAACTTGAACTTGGACTTGGACGAGAAAGAACCCTCCTCGTAGCTCGGGGAGGGTTCTTGGTCTGTTCACCTTCGAGTTCAAGTTCACGTTCAAGTCCATTCGCTTGTATTACCGCCATAATTGTGCTATTTGTTAATCGATTGTCGCTCCTTGATTTGTCCGATACTGGAGAAGCTCGGGGATAGCTGGCTGCCTTGACAGTTTGCCGTGATTGCCATACTTTGAACGGACATCGCGGAATTCAGGTCGATTATTCCTGAATTCCCGCGCGGGCCCGAGCGTCCCTGTCCACGGAATTCCTTCTCGACGGAGGCCCCATGAGCAAGATTCTCGAAGACGCCATCACCGTCGTCTCTCCCGAGCACTGCAAGGGCTGTGGCCTCTGCGTCATCTCCTGTCCCCAGGACGTGCTCTTCCAGATCGACGGATTCAACTCTAAGGGATACCACCCCGCCGACTACACCGGCGAGGGCTGCACCGGTTGCGGCATGTGCTTCTACGCCTGCCCCGAACCCGCCGCCATCACTGTTTACAAGAAGGGCGCCGAATACGACGCCGCCTGAGGAGAGGCATGGCCAAGGAACTGATCAAGGGCAACGAGGCGGTCGTGAAGGCCGCGCTGCTGGCCGGATGCCAGTCCTTCTACGGATATCCG
>Ga0180429_10005330_pt1 | contig 10212 bp, 7 predicted proteins | sample SS_ome_FD_132428 | JGI IMG/M metagenome (GOLD analysis project Ga0180429, IMG submission 132428) | Hypersaline lake sediment archaeal communities from the Salton Sea, California, USA - SS_1_S_1 metaG | ecosystem: Environmental > Aquatic > Non-marine Saline and Alkaline > Hypersaline > Sediment ...
AGCATGTAGACTGCGATGATAGTCCAGTCGATCACGGTCATCGTGACGCTCTCCTCAACCTGTGAAGGTGGGGCGGGGGCCATGCCCCCACGCGGAAAGTCCCAGACAGAAACACCCTGCGGTTGATTCGGAACGCTTCTTCAGCGGCTGTCGAACACCCATCGTAGCAAAGCTGGATACCCTCCGGAAGTGGTTGTTTTGGCGAAGTTGTGCTTCGGCCGCCGTGAGACTTGCACCGTGGCATGCCCGGCATTATCATGGAAAACTGTCGTCCGCGGCCTTGCGCCGCGCACACCGGGCGACCCTGCCTCGACAAATCACTCACCACATGCTTCACAAAAGGACACCACTATGGGAAAACCCAACACCACACGGCGTGACTTCTTGAAGAAGTCGGCGGTGGCAGCGGCCGCCGGCAGCGCGGTCCCCTACTTCAATTGGAGCCGGAAGGCCTTCGCCAATGATTCGCCCAACGATCGGCCGCGGATCGGTTGCGTCGGCGTAGGCAGCATGGGCAGCGGCGACGCCCGGGCCCACTCCAGCTTCGGCGACATCGTGGCCGTTTGCGACGTCGACTCGCGTCGGGCCGAAAGCGCCAAGAACAACGACCGCATCGGCAAAGGCAAGGCCGACGCTTACGGCGACTATCGCAAGGTCGTCGAGCGCGACGACGTCGATATCGTCAGCGTCGTTACGCCCGATCATTGGCACGTCAAGATCGCCATCGAGGCCCTCGAGGCCGGCAAGCACGTATTCTCGCAGAAGCCGCTGACGCTCACGCTCGAAGAGAACCAACTGATCCGCAACGCTTGCAACAAGCACAAGGACAAGGTGTTCTTCATCGGCACGCAACAGCGCAGCGACCGCGGTAAGTTCCTCCGCGCCATCAACATGGTGCAGAAGGGCCTGCTGGGCGACATCAAGAAGATTACCGTCGGCATCAACGGCGGCCCCAAGGGCGGCCCGTTCGCCAAGACCGATCCGCCGAAGGAACTCGACTGGAACGCCTGGCTCGGCCAAGCGCCCAAGGTCGACTACATCGACAAGCGATGTCACTACCAGTTCCGCTGGTGGTACGAGTACTCGGGCGGCAAGTTCACCGACTGGGGCGCCCACCACGTCGACATCGCCACCTGGGCCATCCAACACGACAAGCAGGGCATGGGACCGATCGAAATCGACGGCACCGACGCCAATCATCCGGTCGAGTTCAAGGACGGCTATCCCACGGTCGACGACTGCTATAACACGGCCCACGATTACGCCGTGAAGTGCAAGTTCGCAAACGGCATCGAGATGATTATCGACAGCCGTAGCGACAACGGCGTCCTCTTCGAGGGCAGCAAGGGCCGTATCTTCGTCAGCCGCGGCAAGATCAGCGGCAAGCCGATCGAAGAGAACTGGGACGACGGCAAATACACCGAAGAGGACCAGGTGCGTCTCTACAAGGGCAAACCTTGCGAAGGCCACAAGAACAACTTCTATCGTTGTATCAGCGAGGGTGGGCTGCCGGTCTCCGACGTCTACAGCCACGTCATGGCGCTGAACACCTGCCACCTGGCCGCGATTGCCGCCCGGCTGAAACGGGTAATCAAGTGGGACCCGAAGGCCGAGAAGATCGTCGGCGACGAACAGGCCGCGTCGTTCTTCGCCCGTGAGAAACGCAAGGGATTCGAGATCCTCAAAGTGTAACAGCTTGCAGCGCAAGCGGCAGCGCAGGCGGAACGTCCACTTCGGGGCGAGGGATTCCTCGCCCCGTTCTTTTTCTCGTGCAACAGGGTGGCGGTTCGCATCGCAGTCATTTCGTTCCGCGAGATGTCGTTGCAGCAGTATCCGCACGCCTGGACAATGCAGCGTTTCAACGGTACAAACGGTAGCAGTTGAAGAAAACCGTCGCGTCGTCTGGAACGCCATGGCCGCCGCAAACGGAGAGATTTTCTTCTGCACGGAGCAGGGCGAATTGCAGTGTTGGAGTGGAAGGCAGGGTCGGTGTCAGTAAAAAAAGATCGCTTTTGCCGTACGCCGGACTGGAAATCCACTCTCAATCGCCTTACACTAGATTCAATGGACTGAACCAGAGCATCAAGCTCGAACCCAGAACGAGTCAACCAGACCCAAACCAACCAGATCAGGAGACCAAACATGTCGAAACAAACAGCACGCCTTCATCGGCGGCGGTTCATGAAGACCGCGCTGGCGACCGGCGCCGCAATCATGGCGCCTCGCGTAATCCCCGGCACCGCATTGGGCAAGGAGGGCGCGGCACCGGCAAGCGAGCGGATTACCGTCGGCGGTATCGGCATCGGAAACCGCGGCGGGTACGATCTCGGATGCTTCCTCCAACAGCCGGATGTGCAGTTCCTGGCAATCTGCGACATCAAGGCCAAACGCCGTGCCCAGATCAAGGCAATAGCCGACAAACATCACGGCAATTCGGATTGCGATATGTATCGCGACTTTCGCGAACTGCTCGAACGCGACGACATCGACGCCGTGCTGATCGCCACCGGGCCGAACTGGCATTGCACGGCCTCGATCTACGCCGCCCGAGCCGGCAAAGACATGTACTGCGAAAAACCTTGCACCAAGAACGTCGTGCAGAGCCTGGCACTGAACGAGACGATGCGTCGAACCGGACGCGTCTTTCAGGCGGGCACCCAGCGGCGAAACCTGCCGCACTTCGCGTTTGCGTGCGAATTGGCGCGGACCGGAAAACTCGGCAAGCTCAAGCGGGTCCACGCTCACCCGGCGGGAATGAGCGCCAAGATGAGCGGTTGGCAGACTCCCGCGCCGGAACCGCCCAAGGAAGAGGTCGACTGGGACATGTACCTCGGCCCCGCGGCCTGGCGACCGTACAACGGACGCGATATGAACGGATTCCATTTCGAGAAGGGCGGCGGACTGGTCGGCGGAGGCGTGTTGGAATGGGGATCCCACTGCGTCGATCTCTGCCAGTGGGCCGTCGGGGCCGACGACACGGCCCCGGTCGAGTACAATCCGCCCGAGAACGGCCAGATCATCGCCCGGTACGAAAACGGCGTCGAACTGGTCCTGCGCGAGAAAGGTTGGATCGGTTTGGGTTCGTGCCCCGTGCGTTTCGAGGGCGAAACGGGCTGGGTCGAAGCGGGCGATAGCGGCAAGCTCGTGTTGAGTTCACCCGAGTTGCTCGCCGGAAGAAAGGTGGCCGAAATCGGCGGCTACCCGGCCACGTTCCACATCCGCGATTTCCTCAATTGCGTCAAGACGCGCAACCAGCCGAAGACGAACGCCCAAGCGGCATGCTACGCACACATCGCGTGCCACGGGGCCAACAACGCGCTGTTCCTGGGACGTCAACTCAAATACGATCTCAAGAAGCACGAGTACATCGACGACGAACAGGCCAATCGGCTGCGAAGCGAAGCGCTCCGCTCGCCGTGGAGAATTTGAACCCGACCCGACGAACGCCTCACGGCGATACCCCGTACCCAAAACAAACATAAGGAATACACTCATGCGTAAGGCTCAACATTTCTCGCGTTGCGTCGCGTTGGCGGCGGTGGTTTTCGCCGCCGCGGCCGTCCCGGCCCGGGCTGCCGACGATGCAAACGAAGCAGATGCAAACGAAGCAAAAGAAATGGAACTTCAACTGATCGCCGTGCTCGAATCGGCCGATTCGCCGCCGGCGGACAAAGCGATTACCTGCAAAAAACTGGCCATCTTCGGCTCGAAAGACGCCGTGCCCGCCTTGGCCCCGCTCTTAAACGATGAGAGGCTGATCTCGTGGGCCCGGATCGCACTGGAATCGATTCCCGGTCCCGAGGCCGATGCAGTGTTGCGCAAAGCGATGGGAACGCTCAAAGGCCGGTCGCTGATCGGCGTGATCAATTCGATCGCCTTTCGTCGCGACGCCGCGGCCGTGCCCGCATTGACCGAACGGCTCACGGACAAGGACACCGAAGTCGCGTCGGCGGCGGCCGTGGCGTTGGGCAAGATCGGCGGCGAACCGGCGACCAAAACGCTTCGACAATCGTTGGCCGGCGCGCCCGAGGCGGTCCGGTCGGCGGTGGCCGAGGGCTGCATCCTGGTTGCCGAGCGTCTTCTGGCCGGCGGTAAGGCGAGCGACGCGGCGGCGATCTTCGACGAAGTCCGCCAGGCCGCGGTGCCCAAGCAGCGAATCGTCGAGGCGACCCGCGGCGCGATTCTCGCCCGAGGCCCCGAGGGCATTCCGCTGTTGGTCGAGCAACTCCGCTCGGAAGACAGGAAGATGTTCCAGATCGGCCTGATGACGGCCCGCGAACTTCCCGGCACGGCCGTGGCCGACGCCGTGGCGGCCGAGATGGCCAAAGCGGCGCCCCAGCGCGGCGCGTTGCTGCTGTACGTACTGGCCGACCGGGGTGATGCGACGGCGTCGCCCGCAATGGTGCGGGTCGCCACCAGCGGCCCCAAGCCGACGCGGATCGCGGCGATCGGCGTGCTTCAGAACTCGGGCAGCGCCGCATGCGTGCCGACACTGTTGGCAATTGCCGTCGAGGACGACGCCGAAATCGCCGCCGCGGCCAAGTCGGCGCTGGCCGCCATGCCCGGCCGGGAAGTCGACGCCCAGATCGCCGAGCGTCTGGGCAAGGCCGAGGGGAAGACGTTTTCGATTCTGATCGAAATCGTCGGGCAGCGGCGAATCGACGCCACCAAGGTGTTGCTCAAAGCGCTCGATGAACCCGACGCCCAGATTCGCTCGGCCGCGCTGACGGCGTTGGGCGAGACGATCAAACAGGGCGACCTTTCGGTGCTTATTGACCGGGTCGTGTCGCCGGAGAACGCCGTGGATGCCCCGGCGGCCGAGAAGGCGCTTCGAGCCGCGTGCATTCGCATGCCGGACGGCGAGGCCTGCGCGGCGGAACTTACCGCGGCGATGTCGAAGGTGCCGGTGGAGACCAAGATTAAGCTCCTGGAAATCATCGGCGCGATGAACAATCCCAAGGCGCTGGCCGCGCTGGCCGCGGCAGCCAAGGGCAGCAGTCCGGAACTCCAGGATGCTTCCACTCGATTGCTGGGTGAGACCATTAACCTCGACGCCGCACCCGTCCTGTTGGAACTGGCCACCGACTTGCCCGAGGGGAAGTACAAAATCCGCGCTATGCGGGGTTACATCCGATTGGTGCGCCAGTTCAATATGCCGGACCGGCAGCGGGTCGAGATGTGCGTCAAGGCACTCAACGCGGCCAAGCGACTAGAGGAGCAGAAAATGGTCCTGGAAGTGGTCGAGCGCTACCCGAACTTGAGCATGCTCAAGCTGGCCGCTGAAGCGGCCAAAGTGCCGACGCTGAAGGCCGATGCGACCCGTGCCGCGATGACCATCGCGCAGAAGCTCGGCGGCAACCCGGCCGAAGCCCAGAAACTGTTGGCTCAGATCGGTCAGAAGCCGATGAAGGTCGAGATTATCAAGGCCGAGTACGGCGCCGGCGACAAGTGGAAGGACGTGACCAAGATGCTTCAGGACCGCGTGGGCGGTTTGCCGTTCATTCCGCTGTCGGCGAAGTACAACGAGGCCTTCGGCGGCGACCCGGTGCAGGGAACCGCCAAGCAACTCAAGATCCAGTACCGCATCGACGGCAAGCCGGGCGAGGTATCGCTGCCGGAAGACGCCACAATCACGCTTCCGATACCGAAGTAGCGGGGCCAGGTCTCAAGAAACGATCAAGCGGCCCGCTCGACGATTGAGCGGGTCGCTTGTTGCTTCGCATAGCAGTAGACTCAAACCCGGATCGGGAGGAGTTTGAGTTACTTCTGCCTCTTGTTCAGTTGCAGCACGGCTCGCAGCAAGCGGGCTCGCAGCAAACGGGCTCGCAGCAGCACGGATTGCAACAGGCCATGCGGGCACGCAGTCTCGCCAGCAGACCGCAACGCGGCGTGCAGCAGGGCTCGCAGCACGCGGGCTCGCAGCACGCGGGCTCGCAGCACGCGGGCTCACAGCAAGCGGGCTCGCAGCAAGCGGGCTCGCAGCACGCCGGCTCGCAGCAAGCGGGCTCGCAGCAGCACGGCCTGCAGCAGGCCAAGCGGGCACGCAGCTTCGCAAACAGACCGCAACGCGGCTTGCAGCAGGGATCGCAGCAAGGATCGCAGCACGCGGGCTCGCAACATGCAGGCTCACAGCACGCGGGTTCACAACAGCAATTGCCGAAGGAGAAAAGGCCGGCTTGGGCGCTTGAGGTGCTCAGCACCAATGCAAACGCGACAGCGGCCACTCCCGTTAACAGGATACGACGGTTCATGGAAAGAACTCCTTGTAAGGAAGAACTAGTGGGAAACTCGCAAAAAACCTGTGCAAGTAGGGGTTTGGATCCAATCTAAGTGTTGCTATCGACGGAAATTCGTGCATTTCTTTACTAGACAACCTATCTACGCCATAACTCGCAACTTCCGGAGCCGGCTGTGCCGGCAAAGACAGTAATGCAGATCATACGCTGTGGGCCAATCCACGCTGCGATAGCTCATCCAGGGTGCTCCACCACCGGTCGACCTTCCGGAACGTGTCGTCGAGCACCTCTACCAGCGGTTCAACACTGTCGAGAGGCTTGAACAGGCACGCCTCGGCACCCAATCGGAGGGATTGCAGCACGGTGCTCAGCGATATCATGCCCGTGAGCATGATTACCTGAATACCGTTGTCGAAGCCCTTGATGTCGCGCAATAAGTCCAATCCGTAGACTTTGGGCATGTCAATGTCCAGCAGAATCACCCGCCATTGGTTACAGACGAGTTCTTGCAGCACCTCTTCCGGATCATTGATCGAGGTCACGTGGTAGCCGTGCCTCTCCAGACGTTTGGCGACCACCCGGCAAATCTGCGGGTCGTCATCCACGTGCAAAACTGTTCGGTCCGAGTTCATTGCAATAGCCCCAGAGGCAAGTTGGCTTATACCCAACGGCACACACCGACCTTATCGACACCCAAGACTACTTATATTCACTAACTTTCCTGTCTTATGATAAACCGCGCATAGCATTCAGTCGCTATATTCCACCTAATAGGAATTGCGCGGTTTATTCGCCTCCACAGTTTGAAACTTACCGACACTTCCGATCGACATCAGACCCTATACTTGTCTGATCGCATTTCGACTCTCGCTAAGCGGCGAGCTTCAAACAGAATGCCTCAACCTACGGACGTTCAGAATGACCGAAAGCACTTGCAACATTGAACTTATATACTCCACTCTGGGCAGCGATCCCGATCTGGGGGAAATCGTCGAGATTTTCGTGGATGAAATGGCAGACCGCATCGCGACACTCTCGCGGCAGCTCGACGCATCCGATTGGGAAGCACTCCAACGAACCGCGCACCAGTTAAAGGGTGCCGCCGGAAGTTACGGATTCGATGCCATTTCGCAGCCCGCCGCGCGACTGGAATGCGCCCTGCGCAACAGCGAACCGGAAGAGAAGCTTAGTCAGGCCACCGCCGAGTTGATCGACTTCTGTAGACGCATTCGAGCCGGAGCGCCGCAGTAGTCCCGAAAAGCCATCGACTTCTCTGGCTCGCATGCCAGGATTCCGCTTCCCGTGCAGCGCCTCCTACAAACTCTTTCGACAAACTGCTCGGACACCCGCCCGCGGACGCTCGGAACTCCCCCTTCCCGGCAGAGCCCGCAAGCGGTAAACTTGGCGATTCGGTGCGGATGGGAATAATCGCGTATTTTCAGGAAAGTGTAGTGACATGGGCAAGAGGACTATCGAAGACGTGGACGTAGCGGGCAAGACCGTCTTGATGCGGGTCGATTTCAACGTACCGCTGGACGATCGGCAGAGCATTACCGACGATCGCCGTATTCGCATGGCCCTGCCGTCGATCAAATCGGTGATCGATCGCGGTGGCCGCCTTATTCTGATGAGCCATTTGGGCAGGCCGAAAGGCGAGCCGGACGCCAAACTCAGCCTGAAACCGACCGCAATAAGACTGGGTGAATTGTTGGGTAAGGACGTCGCGTTTGCGACCGACACCATCGGGGTCGACGCCAAGGCGAAGGCGGCCCAGCTAAGCGACGGCAACGTGCTGGTACTCGAAAACCTCCGCTTCAGCCCCGGCGAGAAGAAGGGCGACGCGGAGTTCGCCCGGGCCTTGGCCGATATGGCCGACGTCTACTGCAACAATGCCTTCGGTACCTGCCACCGCGCTCATGCATCGATGGTTGCCGTTCCGAGGGCAATGAAAGACGAGCCGAAAGTCCTCGGTAACCTGGTGGCCAAGGAGATTCGATACCTCAGCGACGCCGTTGCCGCTCCGCAGCGTCCGTTCGTGGCCATTCTGGGGGGCGCCAAGGTCTCCGACAAGATCGAGGTTATTCGCAATCTCTTGGGCATCTGCGACAAGGTGCTCATCGGCGGAGCGATGGCATACACGTTCGCACTGGCCAGGCAGGGACGGGTCGGCGGCAGTCTGGTGGAGCGCGACAAGGTCGATCTGGCCAAGCAGTTGATCGAATCCGGCGGCGACAAGCTCGTCCTCCCGCTCGACTCGCACTGCGGCGACGCGTTCAGCGGCGACTGCAACAAGCAGGTGGTTGCAAGCGGCGAGATTCCCGACGGTTTCCAAGGGCTCGACATCGGCCCCAAGACGGCCGAACTCTACGCGGAGATCGTCAAGGCGGCCCACACGATCGTCTGGAACGGTCCGATGGGCGTGTTTGAAATGCCGCCCTTCGACGCCGGTACCAAGGCGATTGCCCAAGCGATTGCCGACGGCCAAGGAACCAGCATCATCGGCGGCGGCGACAGCGCCGCGGCAATCGAACAACTCGGGTTCTCCGACAAGGTATCGCACGTCAGCACCGGCGGCGGCGCCAGCCTGGAAATGCTCCGCGGCGACAAGTTCGAGGCCGTCGAGGTGCTCGATGACGATTAGTGCTACTTGACGCTCATCGCCTCCAGGCCGTTGGGTGAGGAAACAAACAGCACGGTCCGGCCGTTGAGATCGATGGTGGCCAGCCCGCCGAGCACGGCCCCGTAGTTGAACTGGTCGAGCAGTTCTCCGTCGGGTGAGATTATTCGGATCGATCCGTCGGCCCCGGGCAGCAACCACTGGCCGCTGCCGACCGGTGCCAGGCGTCCGGCAACGATCGGTTCAACCGGCTGCTGCTGAACACCCACCGGCAGCGTATGGGTCCAGAGTTGTTCTCCCTGAAGACTGACGCCCACGGCCACGTTTTCGCCCAGTCGCAGGGCGGTCAGGCCGCACCACGACGGGCGGCCGTTGGCCAGCAAATCGGCGGCCACGATCCAATGAACGAGTCGGCCGTCGACGGTGACCTCTCCCCGGCGTTTCCCTTCCGCGTCGATCAGGGCCAGGGCGCCGGTGCTGTTGGTGCAGAGCAGAAGTCGATTTCCTTGCGGGTCGGGCTGAGCGACCGCCATCTTGATCACTTCAGACAACGAGCGGTTCGACCAGACGCGTGTGCCCTCGAGCGAGACCCGCTGCATGCCAACCACTCCCCAATAGCCGACGTAGACCTCGACCACGCCGTCACCGTCGAGGTCGGCAAGTTCGACGTCGGCGATTCCCTGGTGCGGGTTTTCCGCGGCGTCTTCCGGGAAGCTGAACAGCAGGTTGAGTTTTTCGTCCAACAAGTGAAAGCGCTGCTGCGCGCTGGCGAAGGCGGCGTAGTATCTTCGTTTATCGGCGCCGACGGCGGTGCGCAGATTGCTGACCACCTCCATTTGCCCGACGTTCAGCCCGTGCCGGGCGATCAGTTTCCCGTCGAGCCCCACTTCGGCCAGCGACTTCCAGGCGTCGACCACCAGCAACCGCGCAGCGCCGCCGGGCTGCTCTACCACCATGATGTTGCCCGGGGCCGTCAACTCGGCACATCGCCACAACGGAACGAGCTTGAAGGTTTTCGGTTGACTGGCCGCGACGATTTTGGCCTGCGGGATTCGCTGCTCCGCCGCCGCACCTCCCTGGGGCAACTCCGATTCGGGAGTCTCCAACGCCCGTTCGTATTCCTTAAGCCGCTTGTTGTACTCATCGAGCGGCTCGTGATAGATGTCTTTTCCGGCGAGCAGTTTGTTGATCTTCTCCGGCAAGTCGGTATCCAACCGCGGGTTGCCGCCGATCTCGTAGTCCTGGAGCACACCGCTGGCGTCGAGCAGGAACAACGCAGGAATGCTGGTGTTGTGGAACACCATGGCCGCGCTCTGCCGCGGATCCCGCAAGACGGGTACCTGCACCTGCAACTGCTCG
>Ga0180429_10005331_pt1 | contig 10212 bp, 13 predicted proteins | sample SS_ome_FD_132428 | JGI IMG/M metagenome (GOLD analysis project Ga0180429, IMG submission 132428) | Hypersaline lake sediment archaeal communities from the Salton Sea, California, USA - SS_1_S_1 metaG | ecosystem: Environmental > Aquatic > Non-marine Saline and Alkaline > Hypersaline > Sediment ...
CGCCAAGAATATCCTGGAAATCCAGGAGGAGGGCGGCTTCGGGACCGTGGTTGTGGGCAGGAGGGGCATGTCCAAGGCCGAGGAATTTTTGTTCGGCAGCGTGTCCAGTAAAATCGTTCAATATGCCAAGCATTGCGCCGTATGGGTGGTGGCTTAAGGATAAGGGGTGCGTGACTGAAATGGAAAGACATTTGCTCGTCACGGTGAGCGGGGACTTCAGCGCCTTGTGGGGCGTCAGGTTTGTGGGCCGTTTTTTTTCAGACAAAAAAGACTTGAAGGTCACCTTTTTTTACACGGCCCCCCGGCAAATCGCCTCGGCCTGGGAAAGGTGGCATGACCGTGCGGCCGTGGCCCGGATCAAGTCCCAGACCGAGCAAAGTCTGCAAAAGGGACGAGACGCCCTTGATCATGCGAAAAAGTTCTTGAGCGGGCTCGGCTTTGACGATGAGCAGGTTGATACCAAGCTCATCCTGCGCCAGTATTCAAAACTCATGGACATAATCCAGGAAAAGGAAAAGGGCCTTTATGACGCGATTGTCCTTGGCAAAAGGGGTTTGACCTGGCTGCAGGAGACCGTGGAGGACAGCGTGAGCAAGGGGCTTCTCCAGCAAAACATAGGGGCCCCGGTCTGGATATGCCGCTCCCTTGATCTGGAACGAAAAAACGTGCTTTTGTGCGTGGACGGCTCCGGGTCCTCCTATGACATGGCCGACCACGTGGGCTTTATGCTGGCCGGAGAAAGCGGCCATGGGGTCACGCTTTTCCACGTGGGCAAGGCCCAAGGGCCGGCCTCCCCGGACGTTGAGGAGATTTTTAAGAAAAACAAAAAAATTCTTATGGATAACGGGTTCCTGGAGCGGAGCATTGAAATCAAGGCCGTCCCGTCCGGCAACGCGGTCAAGGCCATCCTGGGGGAGGCGGAAAGCGGGCGCTACGGGGTTGTGGCCGTGGGACGCACAAGAGACGAGGGGGGCCTGCTTTCGGGAATTTTTCCAGGCTCGGTCAGCCTGGCCCTGTTTCGCAAACTGGAGGACTCCGTGCTTTGGGTCTCCCGCAGACACACGAGGTAAGGGATTTGGCAACGGAAAATTCCGGCCCGGACAAGGAATTTATCGGCCGCGTTCTTTCGGTGCGGGGAAGCGTGGTGGACCTCTATTTCCCGGACGGGCTTCCGCCCCTTTACGCCATTGTGCGCGCGGGCCGGGACCCGGAAACCGTTATTGAAATTACGGACCACGTGGATGAACACACGGCTCGCGGCATAGCTCTCACACCCACGGCCGGTCTTGCCAGGGAGGACAGGGCCGTCACAAACGGCAAGTCCCTGCGGGCCCCGGTGGGCGGAGAGCTTCTGGGCCGGATGTTCAACGTCTTTGGCCAAGCCATTGACGGAAAGCCGAGTCCTACGGGCATGGAGCTTCGGTCCGTGCATCAGCACCCCATCGCGCTTTCGGAACGCGTGGTCGGGGAAGAGGTGTTTCAGACCGGCATCAAGGTCGTGGACCTTCTGACCCCCTTGGAGCGCGGGGGAAAGGCGGGCCTTTTCGGGGGCGCGGGCGTGGGCAAGACCGTGGTCGTGACCGAGCTTATCCACAACATGGTCGGCAAGCACAAGGGCGCGAGCATTTTTTGCGGCATCGGCGAACGCTGCCGCGAGGGCGAGGAGCTGTACCGCGAGATGGCCGGGGCCGGGGTCCTGGAAAACACGGTCATGGTTTTCGGCCAGATGAACGAGCCGCCCGGGGCCCGCTTTCGCGTCGGGCACGGGGCTTTGACCATGGCCGAATATTTCCGCGACGACCTTGGTCAGGACGTTCTGCTTCTGATCGACAATATTTTCCGGTTCATCCAGGCCGGGATGGAGCTTTCCGGGCTCATGGGCAGGCTGCCCTCGCGCCTGGGGTATCAGCCCACCATGGCCACGGAACTCTCCGAGCTGGAGGAGCGCATCTCAAGCAGCAAACGCGCGGCCATCACCTCGATCCAGGCCGTGTACGTCCCGGCGGACGATCTGACCGACCCGGCCGCTGTGCACACCTTCTCCCACTTGTCCGCGAGCATCGTGCTCTCCAGGAAACGCGCGGGCCAGGGCTTTTACCCGGCCATCGATCCCCTGCAGTCGCGCTCCATGATGCTTACCCCCGCGACCGTGGGGGAGCGGCATTTCAACGTGGCCCAGGAGGTGAGAAAGACTTTAGCCGTGTACGAGGAACTCAAAGACATCATAGCCATGCTCGGCCTTGAGGAACTGGCCCGCGAGGACCGCAAGATCGTGTTTCGGGCAAGACGCCTGGAGCGTTTTTTGACCCAGCCCTTTTTCACCACCGAGCATTTCACGGGCAAGCCGGGTCGTATGGTGGACCTGGAGCAAACCATTGACGGGTGCGAGCGTATCTTGAACGACGAGTTCGCGGAGGTTGAGGAAAGCGCCTTGTACATGATCGGGTCCGTGGATGAGGTGAAAAAGGCATGAGGCTTAAAATTTTCCTGCCCACGGAGATGTTTCTGGATGAGGAGGTGCGCAAAGTTGTCGGCGAGGGCGCGGGCGGAAGCTTTTGTCTTTTGCCCCGGCACATTGACTACGTGACGGCGCTCGCGCCCGGCATCCTCTCCTATGAGTCCGGCGGCGGGGGTGAGAAGTTTCTGGCTGTTAACCGCGGCATCCTGGTCAAGCAGGGCGAGGCCGTACTTGTCGCCACCCGCCTCGCCCAGGCCGGGGTTTTGGGGGAGCTGGAAGACGAGGTGCGGAAAATGATCCTTCAGGAGGATGAAAAAGAGAAAATGGCGCGCAGCGCGGCCGCCGGTATGGAGGCCAACTTTGTGCGCGGCATGCTGGAGTTCGGAAGAAGTGGATAGCCGGGAGAGAGGCCGCCCCAGGGAGAGAAAGGATTTTCCCTCCCATGTCCGCGAAAAGGAAAAGCGCAAGCTCAAATCCAGGGAGGAGGGAAGAGAGAATCTCTGGATGGGTCTGGGGTTGTTCGGGGTCGTGGGCTGGTCCGTGGCCGTGCCCACCCTTTTGGGCGCGTTTTTGGGCCTGTGGATCGATCTCTCCCGGCCGGGGCGCTATTCCTGGACCTTGATGTTCGTGATCCTGGGGCTTGGGCTTGGGTGCGCCAATGCCTGGTACTGGGTGAACAAGCAGCGCCGGGCCATTCTCCGCAAAAGGGAAAACCATGGAAACTAGCGGAATGTTTCTGGTTCTGGCCTTTGCCTGGGGCGCTCTGCTCGGCCTTTTCTATTTCGGCGGGCTGTGGTTGAGCTTAAAATCCCTGCCCCGGCTTTCCCGGCCGAGAACCGCTTTTTTTATAGGCTACGGCTTAAGGCTCGCTGTGGCCCTGTCCGGCATGGGGCTGATGCTTAAAATGGGGCCAATCGCGTTTTTTCTGACTCTGGCCGCGTTTTTCGGGGTGCGCATGGTCATGACCGAAAAGATCAGCAGGGCTCAAGGGGGGGCGAATGCATCTTAGCCCTGACAGCGTGATCTACTGGCAGTGGGGTGTGTTTGTCCTTAACAAGACCATTGTCTTTACCTGGGCGGTCATGGCCCTGCTCGTATTTTTATCCTGGCTTGCCACCCGGCGGCTCTCTTCGGGCAAGGACATCCCGGCCTGGCAGAACGTCATGGAAGTCGTGGTCACGGGCGCGGCCGGCCAGATCAAGGAGACGACCGGACGCGAGCCAGACCGGCTTCTGCCCCTTTTGGGGACCTTTTTCCTGTTTATCGCCACAAGCAACCTGCTCTCGGTGGTGCCGGGGTTTGATCCGCCCACCGGGTCCTTGTCCACGACTGCTGGATTATCTTTGTGCGTGTTTGTGGCCGTGCCCGTGTACGGCATCTCCCAGAGCGGGCTTGGCGCATACCTTAAAAACTACGTCCGGCCAACGCCGCTCATGCTTCCATTCAACATTATCGGTGATTTTTCCCGGATACTGGCCCTGGCCGTGCGTTTGTTCGGAAACGTGATGAGCGGGTCCATGATCGGGGGCATTCTCTTGATTATCGCGCCGCTGTTCGTTCCCGTGATCATGCAGCTTTTCGGGCTTCTGACCGGGCTTGTGCAGGCCTACATCTTCGCGGTCCTGGCCGCTGTGTATATCGGGGCGGGCATTGAGGTGCAGGAACAAAAAAAAATTTAGAATAAGGAGCGCGTTATGGACAGTTTAGCTCTTGTGGCCGTGGCCTCGATTTTCGCGGGCGGGCTTTGCATCGGCATCGGGGCCATAGGTCCGGCCCTGGGTGAAGGCCGGGCACTGGCCCAGGCCTTGAGTTCCATCGCCCAGCAGCCCGACGAGACCAACACCATTGTCCGGACCCTTTTCGTGGGCATGGCCATGGTTGAATCCACGGCCATCTACTGCTTTGTGGTGACCATGATTTTGATCTTCGCCAACCCGTTCTGGAATTATTTCCTGTCCAAGGCCGGAGGCTAGGGATAAGTGCTTATTGACTGGTTCACGGTCTTTGCCCAAGCCGTAAACTTTTTGATCCTGGTTTTTTTGCTGAAACGCTTTTTGTACCGGCCGATCATGAAAGCGGTACGCGAGCGGGAGCGGAAAATCGCGGATAAGCTGGAAGACGCGGAAAAAGCCAGGGCCGAGGCCCATGCGCGGGTCAAGGAGCTGGAGCGGGAAAATCTGGCCCTTTCCCAGGCCAAGGAGCGGCTTCTTTCCGAGGCCAGGGAGGAGGTGCAAAACTGGCGGGAGCGGGCCGTGGCCCGGGCCGAGGGGGAAATCAAGGCCAGGCGCGATACCTGGCTGGACGGCCTGGAAGGCGAGAAGGCGGCCTTTTCCAGGCGTCTTCAGACCAAGGTGGCCGAACAGGTTATCTCCATCTCCCAAAAGGTGCTTGCCGACATGGCGGGCCGGGACCTGGAGGAACAGCTGGCGGATGTTTTCCTGGAGCGGGTCGGCGCGGAAAAAGAGGAACTCATGGGAAAGGGAGCTTCGCGCCCGGACCGTCTCCTGGTGCGCCTGGGCTTTGTCCCGGACAACGGCATTCAAAAAAGGTTGGATATACGGCTTATGGAGATGTTTCCAGACGTGCGAAAGGTGGAGTTTTCGGTGGAGCCGGAATTGGGTTTTGGCTTGCAGCTTCTGGCCGCTGACCGGAAAGTGGACTGGAATCTGGCCCGGTACATGCGGGGCCTTGAAGAGAGCATCCTTACGTCTCTGGTTCCGGGGTCCGGGAGCCCAAGGGAGTTAGGATAGAGGCATGAGCGAGGATCAGTTGCGCTCCAGTATGGATGAGGTGTCGCGGACTTTGGAAAAAAAGGTGGAGGAGTTCACCTTTGACCCGAAATTCGAGGAAGTCGGGCGGATCGTTTCCATAGGCCAGGGTATTGTCTGGGCCGAGGGGCTTGGCCGGGTCGAGGCCGAGGAACTGGTGCTTTTGGGCCGGGGCAAATCAAGTGTTTCGGGCGTGGTTCTGGACCTTTTGCCGGGGCGCGTGGGGATCACGCTTCTGGGCTCCGGGGATGGGCTTTCTTCCGGGGACGAGGTGGTGCGCACGGGCAGGATTCTGGACGTTTGCGTGGGTGACGGGCTGATCGGCCGGGTGGTGGACCCCTTGGGCCGTCCTTTGGACGGGCTTGGTCCGGTGTGCGATGAGGAACACCTGCCGGTTGAGCGCCCGGCCCCGGAGATTGTGCACCGGGCTCCGGTGGAGAAGCCCCTTATGACCGGGCTTAAAGTAGTCGACGCCCTGATTCCGGTGGGCCGGGGACAGCGGGAGCTGATTCTGGGGGACCGCCAGACCGGAAAAACGGCAATCGCCATGGACGCCATCCTGAACCAGGCGGACAAGGACTGCTTGTGCGTGTACTGCGCCATTGGCCAGCGAAGCTCCAGCGTGGCCAGGGTCGTGGATAGGCTGAACAGAAACGGGGCCATGAAGTATACCGTGGTGGTGGTGGTCGAGGGCGACGCGCCGCCGGGCATGATTTACGTCGCGCCCTACGCGGCCTCCACCATGGCCGAATATTTCATGTCCAAGGGAAGGGACGTGCTCGTGGTTTACGACGATCTGACCCGGCACGCCATCGCCTACCGGCAGATGTCCCTGCTCCTTCGCCGCCCGCCCGGCAGGGAGGCCTTTCCGGGCGACATCTTTTATATTCATTCCCGGCTCCTGGAGCGGGCCACGCGCCTGCGCCCGGAGTTCGGGGGAGGCTCGATCACCGCGCTTCCGATCATTGAAACCGAGGCCCAGAACATCTCGGCCTACATCCCGACCAACCTGATCTCCATTACGGACGGGCAGATTTATCTCAACCCGGATTTGTTTCAGAAGGGTATCCTGCCCGCGGTGGACGTGGGCAAGTCCGTGTCCAGGGTGGGCGGCAAGGCCCAGTTCCCGGCCTACCGCCAGGTGTCCGGGGATTTGCGCCTGAGCTACTCTCAGTTTCAGGAGCTTGAGGCCTTCGCCCGGTTCGGGACCAGGCTTGACGAGCGCACCAAAAAGGCCCTTGAGCACGGCCACCGGGTGCGCGAGGCCTTAAAGCAGGACCGGTTCTCGCCGCTTTCCGCGGCCGAGCAGATCGCGGTGCTTTACGTTGTGTCCAAGGGCCTCTTGGACGAGGTCCCGGTGGAGGACATGGCTTTAGTTCAGGCCTTGATCGTGGAAAAAGTACGCGCCCGGCCTGAGATTGCCGAAGAGATCGTGGCCGCCGGGGCGGACTCAAAAATATGGTCGGAATTGGAAGCCCTTGCTTTAGAATCCCTGGAAAAAAGTAAGACCTCCGCAGTCCCTGGAGTCCCTGCCCAGGAAGTCGTTGAAAAAGAGAAAAATGGAATCCCTGGAAGCCCTGAAAAAGAAGATTAAGACCGCCGGGGACCTGCTTTCCGTGGTCAAGACCATGAAGGCCCTGGCCGCGGTCAATATCCGGCAGTTGGAGCGGGCCGTCTCCTCCCTGGACGAGTACAGCCGCATAAACGACGCGGCCTGGCGGGCGTTTTTCCGTTTTCAGGCGAGTCTTCGCGTCAAGGTTCCGGACCGGGCCGTACTCCTGGTGCTGGGGTCGGATCAGGGCATGTGCGGCCAGTTCAATGAGATTATCCTGGAAAAGGCTTCCGCCCTGGAAAGCGAACTTAGGGGCAAAGGCGTTACCGTGGTTTTCTGGACTTCGGGCGAGCGGGTCAGGGCCGGGTTGGAGGATTCGGGAAAAACAGTGGAAAAACATTTTCCCCTGCCCGGCGGCATCTCCGGCATAACCGGGCGGGTGCGCGACGTGGTCCAGGCCGCCTCGGACAGGCAGCGCGAAACCGCGATGGAACGTTTTTTCATTGTCTTCAACGAGCTTATCAAGGCCAGCGGTTACAAACCGGCTCAGGCAAGGCTCCTGCCCCTGGATCAGGACTGGCTGGACAAATACAAGGCCGAGCCCTGGCCCGGACGCTGCCTCCCCCTGCTTGGGCTTTCGCGCAAGGAGCTTTTCAGCCACCTGTTCTGGCAGTATCTTTTTGTCTCCCTGTACCGGTCCTACGGCCAGTCCCTGGCCGCGGAGAACGCGGCCCGCCTTACCGCCATGCAGGCCGCTGAGAAAAATATCGAGGAGATGGGAGAGAATTTGCAGGCCCGGTTCCGGGACACGCGGCAGAGCACCATCACGGCCGAGCTTCTGGATGTTGTGACCGGGTTTATGGCCCTTGGCGAGGATGCGGCCTGAAACTTTTTCCGGATGTTGCGGGCTCTGGGAGGGAGTAATTGTCATGGCGGGAATTGATTTTTTGGAAATGTTCCGCCAATCCACCCTGGTAATCAAGATTGTGCTCGTGATTCTTCTTTTGATGTCACTTGCGAGCTGGAGTGTTATTTTTTTCAAGCTCCTCCAGCTTTCAAGGGCCGGAAAAAAAGTCGTTGCGGACCTGGACGCGTTTCAACGCGCGCATGATCTGGACGCGGCCGTTCAACTCGTGGACCGGGATTTTGATTCGCCCACCCAAAGAATGGCCGTGGAGGGGATCAATGAGTTTAACCGGCTCAGGGAAATCGGCCGAAGTCCGGCGGAAAAGGTCCGGATTGTCCTGGACGGGGTGCGCCATGCGCTTGGCCGCGAGGCCGGAGCCCAGGCGGAAAAGCTGTTCGAGGCCCTGCCTTTTTTGGCCACCTGCGGTAACGTGGCCCCGCTTCTCGGCCTGTTCGGCACGGTCTGGGGGATTATGCACTCCTTTCACGGCTTCAGCGGACTGAAGACCCAGGCCCTGACCGCGGTGGCGCCCGGCTTGGCCGAGGCCCTGGTGACCACGGTTTTTGGCCTGATCGTGGCCATTCCGGCTGTTTCGGCCTATAATTTTTTCCTGGGAAGAATCCGGCGCATCGAAAGGGACCTCGCGGGATTCACGGGCGCGTTTTTGAACCAGGTCAAAAAGGAATTCAACGGTCTTCACGCTAGGGATCGCGGAAGAGATTGATGGGCTCAAAATGATCCGCGACCCATAAAATTTGGGCGATTTTTGCGTCCTTGTCCCGCGCCAACTTTTTGGTAATCCATTGAAATATTTGTCTTCCGGTCTATGGCATTGTTTATGCTAAAAACAGGTTAAGACGCGGAAACGTTTCGGATACAGACTCGAAACAACGCGGTCTTAAAAAAATGAATTCAAGGAGGTGTTGAATATGCCCAGATTTGATGGAACAGGACCTTATGGAAATGGTCCGGCCGGCAGAGGGCTTGGACCTTGCGGCGCGGGTCGTGCTCGCGGCCGGGAATATGATGAGGACGCCGGATACGGAAGAGGCTTCGGCCAAGGCCAAGGCCGGGGCGGTGGCTTCGGCCGAGGCCAGGGCCGGGGTTTCGGCGGCGGACGGGGCCAGGGCCGGGGCAGGGGCCGCGGCATGGGACAATCCCAGTTCGCGGGATCGGGAAACAGCCCTTTCGGGAAATAAACATCCTTTTGTTCTCAGGAACGCGAGGAAAGGGAAAAGCTTCGGCCTGAACAAGTTTAGATAAGGCTTCTACCCCCAGGACCGTTTCTTCGAGCCAACCGCGCGGAAAAATGGAAGCGGAAGCGGTCCAACTCCACTTGGGACGGCGCCGGTTTGTACCGGCGCCGTTTTCCGTGACTAATTTTTGTTGATATTTTTAGGTGACAGGGTAGATTTCGCCCTTGGCCCGGGCAAGGGCACATAAGATCATAAGGCGGGCAAAATTATATGAATATAGCCATAGCGAGCGGCAAGGGCGGGACCGGCAAGACCACGGTGGCCGTGAACCTGGCCGCGCTGATGAAAGAAAAGAACCTGGACGCGGCCGTGGTGGACTGCGACGTGGAAGAGCCGAACGTCCAGTTTTTCCTGAATCCGACCTGGGACAAGGAATGGACCGAGACCATGTTCGTGCCCCGGATCGATGAAGACAAATGCCTTGGGGAGTCGTGCCGCAAGTGCGTTGAGCTTTGCGAGTTCAAGGCCCTTATCTGGATGGTCAATTCCGTGATGGTTTTTGACGAGCTGTGCCATGGCTGCAATCTTTGCAAACTGGCCTGTCCCGCGGACGCGGTTCTGGATTCCACCAGAGAACTGGGACGGGTGCGGTCCGGAGGCGCGGACGGAATCACGGTCTACGGCGGACTGTTGCGCGTGGGCGAGGCCATGGCCACGCCTTTGATCCGTAACGTCAAGCGCGCGGCCCAAGAGGAAAAAAATCAGATATGGGACTGCCCGCCGGGCACCTCGTGCCCGGTCATCGCTTCCTTAAACGGCGCGGATTTCGCGGTTCTGGTCTGCGAACCAACGCCATTCGGCCTGCACGATCTGAAGCTCGCGGTGGAGCTTGTGCGCGTGCTCTCCATTCCCTTCGGGGTGGTGGTCAACCGAGCCGGCATGGGTGATCGGCGTGTGGAGGAATACCTGAAACAGGAAAACATCGACCTTCTGGCGAGCATCCCACACAGCCTGGAAGCGGCCCAGGCCTATTCCAGGGGCGAGCTTCTCATCCACTCCATACCCGAAGCGGCGGCCGGGTTTGAAACCTTGTGGTCCAACATACTCCGAAAAACAGCGGACAAGGCAACAGCATGAAGGAACTGATCGTTATCAGCGGCAAAGGCGGCACCGGCAAAACCAGCATTCTCGCGGCGTTATCCTCGCTCGGCCCCAAAAAAGTACTGGCGGACTGCGACGTGGACGCCGCGGACCTGCACCTTATATTACATCCTGAGATTCTGGAGACTTTCGAGTTTATCAGCGGCAAGGAGGCCCACATCGACCCGGAC
>Ga0180429_10005332_pt1 | contig 10211 bp, 8 predicted proteins | sample SS_ome_FD_132428 | JGI IMG/M metagenome (GOLD analysis project Ga0180429, IMG submission 132428) | Hypersaline lake sediment archaeal communities from the Salton Sea, California, USA - SS_1_S_1 metaG | ecosystem: Environmental > Aquatic > Non-marine Saline and Alkaline > Hypersaline > Sediment ...
CTCGACGGGTCGCCGAGACGCTGGGTATCAAGTTCGCCGGTACCCTCGGCATCTTGCTCGATGACAAGCAAGCCGGGCACCTGTCGGCCGTCGCGCCACTGCTGGATAAACTCGAGGACCTGCGATTCCACCTTGGACGTCAGACGCGCTCAGCAATACTTAAGTTGGCCGGCGAGGCAAGTCGAGTCAGATAGTCCGCATGACTTGGCTCTCTCGGCGCGGAAAGCACAACACGACGCACAAATGCCAGCGCGAGGAAACCGATCATGCCAAGAGATTTCATCTGCAGAATGGTCGTTCTGACGTTGGCCTGTTTGTCGGTTGCCGTTGAGCGGGCAAACGGGGCGGAGGCCGCCGCCGGCACTCTCACCGGCGAGCTACGGAAATGGCACCGCGTGGCCGTCACCTTCGACGGCCCGGACTGCTCGGAGAAAGCACGGCCCAACCCGTTCCGCGATTTCAGGCTCCAGGTGGCTTTCACCTGCGGAGACAGGAAGTACGTTGTGGCGGGCTTCTACGCCGCCGACGGCAACGCCGGCGAGACGGGTGCGGCAGCGGGCAACAAGTGGCGAGTCTACTTCGCGCCGGATAAAGTGGGTACCTGGAGCTATCGCGCCTCGTTCCGCGCCGGCAGCGACGTGGCCCTTACGACCGATCCGGACGCCGGAAAGCCGGCGGCCTTCGACGGCGCCGCCGGGACGTTCCAGGTCGGCCCGACCGACAAGACCGGCCGCGATTGCCGCGCCAAGGGGATGCTGCGTTACGTGGGCAAGCGGTACTTGCAGTTCGCCGAAACCGGCCGCTATTTCATCAAGGGCGGCGCCGACAGCCCGGAGAACCTGCTCGGCTACGCCGACTTCGACGGCACCGGCCGGCTGGGCAAGTCGGGCAGCCGACGACGCGGCGAAGCCGCCGTCGACAAGTTGCACCGCTACGAGCCGCACCTGCGCGACTGGCGGCCCGGCGACCCCACCTGGCGAAGCGGCAAGGGCAAAGGAATCATCGGGGCGATCAACTACCTTGCCTCGGCGGGCATGAACAGCGTTTACTTCCTCACCTACAACATCGACGGCGGCGACGGCAAAGACGTCTGGCCCTGGACCGACGACGACGAGCGGTTCCGCTTCGATTGCAGCAAGCTGGCGCAGTGGGAGATCGTCTTCTCGCAGATGGACCGCCGCGGGGTCGCCATGCACGTAATCACGCAGGAGCAGGAGAACGACCAGGGGCTCGACGGCGGGGACCTGGGGCCGGCGCGCAGGCTGTACTACCGCGAGCTGGTCGCCCGCTTCGCCCACCACCCGGCCGTCACCTGGAACCTTGGCGAGGAGAACACCAATACCGGCGCCCAGCGCAAGGCGTTTATCCGCTACATCCGGCGGCTCGATCCCTACGACCACCCCATCGTGGTCCACACGTTTCCCGGCAAGTACGACCAGGTATACGGGCCGTTGCTGGGCGACGAGCATTTCGCAGGTCCCTCATTGCAGATGGGCGACATGCGGGCGACACACGCCGAGACGGTCAAATGGGTGCGACGTTCGGCCGCGGCGGGCAGGCCGTGGATCGTCTGCCTCGACGAGATCGGTCCGGCCCACACCGGCGTCAAGCCCGACCGGGACGACCCCCGCCACGACGCAGTCCGCCGCTACGCCTTGTGGGGTAACCTGCTGGGCGGCGGGGCGGGCTGCGAATGGTACTTCGGCTACAAGTACGCGGATAACGATCTGAACTGCGAGGACTGGCGCAGCCGGCAGAACATGTGGGACCAGACGCGGCACGCCCTGGAGTTTTTCCGGGAGCAATTGCCGTTTGTCGAGATGCAGCCGGCCGACGAGTTGACTTCCGCCCCGGACGACTACTGCCTGGCCAAGCCCGGCGAGGTCTATGCGATTTACCTGCCCGGCGGCGGCGGCACAGACGTAAGGCTCCCTAAGGTCGCGCTGAGTGTGTACTGGTACGATCCGCGCAGCGGCGGCCCGCTGCGGCGCGGCTCGGTAGAGTCGGTATCCGGTCCGGGCAGCAAGTCGATCGGCCGCCCGCCTTCCGAGCGCGACAAGGACTGGGTCGCATTGCTGCGAGAATCTCAGTAGTCTCCTGGAACTGCTGAGTTTCAGTACTTCCAAGTCTTCGCATTTAGCCCGCCGTGAATACACGGCGGGCGGGCATGGACGGCACTTTTCAGCTTCAGCCCCGAGTGTATTCACCCGGGGCTAAATCTGGAACCAGTTTCAGAAGGTGCCAGTCCCCCAGTTATTCCTGGATTGATACTTGCGCGAAAGGGCGGCGGAAATCAAGGTGTTGACGGGTCGCCGAGTTTCAGGCGGTGGCACTTGTCGCAGAGCAGTTGCACGTTGTCCGGCGAGTCGCCGCCACCCCGGTCCGGCGGAACGATGTAGTGGAAGTCGATTTGCCGGTAGCTGCCGCACTTGACACACTTGCCCTTGTCGCGGCGCCAGACGGCAACGCGGACTTCTTTCGCCAGTGTTTCGAGCGTGGCGGCGGGGGCAGTCGAGCGGCAAGATTGACTGTGTGTCAGGCGATCCTGCCGGTGCCGGTCCTTTTCCGCCGCTTCGGAGAACATCAGCGCCAGGCCGTCCTCGCTGGCGACGACCTCCGAGGGCTTCAGTTCCCAGACCCATTGCCCGAACAGGTAACACGGCCGATCCATCGGCCCGCTGCGCCACCAGCGCAGGGGCGTATCTTCGGCCAGTGCGGCGTTGAGCCGGTCCAACTCGTCGAACGTCTGAAACTCGCGGATCGTGTGCAACGGCAAATCGAGACTGCAGTGCAAGACGGAAAACAAATCGCGGATGGGATGGTACGCGGCGAAGAACTCCGAAACGTGCAGGAACCTGACATCGCGCTCGACCGGCCTGATCGTGTACTTGTCTTCGTACAGCGCCGTGTACTCGCCGAGGTATCCCTCCAGGGTTTGCTTGCGCTGGGCCAGCTCGGCGGAGAACGGCGACTGCCGGCAACGCGATTGCGCCTTGTGGCACTCCTCGATCAGCCGGTCGGCCATCTTGATGTACTCGATCCACTTCTCGTCGACGGGTGCATCGGGTGAGAAGACGAAGTCGCCGTAGTCGGCCATTCTGATTTTGGCGGGCATGGCTGTCGGTCCCCCGGTCCTATCAATCTTCGCCGTTGATTACTGGAAAGACGAACGGTTCGCACGGTTCGTCGGGGTTTAGGGCGGGCAATGTGGAATCCTCCCGAATCGTGCCCGCCTCCAGCAGGCGCACCGCCTGTTGCATCAGCTCGACGTATGGTTCGTCGCCTGTCGGCGGCTGCCCGCCGCTAGCGACATCGCTGGAAAGGTTGACGCTGCGGTCGATCACGTACATCGGCCGGCCGCGGACCTGGTCGTAGATGCGGATCACGTATTCGCCCAGAATACAGATCCCCAGGGCATTCAGCGCCCCGAAGAAACTGCCGATCATCACGTACGACGCCCAGCCGGGAACGGCCAGGTTGGTCAGCAACTTGCAGTACAGCACGAAACAACTCAGGTACAGGAAGATCGCCCCGGCCGTGGCGCCGATGACGTAAAAGATCAGCAGCGGAAAGGCTGAAAACGAAAATATGGCCGTCTTGGCCAGCCGGATCAATCCGCGGAGCGATACCCGGGGATTATCGTCGTAGCGGGCGTTCCGCTCGACCTCGATTCCCTTTTGCCGAAAACCGACCCAGGACCTCAGGCCGGGGAAGTAGCGGTCCCGCTCGCAAATCGCGGCGATTTGGGCGGCCGCGCGCCGATCCACCAGTCCGAAGTTCCCCGCGTCGGCCGGAATCTCAACCACCGCCACCCGCGACATCAGACGGTGGAAGGCCGCAAACATCAGTCTCTTCAGCGGCCCCTCCTTGCGCCGCCGCCTGATTGCGTAAACCACGTCGAAGCCCAGCCGCCACTGGCGGACGAATTGGGCAATTGCCTCCGGCGAGTCCTGCATGTCGGAGTCCATCAGCACTACCGCGTCGCCGCGGCAGTGGGCCAACCCGGCCTGAATCGCCGGCTGGTGCCCAAAGTTCCGCGAAAGATGAATCACCTTGATCCGGCTGTTCCGCGCGGCCAGGTGGTCGAGGATCTGCGGGCCGTCGTCGCAAGAGCCGTCGTCGACGAAGATGATCTCGTAATCTCCGCCGAGGGCGACCAGGGCGGCAACCAGGCGGTCGCTTAGCCGCGGCAACACCCGACACTCGTTGTATACCGGCAGAACCACGCTGATGAGCGTGTCTTTCGGGGTGGGTCGCTGGCAGCCGGCACAGTCGGTCACGGCATAATCTCCGTACTCTCCCTGGTATGAGTAACTTGGGGCCGCGGGCAAGAGGCAGCGGCGCATAGAGCTTCCCCGTGCGGTACGGCCGACGCGTACGCCTTCTGCTTAAAGTCTAGCTTGCCGGACGCGGTGCGGTGGCCGCCGGATAACCGCTACGACCGGCGGAACCGGCCGCCGGGGCTAAGGACCGAGCAAGAAATAACTGTCCGGTTTGGGAAGGGGACAGTCCCATTTTCCCTGCGGGAAAATCGGGACAGTCCCCCAGTTATTCCTGGATTGATACTAAACTCACTTGCCGCGCCGACGCCACAAGGAATACGCGTAGGTGTAGTAACGGCGGGCTGTGGTGGGGACTTCTTCGGCCAGTTCGAAGCCATCGAGATAGTCCGGCTTGGCGTGCGGCGGCAGCACCAGCCATCGGCAGCGGCGGACCTCGCCGGAATCCACGATCGCCGAGAAATACGCCTCCCGCCATGGGTTGCGCCCCTGAAACACATGCCAGTGCAGCGAGCGGACCGCAACCAGGTCTCCCGGCGGAACGACCGACCGCAAGCGGTCGAAGACCATCTCGGCCCGCTCCCGGTGCGGCAGGTTGAACGTGGAGCGAACGCAGCGGACGACATCTCTTTGCGCGATCAGTGCGCAAAGGGCCAAAAGCACAAAGCCGAGCCGCGCCCAACGAGATCGACCGTGCGTGGCGAAGGCGGCGGCCGGCCCCAGGCACGGCAACAGGATGATCTGCGCCGCGCCGAGGTACGTGTAAGCGATCGGCCGCAGCAGGGCGACCGCCGCGATACTCAGCGCGCCGGCCAGGAACAACGCCCAGGCGGTGGGCGAGGCGTAGCGCCGGCCGCCGCCGGCAATCAAGGTGGGAAAGAACACAAGCGTCAACACTACGGCGGCTAACTGCGGCAAATTGTAGCGAATGGTGTGGCCGAAGACGGCAAACCTTTCGGCAAAGGTTCCCGACCCCTGAGTCTGTTTCAACAGGCTCAGCGTGCCGAACAACTGGTCGGCGACCGCGCCGGGGTAGAGCAACTCCATCACGACGAACCACAGGCCGACCACGCCGGCCGCCGTCGCCAACGTGATTGCCAGCCGCACGCCGGTAGATGTCCAGACGGACAGGCGTTGCGGTTGATCGGCGGCTGCTGTCAGCAGGGCGCGAAACGCAACCACCATCGCCCCCAACACACCGACCCAAGGGCTGGTTAGTGCCGCCAGCCCGACCATCAGACCGCTCGCCAGGGAAAAAGAGATTCCGCGCCGCGTGCAATTCCCTTGGATGTACAGCACTTCCAGCCAAAGCCACAGCAGCGCGGTCTCCTCCTGGCGGTCGAAATATGCCAGGTTACCCAATTGGACGGCCCCGATAGCCAACACAATTACGTTTGTACTGAAGGCGGGCACCTCGACGCCGCAGCGGAGCATCCGGCGGACTACCTCCATCACGGCCAGTGTGCCGAGCAGATGAACCGTATAGGAGAACCCCAGCGAGGAATACACGGAGACACCGAAAACCAAGTACCAGACACCCAGCAGGCATTGATATCCCGGCGGATAGGCGGCAAACACCGTCTCCGCCTGGGGCAGAAAGCCGATGCTGCACGGGGTGGCCAGGCGGCCGTTTTGGGCCAGTTCGGCGGCGGGGCTCTTGTAAAAGGCGTCGTCGCCGCGCGGGCAAGGAAAGCCGCATGAGCCGAGCCACCAGGACAGCGATATCCCGGCGGCCAGGATAAGCGCGAACGGGACGGCCTGGCGAAAATCGCGCCGTTGTTCAGGTCGCTCGGTCGAAATGCCCGGGGTGCTGCGAGCCATCGCGCTAAAGGTACTTGGGTTTCGGAGTCTGTTGCAAATCAGTCAGGTTTTCAGCGTGAACGGTATCAGGTATCAGGTGTCAGGTATCAGGTATCAGGTGTCTTTATTGCACCGCTGTGCCGGCGGCTAAACGCCCCAGCGCCTAGTCCCCAGCCCCCAGCCCCCAAGTCATACAACTCGTCGGTCTGAGGCAAAGCCTCGTTAGGTGGTGTAACACAACAACGTGATCAACGCGTAGGGGGACAGACCCCCGGCGGCGGCTAAACGCCCCAGCCCCTAGTCCCCAACCCCCAACCCCCAGCCCCTAGCCCCCAGTCCCCAAGATCTTTCCCCTTGCGCAAACCATACGGCGCAATGGGAATCCGGCGAGCGGGTCGGCATATTCGTTACCGTTTTGGAAGGATTCTTCTGAAAACCACGAGAATCGCTAAACCTTGCCGTTTGACAAACCGGGATTGTGACATAGGTTTCACTACGGAGGCGAGGCGCGTAAGCGTCCGCGTCCGCATGGATCGGCCCAACGGCCGATTGAAATGCTGGGGAGTCTATACCGGATACACGTTCGACGAGCTTATCTACCCGGATACACTTCCTTGCACAAGAGGCCTGTAGCCTTTTCATCCTCGACAAAGGCAAACCGTTCGCAAGAGCGGGGCGCAAAGCAAGGGGCCGGTGGGGTAAAAGCCGCCGGCAGCCCGGCTGCCGAAGGGATGTAGTAATTCGGTAAGCGGCGAGGTGGGGGCTTGGTTTAACTAGGTTTTTGGGATTCGGAGGGTACGCGGCAGGCCGGCGCCGGTCCAAGCAGGGACCGGCGTGGTACCGGTCGAACCCAAGTAGTTTTTTTGTTCCGGTCGGTCTTCCTATCCATCGGGGACCGAAACTGGAATGGAGGAATACCCATGAAGTTGCTTGCTAAGAAGGTGCATCGTTTCCTCGTTTCAGAGGATGGACCCACCGCAGTCGAGTACGCGGTGATGTTGGCGCTGATCGTGATTGTTTGTCTGACGGCAATCCAGGCGATCGGCACCAACGCCAGTTCCACGTTCCAGGATGTCGCCAACTCGCTGACCTAACAGCCAGCGGGTGGTACATCCGTCCCGAACCATCGGGTAGGGACGTGAACACTGCGAAAACCGGACGAATCCCCCTCGACACCAGAGGATTCGGTGTCGAGGGGGCATTTTTTGAACTATTCATTTAGTAGTGACTTCTTACCGCAAGAGCAATATTTTCCCCGTAGTATGGAGAAAGGACATGCCGGATTCAAATACCTTCCTCGCCACCTTGACGCAAAACTGGCCCATCTGGCTGCTTTCGATCGTGTTGGTCGTCGCGGCGGTGATCGACGGATGGAAGCTCAAAGTGCCCAATTGGATCACCTTTCCGCTGATCCTTAGCGGATGGATCTACAGCCTTGCCTTCTTTGGCTGGGCCGGGCTGGGCTGGAGCCTGGTGGGTACGGCCGTCGGCCTGGGGTTGCTCCTGCCGGCCTACGCCATCGGCGGCATGGGGGCCGGCGATGTAAAGCTGTTGGCCGGCGTAGGGGCCTGGATCTGGGGAACAAATACTTTCTACGCCTTTTGCCTCTCCGCCGTTTTCGGGGGCCTGATCGCCATTGGCATGGTCCTGTACCAGCGTAGATGGCGAGAGCACAAGTATCAGTTTCTGGGGATCCTTACCGAAATCATGGCGGTTCGCGATCCGAGCCGATTGTCGGACATGGCCGCCGAGCGGAAAAGCTCGATGCTGCTATTGCCGTACGGAATTCCCATTGCCATTGGATCGATTGCCTACTTTGTTTACACGGGAATGCTGCTATGAGAATGCCCACACTGCCTAGTTTCGACAGTTTTCCGGGGCGATTGGCGGGCTGCCGAGCGCCGAGAAAACGAATCTGCCCGGTCGAGCCGGTTGAACTGGAGAATATTTGCCGATCGTGCCGAAGAAATCGACAAGGCGCCGCCGCCGTCGAGTTCGCTATTGTTGCGCCCATCTTCTTCCTGCTGATATTCGGCATGATTGAGTTCGGGAGGATGGTAATGGTGCAGCAGGTAATCACCAACGCGTCGCGGGAGGGAGCGCGGGTGGGAGTGCTCGACGGTGCGGTCCGCGTTGGCACCGAATCCAACCCGGGAGTTGTCGATAGCGTTGAAAGGTATCTGGAAAATGCGCGAATTGATCCGAATGGTGCGACAATAACGGTCGATCCGTATGTTCCCAGTAGCGCTGGTTACGGGGAGCCCGTGACTGTTACCGTTGCAATCCCTTTCGATCAAGTAAGTTGGCTTCCTTCGCCGTTCTTTTTAAGCGGCGAGACTGATTTAACCGCAACAACAGTAATGCGCCGAGAGACGGTGCAATAAGCAAGACAGGCAACGCCGCCGAATACCGGGAAGGAGCCTGCCGGGGGACTGGGGGGATCTACTATGCGAGGCAAATCATTGGCCCTGCTCGTGTTGGCGCTGGGCTGCGGTCTGGTCGCGTCGATCGGCATTACCCAGGTGATGGCCAAACGAAAGACCCAAAAAGATGTTTCCAGCGGTGATACCGAAACGATTTTCGTGGCGCTGGAGGACATCGGCCTCGGGGAACCGCTGACTGCACAGATGCTGCGACTGGAACAATGGCCCAAGGACAAAGTCCCCACCGAGGCGCTGACCAGGATCGAAGACGTCGAAGGCCGCCGGACCAAGACCAAACTCTATGCCGGCGAGCCGATCCTGGAAAACAAGCTCTTCAGCAAGGGAGACAGACTCGGCGGCGTCACGCCGATGATCCCCAAGGGATACCGGGTCGTCTCGGTCAAGGTCGATTCGACCAGCAGCAGCGGCAACCTGATTCGTCCCGGTGACCGAGTGGATGTGATGGTGCACCTCCGGCAGAATCCCGGCATGGGGATCCTCGAGACCACCACGCGGACTATCCTGCAGGACATCAAGGTGTTCGCCGTCAACGACGTGGTCGAAGTCAACTCGGAGCAGCACGGCGGCAAAACGATTGCAGCCAAGACGATTTCACTGCTGGTCACACCCGAAGACGCCGAGAAGCTGATCCTGGCCACGCAACTCGGCGCCATTCAGTTGGTGATGCGCGGACCGGACGACGACGAGCACGTGGTTACCGACGGAACTCCGGCGTACGAACTGTTCGGCCAGACCAAGCCCGTCGGCCGCCAGAACGAGGATCCGGGCAACAAACCGGACGTGAGCAAACACAGCGATGAGGGCTTCTTCAAATTCCTCAAGCAGGCGAAGGCCGGGGCCACGGCAGCCCAGCGGAACCCGGTCGTACCCGACCAACACAACAAACACGAAATGCGCGTAATGATCGGCCCGGAGGTCAAACTCGTCGTGCTCGAGGCCCAAGGCGATCAACCCGACGCGGCAGCGGAGGGCGGTTTTTGGCGGGTCAGCGAGCTGGGTGAAGAGTCCGTCTTCGACAGCGACCAATACACCGCCACCGACCAACAAACCGTCTACCAGCCAGAACCCGGCGAAGAGGGCGACGAAGAACAAGAGGACGAAGAGGAGCCGGACGACACCTAGGTATCAATCCAGGAATAACTGGGGGTCCCCTTCCCAAACCCAGTCCCGGGTGTATTCACCCGGGGCTAAACGTGAAACCATGTAGGAAGAACGAAACGCCGGAGCGGGAGGCTTCGGCCATTGCACTAAGGAATTCAAGGATGAATAGATTCACCCCAAGGCGAGTTCTTTCGCCGCTGCTGACCGTCTCGGTTTTACTTTTCGCGGCCGGCCGTGTTGCCGTATTGCGGGCGCAACAGCCCACACTGCCCGGTGCCGTGGCGCCCTCGTCGGCTGCCTCGCCGATCGTGCGGAAGATCCGCAGCGCCAACGAGCAGATGCAGATGACGGTCAACACCAGCCGCATCGTCACGCTGGGGCAAAAGATCCCGCAAATGCAGGTCAACAACCCCGATGTCCTCGCGCTTACGCCGCTTTCACCCACACAGATCCAAATCTCGGCCAAATCGACCGGCGTTACACAGGTCAACCTCTGGGGCGCGGACAAGAAGGTCTACACGATCAACGTGATCGTCTTCGGCGATGCCCAGGAACTCGACATGGTGTTGCGCACCCAGTTCCCCAA
>Ga0180429_10005334_pt1 | contig 10210 bp, 13 predicted proteins | sample SS_ome_FD_132428 | JGI IMG/M metagenome (GOLD analysis project Ga0180429, IMG submission 132428) | Hypersaline lake sediment archaeal communities from the Salton Sea, California, USA - SS_1_S_1 metaG | ecosystem: Environmental > Aquatic > Non-marine Saline and Alkaline > Hypersaline > Sediment ...
ACCGGCAGCGGCGGCTGGATCGTGGGCCCGTGTTCGACAACCATATCGCCATAGATGCGCGACATCATCACGCGTAGATCGACGCGCTGGGCCATTCGGTCGAACAGTCGAGCCTTGGCGTTCTTGAGAGGCTGCTCCTCCCGATGGGTAAAGTAGGCCGCGACTGGATGGTCGGGCCACTCCTTTACCTTTTGGCCCTCAAAGTAGGCCATCAGGTAGGTGACGTCATAGCCATCGGCAGGCGCTGCGGTCAAGTCCCAGCCTAGATAGTCGCGCAGATACCGCGCGAATCGCGGGATCACGCGATCATCGTTCAGGTTTCGGCAGACGACATTGACACACAGCGCCATGCTCAGCTCCTATTCGTCAGTGCTCAGGTGGGTCCTAGGAACCCGCGGCGAAATCGACCTCGATGAACGCGGTCGGACGGATCACGCCGAACGCCGCGCGCATCTCGGCCAGGATCGCCACCATGTTCCGGATGAAAAAGTCCTCATGGCTGTCCGAGACAGCGATCGTCGAACGCTGACGATCCCAGACGACTGCCTTGCGCCAGTCGCCGAGAATTGCGGAACCTTCGGCCTTGGCCTCGGACTCTACCACCGGATAGCCCCAAAGCGTGCGCGGACCCTCGCGCATCGGGCCGCCCCAGTAGTATCGGTTGTCTCCGTCCTTGAGAAGGTCGATGGTCTCCATGTCTGCCGGGTTCATCACCCATGCCGTGGGAGTCGCGCGTCCGGTCGTGCGCAGCGTGGTGATCGCCTTGCGCGACGTGGTTATCAGATCAGTGTCCCAGGCTTGCGTCAGGATGCCCGACGTGTTCAGGATACCGGTAAAGTTCTCGCCCACGCCGTTGCCGTTGACCAGCTGGTCCTCGAACTCTTCATTGAGGTCGTCGCTCAGCTCCTGGTCGATGATACCGCGCAGCTGACTGGCATCCGACAGCGCGCGCTTGGTCGCCGGAATCCAGACGGCAATCGTCTTGACGGTCTCGGTGACCTTTTCGAACGACATGGCCCCCTCGGGCTTTTCGCCGCTCACCTCGCCGCTGGCGCCCGAGTAGGTCGTGACGTTGGCCTCGGCCACGGGCGTCGCCTGCGAGACCTGGGTCACCTGCCGCACGAACTCAACCGTGTCGCTCTGCGTCTGGCGGGTATTGACCAGGTTTCGCAGCACCAACGGCATGCGCCCCAGGGGCTCATAGATTCCGGTATAGTCGGTCTGCACGAACGCCCCGGCGCTGGTGTCGCTGTCCCCGGTGAGTAGCGTCTTGCGCGGGAACAACGTGGGGAACTCTACCGGCGGGCTCATGATGCCCTTGGCGCTGGTGGGGATCATCCCGTTCGGGAATCGTTCCAGCCATTCCTTGAACGCCGGGGCGTTCACGAATCGCTGACCGATGGTGCCCTTTTGCGCGGCTGGGACGCCGCCGAGCTGGTCCGGGGTCGTGACCAGGTCGATCCCATCGCCGATTGCGGCGATCTGCTTTCGCAGGTCGTCATCCGCGGCTTTCTTCTTGATCTCGGCCTGCAACTCCGAGGCCTCATCCAGATAGCCCTTGACCTTTTCCCGCTCCTCAGCCGAGAAATCGCGCTGGGCCTTCTCGGCCGCATCGCAGATGGCACGAGCCGCCAGCAGAGCGGCCTTGCGTTTTTCTTGTAGCTCCTTGAGAGTCATCTTACACTCCTGTGTCGTCTATGCCTGATTCGATTAGTTCTATCGCGACGCGTGCGGCCAGGGTCTTGGACGCGGGATCGCTCGACTTACCGCCGTTGGCGGCCTCGCCTTCGTCCGAGTCGTCGTCCTGGTCGTCGCCACCGCTATCATCCGCCCCGACGCACTTGGCGCCGAGAGAGACTGCTAGATCGTGAATCGCCTGCAACGCCTCGGCCTCTTTGCCAGCGGTATCCGCATCCGCCTTGATCGAGGCCAACGCGTTCTTGATAGTGATCAGTTGCGTGTCGGGATTCATGCCCACCAGGCATGGGCCCACTTCCAGCAAGTCGAGCTGCTCCAAATCCTGATAGTGGTTTGGCTCGATCCGATCATCGTCCGAGACCGGCGTCGACTTGACTATGTCATAGGCGAACGAGAACTCGGCCAGCGTGCCATTGGTCATCTTCTTGTAGACACGATTGGCAAACGGCTCGTCCATCTCGAGCTGCCCCTTGACCAGCAGGCCCTCATCGGTCTCGCTGGCTTCGAGCACCTGACCGATATGCGCGTCCAGGTTGTCCCACTCATGCGAATAGATCACTGGAATCGGACGTCCCTTTTGCGCCCAGGTCTGCAGCGTGGCCTCGAACGCGCCGGGCAAGATTCGATCCCCGCCACGATCGACGTTGTTGAATACAGCCACCAGGGCCTCGAACACGCCCTGCCCCTCGTCGACGGCCTTGAACTGGGCCCCAAACGTTTTGTATAGCATCGCTACCTCCCGAATATGACCGAGCAGTTGCAGTTGGCGTTGTTCTCAGCGCCACCGGCCGGATCGCCCGGCCACTTCATCCCGTTGGAGAACAGATCCCCGATGTCTACCGTCTCGCCGTCGAGCACCCGATGCTCTGGGCGTGGGTTCTGCGAGTTGACCTTCCAAGTCTTAGTCTTGAGTCCGCCCTGTCGAGCGCCCTCCTGGGAGCCGAACACGCTCGCCGTGGTGACGCCCCGCACCGCCAGCTCTGGCGCCCGCTTCGAGAGCGCCACCTCGAAAACGTGTGCGATGGCGTCCACTACCACTTCCGCAGTCAGCGCGGATGCCAGCAGGTCGCGTGTGTGGCCATTGATCTCTTCTGCCGCGATGCGCGCGTTCTCCGCGAGCCAGGCATCCATCAGCGCGACGTCAAAGTCGGCGGCGGTCATGTCGGCCATGTACTCGCCCCACACGCTGGCGGTGGCATAGTTGAGCCGGTAGTAGTCGGCCTCCAGCTCGCGGTTCCATCGCACCGCGTCCCAGATCTCCTCGATCATCAGCACCGGCGTCGCCTTGCGTGGCACCTTGGGGAGCACGGCGTCGCGTTGCCGCTTGAAGGTGTGCTCCAAGACCTCTTGCCACTTTTCCTCATGCCGTGCGCGGGTACGCGGCAACGTAGAATCGACGCGGCCGTCTGCCTTGGCTCCCGGGATCGTGAGCGCCATCACGCCGCCGTCCGATTCGCTGTCCTGGGGGCTGGCCTGCCCGCCAACTAGCACATTGAGCGGCGTACCCAGCTCGGCGGCGTCGCCGCCCATGCTCGGCAGGTTCATCCTCGCGCGGGCCTCATCGGGTGTCATCCAGGCGCGCCCCACGGAGGCCTGCATGGCGGCGGTCTGCTCCTCGAACGATCCCGCCATCTTGGCGGCGATGTTGAACTCGCAGTAGACGCCGTCGTTCTCCGGCGTCGGATCCAGCATCTGCAGCTCGATCTCCTGTTCGATCATCGCCAGCCACGGGCCCAGGCAGTCCTGGTACAGGTTGCGGTGTTGCTCCCGGATGTTGCTGAACGTGGCATTGTCCAGGATGCCGACCATGGGCAGCGGGATATGGTAGGCCCGCGCACACTCGGCCCGGGTCAGCTTGCGCCCCGCGACATACTCGGACTCTTGCGCCGAGAACGTGTTCTGCTTCCAGGTCATCCCCTCCTCGAGAATGGCCGTCGCGCCCGAGTTGCCCTCATCGCTGTAGAGCGCGGCGAACTCTGCGCGGAATCTCTCTCGCGCCTGCGGACTCCAGTCTGGCGCTTCGGTTGGGCGCTCGATGACCCCGCCCATGCGGGCGACGTTCTGCCAATAGCCCTCACGGTAGCGGCCCATCGACATCTCTTCCGCCAGGATTCGCCGCAACGTCTCCATCGGAGAGAGCCCTGTCGTGCTGCTTGCGGGGTTGTATCCCCGGAAATGCACAATCTGTTCAGGCGCGTAATGGAGCGGCTTCCCGCCGATACTGACCTCGTAGAGTCTGGGCGCCAGCCCTCCCTTGACCGTCATCAGCTCGGGCGGAACGCGCAGCAAGGCCGGTCGCCCCAGTCCATCCTTGAGCTTGAGCCAAAAGGCATTGAAGTAGAGCCCCAGGTCGCCCATTAGCGACTCGATCAGTCGGTAGGTCGTGGTCCACGGATTGGGTCGCCGCAGCAACAGCGTCAGCGGGTGCTCGCGCAGCCGCACGCGGTCGGTCTCGCCCTCTCGGCGGAACACGTGTAGCCCGAGCTGGGCGACGTTGCGCGCCAAGAAATCGACGCAAGTGCGCACGTTCGGCTGTTGCTCATAGATGGTCGCATACGTGTAATAGTGCTGGTTGTAGAGATTGAGCGACTGGTAGCCGCTGTAGCTGTGGCTCGGCGCCCAGCGCTCGCTCAGTTCTGTGATTGCGCCCATGCTCTCGACGACGGCGCCCATCAGCCCACCACCTGGATAAAGTCGACGTTCTCGCGATAGATCAGCACTTCACCATCGACCGGCGTTGTCTCGCCGCGTCCGCGCAGCATGACCGCCTGTCGCAGCACGAGGTACCCGCCTCGTCGGCGCCAGAGCACGCCGCGAAAGGCCTGATCTGACTTGGTGTTGACGATCACCTGCCGCAGATAGAGATAGCGCCGGAACACTAGACGACCTCCAAGCCGCGATCCTCATAGATCGACCGTTTTGCCGGTGCCTGGCGCATGGCGCGATCCAGCGCCATGACCAGCGACACAATGCCATCGATGCGCGCCTGACTCTTGGCCTTGTCGGGTTTCAGGTTGCCCGCCGGGTCCATCTTGACGACAACGCTATCGGCCATAAACCGCAGCACCGGGTTGCCGCCATGGTGCAGCTTTTTCTCCAGCAAGCGCCGCTCGAACTCTTTCATAGGGGCGGCCATACTGATAAAGCCCTGCCCCATGCCATAGACCTCGAGTCCCTCATCCTCTAGCTCTTGCGAGAGCTGATACCCCTGGAACAAGCGGTCGACGTTCAGCGACTGCAGCTTGAAGCGACGCGCGTCGTCCAGAATCTGTCGCCGGATGGCCGCATAGTCGATGGCGTCGCCATCGGTGACCAACAGATAGCCCTGCTGCGCCCAGACACGGTACTGGTCAACATAGCGGTTGGTCTCGTCATGCAGCTTGGCCTCTGGACACCAGAACCGTGCCAGAATGTCCAGATCGTCGCTCCCTTCGCCCCATGGAAACGCCATCACCCAAGCCGATAGGTCAGAGACCGCCGACAGGTCGAGGCCGCCAAAGCACTCGCGCCCGATCAGCTGGCGCTCGACGGGGTTCCCCGCGTTCTCGTCCCACAAGCGCAGATCAATCCAGCGGTCCGACTGTTGCGTCCACTCATTCAGATGCAACCTCCTGAACGCGTTCTGTGCCGCGGGCAGGTGCTTGGCGCGATCGCATTTGCGCTGCAAGTCGTCCCGCTTCACCGAGATGTCCAGATTGGGGTTGGCCTTGGCCCACACCACTGGATCCGTCCAGTCATCGCCCTCGTCGATGGTGGCAATATAGCTGAACCAGTTGTCATCCTGGACCGTGCCCTCCAGGATGCGCCGCGAGTACTCGTGGTGCTCAAAGCAGATGCTGGCCTGGTCGCTCCCCGCCGTCGTGATCTCGATGATCAGCGGCTGGCGCCGGGCACCGGTGGCCGTATCCAGGACCTCGATCAGCCGCCGCGTCTTGTGCGCGTGCACCTCATCGACCAAGGCTGCGTGAACGTTCAGCCCGTCCATGCCGTCGACGTCGGCGCCCAGCGGCTCGTACTTGCTGGCCGTGGTCGGGTTGTGCAGGTTGTTCTTGAACACCCGCAATCGGCTGCTCAGCGCTGGGCTCTGCCGCACCATGCGCGTGGCCTCGGAGTGGGCCAGCAGCGCCTGGTCGCGCTTGGTGGCCGCCGAGTAAATCTCGGCCCCCGGCTCTCCGTCCGCCTCCATCAGGTACAGACCGATGCCCGCGATCAGCGTGGTCTTGCCGTTCTTGCGCGGCACCTCGATGTAGGCCGATCGGTATCGGCGCGTGCCATCCTCGCGTTTCCACCCGAACAGCACCCAGATGACGAACTGCTGCCACGGCGACAGATCGAAAGTCTCTCCGGCCCACTCGCCCTTGCTGTGCCGCAGGAACCCGAAAAAGCGCAGCACGTACTCGGCCGCCGCCCGATCGAAATGCAGTCTCCGCTCGCCGGCGTGCTCCAGGTCGTCGAGGTGGCGCTGTACGGCGAGCTGGATCAGCTTGCAGGCGGGGATGGACCCGTCTTGCACGCCGCGCATGTAGGCTACGACCGGATGCGGCTTACCCACTCGCGGTATCCTCCAGCACCTGCGCCATATGATCCGAGTTGAGATAGGCCTCGAACGGGTCCTCTGCCTGTCGCTCTGGCAGCGAGATCCGCGACCGTGAGCTGGGCGTCATCCCAAACTCGACCATGAAGGTCTTCATTCGCTTGGCGGCGTTGTTGGCAATCGCTACTTCGGGGCGCTGCTGCACATAGCCTTTCGGCGTTGTGAAGGTCAGGCCCAGCTCGTCGAGGATCATCTCGGCTTCCTGCCACTGCGCATAGGCCATGCAGTAGGCCTCGAGGGCGCTCCGGTCGACGATGGTCAGCAGTCCCTGGGCGGCCAGCTCGGGCACGACACGCCGCCACTCCGCCTTTGCCGCCGGCGGCAGCCATCGCGGGCAGTATCCGCTGTCCTCTCGGAAGGTCGGCTCGCTCGGATTGAGCGGGCGCTTGCCCGGATTGCCCGCCAGGCGCTTTAGATTGGTCGGTTTCGGTGGTCTGCCTCCGGGCATCCCCCCCCCCTATGAGTTTCGCGGCCACATGAGCTGAGTCACCGCATCGGTCTCTGGGACGGTCCGCGCCAGCGATTTCACCGCCCATACCCCCCGCCGTCGCGATCAGCCGTCTTTTTACTATGACATTGATGGCACAATGCCTGTAGATTGTCCCACGAATCCGGGCCGCCCTGTCTGCGCGGAACGATGTGATCCACATCGGTAGCCTTCGCCCCGCACTTGGCGCACAGCGGATGCGCTCTCAGGAACCTAGCCCTGTTCATTCGCCACTTGCGATCATATCCCCGAGCTGCCGCCGATGGGCGCCTTGCGTCAAGCTCTCGCCGACGCTTGGCTGTGTGCTCTGCGCAACGGCTCGACCCCGCAATAGCCGGCCTAGGACAACCCGGAACAGCGCAAGCCCTCAGCGGCTTTTTCGGCATGATCGCTTCTTGCGTTGTGCTCGCCTCTGACCTCGCCGAATACCGAGCGCATAGGCGAACTGCACGATGGTCCCCAACACAACCATGCTGCTACCCATCAGCTTGTCCGATCCCTCGAGCACAACGCCTCGCCCCTCGAGCCCCGCAAACAGCATCGCCTGCCAGGCCATCACAGCCTCGGACACTGTCCGATACTCGCGATTGTTGTCCCCGATCAGCCGATGGCACTCATCTCTGTCGAGCGACTCCAGCAGCGCCTGTACCTTGTCGCCTGCAGTCTGAGCATCTGTCACCTGGTCAGGCACTCTATCACCCTCTCCACCTGATCCCGCCACACCTTCACCCGAATCCCCGCAAACGTCGCCAGCTCCTCGGCCCAATCGCTCCGAAGGAACGCCCAGTCCCTGTCCTCGAATCCGCTCTCGCAGATCGCCGCTGCCAGCGCCTCGTATCCGCCCACGTCTCGAATCAGGGCCTCGCTGGTGGAACGCAAAAAAGCCACCTCACACCTGATCACTCGGATCAGATGCGAGGTGGCTCATGTCTCGCGGCGCCCACTGCACTCCGCACTACCTCAACGGGTAGGGGTGAGGGCCAACTGTTCAACTACGGACAGTATATCACGGCATTATCGAAAGTCAATAGGTAGGAACTTGCGCCACGCCCCGCAGATCGGACACCGCACCGACGTACCCCCATCCCCATCCGCCGTCACCTCTGACCCCTGCGCTATCCGCAACCGACACCCGCCGTGCGCCGTGATCTGCCCCAGCATCTGGCCGCAGTTCCGACAGCACCAAGGTGCCACCGACGATGACCCCCGACCGATCACCATCGCCGATCCCCCTTGACCACGCGCAGCTCGACCGACGGATACAGACGCCGGAACAGATTCGCCTTGAGCCGGAACACCTTCGTCTCGACGCCTTTCACGTCCTCGCACACCCGCCGTCCCTTCTCGACGTATTCGAAATCGCCGACGTACGAAATGCTGCGCAGCTTCAATTCCCCATCCGCCGGAAACAGCACATACCGAGGGTGAACCCGCAGCCCCGAGATCTCGCCCGCCTGCTCCAGCAGCCGCAGCTGCCGGTACCGCACCGACTCTGCGATGGAATCGAACGTGATCCCGTCGACCTGTACCCGCCTCGCGTTGTACTTGCTCACTTGACCCGTTCCCAACGATCTGCCGCATACCCCATGCTCGACCAGCCCGCCTTGCCGTCCAGCTCGTGAACGATCAAGCGCGTGTCCTTGCCGAATGCGATTACCTCCCCTTTCCGCTTGGTGCCCTTGAGCCGCACCTTGTCCCCGATCTCGAACGGCCTATCGCTCTCCGCCGGCATCCCTCGCCTCCTCTCGGTCGATCGCCGCAGCCCGCTTCGGAAAGAACTCTCGGCAAAAGTTACACACATGCCCCGTCACCGCCCCCGGATACCGCGAGTCCACGCTATTCTGGAGCACAATCCCGCAGCTCCGACAGTGGCCCACGCGTTCCTCCACCGGGATTGCCGTACCCGGCTTGACGCCATAGATACGCCGCACCCAACGGCTCACGGTCATCGACGAGACGCCATAGGCCCTGCCGATCGCCGTCCAGCCCATCCCATCGGCGTGCAGCGAGCGCCATGTCTCAACCGGATAGCGCGTCGACGTTGCGTCCATCCTCTCCCTCCACCGCCTCGAACAACCGCTCCATCGCCTGCTCCAGTGTCTCGCCATGGCCCGAAAACGTCCCGCGCCCCGCAATCCGCACCTCGGCCGTATACGCCACGCACACCATCTCCGTCTCGCCGGCACGGTTGCCGTACATCCGCTCCGACCGCACCGACGCCCCGCCCATCGCCAGCAGCTCGCGCAACATCAGCCCCAGGTCGGCATCCGCCGCCAGCCCCGACCCCTCATCCAGGTTGACTGCGATCACGAGCGGGTCTGTGGCCACGCCCGCCACGCTATTCCCCATCCTCATCCCGCCTTTCCCAGCGGCCACATGCCGCCCAGCCCACGCGCCAATCCGTCCCCGGACCGCGCGAAATCCGCGTCATCCGACACTTGAAATAGACCTTCCGGTGGTACGTCTGCCGCCAAAAGTGCTTGCACGTCCCGCAGGTCTCGCCCTCGTGCACGCCGTACAGCCCGTGCATCCACTTCAGCCGCTGCGGGCCCACCGCGTCCGCCACCTCGGGCATCTCGAACCCCGGCAGCGCCTCTTGGGGTCTCATCTCACCACCATCCACACCGCCACGCTCACCAGCAGCGCCACGAAAAACGCCACCAGAAACCCGTTCCCCATGGTAACGATCATCGCGCCCCTTTCGTCGACGCCTTGGGCCGGAAATCCGCCGCCGGCAATACCACCTCGCGCGACCAGCCATCTCGCGCCCGCGTTCCCTCCATCAGTCGCGACAGCACCCGACTATCCGCGGCCCGACCCACCTCCGCCAGCGGCACGTTGCTGGTCACCACCAGCGGCAGATGGCACGTGTAGCGATGGTTGATCAGCTGGTACAGCTTCTCCACCGCCCACGGTTTCGCGTTCTCCGTGCCCAGATCGTCCAGCACCAGCAGCTCGACGCTCTTCAGCCGGTGGAACGTCAGATCGAACGAGTCGTCGCCATAGCTCGCCCGCAACATGTCTAGCATGTCCGGCGTCGTCGCCGCATAGACGCCCACATCCCGCTGCAGCGCCGCCGCCGCGATCGCGTACGCCAGGTGCGTTTTGCCGCTGCCCACGCCGCCCACCAGCACCAGCCAGCCTTTCAGCTCCTGGGCATACCGCCGGCAGTGCCGCACGGCCTGCGCCATCGCCGCCCGACAGTCCTCTCGCGACTGCCCCGTCAGCGGGCGTGACAGATCGGGCCGAAACGAGGCAAACGACCACTCCCGCAACCTGTCATCAGGGATCCCGCTCCGCTCCCGCAACCGCTCCGCGCGCTTCTTGGCCAGCGTGTTCTGGCGGCAGATGCACGGGATCGCCTGCCCAAACAGCGGGTGGCCGATCTCCACATCCAGCGTGAACCAGCCCGTCCCCTGGCAGATGCAGCG
>Ga0180429_10005335_pt1 | contig 10209 bp, 6 predicted proteins | sample SS_ome_FD_132428 | JGI IMG/M metagenome (GOLD analysis project Ga0180429, IMG submission 132428) | Hypersaline lake sediment archaeal communities from the Salton Sea, California, USA - SS_1_S_1 metaG | ecosystem: Environmental > Aquatic > Non-marine Saline and Alkaline > Hypersaline > Sediment ...
ACTGGCCGGTGCCGCCGCCGATGAAGGAGCGTTCACTGGTGAGGGTGGTGCGTGCCACCGCCCAGCCGCCCCCCACCTCGCCGAGCACGCCGTCGTCGGGGATCTCCACGTCGGTGAGGAACACCTCGTTGAAGTGGGCGACGCCGGTGATCTGGGTGAGCGGCCGGATCTCGATACCGGGGGTGCGCATGTCGACGCAGAAGTACGTGATGCCCTCGTGCTTGGGGACGTCGGGGTCGGTGCGGGCCAGCAGGATGGCCCAGTCGGCGAACTGCCCGAGCGACGTCCACACCTTCTGACCGTTGACCACCCACCGGTCACCCCGGCGCTCGGCCCGGGTGCCGAGGGCGGCGAGGTCGCTGCCGGCACCCGGTTCGCTGAAGAGCTGGCACCACACGTGCTCGCCCCGCAGCATCGGGCCGAGGAAGCGCGCCTGCTGCTCGGGGGTGCCGTGGGCGATGAGGGTGGGACCCACCATGCCGATGGCCACGGCGAAGGCGCCGGTGGACACGTCGAAGCGACTCTGCTCCTCGGCGAAGATCGACGCCTCGATGGCGCTGCCACCACGGCCCCCGAACGTCGCCGGCCAGGTGATGCCGGCCCAGCCGTGCTCGGCGAGGGTTGCCTGCCACCGCCGGCAGGCTTCGATGTGGGCGGCGAGGTCGTGGTGGGGGTCGGCGGTGGCGCCGGGGGAGCGCTCGTCGGCCTGGGAGGCGAGCCACGCCCGCGCCTCGGCCCGGAAGGCCGCTTCCTCGGCGGTGTCACCGATGTGCATCTCCCTGCCGTCCCCCCGGCTCGTGCGGTCGTCCGCCCCGGGGGGCGAGGTTTCTGACAGTGTGTCAGATTTCCACCCTGCCGGGCACCGCTGCGGGCGCCGGCCGGGCTGGGTGCGCCACGCCGGTGCGCACGACGGGCCGGGATGGCAGGGTGGTGGCGCCGGGCGGGGGCCCGCCGGAGGGGAGCGGACATGGGCACGGTGTGCGTGAGCGGGGCGAACTCGGGGATCGGGGCGGCGGTGGCCGAGCGGCTGGTGGCCGACGGCCACGAGGTGATCGGCGTCGACCTCGCCGACGACGCCGCCCGCCACGTGTGTCGCTCGGTGGTCGTGGCCGACCTCGCCGACCCCGACGGTCGTCGTGTCGCGGTGGACGCCGTGCTCGAGGCGAGTGGTGGAGCGCTCAGCGGGCTGGTGCCGTGCGCAGGGGTCGGCGGCCTCGCCGACCCGGCCCTGACGGTGTCGCTCAACTACTTCGGGGTCCTCGCCCTCGTCGAGGGACTCGCCGACGCGCTGGCAGCGGGTGCCGGGCCCCAGGCAGCGCCCGGCGCCGGAGGCGGTTCGGGCGTGGTGCTCGTGTCCTCGTTCACGGCGGTGACCACCGACGGCATCACCGCTGACGACCTCGCCCCCCTCGAGGCCGGGGACGAGGCAGCCGCCTGCGCCCGGGTGGCCACACGGGGGTGGCTGGCCTACCCGGTGGGCAAGCTCGCCCTGCTGCGCTGGATGCGCGCCCACGCCCCCCAACCCGGGTGGGTCGGCCGGGGGGTCCGGGTCAACGCCGTGGCCCCCGGCGTGGTCGACACCCCGATGACGCGTCCGTTGCTCGAGATGGACGGTGTGGCCGAGGCGCTCGAGTCCATTCCCTCGCCACTCGGTCGGTGGGTCACGGCCACGGAGGTGGCGTCGGTGGCGGGATTCCTCCTGTCGCCGGCGGCGTCGGCAGTGGTGGGACAGACCGTGTTCGTCGACGGCGGGACCGACGCCGTGCTGCGCCCCGGCAACGCCGACGGCGGCGTGCTAGGAACCACCCCGTGAGGTTCTGGGTCGCCACCGCCTTCATGGAGCCGCGTGCGCTCGTGCCGCTCGCCGCCCTGCTCGACGAGTACGGCTACCACGGGCTCATGATCTCCGACCACCTCGTCTACCCGCGCCTCCTCGAGAGCAAGTACCCCTACTCGCCCAACCCCGACGGCTCACCCATCTGGGACCCCGAGACGCCGTGGCCCGACCCGTGGGTGACGATCGGGGCCATGTCGGCGGTGACGACGGGCCTGCACTTCGCCACCAACATCTACGTCGCCGGCCACCGGCCGCTGCTGCAGGTGGCCAAGGAGGTCGGCACTGCTGCGGTGCTGAGCGACAACCGGGTCGTCCTCGGGGTGGGGGCGGGCTGGATGCGCGAGGAGTTCGAGCTGCAGGGCAGCGACTTCCCGAGCCGTGGCAAGCGCCTCACCGAGATGGTGGGCGCGCTGCGCACCCTGTGGTCGGGCGGCTGGGTGGCGCACCACGGCGAGTTCTACGACGTCCCCGAGCTGACCATGGAACCCCACCCCGACCGCCCCGTGCCCATCTACGGCGGCGGGCACACACCGGTGGCGCTGCGGCGCGCTGCGGCGGTGTGCGACGGCTGGATCGGCAACGCCTACCGCTGGGACGAGGCGGCGGCGCACGTGGCCGCACTCCACGACCAGCTCGCCGCCCACGGGCGCAGCACCGAGGGGTTCGCCACCGTGTGCGGCCTCTACGAGCTCCCCACCCCCGACCTGTTCCAGCGCGCCGAGGAGGAACTGGGTATCACCGACACGCTGTGCCTGCCCTGGGTCATGGATCCGAACCTCACCGACGACCAGCGCAATGGCCGGGTTGACGATGTCGAGGTGTACCGGCCGTCGGTGGAGAAGTTCGCCACCGAGGTGCTCGCCGTCTGCCAGCCGGGCTGAAGCCCCACCCGCCCGGTTGGGTGACCGTCCGCTCAGCCCACCGCGCCGCGCTCGCGCAGCGTGGCGATGTGGTCGGCGTCGTAGCCGAGCACCTCGGCCAGCACCTCGTCGGTGTGGTCCCCGGTGTCGGGGGCGCGGGTGGGCACCGGTGCGGGTTCGTCGGGGGTGACGAGGGGGAGCAGCATCTGGTCGGCCCCCAGCGTGTCGGCGCCCACCCACGTGAAGCGCTCGACGAACTGCGGGTCGTCGAGCAGGTCGGCCGGCGTGTTGGCGGGGGCGATGGTGGTGTCGTGGGTGTGGGCGAACTCGATCCACTCGGCGCTGGTGCGCGCCGCGAAGATGTCGCGCAGTTCGGCCTGCAACTCGGTGTTGCCGCGGGCGTGGTCGGCGATGCTGGCGCCGGGGAACTTCTCGAACAGGTCCATGCGTCCCACGCCCTCGCAGAAGCGCCGCCAGAAGATCTGCTCCGATGCCATGAACAGCACGTGGCCGTCAGCGGTGGCGTAGAACTGGTAGCGCACGCCCTCGCGCATGCCTCCGAGGCCCGGCGCCCGGCGTACCCCGCCGTCGCTGGCGTTGCCCGACACCTCCGAGTCGGGCCGCTGGTAGGCCCGCTCGGTCTCGATGCGGTACCAGTCGAAGTAGGCGGCGGCGTCGGACTGGGCGATCTCCATGCGGGCGGGCTCGCCGGTGGTGCGGGCCCGCACCAGCGCGGCGCAGATGCCCAGCGCCGCGAACGCCGGGCCGGCGGTGATGCCGATGTTCACGCGGTCGGGGATGCGGGCGAACCCCTCGGCGTCGGTCTCGGGAGTCACCCCGCCGCTCCAGGCGTCGTAGGCAATGCCGTGGCTGGGCAGGTCGCGGTAGGGGCCGGTGGCACCGAAGCCCGACAGCGAGCACACCACCACCGACGGGTTGAGCTGGCGCAGGCGCTCGTAGGTGAACCCCCGCTTGTCGAGGAACCCCGGACGCATGCCCTCGATGACGACGTCGCTGGCGGCCACGAGGTCGGCGAAGACGCCCATGCCCTCGTCGGTCTTGAGGTCGACCACCACCGACTTCTTGCCGCGGTTGAGGTGCAGGTGCATGAGCGAGTTCGCCCGCGGCTCGCCGTCGGGGTCGGTGTCGTGCACGATCGGCCACGTCATGGCCCGCACGTAGTCGCCCCCCGGCGGCTCCACCTTGATGACCTCCGCCCCGAGGTCGACGAGGAACCCGGCCAGCGCGCCGGGCCCGAGGATGGAGCAGTCGAGGACCCGGACCCCCGCCAGCAGTCCGGCGCCCGTCGGCAGCCCGCTCACCCGGGCCGCACCACCGACTGCATCTCGGTGTAGGCGTGGAGGCCGAACTCGCCGCCGTCGCGGCCGATGCCGCTCATCTTGAACCCGCCGAACGGCGTCTCGTGGTTGCGTTGGGCGGTGTTGATCCCCACGTTGCCCGACCGCAGCTGTCTCGACAGGGCGAACGCCCGGGCGGTGTCGCCGCTGAACACGTAGTCGTACAGCCCGAAGCTGGTGGCATTGGCGAGGGCGGCCGCCTCGTCGTCGTCCCCCTCGAAGGGCACGACGCTCACCACCGGGCCGAAGATCTCCTCGCGCACCGGGGTCATCGACCCCTCGCACCCGGTGAGCAGAGTGGGGCCCACGTAGAACCCGGTGTCGAGCCCGTCGGGACGCCGCCCGTCGAGCGCCACGGTGGCGCCCTCGCGCTCGCCGGCGTCGATGAACGACTCGATACGGTCCCGCTGGGCGCCGCTGATCACCGGACCCACCACGGTGGTGGGGTCGGTGGGGTCGCCGACGCTGAGTCGGGCCGAGGCGGCCAGCAGGGCCTCGACGAGTTCGTCGTGGCGGCTGGCGTGGACCACGGCACGGGTGGGAGCGGTGCAGATCTGCCCGGAGTGGAACCCCCAGGTGCTGGCCAGCGCCGCCACGGCCGTCGACAGGTCGGCATCGTCGAGCACGATGGCCGCACCCTTGCCGCCCAGCTCGAGCAGCAGACGCTTCATGGTGTCCGCCCCCGCCGCGTAGATGGCACGACCCACACCCGTGGACCCCGTGAAGCTCACCATGTCGATGTCGGGGGTGGTGGTCAGCGCCGCTGCCGGCGCCGGATCGACGGAGGTGATGACGTTCACGACGCCGGGAGGGAACCCCACCTCGTCGAAGATCTCGGCGAGCTCGAGGACGGCGAGGGGGTCTTGGGCGGCCGGCTTCATCACCACCGTGCAGCCCACCGCCAGCGCCGGGGCGACCTTGCCGGCCATGTTCACGAGCGGGAAGTTGTAGGGCGAGATGGCGGCGACGGACCCCACCGGCAGCCGCCGGGCCTGGGCACCGATGAGGCCGCCGGCGGCGAGGGGGGTGGCGCGCACCGGCTGGGGCGGCAGGGCGATGCTGAGGTCGCGCCCGGCGGCTGCGGCGTAGCGCTGGAACCGCTCGATGGCGACGGGCACCTGCATGCGCGACCCCACCTGGGCGGTGGCTCCCGTCTCGGCGATGATCAGCGGCACGAGGTCCTCGGCCCGTGCGGCGAGGCGCTCGGCCACCGCAGCGAGGAGCCGGGCCCGCTCGGCGGCGGGGGTGCGGGACCACCCGTCGAAGGCGGCACGGGCGGCGGCCGCGGCGGCGAGCGACTGCTCGACGCTCGCCTCGGGCGCCTCGCCCATGGGTGTCTCGGTGGCGGGGTCCACGACGGCGGCGGTGCCCTCGGCGCCGTCCACCCACTCGCCGTCGATGAGCAGGCGGTAGCGCTTGTCGGTCTGGAACCCCATCGTCGTCCTCCGCGGTTGCCGGTCGGCGCTGCGCCACCGGGTCGGGCCAGCGGCGGGAGCCGGTGGCAGGCCACAGGCTACAATCTGACGTCACGTCAGATCTGCGGCGCCGATGTCGGCGCCCGAAGCGGGCGGGGGAGGACAGCATGCTGGACGAGGTCATCCGGGGCGGCACGGTCATCGACGGCACGGGAGCGCCGGGGGTGCGAGCCGACATCGGCATCCGCGACGGTCGGGTGGTGGCTGTCGGGGACATCACCGAGGACGCAGCGGTGGTCACCGACGCCACCGGGTGCATGGTCATCCCCGGCATCATCGATCCCCACACCCACTACGACGCCCAGCTGCTGTGGGACCCCTCGGCCAGTCCGTCGACGCTGCACGGGGTCACGAGCGTGATCAACGGCAACTGCGGGTTCACCCTCGCCCCGCTGCGTGACGGCGACGCCGACTACCTGCGGCGCATGATGGCCCAGGTCGAGGGCATGCCCCTGCCCGCCCTCGAGGAGGGGGTCACCTGGGACTGGGAGACGTTCGCCGAGTACCTGGCCCGGCTCGAGGGCAACCTCGGGGTGAACGCCGGGTTCATGGTCGGCCACTGCGCCATCCGCCGCTACGTCATGGGCACCGACGCCACCGAGCGGGAGGCGACGCCCGACGAGCTCGAGGCCATCCGCGCCGAACTCGCCACCGCGCTGCAGGCGGGCGGACTGGGGTTCTCCTTCACGTGGTCCACGTCGCACTCCGACGGTGACGGCAAGCCGGTGGCGAGCCGCTGGGCCAGCGCCGACGAGCTCGAGGCGCTGTGTGCCGAGACGGGGGCGCACCCCGGGACCACGCTCGAGGGCATCGTGCCGGGGTGTCTCGACCAGTTCGCCGACGACGAGATCGAGCTGCTGGCCCGTCTCAGTGCGGCGGCGGACCGGCCCATGAACTGGAACGTGCTCACCGTCGACTCGAAGGTCCCCGAGCGCATCCCCCGCCAGCTGGCCGCCAGCGACCGGGCCGCCGAGCTGGGCGGTCGGGTGGTGGCGCTCACCATGCCGGTGCAGGTTCCCATGAACATGAGCCTGCTGAACTTCTGTGGGCTGTGGCTGCTGCCGGGATGGCGGGAGATCCTCGACGTGCCGGTGGCCGAGCGCATGGAACGCCTCGCCGACCCCGCCGTTCGCCAGCGCCTGCTCGACGGCTCCTCGTCGCCGGAGGCGGGGGTGCTACTGCGCCTCGCCGACTGGCCCACCTACCGCATCGGCGACACGTTCAGCGACGCCAACGCCGGCCTCAAGGGACGCATCGTGGCCGACATCGCCGCCGAGCGGGGGACCTCGGCCTTCGACACCCTCCTCGACATCGTCCTCGCCGACGACCTGCGCACCGTGCTGTGGCCCAACCCGCCCGACGACGACGACGAGAGCTGGCGGATGCGGGCCGAGCTGTGGGACGACCCGCGGGCGATGATCGGTGGCAGTGACGCCGGCGCCCACCTCGACCGCATGTGCGGGGCGCCCTACCCCACGACGTGGCTGCATGACTGCCTGCACGGTCGCAAGCTCACGAGCGTCGAGAACGCCGTGCGTCTCATGACCTCGGCGCCGGCGTCGCTGTTCGGCCTGCGGGACCGCGGGGTGCTGCGGGAGGGTGCGGTGGCCGACGTCGTGGTGTTCGACCCCGACGAGGTGGCCAGCGAGGACGCCGTGCTCGTCGAGGACCTGCCCGGCGGCTGCCCCCGCCTCACCGCCGCCAGCCGTGGCGTGCGGCGGGTGCTGGTGAACGGCGTGGCCGTGGTGGCCGACGGTGTCGCCACCGGTGCCACCCCGGGGGTGGTGCTGCGCAGCGGTGCTGACACCGAGACGGTGACGGCCCGGTGAGGTTCCCGGTGCGCGCCGCAGCGAGCGTGCTGCGATGAGCGACTCCCCGGGACCGGCGATCCCCGACGGCCTGCGTTGGGAGGTGGCCGATGGCATCGGCCGGCTGACCATCGACCGCCCCGACGCCGGCAACGCCCTCACCCCCGCCGTTCGCAACGCCATCATCGACGTGCTCGGGTGGGCATCGGCCGACCTGGGCGTCCGGGTGGTGGTGCTCGGAGCGACCGGTCGGCACTTCTGCACCGGTGCCGACCTGCGCGCCGCCCAGCCGCCCGGGCCGGCCCGACCCGACGGTGCCCCCGAGCGGGCGGTGGGCGACATCGCCCGCACCATCCGCACCGGGGCGCAGCGGCTCGTCACCGCCGTGCTCGACTGCGAGAAGCCGGTGGTGGCGGCGGTGGGGGGAACCGCTGCGGGCATCGGGGCGCACCTGGCGCTGGCCGCCGACATCGTGGTGGCCTCCGCCGACGCCCGGTTCATCGAGGTGTTCGTGCGTCGGGGCATCACCCCCGACGGTGGCGGGGCCTGGCTGCTGCCGAGGCTGGTGGGGGTGGCCCGGGCCAAGGAGCTGCTGCTGCTGGGCGACGACCTGTCCGCCGCCGACGCCGAGCGCATCGGGCTCATCACCCGTTGCGTCCCCGCCGACGAGTTCGACGCCTGCGTCGACGACTACGCCCGTCGGCTGGCGGCCGGCCCGACCAAGGCGCTGTCGCTGGCCAAGTGGCTCGTGAACCGCTCCCTCGACACGGACCGCTCGGGTGCGTTCTATGACGAGGCATGGGCGCAGGAACTCGCCAGTCGCACCGACGACTTCACCGAGGGTGTCTCGGCGTTCGTGGAGCGGCGCGACCCGACCTTCCGGGGCTGGTGAGCGCCACCGGGTTCGCCCACCTCCTCGCCCCCGGCGCCATCGGGGGCATGGAGGTCCGCAACCGCATCGTCCTGCCGGCGATGGACATGAACCTGTGCGACGACGGGTCGCTCACCCCCGCCGAGGTGGACCACTACGCAGCGCGCGCCCGCGGCGGCACGGGACTCGTGATCACCGGTACCGGCGCCGTGCTGTGGCCCGAGGGTGCGGCCTCGCTGCACCAGCCGGCGTTCAGCGACGACCGCCACATCCCGGCCATGGCGATGCTGGCCGACGCCGTGCACGCCGAGGGCGGTCGGGTGGCGATGCAGCTGTGTCACCACGGCAAGGTGTCCACCGTCGACATGGCGGCGGGGCGTGACGTCCTGGTGCCGAGTGTGCCGGTGCCGGCCATGGACCTGTCCACGCTGGGCGACTGCACCGGTGACGAGCTCATGGCGCTGGCCACCGCCAGCGGCGGTCGCACGCCCGCCTACCGGGAGGCCACCGACGACGATCTCGCCGCCGTCATCGAAGCCTTCGCCGCAGCCGCCCGGCGGGTGAAGGCCGCCGGCATCGATGCCGTCGAGGTGCACGCCGCCCACGGCTACCTCCTCAGCACGTTCCTGTCGCCGGGCTACAACCGCCGCACCGATGGCTGGGGCGGTGACCCAGCGGGACGGGCCCGGTTGGCGTGCGAGGTGGTGGCCGCCATCCGCGCCGAGGTGGGTGCCGGGTACCCCGTGCTCGTGCGCATCAACGGCGTCGAGTTCGGCCCCGATGGGGGGATGGACGCCGCCGGCGCCGCCGAGGTGGCGGTGCTGCTGGCCGAGGCGGGGGCCGACGCCATCCACGTGTCGGGGAACGCCCACGATCCCTTCGTGCGCTTCACCGAAGGCCCGCTGCCCGACACCCCTGCCGCCTACCGCGCCACCGCCGCCACGGTGAAGCGGGCGCTGGTCGCCGCCGGTCACGCCACCCCGGTGGTGGCGGTGGGACGGCTGCTGCCCGAGCATGCCGAGGCGATGCTCGCAGCGGGGGAGTGCGACTTCGTGGCCATGGGTCGGCAACTGCTGGCCGACCCCGACCTCCCCCGGCACCTCGCCGAGGGTGGGACGTCGGCGGTGCGCCCGTGCATCAACTGCTACGTCTGTGTGGAGCAGAACTTCTTCGACGCCACGCCCCGTTGTGCGGTGAACGCCCGCCTCGGCCGCGGGGAACTGGATCCGGTGGAGTCGGCAGGTGCGTCCAGGCGTGTCCTGGTGGTGGGCGGCGGACCTGCAGGACTGGAGGCGGCACGGGTGGCGGCGGAGCGCGGCCACGACGTGACCCTCGTCGAGGCGTCGGACCGCCTGGGTGGCACCGTGCGCTTCTCGGCGCTCACCACTCCCGACAACGAACCACTCGTCGGGTGGCTGTCGCGCGCGGTGGCGTCCGCTGGAGTGGACGTGCGCCTCGGGGCCCACCTCGACGCGGCGGGTGTGGCGGCGCTGGAACCCGACGCGGTGGTCCTGGCCACCGGGGCCCGACGCACCGACGCCGGACTGGGGGTGGCCCCCGACGTGCACACCCCGCCACGGCTCCACACCGGCGACGACCTGCGGGTGCTGCTCACCGGCGAGGCGACCGACTCGGCTGAGCCGACTCGCCCGGTTGGCCCCGGCGCCGCTGCGGGCTCGGTGGGACGCTGGGGGCGGTTCGTGGCCGCCGTGGGGCGACGGCTGGGATTCACCCGCTCGGCGGATCGGGTTCGGCGACTGTCGAGGGTGTGGCTCCCGCTGGGTCAGCGGGTGGTGGTGGTCGTCTGCGGTCTCGTGGGACTCGAGCTGGCCGTGTTCCTCGCCGAGCGCGGACGACACGTCACCATCGTGGAGGAGGAAGCCCAGCTGGGGGTCCCCATGGCGCTGCCCCGGCGCTGGCGGTCGATCCGGCACGCTGCGGCGCTGGGCGTCGACCTGCGGCGCTCGACGGTGGCCGAGGCGCTCGTCGACGGCGGGGTG
>Ga0180429_10005336_pt1 | contig 10208 bp, 7 predicted proteins | sample SS_ome_FD_132428 | JGI IMG/M metagenome (GOLD analysis project Ga0180429, IMG submission 132428) | Hypersaline lake sediment archaeal communities from the Salton Sea, California, USA - SS_1_S_1 metaG | ecosystem: Environmental > Aquatic > Non-marine Saline and Alkaline > Hypersaline > Sediment ...
AACCGTAGGGACACCCGTTCACGTAGAACTCGAAGCTGTCCGGCCCCACCGTCTCCTCGATGACCTCGAAGGGGAAATTCATCTCCTCCCCTGACCAGAGCAGGTACTCCTTCACACCCTCGATCGAGTCCTTGGGTTTTCCTCCCGGTTCCGGAGCCCGGAAGATCAGCCTTCCCGTGGCCCTGCTCATCGCTCTTGTCAATGGGACGCCTATCCACGGCACCTTACAGAGCCCGTAATAGAAGCTTCCGAGCCTGGCCATCATCTTTTCCGGGTTCTTCGGGGGCATGTCTTGTCTCCTCTCCCTGCAAGCGGGTGTGTCCAGCAGACTCCTGGACGATTCGTCTTGGGTGCTTCCGCCAGAGCCAATATACCGACTCCCTTCTTCTTACTCAAGACCACGTTACACAAGGCCTCTCTCGTCGGCCCATCCAGCCCCCCGTCTCCCCCTGCAGGGCGCTTGACTCGTCCCACGGCTTCTCGTAGTCTTTCGCCTACCAAGCCTGATCGTTGACTGCCCTCCTTTGACCGAAGGAAGACGCTTTGGAACGATTCGCGCGGCTCCTCTTCAGGTTTCGCTTTCAGCTCTGCCTACTGCTGATCCTCCTGACCGTCTTCCTCGGACTTCATGCGAACCGACTCCGGGTGGGAACCGATTTCTCCCGCATGGTCCCGCAGGGCCACCCTTTCATCAAGAGGTACCTTCCCTTCAAGGAGATCTTCGGGGGAGGCAACCAGCTCAAGGTGGCAGTCAGCCGCCGTGACGGGACCATCCTGACCAAAGAGTTCCTCCTGAAGCTCCGTGAGGTCACCGAGGATGTGATGTTCACAAGAGGGATCGATCGTAGGAAGGTTCGTTCCCTCGTTTCCCCGGAGACCCGGTTCGTGCGGATCACGGAAGAAGGTTTCGATCGGGGGCCTGTCGTCCCCCATAACATCCCGGAAGACGAGGAGGAACTGGCCAAGATCGGGGACATCATCACCGCAGCCAGACTCAAGGGCCGCCTGGTCTCCATGGACATGAAATCGGCCCTGATCACGGCAGAAATCTACGAATCGGGCGTGGACTATCTTTCCGTGTATCGGCAACTCGAAGAAATTCGCCGGAGACACACGGATGAGGACATCAGCGTTCATATCAACGGATTCGCCATGGTGGTCGGGTTTGTCAACGATGCCCTGCCGAAGATCGTTTCACTCTTCGTTCTTTCCATCTTCATCACCTTTCTAATCCTCCACCGGTGTTTTCGGTATCTCGGTCTCGCCCTGCTTCCCCTCCTTTCCGGAGGTTTGAGCGTCTTGTGGTCCCTGGGGCTTGCCTCCCTCATCGGTATGGACCTGGATCCGATGACATCGATCGCTCCGTTTCTCGTTCTCGCCATTGGCGTGAGCCACGGAATCCAGATGATCAAACGCTACCTGGAACAGTGCGTTGTCCACTCCGAGGGGTACAACGCCGCGCTCCACGCTCTCGCCGGCTTGATCCTCCCCGGTGTAGCGGCCCTGGTAACGGACGCCATCGGCTTTCTCACCATCTTGTTCGTCCCCATCGGCGTGATTCGAGATCTGGCTCTCATGGCCGGCATGGGTGTCATCTGCATTGTGGTGGCCAATACCCTCGTGCTTCCGCTGATTCTCTCCTTTTTCCCAAACTTCGTGGCCCAGAGAGAAACAACCAAGGAGCAGGACGCCCCTTCCTTTGCAACCCGTGTCCTTACGAGGATCTCGACCTGGACCGTCGGTAGGAACGCGTACAGGGTCACGGCCGGGGCCGGATTCCTCCTTCTGATCGGGGTTTTCACCGCCCGAACGATGACCGTAGGGGATGTCAACCCCGGGGAACCCCTCTTGTGGGAAGACTCCCAATACAACAGGGACGCGGCCCGGATGATGAACGATTTCCTTTTCGGAACGGACTGGCTCTCCGTGGCCGTGGTAGGTGAAGAAGACGGCATCTGCAAAGAGTACGATGTCGTGAAAGTGGTCGAAGACTACGAAGAGGCGATAGGATCGGTTCCCGGAGTTACCGTTGTCATCTCGGGGATCCTGGTTGCAAGGGCAGTCAACGAGATGCTTCATGAAGGAGACATCCGCTGGAGGGCCCTGCCCAAGCACCGGCCGGAGCTCGCTTACCTCATGCGCTACGCCGGTTCCAGGGATGACAATGAAATGATGAGCATGGGTTGCAGGGAAATGAATGTCCGCGTCTTTCTCTCCGATCACAAGGGCTCCACTCTCCGCAGGGTCGTAGAGAAGACCGGGGAATTCATCGCAAGCCACCCACTTCCAGGTGCTGCGTTCGTCCTCGCCGGGGGGAACGCCGGCGTCATGGCGGCCACCAATCAAGTCGTGGACAAAGCCCAGGTTCCCATGCTGCTGCTCGTCTATCTCTCCATTCTCTTCCTTTGCTTTTTCATCTATCGCAATCTCAAGGCTCCCTTCTTCATCCTCGCCCCCCTGATTCTGGTTTCGGTTGTCTCAACGGCCTTCATGAAGATGGTGGGGCTTGGGCTCAATGTGAACACTCTCCCCGTTGCAGCCCTGGGCGTGGGTGTCGGCGTGGATTATGGCATCTACATCTATTCGAGGCTCGCGCAGGAACGGAAGAATCATCCTCGTTTCGTCGACGCCGTGAGGGTAACGCTGCTGACGACCGGCACTGCAGTCTTCTACACCGCTCTGACCCTGAGCGCCGGCGTGCTCACATGGATCTTTTCGGACCTGAAATTTCAGGCGGACATGGGTCTCCTGCTCGGTTTCATATTTCTCATGAACATGATTGGGGCCGTCGTGTTGATACCCGCCCTGGTCTATCTGTTCGACGCCAGAACCGAAGCTCCGTGAACGACGAAGGCCGCCCCGCAAGAGATTATGCTTGACAAACGGGCTCCGGGGCTGTTATTCACAAGGAGTCTTTCGGATTTGGTATTTTCCGATTTCGGAATTGTATGCGCCGATAGGAGGTGACCGTGAAGTTCGTTCAACAGATGGCCTTTGATTTCCCCCCGGAAATCACTCAGAAGTACATGACCGACGACGGTGCACTCAAGTACATGGTCGACAACAACCCGGAGTTGAGCAAGATCGAGGTTCTGGCAGACCGTGTGGACGGGACCAGGCGGACCGTGGAGATGAAGTACACCACCGACGTATCCCTCCCCGGGCCGATCAAGAAGGTCATGGGAAGCGCGGCGTCCCAAGCCCTCGTCATGAAACTCACCATGGACACCGAGACGCTCGCCGGAACCATGGAGATGGTTCCGGGCCAGATGGCGGACAAGATCAAGATCTCGGGGCGAGTCACCGTGGAGAAGCAGGGCGACCGGTGGGTTCAGCGTGTCGACGGCGACGCCTCGGTGAAGATCTTCGGCGTAGGAAAGGTTGTGGAGAAGTTCCTCGTTGAGAAGATCCAGGGCTCCACCGCCACCGAAACGAGGCTCAGAAACGAATACATGCACAAGGTGGAGAAATGAATCAGACATTCGCCGACGGTCTGGAAAAATCCCTGCACGAAATGTTGCCTCTGGTAAAGGCACTCGAAATCCGCGTCGAGGAAGCCCGGCCCGGACACATCAAGGTCTCCATGTCCCAGAGTCCGATCGTGGTCAACCATTTCGGCGCGTTCCATGCCGGCGCCCTCTACACGTTCGCCGAAACCGTCGGGGGCGCCGTTGTGAAGGCATCTTTCGATTGGGAAGACACGACCCTGATAAACAAGCGCGGCGTGATCAGCTACCGGAAGATGGTTATGCGGAAAGTAATGAGCGAAGCCTCCTTTTCCGCGGAGGACGTGGCGCGAATCAAGGCCGAAGTAGAAGAAAAGGGCAGAACCGAATTCCCCTACACGGTCATCGTGAGGAATGAAGACGACGAAGTCGCTTGTGAAGCTACGTTTGATTTCTATGCCCGCAAGAATCGCGGTTGATTTCCCCTTCTCGCCTCGATACGAGGACGACTTCCTTCAAAGAGGAGGGAGGAGAAGATATGTCAGAGAACCAAACCCGATCCGGAATTCCGCTCAAGCCTGTATACATGCCCGAAGACCTCGAAGACCATGTCTTCGAGAAGCAACTGGGTGCTCCCGGAGGCTATCCTTACACCCGGGGTCGGAGCGCCCGGACCGCCGGCGGATGGATGCAGCGCGAGCTCTCGGGCGAGGGCGAACCGTCAAGGTCGAACGAACAGCTCAAGTACCTTCTTTCCCAGGGGCAGATCGGACTCGACGTGATCGGCGACAGCCCCTGCATGGCCTACATGGACCCGGACCATCCCCTGGCGGCCAACGCGGTGGGGACTCAGGGCGTGTCCCTCTGCTCCCTGGACGATTACCGGATACTCTTCAAGGACATCCCCCTGGATTCCGCGGTGGTGTCCTGCTCGTTGCCCTCATCCATGGCTGCAGCCTGCCTGAACATCATCGCCAGGGAAACCCATGTACCCCTGGACCGCCTTCGTGGATCCGTGATCCAGGCCCCCTTTTACGTGGAAGACTGCGGGTATGCCTCTCACATGCCCTTTCGCCTCCGGCTCCGCTTGTCTGTCGACTGCATCAAGTTCTGTGCCGAGGAGATGCCGAAATTCCATTCCTTTGTGGAAGACACCTATTTCATCGCCGAGACGGGCATGGACGCGGCGAACGAGATGGCCCTCGGCTTCATCGAGATCAGGTACATCATCAGGGAGCTGCTCAAGAGCGGGATGGATATCGACAGCTTTGCGCCGCGCATCGGCATCCTGGTCAATTGCAGCATGGATTTCTTCGAGGAGGTCGCCAAGATCAGGGCCACCCGGCGACTCTTCGCCCGGATGATGCGTGAGGAGTTCGGGGCAAAGGACCCCCGTTCCTGCTCTGCCGTGATCACCTGCCACACGTCGGGGCTCTCCCTGACCGCGCAGCAGCCGGTGAACAACATCGTTCGCGGCACCCTGCAGAGCCTGGCTCTGGTCATGGCCGGGGTGCAGGCCATGGAAATCTCCGCTTTTGACGAGGCGTATCGCACGCCGAGCCCGGAATCCCACATGGTAGGCCTGAGGACCCAGCAGATCATCCACCTGGAGTCGAACGTGGCCAAGGTGATCGACCCCCTCGGGGGGTCCTATTTCATCGAGTCCCTCACGGACGAGATGGAGAAGAGGATATGGGACCGGGTCCTGGAAATCGAGGCCATGGGCGATCCGGCAGAGCTGTCGGACAAAGGGTGGTTCAAGCGATACTTCGAGGACGCCATGGCCGCCTATTCCCGGAAGATCAGTGATGGAAGCCTCCCGAAGGTGGGCCTCAACACCTTCGAGATCCCCGAAGAGGATGACACCCTGCTCAAGGAGGTTGTGGAGAGCAAGATCGAACCCTGCTGGTCCCGTATCGACGAGATCAAGCGGTTCAAGGAGAGCCGGGACCAGGCCTTGATCAAGGACGTCCTCCTCGAGGTTTGCGAAAAGACGAAGGACCCGGAAGAGAACCTGATCCATGTCACTAAGAATGCTCTGCTGGCCGGGGCAACGCAGGGGGAAATTGCCGGAATGATGCGCATCGCTCACGACTGTCCCTACGATCCGCTCGGCATGATGGAATCACCCGTGTAAGAGGAGGACCTTCCGTGTCACCCCGGAGAGAACCTTTGCCCGAATCGATGCAGGCCGTGCAGGTGCATGCCTACGATGGAAAGCCGGAATCGATCTCGGTGGAGAACGTTCCGGTTCAGAGGCCGAAAGTCGGGCAAGTGACGCTCCGTGTGGCCGCAGCCCCCATCAACCCCTCGGACCTCATGTTTCTCCATGGCCGGTACGGCCTGACCAAGCCCACACCTGCGATTCCGGGCTTCGAGGGAGCCGGAACCGTTGTTTCGGCCGGCCCTGATCCCTACGCCCGCTGGTTGGTGGGCAAACGGGTCGCTTGCGGAACGGATCCGGAGGGCGGCGGAACGTGGGCGGAATATGTGACGACCTCGACCCGGCTCTGTATGCCCCTGCCCCCGCGCGTGAGTGACGAAGAGGGTGCCATGGCCATGGCAAACCCGGTCACCGCCATAGCGCTTCTGCAGGAGGCCAAGGAACGCGGCCACCGCGCGGCGGTTCATATGGCCGCGGCCGGCGCCCTTGGCAGAATCCTCTACCGTATCGCCTCGAAGGAAGGTTTCCCGATCATTCACGTTGTTCGCCGGGAGGAACAGGTCCGCCTCCTCAAGGAACTGGGGGACGGGATCGTTCTGAATTCAACGAGCCCGGGCTTCCCGGAAAGACTGAGAGAGGAGAGCCATCGGCTCGGTGCCACCATCGCCTTCGACCCGATAGGCGGCGAGTCCACGGGGCAGCTGGTGGACGCCCTGCCGACGGGGTCCCAGATCGTTGTTTACGGCGCCCTGTCCCCGGACGACGCAAGGATCGACCCGAAGAAGCTCGTTTTCGACGGCAAGCAGATCGAGGGCTTCTGGTTTCCGGAGTGGGCGAAGAAGAAGGGGATGTTGCGCATGATCTCCTGCGCACGCAAGGCGATCAAGGGAATCGGCGTGGATTGGACGACCGAAGTCGCCGAAAGGGTTCCCCTGGATCAAGTCCGGGATGCCATGCGCCGTTACGAAGAAGACATGAGCCGAGGAAAGGTTCTGCTCGTTCCCTCCTCTTCCGGGCCTTCGGCATCGCACGGAACCCCTGGGGACGAATCTCAGGTATCAGCGACCCGTCACTCATCGAGGACGCAGGCAACAAATCACGTCAGGTCGGCGGACGGCATCAAGCGCGCCAACGCGCCGTGGCGGCTTGGCGGAGATGCTTATGTGGTCGATCTCATCATGCCGGCGGAGATTCTCGATCGGGAGTGTTTCGTGCCCGAAATCCTCAAGGGCCGCCGCCTGGGAACCGTGAGCAGGATGATTTACGTGGATTACAGGGACTCCCCTGTGGGTCCCTATAAAGAACTGCTCTTCAATCCCCCCAAGTTCCGGCTCGACAAGACACGCTGCCGTACGATCAGCAGGATCTTCGTGTCCACCCCGGAAGCCGTTGTCAACGGAGTGGAGAACTGGGGCCTTCCGAAAACGTTCGCCGAGTTCGACTCGCGGACACTGCCCAACGGCCGGGAACAGATTACCGTTTCTTCGGAGGGGAACGTCTTCGCGGAATTGACCTTCAGCTCGGTTCGTTTCGGGTTCCCTTTTTCGGACAGGAGGCTCCCGGAGAGCTTCCGAACCATGGCTCAGCCACATGCGGGAAAGACCTACCTGTATGCACCTATCACGAGTGGAACGATGAAGATGGGCCGGCTGCGGGAGAGCAGGTTCGATTCGAAGATGTTCCCGGACATCTCCCAAGGCAGGATTCTCTACTGCGTCCGCCTGGCCGATTTTCGTATGCATATCCCTGCCGCAACAATCCAGCCCCTGCCCGAGGGATAGCGTCCTCTTCTCTTCCCCACATTCGACGAATCCGGTTCATTCCACCTTCTCTGCACCGTCCTCAGAATCGAATTCTCTTGACAGGGGCCGCCTTCTCCCGTATCACCCCATCGTCAACCGGAGACATGGTAACAAGTGTCTGACAAGCACCGACGACTCGACGATTGTCGCGGATTGTGACCGGGACCATGCCCCTGGTCGATCCGGCCACACTGTCTCAAGCCGAGCGGTTTCGCTTCACGACAAATCCACGCACAGCCTGCCTTGCCCCGTTCTGACGCATCGAGCCGGGCGGCAACAAACGCTTCTCACCCTCACGGTCACGAATGACAAACGCCTTGACATGAGACCCCGGCTCTGTTACGAAAAAGGTAAAATACGATAATCGAAGAATGGGGCAGGAAGAACTCGCATGAAGCCCTGGAGGAATCTCTCCCAGATCGCCGTATCCGTCATGGACCTGGATGCGTCCGTGGCCTTTTACGAGGACCTGGGCTACGGGCAGGCCGGAGGGACGGACAGGATGCAGGGTTGGCCCGTCTCCAAGATTCAGGGTTACAAGGGGGTGAAGGCTTGCCTCCGCTGGTTGAACGATGGTTCCCCCGGGTTTCAACTCGAGCTGTTCCGATACGAGAACCCCCTTGCCCGTCCCATGGCCCGGGATGCGCGGCCCTGCGACATCGGATATTGCAGAATGAGTCTCTGGGTGGCTGATCTTGACGCCGTACTGGGCCGCCTCGAGGCCAGGGGAGAGCACCTGGTGTCGGATCCCCGGACCTACGCGGGAGGCAAGCGGGCTTGCGTAAGGGATCCTGACGGGGTCTACCTGGAACTCATGGAGGAGGATGTCCTCTCTCCTCGAGCAGACCGAAGCCGGGACACAAGCAACGGAAGGCCGGTCAGAACCCAGGCGCTTGCCCTCAGCGTGCCTGACCTGAAACAGGCCGAGAGGTACTTCGAGGGGGTCCTCGGAATGGAGAGGGCACGCCTCGAGCTTCACACCCCGGAGATGGAGGGGATGTGGGGGCTCGAGGGCGCTGAGACGAAATCCTCTGTGCTGAGGTGCGGAGACTTCCTGCTGGAACTGGTGGAGTATCTCTCGCCCCGGGGCAAGCCCAGGCCCTCGGACGAGCAGATGGGGGATGCGGGTATCTGGCACATTGCCCTGTGGTTTCACAAGGGCCGATACGTGAGACAGGCATACCGGGAGGCCTGCAAGGCGGGTCTCGGGAGCCGCAGCAAGCCCGTGAGCCTCGGCTTGGTGACGGCCGTGTACATGACGACCGACCAGGGATTCACGGTGGAATACTTCCATGCTCCCCGGGTGGCCGGCCGGTTGTTCGGCTTTCGATCTTGAACCTGACGGAAAGTAAGAGCGAGAGACAACCGAAAAGGGAGGATTTCCATGAGTAGCCCAGGCTTCGCCGTACATTGCATGACCTCTCAGAAGATTGCCAACGTCTTTCTCCTGGTGAACAACGAAGACCTCACGCTCATCGATACCGGAAACAAGGACGAGCTCGAGAATATCCGCAGCATGTTCGACGAGGCGGGCTACAGCCTCGATCATCTCTGCCGAGTCGTTCTCACCCATTGTCACATGGACCATACGGGTTCTCTGGCCGCTCTCAGGCAGGCTACGGCCGCCCCGGTGCTCGCCCACGAGGTCGAGGCCCCTTTCATCACTCAGGAAAGCCGTCTTCCCAGCCCCCGCTCCGGCGTTCTGGCTCGGCTTCTGAACACCTTCCTGGAACCACTCTCCCGTCCCGAGCCCTGCTCAGTGGACCAAACGCTGAAACACGGCGACGCCATTGAAGGCGCCGGCCTTACCGTCATCCACGTGCCGGGTCACAGCCCCGGCAGTATCTGCCTTTATCACAATGAAACGCGGTCACTCTTCACCGGGGACGCACTCATCAACATGTTCGGTAAGGTGCGCGGACCGGTCAAGCCCTTCTGCTCGGACGTCCGGGAGGCACACCGGTCTTTGGCCAGATTGGCCGAGTTGGACGTGGAAACCATCTACTTCTCTCACGGAGAGACGGTCCGAGAAGGTGCGAACGAGAAGATCCGCTCGGTGGTCGAGGCGTTGAACAAGGGCTGACCCGTTCGCTTTCCATTGGGCGGTCCTGCCCGGGAAACCTCAGAGACGGACAAGGGAGGAGACACATGAACGTTTTCTGGACCCTGCTGGGCGCGTACCTCGCCCTCGTTCTTCTCTTCCTGCTGTGTCCGCTGCCGTACCCGCTTCCGACGGAGAGCGATTACGCCCATGCCAGCTTTCCGTCCTGGCACATCTACTATTTCCACAAGTACTTTCATCCCATTACCCGGGCGGCCAGGGGTTCCGGTCTTGAACAACACTTTCAGAATCTTCCGGCCCTCCCGGAATCCTCAGAGCTCAAGGACACGAGGAAGATCTCGATTACCGCTATGGGAGACCTCTGGTCTCAGGATGACGTGACGGACGAACAGAGCAAATTCCTCTGGGGCGAGGTGGGCCATCAGGTCTTCAGCGGGGATATCAGCATGGCCAATCTCGAGTTCGTGATTCAAACCTCGGATGAACCCAAGAGCAAAATGGTCCACTGCGTTTCGGACAAGGGCGGACTTCCCATGACCGGAGACGACCGGTTCGGGAGATTCAGCTTCATGTCTCTGGCAAACAACCACCTCAACGATGCTTCGTCCGAGGGGATGGCCGATACTCGTCGTTTCCTGGACGGGCTGGGGATCTCCCACGCCGGTACAAGCCACGCCGGTGCGGAAGAGGACCGCTTCCCGATCCTCGACCGTAACGGGATCAGGGTGGCCCTG
>Ga0180429_10005338_pt1 | contig 10206 bp, 9 predicted proteins | sample SS_ome_FD_132428 | JGI IMG/M metagenome (GOLD analysis project Ga0180429, IMG submission 132428) | Hypersaline lake sediment archaeal communities from the Salton Sea, California, USA - SS_1_S_1 metaG | ecosystem: Environmental > Aquatic > Non-marine Saline and Alkaline > Hypersaline > Sediment ...
ATCACCTTCTCCAAGCCGCCGCTCGAAGCCTGCCTGACGGTGCGCGAAACCGGGCGCAAGCTGCGGCTCATCGGCGTGCATGTGAAATCGAAAGCCCCGATCGGCGCCGACAGCCCGGACGAGATCATGCGCCTCGCCATCGAGAACCGCCGCAAGCAGCTTGCGCAATGCGTCTGGCTACGCCAGCGGGTCGACCAGTACCTCGCCGCGGGCGCGTCGCTGGTTGTGCTGGGGGATTTCAACGACGGCCCCGGCCTCGATGAATACGAAAAACTGTTCGGGCGCTCCGGCGTGGAGATCGTGCTTGGCGAAGACGGCGAGATCGAACTCTACGATCCGCATGCGCGCATGGCCCTCAGCCGCCGCGTCGGCGCCATGCCGGCCACGGCCCGATTCTACATCTGGGAGGAGAAACGCTATCTTCAGGCCCTGCTCGATTACGTGATGATCTCGCCCGACCTCAACGCCGACGCCAACCCGCGCTGGCGGATCTGGCATCCGTTCGACGACCCGATCTGCTATGGCACGCCGGAGTTGCGCGAGGCGCTGCTCACGGCCTCGGACCATTTCCCGGTTTCGGTCGACCTGTCGCTGTGAGATTTGAAACCCGCAGGCGGGATGCCCACATGACTGCCATGACCAGACACGCAGCATATGTCGCCGCCCTCTCTGTCGCCCTGATGGCCCTGCCCGTTGCGGCTCCGGCGGAGGAAAACACCACGGAGCCACCCGCGGCGTCGGAGCTGTCGGAAGGCGCGCAGAAACTGTCCGAAGGGATGAAGCTCCTGCTGCGCGGCCTGATGGCGGAAGGGGCCGAGGGCTGGGACAAGCTCATCGACTGGCTCGACGACATCAGCCTCTACGAACCACCCGAACGCCTGCCGAACGGCGATATCATCATCCGCCGCAAGCCAGAGCCGGCACAGCCGCCGGCCGCCGGTGAGACAGATATCTAAGGCGCCTGGTCGCGGATATGGACGACGGTCTCTGCGCCGAGCGCCTGAGCGAGACTGGCGAAGCGCGCCTGCGCAACCTCGCCGAACAGATCCGCCGCCGCCCTGTCGATCGTCAGATGCAGTTCGCGCTTTTTCGGCCGCCAGCGCAGGGACGCCTTCTCGTGCGGCTTGTCGACGGCAAACATCGCTCCGAACCGGAGCGCCTTGCCAAGCACCTCGGCCTTGTCAAGTTCCGGCTCGGGCAGAATCGTGAACACGTCGCTGAAATGGCAGTCCGCGCGGCTCGATTTGTAACGATGCAGAAGCGCGACGCCGAGAAACACCCGTTCCTCGTGGGTCATGCCGCCGAGGTTGGCCCGGGTGGCGGCCTCGAATGTGACCTCGTGGCGATAGTCGGGGTGCGCGCGCCAGCTGACGTCATGCAATAGGCAGGCGGCGCGGATGATGCGCAGCCGCGCCGGACTGGCCGACCGGTAGAGTGGCAGCAGGAACTCGTAGAGCCCCTTGCCGAAGCCCGGCATGCGGGCGTCTTTCTTCTCGGCAAAGCGGCAGGCTTCGATCAGCGGGTCGCGACGGCGCAGCCGGTCCGGCATCTGCTCGTAGAGCAGGCCCTCGCGAATGCCATAGGCCGAGATCGCGATCTCGCGCGGCTTGAAGGTCTGGATCAACCGCTTGAGCACGAGGGCCGCCACCGGCACCAGCGCCATCCGGGCGGACGACGTCGAGGTCTGCGCCCGGGCGACGTCGAGATCGGTCTTGGCGATCCAGTCGAGTGTCTTGCCCAGTTCCTTGGGCGTCATCCGGTACTCGTGGAGCACCCACAGCGGGTAGCCGCGCCGGAGCATGTCGAGCTTGGCGATCGCGCGCCACGACCCGCCGACAAGAAACAGCCGCTGCGGGTGGGTGCCCATCTGGTCGGCCAGCTCGGTCATCACCGTCTTGATATGGGCCTTCAGTGCCTTCTTCCCGCCCTTCATGCCGGAAAGCTTCAAGGGGCCGAGGCCCGAGGTGATGCATTTGCCCACCGCGCCGTCGGCGATCTGCGCGAGCTCCATCGACGAGCCGCCGATATCGCACATCAGCCCCGACGCGCCGGGCCAGCCGAGCAGCACGCCCTGGGCGGACAGCCGCGCCTCTTCCTCGCCGTCGATCACGAAGAGCCGGATGCCGGTTTCACGCTCCACCTCGGCGCGAAACTCGGGCCCGTCCTCGGCATCGCGCACGGCGGCGGTCGCGACGGCGGAGAACGGCGGCAGGTGCATGCCTTCGGCGAGCAGCTTGAACCGCTTGATCGCGGCCATCGCCCGCGCGCGGCCCTCCGGGTTCAGCCGGCCGGTTTCCGACACGCCGGCGCCGAGTCCGCAGAGGATCTTTTCGTTGAAGAAATAGGCCGGGCTGCGCGCCGCGCCGTCGAACACCACGAGGCGCACCGAGTTCGACCCGACGTCCAGCACGCCCACGCGCGCGAGCGCCCGCGCCTCCGGGTCTTCGAACAGCGGGCGCCCAAACGGCCCCCAATCCTCGCGAGTCTCGGTCCCGTCCATGATTCCTCCCCGCTCCGGGAACTGTTATCGCTCGCAGGGCGGGGCCGGTCAATCGACGGGGGTCAACCGGTCGGCCAACGTGGTCAGGCGGCGACAACCAGCCAGGTGGTGTAGGCGGCGTAGGCGACGAGGAAGGCCGTGCCTTCGGCCCGGCTCACGCGCCAGCCGGTGACGGCAGCGAGCGAGAGCGCGGCGGTGGCTGCGAGCATCACCCAGATGTCGAAGGTGACGATCTGCGCTGGCACCGGGATCGGCTTGACCAGCGCGGTGATGCCGAGAATGCCGAGGATGTTGTAGATGTTGGAGCCGACGACGTTACCGAAGGCGATGTCGCCCTGCCGGCGCAGGGCCGCCACCAGCCCGGTGACGAGTTCCGGCAGCGAGGTGCCGACGGCGACGATGGTCAGCCCGATCACCGTTTCCGACACGCCCCAGGCTTGCGCCAGCGTGGTGGCGGAGGAAACCAGAAGCCGCGCCCCGGCGATGGTGATGGCGATGCCGACGAGGGTGAGCAGGGCGGGGCGCCAGAGGTTGCCCGTCGGCGCGGGAAACGTGTCGCTGTCCGGGGCCGCCACGGGCCCGCGTTCGAGCCGGTAGGCGATCACCACGTAGCCGACAAGCCCGGCGAGCAGAAGGGCCCCGGCCGGGCGCGAGACCGTGCCGGTCAACAGCACACCCGCCGCCGCCAGCGAGGCGAGCGCGACCATGGCGCCGTCGCGCCGGAAGGCGGTGGGGCTGACCGCGACCGGGAAGATCAGCGCCCCGGCGCCGAGGATGAGCAGGATGTTGGCGGTGTTGGAGCCGATGACGTTGCCCACGGCAATGCCCGGCGCGCCCGAGAGCGCGGCGTCGAGCGAAGTGACGAGCTCCGGGGTCGAAGTGCCGAAGCCCACCACGGTGAGGCCCACGAGCAGGGGCGAGACGCCCAACCGTTCCGCCAGCGTCACCGCGCCGCGCACCAGAACGTCGCCACCGAGGATGAGAAGAGCGAAGCCGACGGCAAGGAGAATGTAGGTCACGAGGCTGGCTCCTTTCGCGGGCGCGGCCGATAACTCCGGGCAAATGGGGCGCGGTTTACCGGTTTCAAGGCCGTCGCATCCCACGGCGGCGCAAGGAGCATCGGGCGCGCCTCAGGCTACCACAGGCCGGGCACGAGCCGATACCGTGTCTTCTTCATGTACGCGGCGTAGCCGTCGAGGTCGGCCCGCAGCGCCCGCTCTTCGAACAGGGTCCGGACGATGAGCGTGACCGCCATGATGAGCGTTGCCGCGAAAGCCCAAGTCGCGCCCAGGAGCAGCGGCGCGCCGAGGTATTGTAGCACCGCGCCGGCATACATCGGGTGGCGGACGAAGCGGTAGGGACCGGTGGTGACGAGCTTCTGCGCACGGTCTTCCTGATCGTGCGCCGCGAGGGCGAGATGGCGGTTCTCCGCCATCGTCCACAGGATCAGCGCATCCGCCGCGACCGTGAGCACGACGCCCGCGACGATCCCGGCCAGGCCGAAGGCGGGGGACCCGAACCGCACCGCCGACAGCCCCGCGAGCACCGGCAGAAGCACCATTGCCAGCAGCACGAACACGCCGACGACCCGTTCGTAGGGCTTGGTGTCCGCGCCCATCTCGGCGCGTTCGGCGATCACGTCGGGATTGACCCGGATCAGCACGAGGTAGTTGACCACGTAGAGCCCGGCCGTCAGCCCGAGATAGGCCCAGCCGCGCGCATAGGCCAGCGAGCCGGCGGCGGTGAAGAGGAGCAGACCGCTGACGACAAGGGTGACAACAACGGTGACGAGCCGTTTGCGCATCTTCTGTTCGCGGGTCGCCATGGGTCCTGCGCGCTCGCTAGTCGTGGCTATGGGTCAGTTCCGGCACGTCCTTCGCCCCGGCCGAGCCGCGGCCCGAGAGCGAGGGGTTCTCCATGAAGAACCGGTGGCAGTTGAACGGCGCATCCATCTCCGAGAGGTCGGGCCGCAGGAACGAGCCGTCGGGCTGCATCACCCAGCTCTGCGCCACGTCGTGCAGGTTCGCCGCCATGATCTGGCCGACGATCTGCGCCTTCACCGTGGCGTTCGACACCTCGACGAGCGTTTCCACCCGGCGGTTGAGGTTGCGGCCCATCCAGTCGGCCGACGACATGTAAACCTTGGCCTTCTTCGACGGCAGCCCGTGGCCGTTGCCGAAACAGACAATCCGGCTGTGCTCGAGGAAGCGCCCGACGATGGATTTGACCCGGATGTTCTCCGAAAGCCCCTTGATGCCGGGCCGGAGCCCGCAGATGCCGCGCACCACGAGGGTGATCTTTACCCCCTTCTGGCTCGCGGCATAGAGCGCGTCGATCACGTCGGATTCGATCAGGCTGTTCATCTTCGCCCAGATCTCGGCGGGCTTGCCCTCTTCGGCGAACTTGGCCTCCGCCTCGATGCGTTCGATCAGCGTCGATTTCAGCGTGATCGGGCTGATCGCGAGTTTTTCGAGCTTCTCCGGCTGGGCGTAGCCCGAGAGGTAGTTGAACACCCGCGTCGCATCGCGCCCCAGCGCCGCGTCGCAGGTGAACAGGCTGAGGTCGGTGTAGATCTTGGCCGTGATGGGATGGTAATTGCCGGTGCCGAAATGGGTGTAGGTGACGAGTTCGTCGCCTTCGCGGCGCACCACCGTCGAGATCTTGGCGTGGGTCTTGTAGTTCATGAAGCCGTAGACGACATGCGCGCCCGCCCGTTCCAGCCGGCGCGACTGGCGGATGTTGGCGGCCTCGTCGAACCGGGCCTTGAGTTCGACCAATGCGGTGATGCTCTTGCCCGCCTCCGCCGCCTCGCAGAGCGCCGAGACGATCGGGCTGTCGCGCGAGGTGCGGTAGAGCGTCTGCTTGATCGCCACCACATTGGGGTCCTGCGCGGCCTGTTCGAGGAAGCGCACCACGAGGTCGAAGGTTTCGTAGGGGTGGTGCAGCAGGATGTCTTTCTGCCGGATCGCCGCGAACATGTCGCCGCCGTGATCCTCGATCCGCTCCGGCACGCGCGGCAGGTAGGACGGCCAGAGCAGGTCGGGCCGGTCGTCGAGCACCAGTTCGGAGAGGTCGGCCATGCCGATCAGCCCTTCGACCTCGACGATTTCCTCCTCGACCGCGTGCAGCTCACGCCGCACCATCTCGCGCAGGTCCGCCGGCGCATTGGCGCTGATCTCCATGCGCACCACCTCACCGCGGCGGCGCCGCTTCAGCGCGGTCTCGAACTCGCGCACGAGGTCTTCGGCTTCGTCTTCAACCTCCATGTCGCTGTCGCGCAGCACCCGGAAGGCGCAACTGCCCTTCTCGACATAGCCCGGGAACAGCGTGTCGATGAACAACAGCAGGATGTCTTCGAGCGGCAGGAACCGGGCGGTGCCCTCCGGCGCCGGCAGAGGCATGAACCGGTCGACCTGATGCGGCACCGGCAAGAGCGCCTGCAGCTTGCGCTTGTCGGACTTGCGCTCCAGTTGCAGGGCGAGGGCGAAGCCGGTGTTGGGAATGAAGGGGAACGGGTGCGCCGGGTCGATCGCGAGCGGCGAGAGCACCGGAAAGACCCGGCTGAAGAACATCTGTTCGAGGTAGGCGCGGTCCTCCGCGGTGATCGTGTCGCGGCTGCACAGGTTGATGCCCTGATCCTGCATTCCCGACGACAGATCGTCGAACGCCTTCTGCTGGTGCGCCATCAGCCGGCGCGCATCCGCGTTGATCAGCACGAGCTGCTCGGCGGCGGTGAGCCCGTCCATCGACGGCGTGGTGTTGCCCTCCTTGGCCAGCTCGCGCAGGCCGGCGACGCGCACGGTGTAGAACTCGTCGAGGTTGGTGGCCGAGATAGAGACGAACCGCAGCCGTTCCAGTAGCGGTACACGTGGGTTTTCGGCCTCTTCCAGAACCCGCCAGTTGAACCCGAGCCAGCTGAGTTCGCGGTTGAAATAGCGATGCGGGCCGGCAACCTCTTCGGACGGAATTTCGACAGCGGCCGGATAGCCGGCATTCAGGAAGTCGGCGTTGATCGGGGCGGGCGTCGTATCGAGGGTCATGGTCCGTCTCCCAGGTTCTGTAGTAGCTTGGGGTACATATGCGCCCTTGTGCCTGGAGAATCCAGCATCCCGGGATGCGGCACGCGGTCGTCCGCGCGGTGCCGTCAGCCTTCCCGTCCGGGCGCTTCCAGCAGGGCGCGCGCCAGGTCGCGGCCGATGGGTTTGCCTTCGGACAGCGCCATTGCATCGAGCCGGGCCACGATCTCGCGCGCGGCGGCGAAGGATCTATCGATCCGGGGCACGAGGAATCTGATCAGGGTCTGCGGCGGTTCGATCTGTCTGTCGGCGAAGAGCTTCACCAGCACTGCCGCCAGCAGCGCATCATCGGGCGGGTCGATCGCCACCACCGGTGTGCCCTGCATCCGGCTGGCGAGATCGGGCAGGCCAAGGCCCCAGCGCGTCGGCGCCGACGTCGCGGTGATGAGGAGGCTGCCGCCCTCGGCAAGGACGAGGTTGTGAAGGTGAAACGCCTTGGCTTCCGCCTGCGCGTCGCCCGCAATCCGATCGCCATCCTCGAGGGCCACGTTGCGGCCGGCGAGCGCCTCCGGATCGGTGTCGCGCAGCCTGTCCGGCACAACCACCACGGCCTCCGCCTGGTCGGCCCAGACATGCGCGAGGTGGCTTTTGCCGGACCCTCGCGGCCCGGTGAGCACCAGTTTCCGACCGGGCCAGCCCGGCCAGCCGTCGATTGCGGCAAGCGCGGCGGCATTCGAGTCCGAGACGAAAAAATCGCCGCGGCCCCGTGCCTCGCGCAGCGGGAGATCGAAAGCAAGTTGGCGGGCCATGGTCAGGTATCGTCCCCCGACGATCTCGGGGCGTCGTCGTCGATGCTCAAGGTATGGCCGGAGATACCCTTGTAGAGTTGCCCGTTCTTGTAGCGGTCGGCGAAGAAGCGCACCAGCACGCCGATCACCGCAGCCACCGGGACCGCCACGAGCATACCGACGAAGCCGAAGACCGAGCCGAAGGCCGAGAGGGCGAAGATCAGCCAGACCGGATGCAGGCTCACCGATTGGCCGACCAGGTTCGGCGACAGGATGTTGCCCTCGAAAAACTGGCCGGCGAAGAAGATCGCGACGACGCCGCCGATCATCCACCAATCGCCCCAGAACTGGAACAGGCCGAGTCCGATCGCCAAGGCGCCGCCCACCAATGCGCCAACGTATGGGATGAAGCTGATCAGGCCGGCGATGAAACCGACGACGAGCCCGAATTGCAGCCCGATGATCATCAGCGCGACCGCATAATAGGTGCCGAGGATCAGGCAGACGGTCAGCTGTCCGCGGATGAACGACGCGAGCGTCCGGTCGATCTGGTGGGCCAGAGTGCGGATCACTGGCGCGTGGTCGCGCGGCAGCATGTCGTCGACCGCGCCGACCATCCGGTCCCAGTCCCACAGCAGGTAGAAGGCCACGACCGGCACGATCACGATGAGCAGCACGATGTTCAGCACGCCGGCGGCGGAAGACAGCATCGCGTTGACGAGTTCGCCGCCGCGTTCCTGGACGGTCGCGCCGAGGGTGTTGAGCGATTGCCGCAGGATCGAATCCTCGTCCATGATCGCCGGGAAGCGTTCGGTGATGAAGGCGGCGAGGTCGCGCGCGAGCTGCGGCGCGGTCTCGAACAGGGCGATGGATTGGTTGACCAGCGTCGGAACCACCATCAGCGCGGCCACCGTGAAAATCAGGATCGCGCCGATGGTGATGATCACCGTGGCCCAGATCCGCTTGATGCCGAGGGCTTCGAGCCGGTCGGCCACGGGATCGAGAAAATAGGCCACCGCGCCGCCGATCAGGTAGGGCGTCAGCACATCGCCGAGGAACCACAGGGCGACGAGGAAGATCACCGCGGCGATCCCCCAGTATCTCACCTGAACTCCGACCGGCAGGGCCATGCGCACCCTCGCTGCAACACGCTCCTGTCATCGCTTTTTTGCGGATCGGGCGCAAGGCCTCAGCCGGCGTCGAGACCCAGCCCCTGTGTCAGGGCCGACTTCATCTCCGCGAGGTAGCCGCGCGATACCGGCGCTTTCGCGGCAAACGTCGCGAAGCCGTGGAACCCACCCGGGACGGTGACCAAACCGAGCAGCTTCCCCGCCGCCGCGAGGCGCGCGGCAAAGGCGGTGGTCTCGGCGTGGAACAGATCGGCGGTGCCGATGCCGAGCCAGGTCGGGGGCAGGGCGGCAAGCTCGGTGCCGCTCGCCCGCGCGGCCGACGCGGTTGGCGGAGCTGCGCCGTCCAGCCCCGCGAGATAGGCGCCCCAGCCAAACCGGTTGGCCGCGCCGTTCCAGAGCCGCAGCTTTGCCGGGTCCGGGTCGGGCCTGAAGCGGGTGGCCTCGTCGAGCATCGGTTCGTGCAGCAGAAGGAAGCACGGTCGCGGGCCATCCCGTTTCGCGGCGCGAAGCGCAAGGCACGCGGCCAGACCGCCGCCCGCGCTGTCGCCGCCGATGGCAATCCGCGCGGGGTCCACCCCGGGCCGGTCGGCGAGCCACGACAGGGCTGCATCGAGATCTTCGAGCGCCGCCGGGTAGGGGTGATCCGGCGCCAGCCGGTAGTCGGGTGCGGCCACGATCAGGCCGAGATCCTCCGACAATCCGGCACAGAGTTTTTCCTCCAGCCGCGGGTCCCCGATCACAAGGCCGCCGCCGTGGATCCAAAGAAGCGCCGGGGCGCGGCCGGTCGGGCGGCCCCGCGGGGCGTGAAGCTGGATGCGGCGTCCCGTTTCGAGACCAATGGTCTGCGAAGACCGCGGTGCAAGACGCGCGGCGAGTTTGAAGGCAAACCGGACAAACCGGAAGCTGCGGCGGGTCAGAACCGTTTTCGGCAGCCATCGGGCTGCCTTGTCCAGCTCGGGATGAAACCCGCCGGTGCCCATCGTCGCCTCCCCATGCCGTCTGCCACCGCCCATGTTGCGCCAGTGGACGTGGCGGTCAAGCAGGCAAAAAAAATGGCGCGGACCCTGAGGAGAAGGTCCGCGCCGGGAGGGCGACTGGAAGGGTAGGATCGCCCAGGGTAAGCTTAGTGGCAGGCGGGGCGGTCGCCCGGCAGCAGCACCTTGTCGACCACATGGATCACGCCGTTCGAGGCCATGATATCGGCGATCACGACGTTGGCGGAATCGCCGGTGCCGTCGGCGATCGACACGCCGCCGCCGTCCTTGGTGATGCACAGGCGCTCGGAGGCGAGGATCGGCTTGAAGTAGTTCGAGCCGTGCGGGATCATCCCCGCGGTCAGCTTGCGGTCGTCGACGTGGTAGAGCAACACGTTGGTGAGCTGGCCCTTGTTCTCCGGCTCGAGGAGGGACTCCACGGTGCCGTCCGGCAGCGCGGCGAAGGCGTCGTTCAGCGGCGCGTAGACGGTGAACGGACCCGGGCCCGACAGCGTTTCGGCGAGGCCTGCGGCGGTCACGGCGGCCACGAGGGTGGAGAAGCGCTCGTCGGCGGCGGCAATGTCAACGATGGTGTTGGCCTTGGCGACGCCGGCGGTGCCGAGCGTGAGGGCGAGGGCCGCGACGGCCGATTTCATGAGGTTTTTCAATGATCTGATCCTATCTTGAGTGGGGGTGGTGGATTGGCGTTGGAAGGGGGACCGGGGCACATACGCGCCCCGGTCTCGGCGCAGCGAGGGGCATGCTGCGCCGAAGGGTGCCGGGCTTAGTCGCAAGCCA
>Ga0180429_10005342_pt1 | contig 10197 bp, 10 predicted proteins | sample SS_ome_FD_132428 | JGI IMG/M metagenome (GOLD analysis project Ga0180429, IMG submission 132428) | Hypersaline lake sediment archaeal communities from the Salton Sea, California, USA - SS_1_S_1 metaG | ecosystem: Environmental > Aquatic > Non-marine Saline and Alkaline > Hypersaline > Sediment ...
GAAGTTATTATAACCCGGGACTAAAAACGCCCCTTTGGAACGACTGGATAACCATGAACCCTAGCTTCAGATACCTGTCAGCCTTTTTACTGGCTATCAGCATGACAGGCGCGGTATTTGCCGAAAATAATATCCATGTTCTGACCGTTCATGCCTACAGCCAGGAATATCCCTGGACAAAATCCCAGTATCAAGGGTTTATCGAACTCCTGTCTGCCAACGCCGACTCTCCGTTAACGATCCACACCGAATATCTCGATACCAAACGCCTGCAATACACCGCGGATTATGCACTAAGCTTTTCAGATTACCTTAAACGCAAATACATCGACTTCACGCCTGATGTGATTTATGTCACCGATGACAACGGTTTTCTGTTTGCGCGGGACCATCTGCTTTCGCAGTTTCCATCAACACCGGTTTTCTTTTCCGGAGTAAACAACCTGGACATAGCTGCAGAAATCGCCTCTCTACCAATAAAAGGCGTTTTCGAAAAAAAAGATATTTCCGGGAATATTGAGCTGATCGAGGAACTTGCCAGAGATAAGCATAACATTCTGGTTCTCGGTGACGGCTCTAATACCTACCGGGCCATTGAGAAAGAATTACGCCAGCAGCTTAATGCTCACGATGCCATTGATGCATCGTTTCTGGTCAGTAATAATATTGAAGAGATTGCCGGCATGCTGCAAGGCAGAAATGAAAAGTATCTCTTCCTGACCACTATTGGTGGCATCCACAACAAAAGTGGCGAATTGCTTAGTCTTCATTCAATCATTTCACGCATTCTTCAAGTTACTGACATGTTAATTTTCAGCATGGAAGATGCCTATCTGTTTGACGGTGTACTGGGCGGACTGGTTACCAGTGGCAAAGAACAGGGAAAAAGTGCTGCCGGACTCACACTGCAGTACCTGCAAACCGGTAATATTAAAGCTATCGGTAATATTTTTAACAGTCCCAATATCTATCAGTTCGATAAAACTTTACTGCAGCAGCAGAACATAAAATTACCACCGGAAATAGACCGACAGGCCCTGTTTTACAACATTCCGCCTAATTTTTATGAAAAGTACCGCACTTTTATCTTTATCATCATCATCACATTATCAATCACTATTTTCCTGATGGCCGGGCATCATTTTCGGACCCGACATCTTTCAAAATTAAAGAAACGGCAAAAAGAACTCGTACAGATAGAACGCAATGAACGCTACCAGAATGCCATTCTTCAATGGTCTGGTATCAGTTATGAAGGCATTGAACAGGCATTCCAGAATGCCACGCAGATTTCATCAGACACCCTTAAAATCGAACGTGTCAGCGTCTGGCTTTACAGCGACTCAAAAGACCGCATCGACTGCCATGCGCTGTATTCCCGTTCTCAGGGTCACCTAACCGGCCTGGTCCTGAAACGTTCTGATTTCCCTGATTATTTTGATGCCCTGGACACTGCCAGACCACTGGCAATAGAAGATGCCACAACCCATCCTGCCACTGCCTGTTTCACTGATATCTATCTCAAACCCAACCAGATTCGCGCCATGCTCGATATTCCTCTCTATTACAATGGACGAGTTGCAGGAGTGCTTTGCCATGAGCACACCGGTTCAACCCGTCACTGGGAGAATTACGAGATTGACTTTGCCTCCACCATGGCCAGCATGGTGTCGTTATCACTTGAAGTCTCCAAGCGTAAAAAAATAGAACAGGGACTGGAAGAGGAAATTGATAAACGAACACGCGAAGCTGTAGAGGCGAATGCTGCAAAGTCCACATTCCTTGCCAACATGTCTCATGAATTGCGCACGCCAATGCACGCCATCATCAGTTACGCCAAGCTGGTGATGAAATCCGAGCTGGACGAAAAGAACATGCGTTTTATGCAGAATATTCAAACCAGTGCCAATCGCCTGACTACCCTGCTGGATGACCTGCTGGACCTGTCAAAACTTGAAGCTGGAAAAATGGAGCTTGATGCAGCTGAACATGACATGGCTCAAATCATCCAGTTGCACCTGGATGAAGTAAAAAGCCTGCTGGAAAACAAGCAGCTTGCAGTAGATTTTGACCCGCAACCGAAACTGACTGGCTGTTTCGACCGCAAACTCATTAGCCAGGTGATCATCAACCTGCTTTCCAATGCGATTAAATTCAGCCCTGACGGCAGTACTATTATTATTCGCGCCTATCAAGAATCAACTACACTTTTTCATGAACCGCTGGATGTACTCCATATAGAGGTGATCGACCAGGGCATCGGTATTCCTGCCGGCGAACTGGAAGATATTTTTGATAAGTTCGTTCAAAGCAGCAGTACCAGAACCCAATCCGGCGGCACCGGCCTGGGACTACCCATCTGCAGCGAAATCGTCGGCCTTCACAACGGAAAAATCTGGGCCGAAAGCCCCTTGACTGAAAATGGCGGTTCCAGTTTTCATACCGTCATACCAGCCGTCTGCAACACGCTCTAATTATCACCACGAATAAGGCCAATGCGTCTTTTTAACTTTTCATCATCTGCCAGGTTATTTTTTTCAGCGATCTTCACAGCATCTGCAGCCAGCAACAGTCTTTGTTCCTCATCGAGCATCGCCAGCGCCGCGGTGACCTGCAACTCATCCTCTGAGAGCATGACGGCAACCAGTTCATCTTCCAGAATCAGGCTTTCTGAATCGAGCAAATCAACCACCAGGTCATTCTCAAGCATGGCGAAGTGTTGCTGACGTGCCAGCTCTTCCTGCTGCAGCTCCATCTCGGCCTTGGCATCACCGCCGGCATGGGAGCGTACCGTTGCCATGATCACTTTGAGTAAATCTCGCAAAGCGGCTTTATTATTTTCCTGCTGGTCTCCCAGGCGACAGGCTGTTTCATAGAGCTTTTCCAGTTCAGCCTTCAAATCCAGCACAACCTGGCTTTCTTCATTGGCCTGCAGACTGACTGCCTGCTGTACCAGCTTTTTGAGCCTGCCGAGAAAGGAGACGATTTCTTCATGGTCTAAACGCTGCACTTCCAGCAGATCATCATCAGAGTATTCATTGAGCGGGCGTGGAAAAAGCGGGTTGTCTATTTTTCGTTTAAAATGGCGCTCATGGCGTCCGGGTCTTTCGCTGAAAGGAATTTCCATAACTTTTGTATGTCACTAAAAAACTTGATATCACCCTATATTACATCAACATATTAAACGCTGACGCACCTTTTAAGTTAAAATTGCCGGATGAATTCCAGCGAACCTATTGAAAAAGTCTCTATTGGCGACAGTGAGATCACCCTGTTGGGCACAGCACATGTTTCCAAGGCCAGTGCTGATGCTGTAAAAAGCCTGCTTGAAACAGGCGAATACGATGCTGTCGCGGTTGAACTGTGCCCCGCCCGTCATAATGCCATCGTGAACCCGGATGCACTGGCTCAAATGGATCTGTTCAAGGTGATAAAACAGGGAAAAGCCGCCATGGTAGCAGCCAACCTTGCCCTGGGCGCTTATCAGCAACGTCTAGCAGAGCAATTTGGTATTGAACCCGGTGCAGAGCAACGCGCCGCTATTGATAGCGCCCGCGAAAATGGCTTTCCGGTATTACTCATCGACCGTGACATTGGCATCACTTTAAGGCGTGTGGCGCACAATGTCCCCTGGTGGCAACGCATGGGCATTGTTGCAGGCCTGTTATCCAGCATCATTTCACGTGAAGAAGTCAGTGAAGACGAAATTGAGCAGCTCAAGCAGGGCGATATGCTGGAAACCACATTCGCCGAATTCGCTGAAGAACGCGAAGACCTCTACAACCCCCTGATTGACGAGCGGGACCAGTACATGACCGCCCGTTTACTTCAGGAAATTCAGTCACAAGGCCATGAAAACATTCTTGCCGTGCTCGGTGCCGGACATGTCGCCGGTATCAAAAATTACCTGCAGCAAGGCATGGATCAACCAGAGCAACGCATTTCACAACTCGATCAACAACCTGCCAAGTCAAAAATCCTGAAATACATACCATGGATTATTGTAGCCCTGGTATTGACAGGTTTTGCCATTGGCTTTCAGCGCAGCCCGGAACTCGGCATGCAACTGGTGCTCGACTGGGTCATTATCAATGGTGGCTTATCGGCACTTGGCGCCCTGATCGCCACGGGACATCCCATGACGATCTTAACGGCTTTTGTTGCTGCACCACTGACTTCACTTAATCCAGCAGTCGGTGCCGGCATGGTCACCACAGCAGCGGAGCTTTATTTTCGCAAACCCCAGGTTAAGGACTTCAGTTCATTACGACACGATACTACACACTGGAAAGGCTGGTGGAAAAACCGCGTATCGCGTACTTTGCTGGTATTTATTTTCAGTACGCTGGGTTCGGCAATAGGTACTTATCTGGCTGGATTCAGGATTTTTGAAAAACTCGCCAGCTAGCGCTATTGCTATCAGTTAACTAATTTTTCTTCCCGGGTATTCTTAACCGATTTAAAATAGCGCGCATCTTCGGTTTTCAGATGATTTTCAAACCAGCGTACGATACTGATGATGGGTTCTGCAGGAATATCAGCCTCTTCATCCAGCATGGCCGGCATGACAATGCTGTTTATCATGTCAGAGATTTCTTCATGGCCAGCCTTGTGGTTTTTCAAACCTTTAAATCCATATTCTGCGAGTAATTTTTCCTCGTAAGCAAAATGCTCATGAATCACCTTGGAAAACTCGAGCAAACTGGATATCAGTTCCTTTGAACTATCCGGTGTTTCAAAAAAATAAACAATCTGGTTCAGCAGACTGATAATCTGTTTATGCTGACGATCGATTTCTTTTATGCCAGAAGTTATCTCTTCATTCCATTCAATAATCATCAGCTTATAGTCCTAGTTGCTTGAGCTCTTCCAGGCATTTAATCACTTCACCGGATAGACGATAAAATTCATCTTCCAGCTCAGAAGCCTCTTCAAAATTTCCGTTATTACAAATAGTCATAATCGTGCCGGCTTGTATATGGAACGCTTTATGAACCAGGAGCAGGGTTTTATAAGCCGGATAATTTTCATAGATGTTCGATTCAGATGAATAAATCCATTTTCCAAGCTGACACTTGTCATCCTGAATAATCATGGTTGGCGAGACGTACGAACGCGCATGATCCCGAAACAGGTTTTCCACCATGGTTCGCCACTCAAGATGCTTGATAATTTCTTCGTCAAAATCCATTTTCAGCCTCAAGGATGAATGCCCCACCAGAAACTGGTGGGACAAGGGAGGTATCATGAAGAAAATAATACCCATGTGTGGAACTGATCAGGTTAACCACACACATTTAAGAATATCACCATTATCTTATACTGAATACTATGGTTTTCCTGAAATTGTAGTCATTGCAGTGCGGCAAATTGTCGCACACGCACTATTTTCATTGTTGTATCAGCTGCTTAGCGCACCCACCGGATACATCAAAGATAATACTGATAAAAATAATACGCGGTAATCATCACACTGATAGTGATAACTATCATGCGCACATGAGTCTGCGACAGGCTGCGCGAATAATGTGCTGCCAGATAACCACCTGTCAGCGAACCGAGTAATACCATAGCGCCTTCATACCAGGCGATTACATCATCGAGTATGAAAACAGCCACCGCAATTAACGAAACAACTGATGAAATCAGCAGCTTGATGCCATTCATCTCATTGATGTTGTTATAGCCGGCCAGTGACAGGTAACTCAAAATCACGATACCCAATCCTGCATTAAAGAAACCGCCATAAATTGTTACAGAAAACAACATCAATACTGACAACCCCTTGGCAATAACACTGGCATGACGATGTTTCATATCAAGCCGTGCAAAAAAGTGGTTAATGCTGTCACCGTAAATGAAAAGCAGCGTAGCAAACAGCAACAACCAGGGGATTGCCTGGCTGAAGACCTGCTCCGGCGTTTGCAACAACAACCATGCACCTGCCAACCCACCTGCCAGGCTGATGAATATGATCCCCGGCAGGGCTTTTTTATGTGCAGACAGCTCTTGCCTTAATGCCCAGCTTCCGCTGACGTAGCCTGCACTGACTGCGAAGGTATTGGTAGCATTGGCACTGATTGGCGGAACACCAGCCATCAGCAATGCCGGGAACGTAATAAAGGTGCCACCACCGGCGATTGAATTTAGCATTCCACCGAGCAGGCCAGCAGTGAAAAGTAACAGGGGTTCAACTGGCATTGGAGGATAAGTTTTTAATAGTGAGGGGGAATTTCCATAGTACCAGTCTCTGGCTGTTGCTCTGATATCTGCTTGATTTGGTCGTGCAGATAGCTGAGCTGTTGTCGCAGGATGTCTATCTGGCTGGCCTGTTCAGCAACAGTTTTATTGAGGTGCTCGATGGCATCTTCCTGAAACACCAGGCGGCTTTGCAAGTCTTCTATCGTGTCTGCTGAATCATTCATAATTGATTCCGGTTTATGGCTCATGTGCCAATGATAAATATTCACTGGACTGCATTTCCAGTAAACGACTCACAGTGCGCTTGAACTCAAATGCCAGTCTTTCTCCACTGTATAGTTTTTCCGGCACGACCTGGGCACTGATCAGAAGTTTTATATGGTGATCATAGAAGATATCAATCATCGAAATGAATCGCCGCACGCAATCATCATGGCTGGCATCCAGTGCAGGTACATCATCCAGAAATACTGTCTGGTAGGTAGAGGCTATCTCCAGGTAGTCACTGGCATGACGCGGGCCGTTGCATAGCTGTTCAAAGGAGAACCAGATAACATCCAGTCCTTTTCTTTTGTAATACAGGGCGCGGTTGGCAATATCAAGACTACCACCTGTCTGAATATCCTGGTTACGGGTCAGTTCGTTGAATTCCTGCATAAACTGTTCATCCTCACTGAGTCCGCTTATCAGAAAATAAACCGGGCGTTGTTCAAGAATCTGGCGGCGATAGTCATGCCCACCACCCACATGAATGACTTGCGTTTCTGTTTCCAGTAATTTGATTGCCGGCAAAAACGAGGCTCTCTGCACACCCTCATTATAGAGGTTTTCTGGCAACCGGTTAGAGGTGGTTACCAGCGCAATCCGGTGTGTGAATAGCCCCTGCAACAGCTGAGCCAGTATCACGGCATCGGCTATATCCACCACGTGAAACTCATCCAGGAACAGCACATCAAATTGCTTTGCCAGCTTTGAAGCTATAAATGGTAATGGATCTTTCTTACCGGAGTATGCTTTAAGCCAGCCATGTACATCCTGCATGAAGGCATGAAAGTGTTGTCGACGCTTTCTGTCGCTCTCAAGACAATCATAAAGCAAATCCATAATCCAGGTTTTACCGCGACCAACCCCACCCCACAGGTAAAGCCCTTTTACCAGGGGCTTTTGGGGTGAAAAGAAAAATGAACTTTTTGGCGCCGGTTTCAGGTATTCATTATAGAAACGATCGAGATGCGGCATTGCCTGTAGCTGGAATTCATCGCTTTTGAATTCACCAGTTCGTGTGAGCTGTTGATAATAGTCAGAGGGAAGCTTCAATTCCGGGCCAGCATAATGAGTACAATAACAAAAAGTACTACAAGCCCGATGGGAAACAAAACGCCCTGCCAGTCTTTATTCTCAGCCTTCTGGCTTTTTTCCATGGCTTGTTTAATACCCGGACGAAACAGGAAAAATACGCCCAGAGCAATTGCTCCCAATAATAGCTGTTCCCAAACTTCCATAACTGATCTCTGTAAAAAGACTATTCGCCTGAATAGCGATCATCCAGGTTGGTAGGACACAATACATTACGCATGGTGCCAATCAACTCCAGCAACTGGTCATTACGGATGCGGTAATAGATACGATTGGCCTCCTTACGCGAAGTCAGAATGTTCTTGTTACGCAACTGCTCAAGATGCTGGGAAATATTACTCTGGGATGTGCCTGTCTTTTCAACTATTTCACCAACGGATAATTCTGAATTGCCGAGAGTGCAGAGAATCTTCCACCGCAGAGGATGTGCCATTGCCTTTAGTGCATTGGCTGTGAGTGTTGTGTCTTCCACATTCGCCTGGTTTTCTGTTTCGTCGTTCATTCTACTACCCCTCCATGACCGGCTCTTCTACACGGACATAACCGCTCATGTCCTTTGCTATACAAATAATATCACTTATTTTGCCATTATCATCAGATATGGCAGTTCGTGAAAAAAGAATGGGAATGCGCACACCCTGTTTTGTGACAAAACGGGCCTCAATGGCCTTAAGCGCACCGGCCCGGATCAATGCCTCCAGCCAGGTCCCCATGAAAGCATCTGCCTGTTCATCATCTTCTTCCTCGAACACATCACCAATCGACATATCCTGCAATTCCTCAGCCTCATAACCCAGCATATTCAATGCAGCCGGATTGACTTCCTGAATCTTTCCGGTTGCATCAAGTACCAGCAAGGCTTCGCCCATATGTTCGATAATGTTTTCCAGGTGCTGTTTGGTCTTGTTGAGTTCAGCCGTTCGTTCTGCGACTTTTAGCTCAAGCACGCGATTCATTTCGCGTTCTTTTTCGATCAGACGGAAATAGGTACTTATTTTGTTGATGAGCTGGTTGTCATCAATGGGCTTGAGCAGGTAGTCAACGGCACCTACTTCGTAACCTTTTTGCTGAAATTCTTCTGTCTTGAAAGCCGCGGTCAAAAAGATAATCGGAATATCGCGTGTTTTCTTGCGGATCTTGAGCATGGAGGCCGTCTGAAAACCATCCATCTCCGGCATTTGCACATCAAGAATAATCAGATCGAGATCATTTTCAGCCAGTGCAATTTCCAGCGCCTGCTGACCGGAAAGCGCTTCATGGATTTCAATATCCATGTGACGCTCCAGCAAGGTACGCAGCGTAAACAGGTTATTCTGATTGTCATCAACAATCAGCAGTTTGAAACCTGTATAACGTTTTTCACTCATACCTTATGACTTCGGGTTATTTTCAAGAAACTGTTTTAATATTTTTTCAAGCCCGGCAGGATCAATGGTTTTTACCATATAGGCATTGGCACCACCATCCATACAGGCCTGCATTTCATTATCATCATGAGAACCCGTCAAAGCGATGATTGGCAGCTCGCCACAATGATACTCTTCTCTTATTTTCTTCAGGGCTGCATATCCATCTACCGATGACATTTTCACATCGATCAGAATGGCTGAAAATGTCTCCTCTTCCAGAACTTCAAGCGCCTCTTCGATGTCGCCAGCCCCGGTTACCGTCAACGACCAGCTTTCCAGCAAAGTGGTGAGCGACAGCAGGTTAGGTACATCTGACTCGATAATAAGCACTTTGAACCCATTAAAGTCTATCTTATCATTTAAAGCCTGCAACTGACCTGAATCAATCGCCGGCTCATCGACACCGAGCTGTTCATCAATGATTGTTTCACGATCAAAAACCAGTGGCAGTCTTAAACGAAAATCCGCACCTTTTCCCGCTTCGCTTTGCAGTTCAATATGCCCACCCAGCAAATGCGCCAGCTCCTGGCTGATACTCAGCCCCAGCCCGGTACCACCATAACGTCTGCTGGTAGAACCGTCTGCCTGCTTGAATGCCTGGAAAATGAGCGACTGTTTTTCTGGCGGAATTCCAATCCCGGTATCACGTATGCTGATACAAACCGGCAATGTTGACGAATGGGCATCTTCTATAGCGCACAAGGAGACTGTAACCCCGCCTTTATCGGTAAACTTTACAGCATTCGAAAGAAAGTTTTTCAGTATTTGTCTGAGTTTGTCAGGGTCGGTATTTATCGTTGGAGCCACTTTCCTGTCAATGTTAAGTTCGAGAAACAACTGCTTCTCATCAAACTGGGGCTGCATCAGCTTCACCAGGTCCTCCAGCAAGGCGGGAAGGTTGACGTTTTCCAGGTTCAGCGAGGCCTTGCGAGCTTCTATTTTTGACAAATCAAGAATATCTTCAATCAGCAGTTGCAGGTCCTTGCCTGCCTTGTGAATCACTTTTGCCTGCTCTGCATTTTCACTGGGCAAGGCGGTTTCCCTGTCAGCCAGCATTTTGGACAACAGCAAAATCGAGTTTAATGGTGTACGCAATTCATGGCTGACGTTGGCCAGAAACTGTGATTTGTAGCGGTTTGATTCTTCAAGCTCGCGGGTATGTCTTATCAACTGCTTGTTGTTGGCGATATGTTTGGCTGCCAGCCGTGTAAGCTTGTCACTTAATGATTTA
>Ga0180429_10005346_pt1 | contig 10193 bp, 4 predicted proteins | sample SS_ome_FD_132428 | JGI IMG/M metagenome (GOLD analysis project Ga0180429, IMG submission 132428) | Hypersaline lake sediment archaeal communities from the Salton Sea, California, USA - SS_1_S_1 metaG | ecosystem: Environmental > Aquatic > Non-marine Saline and Alkaline > Hypersaline > Sediment ...
CGGAATCGTTAAATCCGATCGCTTGCCCATTGAAGGCTCCTTTCTGGTTAGAACTTCTATACTCTATACTCTACCCGAAAGAAGTCTCACTCTCGACGATTCCCATTAACCCCGAGTTATACAGTTTCATGTCAATGCATTACCTTCAGATCTCTGGGGGAAGTTAGGCTTAAGGTCTTCGATGTTTCAACGATCTGTCGTGTTAGCCCGCCAACCCGGTTCCCTCAAACGTTACGCTCGCCCCTCTGCCATCCGCTCACACGTTTTCTCGGACGCGTCAGAAAAGCACCGATAAAGAAACGACCCCGCCCCCCGTCAGTGGACTGTTTGAATCCTGAGGCGGTGGCCACCGGCCCTCCCTCGATCGGGTGGCGAATGAGGGCGAATTGACACCGTCGCAAGAAACGGTCAATCTGGAGTTCTTCGGATGCGTCGAAATCCCAAGGTTTCTTCGGACAGAATCCCGACCTGTGCCCCGGCCCATCGAAGAGCCTCCTCTGGTGACCTGCCTGTCCAATCGCCGCAATCCGTCGAGCACGCTGCCGTCCGACATAACCAGTTAAGAACCGAACCGGTTTGATTTCGAACTCGCGACCAATTAGACTTCCACATAAGTGAAATCGCGTGCGCTGGGCCCCTGCTTCCTGCACCCCACCCTGGAGATATCCTCCGTGTCTACCCGATGGCTTCACGTATTGATGACCGCGGCCGTCGGGGTCCTGTCCGCCTCGTTCGCTCAGTCGGCCCCGATGTTCGATCCGGGGATCGACCGGCCTGACGAAGAGTGGTGCTACGCCGCACAATCGACGACGGTGATCGGGCTGCCGTTCGTGCCGGAGCCGGTCCAGGTGACTTACGACGGCGCCATCTACACGCGCTACGCGGAGTTGTGTTTCTTTCATGGCAAGACCCTCAAGCCGGTCATGGCCCGCAATAAGACGTTCCGCGACGGCTGGATCCCGGTCGTCGAGTACGGCTGGCGGGACGAGGGCGTCGACTATCGGCTGGAGATATTCAGTGCGGAGTTGCCCGAGTTGGGCAGGACGAACCTGGTCCAGTTCGCCCGGCTCTCGATGACGAACCGGGGCACGTCGCCGGCCGAGGGCACCGTGGCGGCGGCCGTTCGCGGTTCGGCCGGGCATTTTCGGTTGGGTGGCATTCGCGAACCGTGTACGCCGCTGACGCGATTCGCCCTCCGCGATGGCTGCCTGACTCGTAACGGGAAGCTGATCTACGCGTTCTCGCCGGGAGCGGAAACCCACGCCGTGCCGGAAGTGCCTTGCCAGGGCGAATACCGCGCGATGGATCATCACGTCACCGACCGGCTCGCGACCGGACTGAGCGTTTACCGTCGCACGCTCGAGCCGGGCGAGAAGTTCAGCGCCACGTTTAAGATGCCGCGCGTGCCGCTGGTGCAGCCGGAACAGGTCGCCGCGGTGGCGGCTGCCGACTATCAGCGGAAGCTCGACGAAACCGTCCGATATTGGAAAGACCTGTTTGGCAACTTCGAGTTCGAGATTCCGGAGCGGCGCGTCAACGATTCCTACCGCGCCTCGCTGGTGCATCTGATGCTCGCAACCCGCGCCAAAAGTGATGGAACAGGCAAACGCCAGGGTAGCGGGCTGCCCTACGATGCGCTGTTCCTGAACGACTACATCGACATGCTGCTGGCCTACGACACGGCCGGGCTCTACACACAGAGCGAGCCGAACGTCGATTGGCTCATGCGCAAGCAACACCCCTCCGGCATGTTCATCGACATCCACAACCGCGGCAACAACACGATCGTCACCTCGCACGGGCAGGGGCTTTTCGCCCTGGCGTATCACCTGGTGATGACCCGCGACAAAGCCTACGGCCGCAAGGTCTATCCGGCGATCCGCAAGGGCGCCCAGTTCATCGTCGACGACCACAAAACCAATAATCAATACGGCCTGATTCGACCCTCCATCCCCTACGACGCCCCGATGCTGACCGGCTATCATACCTGCCACAACCTGTTCGCGCTGTTGGCGCTTCGCACGTCGATCCGGGCGGCCCGGTTGCTCGGCGAAACCGAAGACGCCGAAGCGTGGACCGAAGCGGAAGCCACCTATCGCCAGGCAATCCTCAAGGCGATCGATCACACCTACCGCAAAGAGGGCTATATCCGCTCGGGGCTGTACGACTGGTCGGCCGGTCGGGTGCAAGGCCACGGCGCCGTCAATGACTATCCCAACCAGGATTGGGAAAACAACCTGCTGGTCTACCCGACCGAACTGCTGGGTTTCGATGATCCGCGGCTGATCAAGACGCTGGCGGAGATCCGTCGGAGAAAGTACCGCGAAGGCGTGATGAGCTACCGCAACGGCATGCACGTACACCAGTACGTCACGCTAAATCAGGCGAATCAGTACCGGGCGATCGGCGACCAGAAGCATGCCCTGTTGGACCTCTATCACGTCCTGCTGCACAACGGCTCGACGCACGAGGGATTCGAGAACCTGGTCGTGCCCTGGTCCAATCGCACGCCGCGGGCGAGCTGCCCGCCACCGCACGCCTGGGCCGCGGCCAAGACCGCGCTCTTTATACGTAACATGATGGTTTGCGAATACGGCGGGCAGACCGGCATCAATGAGGATGAGCGTGACCTTTACCTGTACTCGCTGATCTCGCCCGCCTGGATCGTACCCGGCAAGAAGGTGGTTATCCGCAACGCCCCAACGGAAATGGGCCGGGTGGCCAGTACGCTCGCGTTCACCGGCGACGGCGCGGAGTTGACGGTGCGAACCGATTTCCATCGCCCGCCGCGGTATTTCGTTTTCCGCATCCCGTGCTCGGTCGAACTCGATTCGTTCAGCTCCGACGCGGGCCGCGCTTTCGAGAAAGGCGGCCTGTTATTCTTCACGCCGGACGTGACCAAGGCGTCGATCAAGTGGCGCCAGAAGCCCGGCGCCCATGAGAACAACTACCAGGATGTCCTCAAGAGCTACCGCAGCGAATTCAACTTCATCGTCAAGGACGGGAACTACGACCCGGCGAGGGCGGGCAAGCCGTTCCTGCTGCCCGACGAAAAGGACCACCCCGCCGAGCCGCTGAGCTTCAACCTGATTCGCCGGGCTTTCCTCAAAGAGTACGGCCGGCGATACGCCCAGCATGCCGAAGAAGGTGGAAAGCCGTATCCGGTCGAACCACCCGAGTTGTACGACGCGGCCATGCGGCGGGCGGAATTCGTCAGACGCTACGGCGACCCCAAGACCGCGGGCATCGCCGTGGGCAAACCGGTCACCGCCTCGGCGTCCCTTCCGAACCATCCCCCCGCGCAGGCGGTCGACGGCATCGCCGGCAGCCCCTATTCCTCCTGGCAGACCGATCCCTACCCCGCGTGGTTGAAGATCGATCTGGAAAAGCCGGTCAAGATCGGCCGCGTCCAGGTGTTCCCGTACTGGGGCGGTGGGCGCTATTACCGTTACACTGTCGAGGTCTCCACCGACGGAAAGGAGTGGCGACAAGTCGCCGATCGATCGAACAACAGCACTCCCGCGTCGCCGAAGGGAGATGATCACCGATTTGAAGCTGTCATGGCCCGCTACATCCGCGTGAACATGATCTATCACAACCTCAACCGAGGCGTCCACCTCGTGGAGGTGAGGGTGTTCGGGACCGAATGAGCCCCCAACGCCGCGTCTGTTGGGGTTGCCCGAGCGATTGTCACAGAAACCCGTTGGCCGTGAGATGCTTCATCAAACCACCCATTTGTCGGAGCGAGTCACCGGCGCCGGAGTCCGGCCGGTCGGATAATGACCGCTTGGCTGAGTCAACCGCCGAACTTCTGGAGAATGTAAGATGAGATACATCGCCCTAATTCTCGCTACGGTGTTCGCATACGGTCAGGCACATGCGGATCCGAAAGCGCCGTTTCCGTATGTCAATGCTACCGCGTATCACATTCTGCCCGGCACCCATAACCAGGAATCGGGTTACTTCTCGCTTTGCGAGGGACGCGACGGACGGGTCTACGTCGGGACCGCGAAATACGGAGTGAACGCCTATCTGGTTGAAGTCGATCCGAACTCGGGTCGACAGCGGGTCGTGATCGATGCCCACAAGGCCTGCGGGATCAAGGCGAAGGGATTTGCCGCTCAGGCCAAGTTTCACACGCGCAATTACGTCGGTCCGAGCGGGAAAATCTACGTCGGCACCAAGCAGGGTTACGCGGAGAAAGGTGATACCTCGAAGTATCCGGGCGGATACCTGATCACCTACGATCCTCGCAGCAGCGTCGTGGAAAGTCTCGACATCCCCTTCCGCGAACAGGGCATCATCGACGTCGTCGCCGATGAATCACGCAAGGTCATCTACATCGTGACCTGCGAGGACCAGCACTGGATGCGCTATGACATGGCGTCTCGTAAATTCAGTGAACTCGGCCCGATACTCACCCCCTATGCCACGACCCTGGTGGACAAGACCGGCCGCGCAAACGTCATTACGGACAAGTTTGAATTGGCAACGTACGATCCCGCGACCGGGAAAGTCAGGACCCGCCCGATCAAAATCGGCGGCAAGGTTTTCACGCGCGCAGGTGGCGCCTCGATCCCCACCTGGAACCTCGGCGCGGATGGACGGACCGCCTACCTCATCTTGATGAACGACGCGACGCTGCTGGCCATCGACTTGATGAGCGAGGGCAACGTGGTCCGGGCGGTCGATTGCGGAAAAATGATCGAGGGTTCTAAACCTGATTCACGGTGTGCCCTGACCATCGCGCCGGACGGCCGGGTGTATACGATCATTGCCATCGACAACGAAACCGGCTTCGGAAAGGGACGGTTGCACCACCTCTTGCGTTACGACGCCAAGCAAAAGAAACGCGAGGATCTCGGCGTGCTGGTGGTGAGCAATCCCGATTTCTTTGACTTTAAGAAGGGCCCGGACGGCAAGAAGCCGGCGTGGAGCCACGGCTTCCACACACTACCCGACGGTCGCATGACGCCACTGCACAATCACATGGCACTTCTTGCGGGCAGCGACGGTACCATGTACGCCACAATTATCTATCCCTTTACCCTGTTAAAGATCGACGCTTTCAAGCTGCCGCCTGCCGAACCGTCACCAGCAGGTTCCTTCCTGCGCGAACTGGAAAAGAAGATCGATGCGATCGAGGCACAGATCCCCGGGATCACCAAAGTGGCAGAGACTTGTGCACAGCGGTATACGAACGGCGGCCTCATCGGAGTGCCGTGGATCGGATCCACGCTTGAGCAGGAATTGTTCGGACGCAGCGGCGGGATCATCCACTTTGGCTTCGACCGCCCGCCCCAGGCGTCCAAAGACCGCAATCCGGCGGAAGTCAAACACGACATGGTGGTTTTCTCCTGGGACGAGACCCCACGGAGTGACGAGGCAGGGCGGATCGCGAATTACAAATCGAAAGGGTTGTTCGTGCTGGGCTTTGGCGCGAAAACTCATCCGGAGATCGCGCAGATGGCGGGGCTGTGCGATGCCTGGTTCGATACCGGCGGCGGAACAAACGACCGCCTGATCGAGTGGAACAACCAGCGCATGGGCAAGAGCAATCATATCGTGAACGCGCTGCTCGGCTGGTGTTTCACCGCGGAATTTGTTTCCGCGCTTACTCGCAATGGCAAGATGCCGACGATGTGGAAGAGCTGGGAGTCGGATGATGGAAAAAGCTGGTCCGAGCGCTACTTTCGCAAGAAGTGCTTTCACGACGATCACAAGGTCTCGCCTATTCCTGCCGGCGAACTCGCGAGGGAATACCTTGCGCAAATGCAATCTCATTTCCGGACCTTTGGCCGCACCCAGCTTGCCCGTGTTCGTCAGGGCGCGGAGACCATTGCAGCGGAGGTAAGCAAGGGCGAAAAGATCGTGGTGGCCTCATCCGGCCACATGGCGATGAACTTTATCGCCAAATACGACGACCGCATATGGGCCCGGAACATCGAGGTGCACCACAACGTGGACTATCAGCTGAAACAGTACCGTGAAAACGCGCCACAGGGAGGGCTGACACTTTGCCTGGGAAACATGGGTTTGCATAGAAAAGTGCAAAAACTGTTCGAGGAAAAAATGTCACGCGTGGTGCTCATCGCGGCCGAGCATCCAAGTCCAACTTTTTCATTCCAGGCGACGTATCCCGAATACATCGACATGGGATTTGCATTCGGGGACGCTTGTGTTTTGATCGAGGGCTATCCTGTTCGCCTGTTTCCGGCGAGCGGTGTGATGCAGGCGACGGCCTATGAATGCGTGAACGTGGAAGTTTTGAGCAGGGTTTCTGGCAAGAGCCCTTGAAAATACGGACTTCACGATCACCAGCAGCACAAATCCCAGACGACGTTCGGAGGCATCAATAGGGAGTGATGCGGCAGGCACATGACCCCTGCTTTCGGGGTTCTGTGCCATCAACTCATAGGTTTCGCGGGATGCGTCAGAAAAGGACCCTGCCCGGAACATTCCTATGGGGGGCAGGTCTTGACGCAGGTGACACCAGAGTTCATCCTCGGTTGGGTGGCGAGTGACGCCGTCGCGGAAAACGGTTTTTGCTGGGGTTCTTAGGTGCGATAATCCCCCAGATGCGACAGGGTTGGGGTGGCAGAAGCCTCTCTGTCGGTGCCACGTGAAGAGCCACAGCCCGAGACGGGAGCGTCCGAGAATGAACGTCCGCTGCCCTGGCTGCCACGAATCGATCGAACTGGCCGACGATGGTCCGCTCTCCGACCTCTCTTGTCCGTCGTGTGGAAGCAGTTTCAGCCTGGTCGACGGCGACGAGACGATCAGCTACCACGCGGCGATCAAGACGCTGGGGCGATTCGAGCTGGTCGAACCGGTCGGCGCGGGTCATTTTGGCACGGTGTGGAAAGCCCGCGACGCGGAACTCGATCGTACCGTGGCGGTGAAAGTGCCTCGCAAAGGCCAGCTTGACGCCGCGGAAGCGGAGAAGTTCTTTCGCGAAGCTCGGGCGGCTGCCCAATTGAGCCATCCGAACATCGTCAGCGTCCACGAAGTCGGCCGTGAGCACGACCAGGTCTACATCGTCAGCGACTATGTCCAGGGGGCGACACTCAAGGAATGGCTTGCGGCCCAGCGTCCGACAATCCACGAGGCAGCCCAGCTTTGCGCGAAGATCGCCTGGGCGCTGCATCATGCCCACGAGTCGGGTGTGATTCATCGTGATGTGAAACCCTCCAACGTGATTCTCGACCTTGACGGTGAACCGCACGTCACCGATTTCGGACTCGCCAAGCGCGATACGGGTGAGGTCACGATGACCATGGAAGGCCAGGTGCTCGGCACGCCCGCCTATATGTCTCCCGAGCAGGCAGGCGGCGCGTCGCACCATGCCGACCGTCGCAGCGACGTCTATTCATTGGGGGTAATCCTGTTTGAGTTGTTGACGGGTGACCTGCCTTTCCGGGGCGACAAACGGATGCTGATCGTCCACATCCTCAGGGAAGAGCCGCCCAGCCCGCGAAAATTCAACGGCAACGCGCCCCGGGATCTGGAAACCATCTGTCTGAAGTGCCTGGCCAAGGAGCCGGGCCGCCGCTACGGAAGTGCGCAAGAACTGGCCGAGGACCTCGAGCGGTTCTTGCAGGGGCAATCGATCCTCGCCCGCCCGGTGGGGAGGATCGAACGGGCATGGCGGTGGTGCCGGCGCAATCCTCTTCTGGCCGCCACCGCCGGAGCCATCGCTACGGCCCTGATCGTCTTCGTGGCGGCGGCGTACTACGCCCTGAAGGCCGGCGAGGACCGCCACGTCAGCCACGTGTTGACGTCGATGGAAGCTGGGTTCGATGTGGACGAGTGGTCGACCGCTCACTTCCAGCACATGGAGTCGCTAGTGGGGGAGTTGGAACTCTGGGCACCCGATCAGGCGGCAGTCGCCCGGCAGCGGGTCAATCAGCAGTATGCCGCGTATGTCCGCGAGTTGACCCGGAAACTCCGCTTGGGGCCGGTGGAGATCCAACGAATTGAAGCGGCGATCGAAGTCCTGGCCCGCCGCGACCCGGCCGTTGCCGACGACCTCCGCCGGGAATTGTCCAGCCGCCATGGGCGTTGGGAAAGGGCGTGAGGTCAAACAATTGAGCCGACATCGAAACCCCTTGAGAATACGGATTTCACGCTCGCCAGCAGCATGAATCTCAGACGACGTTCGGAGGCATCAAAGAGGGTTGATGCGCCAGCCACACGGCCCGTATTCGGCGGTTTGTGCCATCAACTCATACCTATTGCGGGACGCGTCAGAAAACCACCCTTAAAGAAATAGCCCTGCCCCCCATCCGTGGGCCGGCTGATTCGAGGACGATCTCAGCAATCTGGAACACGTTTTCCAAGGCGCCCAGATCGTCCCGCAAAACGGTCGCGGAGAGTGATGTGAAACGGGTAGACGACCACCCACCGCCAGGGCCGCGATCGAGGCGCCCGATCAATCGAACGTATTTCGGGACGCAGTCGGATGCCCATCCCAGCGGCTTGCGGGAATCCGACCGCCGCTAAGCTACTGGGGCATCACTCGCAACGTGAAGCTCTTGGCGAGAGGCGTATTCGGCTAGTTGGCCGGCTTCATCCGGTAGAGGAACTTGTCGCTGCGCAGCAGCACCGCTCCGCCAGGCAAGGGGACCGGAGACGCATTGAAGATCGAGTCGTCCCCTGCGATCGTGGTGTGGGACAGGAGCTCGAACTGAGGCTTCGCCGCGACGACGTAGATCCCCTTCTCGCGACTCACGTAGTAGAGCCGCCCGCTGGCCAGCAGCGGCGAGGCGTAGATCAAGCCCGACTCCGGCGTGAGACGTTTCTCGTACACGACCTCGCCCGACTTGACGTCGACACAGTAGAGAACGCCGTTCTGTTCCTTGCTCCAGTAGAGATGGCCGTCATGGTAAACGGGCGAACAGACGTTCGAGCCTTTGCTCAGTTGCCAGACGATGTGCGACTGCGTGACGTCTCCTTTGCCACCCGACTTCACGGCAATCGTCTTGTTCGACCGACCGCCAATGGCGTAGAGGATTCCGCCCTGCACGGTGATGCTTGGGCAAATGTAATCGCCGATTCCCTCGCAGTTCCAGATCGGCTCGCCCGAGTCCGGATTGAAAGCCAGGATCTTGCCTTTGGCCGACAAGGCCAACTCGGTTGAGCCGCCCGGCGATTGGTAGATGACCGGCGTGCTCCACGACTGGTCGATCCCCGACTGGCGCCACACGACGCTGCCATCCGATTTATTCAAGGCGATCAGGTCGCCGCATTCCACGCTGGCGTTGATTATGACCGTGTCCTTGTAGAGCACAGGCGAGTTGCCCGTTCCGTACGGATGGACGCCCTTGCCACAATCGGTGCGCCACAGTTCTTTGCCCGCATGGTCGAACGCCAACGCGCCCGTTGCGCCGTAGAAGACGTAGATGCCCGTCTTGTCGATGGCCACCGAACTGGAGGCGAAGCCATGTTTGCCGACGCCCCAACTGTTGTACGGGTTCTTCGGCGAGGTTGTCGGTACGGCATTCTTCCAAACCACACTCCCATCGGCCGCTGCAATGCAGAACAGATGACGCTGAAGATCGCTCTCGCTGCCCGGGTTTTCGTGGGTGGTGCCATAGCCGGTGTAGGCGGTCAGATAGATATTCTCGCCAAACAGCACCGGACTCGACGCCCCGCGGCCCGGAAGCGGCGTCTTCCAGGCGACCGTCGAAGAGTCCCACAATTCGTTGACCTGCGTCTCCGATGTCCGGCCGTAGTCGGATCCGCGAAACTGGGTCCACTCTTCGCCGGGGACCGACGAGCATGCCAGAAGAAAGCTGAAGCAGACCGATAGTTCCCTACATTTTCTGAGCATCTTGAACTCTCCAGTAGCGGAAGAATAGTACCTGAACTTGCCGGCAACTACATTACTCGTTTTTTAGGCGGATTGGTTCTTAGAGGCGCTAACAAAACCGGTCTGGGAGACCTTCGGTCGGCGGTTTCGGCGGGGTCGGAGACCCGCGCCGAGCGGTTTTGTTAGGGCCTCAACAAGACCGGCTGACGGACTGCCAGTCCGTCCTACTTGGGCCGGTTCTGTTAGGGCCTCTTAGTACCCCCGGACGCGAAGCAACCACTCCTTCATCTTTGGTGTGACCGTTCCGCGGACTTCTTCCCGGGTTCGATAATCCCAGTCCGCGGTCGTGTGGTATTTCAACCGCTGTTGGATCTCCCTGAGA
>Ga0180429_10005347_pt1 | contig 10192 bp, 10 predicted proteins | sample SS_ome_FD_132428 | JGI IMG/M metagenome (GOLD analysis project Ga0180429, IMG submission 132428) | Hypersaline lake sediment archaeal communities from the Salton Sea, California, USA - SS_1_S_1 metaG | ecosystem: Environmental > Aquatic > Non-marine Saline and Alkaline > Hypersaline > Sediment ...
ATTACGGCGTTGGTCCTCGGCGCCGCCGGGGATATAAAGGGAATTGCGGCATGCAAAACATGGAGGTCCCCGCGACCACGAATCCACGAGCAGTCTCGGCCAGGGTAGGTGAATCCGCAAGGATCGCTGCGCTTCCTCGATGTGCGTGCATAGGCCTGGCTCATTCAGCGGAAAGGGTATGAGTATGCAAACTGTCAAGACGACGACCCCCGGTTCCGATTCGGAGACGACCACGTCCTCGACCAAACTGCATCCGCTCTCCAATCGGATCGTCAAGTGGTACATGAACTTGCCGGTCGACGCCAAGCTGGCCGTCGTCCTGTTCCAGGAAATGCTGCGAGCCGAGAAGCAGATGCCGGACCGCTACCTGGCCGAAGATGTCCGCAGCAAGCTGAGCAACCAGATGAAGGACGAGACCATTTCCGAAGATCGGGGCGAAGTCTCGCTGATGCACGGTCTGTTCCTGATGATGCAGGGCTGGGATACGTAGACTGACTGAGGTCGCGTCGGCCTTGGTCGGCGCGTTCCTCCGATATCGTCTGGCTGGTGAACCGGCGAAGCGGTTCGGCGTATCCGCTTCGCCCCGGCCGACCCGATACGATGACTCTGCTTGGTGGAGCCTCGCGTGCGCTGGGTAAAGGATGGACTGATCTACCGCGTCTGTGAGTTGTCCGACTGGGCCTGGAGTCACGCGCACAAGCCCAGCTTACTCTTCGTTCAAGAGGACCGACTGCGGATCTACTTCGGGGTGAGGGATCGTGACAATCGGACGCGGACAACGTTCATCGACGTGGATCCGGCGTGTCCCCAGAACGTGCTGTCTGTCCACGACCGCCCCGTGCTTGACCTGGGTCCGCTGGGGACCTTCGACGACGCCGGCGCGAATGTCTCCTCGGTGCTCCGCCAGGACGGGCTTGTCACCATGTACTACACCGGCTGGAATCCGAGCCGGACGGTTCCGACGCGGAATTCCATCGGATTGGCGGTCAGCGAGGACAACGGGCTGACGTTCCGGCGCCGGTTCGACGGTCCCGTGATGGATAGGACGATCCACGAGCCTTACTACACGAGCACGCCGTTCGTTCTCTGCGAGTCAGGACGCTGGCGCATGTGGCATGGGTCCGGGACGCAATGGCGCCGGATCGAAGGCAAGCCGGAGATTTGTTACCACATCAAGTACGCCGAGTCGGCTGACGGAGTGACATGGGAGCGGCCGAATCTCAGTTGCATCGCGCCCCGTGACGACAATGAGGCGACGGCGCGGGCGTCCGTGATTCGGGAGGGCGGGGTCTATCGCATGTGGTACTGCTACCGGCGTATCGGTGGTTTCCGAGACAGCCGCGAGTGCAGCTATCGCATCGGATACGCCGAATCGAGCGATGGGCTCGCATGGAAGCGGATGGATGATCGCGCCGGCATCGACGTGTCGGAATCGGGCTGGGATTCCGAAATGATTGCCTACCCGGCTGTGTACCGCTACCGCGGGATGCTCCACATGATCTACAACGGCAACGGCTTCGGCGCCGCCGGTTTCGGCAGCGCCCATCTGGATTCGTAGACGCCAGCGTCGTCTACGGCTTCTCGTCCCGCCATTCGAGGGCCGCCAGGGCGAGGTCGTGCAGGCCCTGGGCCGTCTTGACGTCTCCCTCCTTGGAGTCCGACTTTTGCTCGATTTCCAGCGCGCCGTACGTGGTCAGTTGGAACGTCATGTCCCACGGCTGGCCGCTGTCGTCCTGGACCGGAGCGCCCTGGAGCCAACTGTCGCCCTCCATGGGCGGCCAGGGGCCGGGCGTGACGTCCTGAAGCCAGACGCCGGTTTCGCTGGATTGATGGGCACGCGTCAGCCAACCCCAGGTGTGGTTCGGGGTCGAGCCCTTCGTGTCGTAGAGCGCGGTGATGCTGATCCAGTAGAAGGGCGGTTCGGCGCCCTTCTCGCCGGAGGCAGCCAGCGGATGGAACCACTGATCTTGAGAGAGCGGGCAGCTGAACTGGAAGCAGGTCGCGCCCAGTGGCGCGTTCAGCGGCGCCTCCTGGTAACCCGCCAGGGCCCAGGTCCACGTCGTGCACAGGTTTTCCCAGATCAGGGTGCCCGGGTGACTGAACGTCCCCGGATTCTCCGGCTGGGTGTCCGGGACGTCCGTCCAGATGCCGATATGGAAGCCCAACGGCTTGACCGGCGGCAGATGGGATTCCGTCCAGTTGTCGAAGGCGCCCCACCAGTGGATTCCGGTGACAGGCTGATCGGCTTCGAGCTGGAAGTCGTCGGCGGCCATCTGGTGGAGTTCGAGCGACGACAGGGCGGTGACGCCGTTGAAAAGATACGGGGTCGTCGCCGCGATCGCCGTCGGGGGCTGGTTCCATTTCAGGGCGGTGACGCCGGATGTCGGATAGGGCTCGAAGTGCCGGGCGATCTGGACGGCGTAATCCTCGACCTCACCGTCTGAGGCCGGGCCGCCGTAGCTGAGCAGGCCCCGTGAGTTGAACCGGAACCGCGCGAAGGTGGTTCCCATCACGGCCGTATCCGGGACGGTGAAGGTCAGGGTCTTGGCGCCGGCGGGCAAAAGCACGTCGCTGAAGATCTGCTCGTCCTGGCCGTCGAAGCTGCCGTCGTCGTTGAAATCGATCCACGCGTTGAGATAACCCAGGGTCGAGGCCACCACCTGAACGGTGGCGGTTTCACCTGGTTCCAGCGGCGACGTGAACACAACGCCGTCCTCGTCGTCCTCGCCGGCGCCGTCGTCGCCCTCGGCGGCCGGATCGGGTTGGCCGTCGGTTTCGGAATCGACGCCCTTGCCCAGGAATATCCCGGAGACGATCGTGTGGCGCGCGCCGTCTTCGGCGAGCAACGTATTGTAGTCGGCGCCCGGAGCGTCACCGAAATCCACCGAACCGGCGAGCTTGATGCAGTCGGCGCAGGTGCGGCCTTCGGCCAGTTGCACATACGAATCGACGCATTGACCGCCGAAGGTGACGTAGCAGTCGCCGGTGCTCCAGCGACAGCAGACGCGCACGCCGGAGTCGCCTGGATCGGGGTCGCTCGAGTCCTTGGCCTGGCACTCGTGCCAGGCGCCTCGGTAGATGCGGGCGTTGCGGCCGATGATGTCGATGGAGATCCACTCGGGGTTGTACCCCTGGATCGTGTAACTGCGGACCGGCTCGATGCTCTCGAAGTTGCCCAGATTGTCCACCAGGTAGAAGTGATGATCGGACATGTACGTGGTCTCTTCGGCCATGGTGGGAATGTCACTGGGCAGGGGGGGAGAGCCCGTGTTCTTGGCGGACCACTCCGGCGTCGCCCAGTTGTAGCGGATTTCGACATAGGAGGTCTTGCTCGGATCCACCGGCATGATGTAGGCCTCGAAATTGAGATAGCCTTTCCGATCCGGATCGTAGACGCCGTTGTCGAACCACATGCGGTAACGGCCCGCTGTCGGGTAGTAGTACCATCCCAGGCCGTCCCCGTCACCGGCAATGCGGTTGCCGTCGTCGTCAAAGGCGATGCGGTACCAGACGCCTGGATAGCTGCTCGGGTCTTCGATCTGAGCCTGGGCGGCCGTCGACGACAGGGCGAGGACGATCAGCAAGGACCACGTCAAGAGGTGTCCGGATTTCAGACAATGCATGTTCACACTCCTGTGCCAAGGTAACATCTGCGCGCGGTGACGCTGTTGTCTTCCTGAGCGAGTCGAGTGCCGATGTCCCTCTCGGCGGTGCAGCGGCGCTTCGATCGCTGTTGTATGCCATCGACAGCGCCGGCGCTTGGGTCCAGCAAAAAGTGCGGAAATGCGGTGAAAAACGCGACACCGACCTCCGAAAACACCCCATGAGCTTCGTTCATGATACGCTAGCAGAATGGGCCATAGGAGTCAATCGGGAAATTATAGGACCGGTGTTGTGGTCGCGTTTCGGGGCTTTTTTCGGGCCGCTGGCGGGGCGGGTTCTCGTCCGGTGAGTTGTCACATCGCCTGGTCGAACTCGCTACGGTAACGCGCGATCCCATCGGCGTGGGGTTTGAGGGATTCGTCGAAGAACAGGATTAGGAACGCCTCGTCCGGCACACCGGCCCATTGGCTTCGCAGGTTGTACTTGCAGGCCCGCTCGAAACCGAAACGGGGGTAGAACTCCGGGTGTCCGAGCACGATGACGAAAGGACACGATCGCTCGCGCATTCGTTCCAGTCCCTGCCGGACCAGAGACGAACCAATCCCCTGGCGTTGGCGCTCCGGCCGCACCGCCATGGGCGCCAGACCCATGCCTTCGACCGGTCCCCGATCGGTTTCGATGGTCGCCAGGCTGAAGAGGATGTGCCCCACAACCGCCCCTTCCTCCACTGCGACCAGAGAAAGCGCCTCCGGGCAGTTCGCTCGAATTGCCTCGACGATGTCCGCTTCCGCGGGTTGTCCAAACGCCAATTCGTTGACCTCTCGCACCGCGGGCGCATCGGCCGGTTGTTCTTCTCGAATCTCGATCATTCGGGGCTCATCTCCGCTCGCTAGTTTCCTGAGACAATGTAATAGCGGGCCCCCTTGTCCGTGTCGAGAACGTCCAGACGCATGGTCAGGTTGTAGGCTCCATGGGTCTCGAAGTGACTCTTCTCCGCGTAGGGAACCGTCTTCCCGTCGGCGGCGGGTTCACCAAAGACGTGCACGGTCTTCCCGTCGTTCTTACAGATCTCCGCCCAGTTTAGCGAGGCTGTTCCGGGCCATAGGATGTGCATTTCATCGTAGTCTTTCTTCCTCCGCGCATTCCAGAAGGCTTCGCATACCCCTTGGGGTGACTCGGGCCAATGCTCTCGCTTCTCTATCAGATCGAAGGCCTGGGCTTTCGCCTGCGCGAATGGGTCTGTCACGCCTGGCGGGGTGGCGCTGTTGTCGGCGCCCGTCGTCCTGAGCAAGATGAGAACGCCTACGGACAGGCAAACACAGGCAAGGCCGACAAGAAACAAGGTTGTCTGGGGCTTGATCTTCACGACATTTCTCAACCTGAAGGACAGAGAGGGCTCGACCTGTTCGGTCAATTCGCTTGGCCGAAGAACGTGAGAAACAGTTCTTCGGCCTTCTCGAAGCCTTCTTCGCTCATTACCACGGATTTGGCCTTGCTCCTGGGGTCGGAGATGAAGCCCTTTTCATGCAGCCGGTTCATCGTCTCCCAGTCGAAGCTCTTCCACGCCCGTGCGCCTGAGCCTTTGTGCCGTTCCCAGGTCACCAGATAGAGCAGTGCCAGCGTGTAGTCGTCGATTTTGTCGTTGTCATAATCCATCATTTGGCCCCTTCTTTGCCCAGGATGGTCACCAGTGCCTGGCAGAACACGTCGGCCTGGCGCAACATGCCCACATCGTTGGGGTGGACGCCGTCGACGGTGCCGTCACCGTCGGCGCCGAGCATGTTGCGATTGGAGAGGAAATGCAGGTTTGCCACTCCTTGAGATTGCAGTCTCTTATAGATCGCCCGGACGATGGCGCCTTTCTCGGTCGGCGTCGTATTGCTGACGCTGGAGTCCTCCGTCAATAGAATGGGCGTGTTCGGACGCGCCTGACGTAGCTTCCTGACGAACGGCTCCACGCGTTCGGCGACCATTTCGGGAGTCATATTCCAGAGGCAGTCCAGAACGTAGACGGCCGGGTCCAGCTCGGCCAGAAGATCCGCCATCTCCGGCTCCATCTTGCCGTTGCCCGAGAATCCAAGGTTGATCATCGATGCGTCGAGTTGGCGCTGGACGATCGCCGTAGCCGCCATGCCCGGCCGGGACGCGCAGCCGCCCTGGGTGATGGAGGTGCCATAGAAGACGATCGGTTTGGCGCGCTTGTGTACCGATTCTGTTGGTTTCGAGAGTGTCTTGTCCTCGGGGACCCCGATCGCGACGGTTTTGAGTCCGTTGTACAGAGGAAGGTAGAGCATCTGATCAGCATGCGGCGTCACGGCGAAGGAGGCTTCGTTCGTCACGTTGCGAGGTCGACCGTTCTGGCGAAACACCCATCGACCACTCTCCGCGCGGGCGTACAGGTCGATGCCGCTGACCCCCGTCGCGGGCATATGGGGCATGGCGAGGTTCCCGTTGCGCAGGGTCCAGCGAATCGTGACGGCATTGGCGTCCGTCGTGAAATACAGGCACATCCCAGCCGAGTGGCGGCTCAGATTCCACACCGCGGACCGAACCGTCCCCCGGGCTTTGGCGGGCAGGCGATCGTAGTGCGATTCCGTGTCCGTCCAGCCCTTGCCCTCGAGTCGCAGGAGTGCAGCGTCGTACCACACCGTGTTGTCGCAAGGATCGTGCACGCCCTGATGGGGCTTGATCTTCTCGGTAGAAGCGGCCCTGAGCGTCAGCGGCAGGGCCAGGACAATCAGCAGGTAGTGAAGCGGTCTCACTGTTGGTTCCTCCGGATTAGGTATATGCGGGCCAGGCGTTGCTCGTGAGGTTGTTACACGTCAATTCTGTGCCGCGTTGCGTGCTTGCGAATCTCGCAGAGCGGGCCATTCCGCAAAGGCAATGTAGAAAGGCAAGACGATGTTTGCGATGGGGACCACCATGAGCAACGCCATAGGCCCCGGGAAGCCCGCCTTTGTGCAGATCTTCCAAAACGGAAGCACGACCAGCACCACGTTCACCGAGATTGCGATGGGTATTATCACCACCAAGATCACGATCCATTCATAGGCTCCCGGCATGGCAGTTCCTTTCTCCGCTTCAAATCCACATCTCAGTTCTCAGGGATGGCCCGGCGTGCAGCCGGCCCGGCCATTTGGTGATATGCTATGTGGAGTCAGTCTGCAACACAACGATGAACTGAGTGGGGGCGGAGGGAATCTCGGGGCCTCAAATGGCGACCTGGACCGGGATGATCTTCAGCGCCTTGTGCATCTCGTTCGGGTCGATGCGGACGAGCAGGCCGCGGTGACCTCCGTTGATGTAGATGCAATCCAGATCGAAAATGCTCTGCTCGGCGTAGACGTCCATGGTTTGCCGTGTTCCGAAAGGGCTGGTCCCGCCCACCTGATACCCACTGTGACGGTCGGCGACCTTCGGCTCGCACGGCGCCACCGACTTGACCTTCAGAGTTCGCGCCAGTCGCTTGGTCGAGACCTCGCGATCGCCGTGCATCAGCACAATCAGCGGGTCCCGGGCGTTCGTCTCCATGATCAGGGTTTTGATCACCGCGTGCTCGTCGACCCCCAGTTCGCGGGCCGAGACACTGGTTCCGCCCCTGGGTTCATAGCGATACGTGAGGACCTCGAACGGGATGCCGTGCTTGAGCAGACAACGAAGGGCATTTGTCTTGGGATGGTCTTTCCTGGCCATAAGGGACATGATAGCGTGTTCAGGCCCAATTGCAACGACTGCCCCGGCGCCCCTGAGGAAGGGGGCGATCGCATAAAAACCCGCGGGGCAACGTTGCGGCTTCGAACAGGCGGGCTATAATCACCGTAGGGCAGGGGATTGAAAGGAACAGGAATTGGACGCAGAGCCCTTGGCAGTGAAGCGGTCGCCCATTCGATTGGCTGCGGACCCGGCATTGACGATCACCCGGTTATTCTGGGCCGGCCCGGAACGCGCCCGCAAGGTCATCGACCGTGTGATGGCCCTGGCCGAGGAGGAGGTGTCCCGTCTGCTTGCTTCGACCATGCAGGATTTCGACCACCTGCATATCGATCTCGAGGACATCTTCCTGGAGCATTATGAGCAGGCCTCGCAACGGGTCCAGATGCCGACGCCGCCGACCGTCAAGCGCATGCTCCTGATCGGCGCCTATTTCACCATGGAATATGCCTTTGCCTCCTCGGCGCTGTTCAATCCCTCTATGACGCCGGCGATCACCCAGGACGGTTTGGAACCGGGTTCGATGCGTTTCGCCATGAGCCTGCGGGCCGTGGGCGAGGGGCACCTGAGTTCGGTGGTGTTTCGCCGAGGCGTCATCGACTGCAACGGTGACATCACGATGGATCCTACGGGGCTGTTCCACGAACCCTCCCGGCGTGTCAAGAACCGTCAGTTCAGCAAGGCGAAGTTTCGTATTCGCCTGGCCCAGATGGGGATGCGCGACGCCATCCTGGACCCTGTGCTGGAGAAGCTGGACGATCCGTTCACGTTACAAGACCTTCTGCACATTGTCGATCGGGTCCAGACGCAGGCGGAAGCGGCTGCGGCGCCCGATCTGGATGCACACGGCTTCGAATGGCTCGGTTCCTGTGACTATGACATCGAGAGCGCCGCGGGCGCCGACATCACCGAACTCGTTCTCTTTCCGATCAGCGAGGCCGAGTCGCGGGGCATGGAGGATATGCGCCTGGTGCGCTTCACCGACGACGATGGCTCGGCCCGCTACTACGGGACGTACACGGCCTTCAACGGCCATGAGACCTTGCCGCAGATGATCGAGATGCCCCGGCCGGGATTGGCGCACGTCCGCACGCTCGGTGGGTGCTGCGCCCGGAACAAGGGGCTGGCGCTGTTTCCGCGCCGTGTCCAGGGCCGGTACATGATGAGCGGTCGCATCGACGGGGAGAACCTCTACATCCTCAAGTCCAACAACATCCTCGTCTGGGACGAGGCCGTCCTGGTCCAGGAGCCGCAGTTCCCGTGGGAGTTCATGCAGATCGGCAATTGCGGGTCGCCCATTGAGACCGAAGCCGGCTGGCTCCTGCTGACCCATGGGGTCGGTCCTCTGCGTCACTATTGTATCGGTGCGACGCTGCTCGATCGTGAGGATCCCACGAAACTCATCGGCCGGCTCGAACGGCCGCTCCTGGTCCCCGAAGCGGATGAACGCAGCGGATACGTCCCGAACGTTGTCTACTCCTGCGGCGGACTCGTCCACAACGGTATCCTTGTCATCCCCTACGGCATCAGCGACGCCGCCACGGGGTTCGCCACCGTACCGCTCGACGCCCTCCTCGCCCGCCTGGCATGAATCGCGCTTACCCGCCGCGCTTCTGTGATGCCAAGGATTCGGACTCCATGCCGCTCCCGCCGAATGCGGTTCGGACCGGAGACGCCAGGGCCGTTTCCGCGTCTGAATGATTTTCGTCGGTTGCCGCGACGTCAGTCTTCCAGGAGGACGGTTCGAATCGCTCCAGTGACCAGTTGAATCTCTGCGCTGGAGCTATGAACCGGCACCTCGAGGATGGGGGGAGACGAGTTATAGGGGCGCAATGTGTAGTCGATGCGGTATCTCCCTTGTGGCAAGTGCAGGAACGCCCTCAGGTCGGTGACGGATTCCGTCAGCGAGATGAAGACGGTGTGTTCGTTCGATTGGTGCGTACCCGAGCGATAGGGGATCAATGCTCCCGAATCCAGGTCCGTGACGCGGCACTCGATCCGAAGTCCGTCGGTGTGGATGCGGCGACGCAGGCTGTCCGAGAGCTCGAAACTCGCCAGGGCGGCCGGCGCCAGGGCGATGACCATGGGCTCGGTTTCCCCGTCATTGAGGCTCACGAAACCGGAGTTGGCGGGCAGATATCCTTTGGCCCGGGCCCACACGTGGTAGCGCCCGGCAGGCAGATCCTCATGAAGGACGCGGCCTTCGGAATTCGTGACCATGCGGGAGAGACGCCCATCCGTCGTGGGGCGGCCGTCGCCAAAGGAGGTTTCCATCTCGTCGGACACGGCCAACCACGCCCCCTCGATGGCATGCCGTCCCTGGGCGTCCAGGACGCGAATATCGAGTCGCCCGTTCCCTGTGCGAAACGCGATGCCTTCTAGAGTCTCAGCCTCGCCGATCTCGAGGATGTCAGTGACACCCAGGACACGGTATCTGTCCCTCAGTTGCAGATGGTAGCGCCCGGCCCGCAGATGGTTGCACGCAAAGGCGCCGTCCGGTGCGATGCTGCTGGTGCAATTCGACCCGCCGAGATGGTCCCAGTTCTGTACCACGCCGCGAGCGTCGGTTAAGGGGGGCTCCATCTGCCGACGGATGTCGATGCGCCGTCCTTCTCGTTCGTGAAGCTGAGCCGGGATGAACCCGCTGATCGAGCCCGCTCCCAGATCGATGTCCAGATCGAGATCTCCGTCGATTGCCAGGATTCGCTCTTCGCAGCCCCGCGTCCATCTCGAAGCTGGCTCTTCCGGGAGATCCCAGTGGACCATCAGTCGATTGCGACCGCTCGGAATACGCGCCAGTTGGAACCGACCTTCGCTATCGGTCTGCGTATGTTCCGAGTTGTTGTCAGAGTCGTAGGTTGCCACATCGATGCCGGCC
>Ga0180429_10005348_pt1 | contig 10192 bp, 6 predicted proteins | sample SS_ome_FD_132428 | JGI IMG/M metagenome (GOLD analysis project Ga0180429, IMG submission 132428) | Hypersaline lake sediment archaeal communities from the Salton Sea, California, USA - SS_1_S_1 metaG | ecosystem: Environmental > Aquatic > Non-marine Saline and Alkaline > Hypersaline > Sediment ...
GCTTGCCTTGGCGGTGGTCCATCCTCGGCGATTCGTGCCCGACTACCAGGTGCGCATTCCGCAACGCGAGTTGGCGTTGCTGGAGTTGAAGGATATGAGGGCGGTTCGCGTGTTGGCCATTGTGGGTAAGACGGATCGCGGGATGACGCTGAACCTGAGGGCCCCCCTGCTGATCAGCAGCGAGCGTGGCCTGGGGCGTCAGGTTATTGTCAATGGCGATCTGCCGATCCAACACGAACTGGTAGACGCGCCTTCCAGCTTGAGAAGGAGCGCGTGAAACTGTCGGTCGTCCGGCCGCTTTGACGAAGGAAGGAGCCATCGATGCTTGTCTTATCCAGGCAACGCGATGAGAGCATCATGATCGGCGACAACGTCGTGGTGACGATTGTCGATATTCGCGGAGACAAGGTCCGCCTGGGGATCGACGCCCCCGGCGAAATCCCCGTGCATCGCCGCGAGGTCTACGAGGCGATCCAGCGGGAGAACCGCAAAGCGGGCGAACTGGACCCAAAAGACGCGCGCGGACTGGGGCGGCCTCGTTCGGCCGGGTCCGGCGCGAGTTCGGACGGCTAGGACGCGTCCGGGAGTGGACAATTCTGCCGATTGTTACGGTTTTCAGGGCCCCGCAGACGCCGAAACGTGTTTGCGAGCCCTTTTTTCTTTCCCAGGCCCGAAGTCGTGCCGAGTGGGAGAAATAGGAGCATGTGGAGAGAAAATGGAACATAAACCCAGGACACCTAAAGTACGCATTTTGCCAAGCCGATATTGTGCATAGGGCTTACTTCCGAGTAAGCGACGCGTCGGCGATCCGGCGCGATGGGCCGGTCGAAGCGGGCCGATTGTGATTATGATTTTTTGGGGTAGCGATTACCTTCGTTGCCAACTGGAGACCAATTATTCCCTAGTTTTGCGAACCACTGGGACGTTTCGTTACTAACCGGTGGCGCGCAGTGAAAAAGCTGTCCGGAGACGTGATCTTTCTGCCAATCCGGTGAAGCTTGGACGTAATCCCTAAAAGGAGGGGGTGTCTACTATGACACGAATCAATACAAACGTCAGTTCACTCAACGCGCAGAAGACGCTGGCAGTCGCGAACCAGTCGTTGCAGCAAGCCCTGACGCGTCTGAGCACCGGTTTACGGATCAACGTTGGTAAAGACGATCCGGCCGGTTTGATTGCTAGTGAGGTGCTTCGCAGCGACATTACCAGTACGCAGCGAGCAGTTACCAACAGCGAGCGGGCCAACCAGGTGATCGCCACCGCCGACAGTGCGTTGGGGGCGGTCAGCGGCCTGCTGAACGACATCCGCGGTCTTGTGACCGAGTCCGCCAACGTCGGTGCGGTCAGCGCCGACCAGATTGCAGCCAACCAGTTGCAAGTGGACTCATCCATGGCGGCCTTGAACCGGATCGCACAGACGACCAGTTTCCAAGGCCGGCGTCTGCTCGACGGCAGTCTCGACTTCATCACTTCGGCCACGGCCAACTTCGACGACGTTGCCGACCTGCAAATCGACCAGGCGAACCTCGGTACTGCGGCCGCGATGGCCGTTGAAATCGCCATTACCAGCGCGGCCACGCAGGCTTCGCTTACCTCGACGGTTCCCGTTGCGGTAGCGGCTCAGACGGCCGAGGTAGCGATCACTTTCTCCGAGGGTGATACGATCACCGTCACCGCGCAAACCGCGGGCGCGGCCGCCAACAGCATCACCATCGATTTCGTCCAAACAGGCGACATCGTTGCCGGTGAAGTCATGGCCACATACGACCAGGCGAACACGGCGATCAGCGTCTACGTCAACAACGGAGCCGCCGCCACCACCGACATGACCGATATAGCAGCGGAGATAGCAACCCTCGGGGAGATCAACGCCGCCGTGTACGCTCAGGGCGGTGCCGGCGACACGGACTATACTTCCGGCAACGAATTGGCGGTCCCTCAGGCGACTCTCGCCGGCGGTGCCGATGCCACGGACGGCCTGACGGGCGACTTGGTGTTTGAACTCTCCGGTGCCAGCGGCACCGAGGTGTTCAGCTTCCAGTCGGGTACCACAGGTGCCCAAATGGAGGCGGCCATCGATCTGGTTTCCGACGCTACCGGCGTAACGGCCGGTTACGCCGGTACCACCTTGACGTTCACCTCGACCGCCTACGGAACCGACGCTTTCGTTGACGTCAACGTGATCAGCGACGCCGGTGGTTTCGAGGCGAGCCTTCCGGCCAACACCCGCGACGAAGGTGCCAACATCGTGGCCACGGTCAACGGTTACCAGGCCAGTGGTGATGGGAACGAACTCTCCATCAACACGGCCACGCTCGCCCTCACCGCCTCGATTGTCGCCGGGCAGACCGACACGATCACGTTCTCGATCACCGGCGGTGGTGCCCTGTTCCAACTCGGTCCCGACGTGGTCAGCAACCAGCAGGCACGTCTGGGTATCCAGAGCGTCAACTCCGTCTCTCTGCGTGGTACCGCCGGCCGGCTCTATCAGCTCGGCTCCGGCGAGACGGCGGCCCTGGACACCGACACGACCACGGCCGCCAATATCGTGGACCAGGTGATCAGCAAGGTCACCTCACTCCGCGGTCGACTTGGTGCGTTCCAGAAGACGACCGTCGATACCAACATCAAGACACTCAACGATACCCTCGAGAACTTGACCAACGCCGAAAGCATGATCCGCGACGCCGACTTCGCCGCGGAAAGTGCCGCTCTGACCAGGTCACAGATTCTGGTCCAGTCGGGTACCTCGGTGTTGGCTATCGCCAACAGCAACCCGCAGAACGTGTTGGCCCTGTTGCGATAAGATTGAGTTGCGATAAGGCTGACCGCAGCCTGATCAAGAAGAAACAACCGGCCCGCTCCCATCGAGCGGGCCGGTTTCTTTGCTACTGTACGCATACTGCGGCCGGTCAGGAGTTGCGGAAATGGTACGAGGGCCCTCCTACAAGGCCGTCCGAAATCGGAAAGTTATTCCTCGGCCGCCCCTAAGAAATGCGGTCTAATCATGGCATTGGCGGTGCCGAAACGTGTCGCAAGAGGACCAGGTCGAAACCCTGAAGCGACCGCAGCGCCTCGTGGCAAAGGTGCCACACCTCGTCGACTGATAGCCGCGGGGCCAGTTCGGCGGCAATTGCCCCGACGATCTCGCCCGTGGTCCGCCGCCCGTCGATCAAGCGAACCAATCGGCGGCTGACGTCGTTCAGCGCGATCTGAAGCGAGATCCTCGTCTGCAGCGGTCCGAGGATCGAGTATTTCCAGCTTTCGCCGGGTGCGTCGGCGGCTGCGAGAAGCGACTGCTGGGCCCCGATTAGCCGGGCACAGGTGGGAAACAGGGGTACGTTGTCCGGATGCCTCGGGTCGGCGATGGTATTGCTTCGGCGGGAGGCCCAGAAGTCGTACCGAACGACGGCACCCCAGAAAAGCTCGGCGGCCGCCTGTTGTTCCCGACGAGGCAGTCGGGATACCCGCTCGTGAAGTCTGCCCGAGGGAAACGCAATGCGCGGATCCAACAGCGCCCGATTCTTGCTGCAGAACTCGATCAAGTGCAGTCCGGCACTATCGAGCAGTTCGTACACTTCGGGCACCGAGAACGGCCGGTCCTTGGCGTGTAGGAACATGTCGTAGAACTCGGTGTCGTTCATGGACCCATCGTCCGGCATGGCCCCCGCCATCCGTTTGAGCACGTTGGAGATCGGCAACGCGGCGAAGGTCTCCTTGGCGTTGTTTACCTTCTCTTGCGGGTGTTGTTCGCCGCGGTTGATCAGCCGCATCAACTCCTGCATTGGATACACGCCGAGGCGACCATAACGGCCGTAGAGCATCAAACCCAAGGCACCATCGTCTTTGAGCACCGAAACCAGGGCTGCCAGGCCCTCGTTGGGGTCGTCGAGATGATGAAGCACGCCGGAGCAGTTGACGTAGTCGAATGGTTCCAGACCGAACGAGGGCAAGTCGAACAGCGATCCTTCGATCCAAGAGACGTCTTGTTCGAGACCCCGTTGCCGTGTACGCCGGCGGGCAACGTCGATCGACGCCGCGCTTACATCGAGATGCACAATGGCGGCATCGGTACCGGCCAGTTGTTGAGCCAGATAAACGGTGGCGTCGCCGGTGCCGCCGCCGGCCACGAGGGCCCGAAACCCGTGCCGAAAATCGCGACGGCCTCGAAAACAGTAGTGGTTCAGGCTCTCGAGTTGGTCGTGATGCGTCCGCATCAGGCGTTTCGCCTCGTCGGCCGGATCCCGTTCTGGATAAGGGAACGTCTCGTACTGCCACTTGACCTTTGCGTCGGTCGTGATCGGGTCGGCGATGGCCATGAGTACCCCACCTGCGATTGGCTGAGGACGCGCCGATGGCGTCCGTGGCGGCGAAAGGGCGAAGAGAACGAAGATATGTGCCCGGTTCCTATATCGGCCGTTCGAGAGCGAAAGGTTGACTTCCAGGTCGACGGAATCCGTCGACGGAATCCGACTCTCCGCGGAATTCGTCAATCCCGGCCGTTTTGCGAGTCTGGGGGCACTACAATGCGAAGAACAGCTAAACCTTTCGCAGTTGGCGAACCGATCCTTTTCGACGTGGTGGGTTAGTTTCCCTATTCTCACGTTGCGCGCGGAAGTATCTGCAAATGGGACGTATCCAAAGCAATATCGGCCTGATTACCGGCATGCCGATCGGCGATACCGTCGCGCAACTTATGGCGTTGGCGGGCGCGCCTCGCGACATGCTCGTTGACCGGACAACACAGTTGCAGGCCGAGGAGGTTGCCGTCTCCGAATTGGCGGCCAGCCTGTACTCCGTGAAGTTCATCACCGACAACCTGGGCCGGTCGAAGCTGTTCTACGAGCGGGAAGCAACCAGCAGCAACCCGGACGTGCTGTCAGCCCTGGTCTACGGCACCCCTCCCTCGGGGACGTTTCAGTTTACCCCTCTGAGGACCGTGCAAAGTCAGCAGATGCTCAGTACTGCCTTCCGCAGCGACACCGATTCACTCGATAGCGGGAGGATGACGTTTCGCTTCGGCAGTCACATCCAGCGAACCGCGATGCTCCAGGAGTTCAACAGTGGCGAAGGGATCGTTCGCGGCATGATCCGCATCACCGACCGCAGCGGGGCCCGGGCCAACATCGATCTGTCGGGCGTGCAGACCGTCGGCGACGTGGTCGAGGCCATCAACAGTAACGTCGCGATCGACGTGACGGCCGTTTCCCGAGGCGACGGATTTGAGTTGATCGACCACACGGGCAAGACGGCCTCGAATCTTCTCGTCGAGGAGGTCGGACGCGGCAAGACTGCCGCTTCGCTGGGGCTCGACGGCATCGACGTGGCCGCCAGCGTGGCCACCGGCCGCGACATGCTCCAACTCTACGCGGATATCGACCTCAACGAGTTGAACGACGGAAACGGCGTCAGGACCGATACCGTCGTTCACGAAATCGAATACACGCTGGCCGACGGCACCACGGGCCAGATCGACTTCTCGCCGATCGTGGCCGGTGGTTCCAACATTGACAAAGAGGCGACCTTGGGGGATATCCTCGACGCGATAAACGCGACGGCCCCCGGCCAACTGCGCGCCGAAATCGCCGCCGACGGCGATCGCCTTACGGTGACCGATCTGACTTCCGGCACCGAGACGTTTCAGTTCAACGCCACCGCCGACACCTGGACGCTGGCCGATCTGGGACTCGACGGCGAAGCGGTCGGCGGAGTAATCACCGGCCGGCGGCTCTACGGCGGAGCGGGTACCGTACTTCTGGAGAGTCTGAACGGCGGTCGCGGGCTGGGAACGCTGGGCGCCCTGGAACTTAACGACCGCAGCGGCGTTTCCGATACGGTCGATCTCTCGGCCGCCGAGACCGTTGACGAAGTGATCCAGATCATCAACGCCGCCAACGTGGGGATTGTTGCCCGGGTGAACGCGGCCCGAAACGGCATCGAACTGCTCGACACCACCGGTGGCAGCGCCGCTAATCTGCTCGTGGCGAACGCCGACGGCACGGCAACCGCCGACAAGCTGGGCATTGCCATCGACGCCGACGTCGCCGGCGTCAACAGCGGTGACATGCACCTGCAAGTCATTGCCGAGAACACCAAGCTCGAGGACCTCAACGGCGGTATCGGCGTCGCCAAGGGGACCTTCGATATCTACGATAGCATGGGTCGGCGCGATACGGTCAACTTGATGAGGAGCAACATCGAAACCATCGGCGACCTGATCGATGAAATCAATCGGCTTTCAGTCGACGTACTTGCCGAGATCAACGAAACGGGAGACGGCATCCGTATTATCGACCTCAGCGACGGCCTCCAGCAGTTGAAGATCAGCGACGGACGCTCCGGCACGGCCGAAGACCTGCATCTGACGGGCGACCTGAAGGAAATCGACTACGGCGGCGCGGTCCGTTCGGTGATCGACGGATCGACTACGATCAGTATTTCGTTGGACGTGCTGATCGACGAAGATACCCTGCTCGACGACCTCAATAACGGCGACGGCATCGCCCGCGGAACGTTCACCGTTCGCGACAGTATGGGGCAGTGCGCCATCCTCGACCTGGCGGTTCCGGGCATCGAGACGATCGGAGATCTCGTCGACTTGATCAATTCGGCCGGCTTATCGGTCGACGCCGAAGTGAACGAAACCAGGGACGGTCTGCGGATTGTGGACCGCGGGGCCGGTGGCGGCAAATTGCAGATCTACGAAGGGAATTCCACGACCGCAGCCGACCTCAACTTGCTTCGCGAGTCGGTCGACGACGTCGACCATGGCGACGTTTCCATCCAGGTGATCGACACCGCCGGCGGCGTCCACTCGCTCCAGGACCTCCGCGACCGAATCAACGAACTCGGCGCAGGCGTCACGGCGACGATCCTCAACGACGGATCCAGCCGGCCGTACCGGCTTTCGCTTGTCAGCGAACGGGAAGGAGCGGCCGGCCAGTTGGTGGTCGATCTATCGGAGGCCGGCTTCTCGATGAACGAGACGGTTCGCGCCCGCGACGCGCTGTTGGCGTACGGGCGTGCCGACCAGGCGGCCTCCACGGTGTTGATTTCGTCCAATACCAATAGCTTCCGGAACGTGTTGCCGGGTGTGGCGCTGACCGTCAAACAGCCGTCCGACGTACCGGTAACCGTGACGATCGCGCGGACCGACGCATCATTGACTACCAACGTAAGGAGCTTCGTCGACAACTACAACGCCTTCCGCGAGAAGCTCACCGAGGCAACCGCTTTCGACGCGACCACGCAAACCGGCTCGATACTGACCGGCGACCCTGCGGCAATGCGTTTGGATTCCGACCTGTCGTATCTATTGAGCGGGCGGTTTGTCGGTGCGGGGGCTATCCTCTCGCTGGCGGAGTTGGGAATCAACCTCAAGAGCAACGGGGAACTCGAATTCGACGAGACCAAACTGAAGGCCCGATTCGCAGACGACCCCGACGCGATCGAGGAGTTCTTCGCCACCGAGGACTTCGGCGTATCGGCCAAGTTCGACCAGTTGATCGAACAACTCGGCGGCGAAGAGTCGTCGCTGTTGAGTAGCCGCATCGAAGCGCTTCAGCGCAACATCACCAAGAACCAAGAACGCATCGAGTACATGAACGGACGGCTGGAAGAGCAATCCGAACGATTGTACATGCAGTTTTATCGAATGGAGATTGCCATCGGCAAGATGCAAACCGCGATGTCGGTCATCCAATCACTGCAGCCGATTGCGCCGCTGATGCTGGCCAACAATAGCTGACTTGCTGTAACATCAAGCGACCGGGGCACCCCCCGGCGATCCATTGTCATCGGAAAGGAGTCCGTTATGTCCACTTCTGCAAGAGAGAGCTACCTGGTTACGGAAGTAATGACCGCCACGCCGCAGAAACTTCAGTTGATGCTGATCGAGGCGGCAATCCGCTCTACCGAACGTGCCCGTCAACAATGGCGAGACGACGACAACGAGCAGGCCATCGAGTCGGTTATTCGCGCCCAAGAGATAATCGGGGAGTTGTTGGCCGGCCTGGATCAAGAGGTCGAAGGCGATCTGACCAAGAAGGTGGCCGCGATCTACTTGTTCGTGTTTCGCACGTTGATGGAGGCCTCTTTCGATCGTGACGAACAGAAGCTCGACGACGCACTCGAGGTTCTGGCGATAGAGCGGGAGACTTGGCGGCAAGTGTGCGAGAAATTGGGTAGCCGCATGCAGCCGGACGACGAGGCAGCCGACCGAACGGCCGTACCGCCGCCGAAGCTGACTTGTGATTCACCGGCGGCCTACGATTCGCCCGGCTCCGTCTCGATCGAGGCATGAAGCGGCCGGCTGCTCGTTGAGAACTTGGAGAACAATCACGTGAACGACCCCCGCCAGCTTATCCGCGTCGGCCACAGCCCCGATCCCGACGATGCGTTCATGTTCTACGCCCTGGCCAAGGACAAGATTCCGACGGGAAACTACCGCTTCGAGCATGAACTTGTCGATATCGAGACGCTCAACCGCAGGGCACTGGACGGCGAGTTGGAATTGACCGCCGTCAGCCTCCATGCCTACGCCTATCTGAACGACCGCTACCTGTTGTGCAACTGCGGGGCCAGCATGGGAGAGGAGTACGGGCCGATGGTCGTGGCGCGCTCGAAGCGGCCCCTGGAGGAGCTTGCCCAGGGTACAATTGCCGTGCCCGGCACGTTGACCACCGCGTATCTGGTTTTGCGGATGCGTCTCGGTGCGGACTTCGACCACGTGGTCGTGCCGTTCGATCAGATCCTCGACGTGGTGGCCGCCGGCGACTATCAAGGAGAATCGATCGACGCCGGCCTGATTATTCACGAAGGTCAACTCACCTACGGCGAGCAGAACCTCGAACTGATCCTCGACACCGGTGCCTGGTGGTTCGAGCAGACGGGCCTGCCGTTGCCGTTGGGGGCCAATGCCGTACGCAAGGACCTCGGCGAAGGGGCCGTCGTCGACGTGCAGCGGCTGCTGAAACAGAGCATCTACTACGGGCTTCACCATCGGACCGAGGCGTTGAAGTACGCCCTGGAGTTCGGCCGTGGGCTGGATCCCGCCAAGGCGGATCGGTTCGTCGAGATGTACGTCAACCGCTGGACGCTTGATTTCGGAGATCGCGGCCGCGAGGCCGTCGCCGAACTGCTCGCCCGAGGACACGCCGCCGGCGTAATTCCCGAGTTGGTCGTGCCGGAATTCGTCCTCTAGCGTCGCGGCGCCAAACCAGGTACGGATTGCGCTGGATGAACGCCCGGGCCGTTTCCACCCGCTTTTCGATCAACTCCCGGTCGTGCGGCGTACGTACCCTACTTCTCGGAGTTGACTTGTCCGGGTCCGACTACGGGAAAATGGCCGCCCCAGAGGTGGGGCACCAGCCGCATCGATCGATCGCGGTAAGGGTGTTCGTTATCGAGGAAATCGATCAGTTGCCCCTCGTGCTCGATCAGGATGCTCTCAAACGGTATTGCGCACCGATCGATTTCGGCGGCGATATCGACCGCCCGCCACTGCGTGGCAATAAGAATCACGTCGACGGGATGCTTCAACAGATAGTCGCGAAAACGGATTTCTTGTCCCGTGCCGGGTACAAAGGTGCCGGACTTCTCGACGTCGGAATCGACGACGATCGGGAATCGCTCCGCGTCAAGCTCATATTGGCTTATCAACGCGGCGGCCTTGCCGGTTCCTCCCCAGATGGCCACACTCTTACCCTCTTCGACCAACGCCCCCAACGCCCGGCGGACCTTCGCTCGGGAGTCGGCCGCGCGCGATCGAAAAGCCAACGCTTCTCGGGCAGTGGCGATTTGCTCCGCTTGTCCGGTGAAACGGGCCAGACCATATACTACTTCATCGTTGAAACCGCGCTCGACGAGTTCGACGCTCGATGCACAGCGCTGCAACAGGCGTCTGAGCGACGTGCTCGTGAAGTTCGAATTGTGTTCGTAGAAAAAGTCGACCGTACGGCCAACGCTCAAAGCGCGATCGATACACGGTACCTCGATAAACAGCTTCGTATCGATGCCCTGCCAACTTGCCGCGAACGAAAGCGCCTGGACGAAGCCAAGCGGATTCACGAGATGTTCGAACACGTGGCGGCTGATGACCAAATCGGGGCGGTACTGGGCGAGGTGCTCCGTGGGGTCAAACAGGCATTGCCGTGCCTCGATCGACCCGTCGCCGGCATCGACGCCGGCCACA
>Ga0180429_10005350_pt1 | contig 10189 bp, 8 predicted proteins | sample SS_ome_FD_132428 | JGI IMG/M metagenome (GOLD analysis project Ga0180429, IMG submission 132428) | Hypersaline lake sediment archaeal communities from the Salton Sea, California, USA - SS_1_S_1 metaG | ecosystem: Environmental > Aquatic > Non-marine Saline and Alkaline > Hypersaline > Sediment ...
AGCCGTTAGCGAGCGTCTTCATCAAGGATGAGGGCAGTGTCCCAGGAGCGGTCGAAAGTCATGTTCCGGCTAAGAACGATCACGCGATGCAGCAGGCTCTCTTCCTGGTTCACGAACCGCATTGCCCAATTTTGGGGTGGAATACCCCGTTCTCAGCCAATACGACTTCGTGAATGCTGTCCTCTAGGAATGTCAGGATGCCGCGATACTTCGTCGGTACTTGGATGCAACCGGCTTGGCAGAACATCGTTGTGTGGTCGGCGTAGCGTCGCACAGCCTCCAGAAGCCTTATGGGATCGACGCCTTCGATTTCGTCAGCGTTCCCCTGGTCGAACAGCGCGAACGATAACGGCGCCAGTAGTAACGCGGTCAGGTTCAGCGAGTATGTCGTTCCGGCTGCCACCTCGACCCGGTACCCAGCCGGGGGCTTGAGGGCGTCGGTAAGTAAAACGCGGTTCTCTGGCGTCAGTGTCACGATGCCGTCCTTGCGGCGTAGAGGTCTTCAAGATGACGCCGGGCTATTGGCCAGCGGAACTCCTGGCGTCCAAGACCGCTGGCGCCTGACCATCGGTCAAGTGCTGCCTGGTTCACCAACCGTGCCCGGCTTCCTTTGATCTGACGCTCGCGTGTGCTGATGAAGGCATGTACCTCGCTACTGTTGGCAAGGTCCAGGTCCCGGCTGATCCAGTCCAGCCAGCTGTCTACGAACTGCACCGTGATGCGGCGCAGGCGTGGATTCTTGGCCCGGACGGTCGTCCACCACGTCGTGCGGTTCCAGTCCTCGAGCGCTCCGGTTCGCACGAGCTCATCTCGCCATTCGGCAAGGGCAACCTCATATTCATTCACCTTGTCGTCTCGGTTGCTCTTCCGTGCGAGCAGCAAGTTATAGACGAGAGTCGCTCCGTGGATCGTGGTGTGGAAGCGTCGCGCATGGTCGACAAGGGCTTGCAACGGCTCGGGAGCGTCGTTCAGATTGTCCAGTTGCCAGACATATTGAGGACTATTACTCGGTTGGTTGTGGATCAGCCACGACAGCATCGAACCACTGGTAGAGACTGCGATCTTGTCAGAAAGGTACGGCTCCTCCTCGGGTGTCAGTGCGAAGGAGACCGACTTGAGTAGCCCGGGCGATGGGGGAGGTAGCAGGGGATCAAGGCCGGCGCTTGGGATGAGCTCGCGACTGCCAGGGTCATCCGTTTGGACCGTGCGTTTTGAGAGCTGGCGGTAATCGTATTGCCGCCGAAAATAGCCCTCCAGTGAATAATCTCCTGTTAGGATGTTCCACGATCCCAGCGCCGCCCAGTACATGCTGCTCGGCATGCGCTTGAGATTCTTGCGGGCAGTATTCCCGATGACCCCGATGCCCTCGCCGCCATCGATGAGGCTGCCAATTAGCTGGTACTCGAGGTTGCGGAATTCCCCACTCATATCTGCTGGTGAACCTTTGCGTTCTGACGCTAGCTTCATCAGCCATGGGATGAACAGGACGTAGCGCAGACGAGTGTGGAGGACCGATGTTCCAGGAAATAGCGAGTCGGACAGCGCATCCCTTATGGATCCGATGCCGAGGTCGTCGACAGTGCCCTCATCTTTGAAGAGGTCGACGACTTCGAGCATCTTCTTACGTTGCTCGTTGTCTGTGTCGAGCCACCCGAACGCTGACGCCATGCCCCCGATTGTGTCGGAGGGGTCCGACTTTCGGACGGATCCTGCGTGATGAGGGACTCGGACAATCAGCGCCGCGGATACGTCGTGCTAGTACGCAAACGGCTTTTTTGGCACCAAGGACAGTAAAACAAGCAATGAAACTGGTCGCTACGGTGCTGGTTGCCATTTCCATGCCATGTGCGTTTGCTTCTCGGCGGCGCAGGCAATTAGCGACCAACGTGGACCGCGCCAAGCGAATATCGCGACTTGACCAAATTTCCGCCCGATCTTACGAGCACGATTGTCATCCAGTCCGAAGACCGCGCAGCTTTCCTCGCGGTAGGTCCCGTCGAGGCTTGATCCGACGGCCCGGATTGATGCCTTTCTTGCGGTGGCAAGATACCGCTGCAAAATTTGCAGTCGAGCCGAGCTCTCGTCGCTTTGGGGATCCGCCTCAGGTTGAATCGCGGTGATGATGTGCAAAGGGCCCATGGGCGGATGGTCGCCGCCTCCATCCGTGGTTGGTTGGACACAGCCTTTTAGCCGGGCGTTCTCCAGGTACACGGTTGTAGCAAGGTAGTCGTTCCAGGGTGTTTCATCCCGGGCGAGATCTTCCAATCGGGTGCGGCTGGTCCAGCTGAAATGTTCGTAGTTGCGCCAACGAGCCGTTCTGTCGCCCATGGATTTCTCGGTTGACCAGACGATCAAGTTGGTATGGCGGGGAAGACTACGATCGACCCGTCTGTTTCTCTAGCGATTTCGATCGCGACATCCGTGGCGTTGGCACTCGGCAAGTCGTCACCGAGTGCGCGCAACGTGTATGTCGTCTTGAGTAGCTGGTCTACCTCGCCGGAGGTGAGAAGGAACTTGTCAGCGATCCTCTTAGAACGTGTCAATTCGAGCGTCGACAACCGAGTCAGGACGTCAGTGATCCCGGATTCCAATTCGAGGACGCGCTGTTCGTCTTTCTTCAGACTGCGTACGAAGCTCTCGAACGGATTAGCCTCATCCATCTGTGCATGTTCCACCGCCTGGAGTACCAGCACGCGTTTCTTGAGTGCGATGGCGGCCGCGGCGAGTTCAATGTGGGCACGGAACTTTCCGGCCGGCTGGTCGATACCCTCGAAATGCTTCTGCACAGCGGAAGCCTCGACTGGGCCGACGCCGAGTTTCTCAAGGCTTTTCTCCCAACTGGAAAGCCGGCCTTCGGCGTGGGCAAGGGCCGTACTGATTGTGTGGACAGCTGAGTCCAATCCGAGGCTCGCCCCGATACGACCTTGGTCAAGCAGAATGGCGGTCGCCTTCTCAATAGAATCGCGGCATCCGTTCAGATCGCTGCGCTCCCGAGCCAGCGCCTCGTCATGCAACTTCTCGAGCAATTCGGTGATGTTCTCGATTGCCTTCTGCCTCTGTTGATCGGCATAGGCGCTAACGCCGACCGCAACTACCATCAGTACGAGAGGTGCGGCAACTGTCATTACGCCTGCGCCGGCGATTGCAGCGCCTCCCGCGACTCCCGTTGTTGCTGTCTTTCCCGCGACCGGCACGAAGGTGGCCTGGGACACGATGCGGGAGGAACCCTTGAGTGTTCCGTGAATGCCTCCGGCTACCGCATTCGACGCGATCGGCTTCACCAGACCCTCGCTGACCTGCTTAGCCACATTGGCAGGGACAACCATCCGGTAGAGGGCTTCGCCGGCGGCGGCGCCTGCTGCCGCGGATCCAGTGGCCTTTGGGGTTTCGCTGATGAGCTGTGACAAGTGCGTCGCCAGCGGGCTGGTGCTCTCGAGGTGAATCCCGCCCTTTCGGTCGAGGTCCTTCGGCAGGGGATGGGCCTCCAGGGTGGCGATCGGTGCATCCGCCAACGCGGCCAGAGTGGTCCGGAGCCCGCGGAGAACCTCAGGTGTCAAGCGATCAGTACCCGGGATTGTAGTCGGGACGCTCACGTCTCTGGTTGCCAACGTCCATACCGGCACCACTGGCTTGTCTTCGATATCCACCTGTTTCCCTCCCAATTCAGGTGAGCGGAAAATTAGCACATCAGACCCGCCGCCAAGGACTCGTCCTCAGAGGCTTGCAGTTCGCAGGATCTTTGTCCCCACGCCCAATCACCTTTCGGTTGGCGCCGCCCCGAATCGTTCGAGAATCTGTCTCACCGCCGAGGCCGTGGGCTGATCAGGGGATGAGGAAAGAAGTTGGTCAACAACTTTTTGAACCTCGATGAGGCTCTGGGAAATCTTCTCTTCCTCGGGGCGCAAGAGACCTTCAAAGGACTTGTCAAGCAGATAGGCGTCGTGGGGTGTAGCCAAGTGAGCGACTCGGTCGAGAAAGACCTGGAGATGACGATTGCGGCTTCCGGACTGATCTAGACCTATTTGGCAGTCCTCGAGGAGGTCTTGCCAGATCTCTGCGAGTGGCCATTCCTCGGTCATCAGGACCGTTCCTAGGGCCCGTTCGCTGTCCGCTGGCCCGATGGCAATCCGGATCTCGTCGACGAGTTGGTGAAAGTCTTCGTCGGTCAACGAATATCCGACGAACAGTAAGTACTTGGTGACGAGCAGTGCCTGGACTATTCCGAATAAAGCACTTCTATCTCGGGCCATATTCATGTAGTCGGTACGAGTCAGTACGACATGGTCCCGATGTTCGGCGCGGTCTAGTGTCCCGTGCAGCTTGAGCAGCCACGGACGGCTCTCAACGACGCGACCATAGGGAAGGACGGTTAGGTCGTCTCCCACGGAGTGGCCTCTCCTAGTGCAGGCTCGCTCGAAAAGATTGTCGTAATTGGTGGTGATGGACTGTTCGACGCCGAGGGATGCGAGAAGGGCGTGCGTGAGGCCGATCTGGTTGTAACGATTGATAACCTCGGTCAGCTTCGCGAGTAGTTGCTCCCTTCCCCCGAGCTTTATTTCGATTAGCGTGGCATAGTCACGGAGGTCAACATCCTTCAGCTGCTTACGTTCGGACTTTGCAAGACCTCCTGGGTGTAGTTCGGCCAGAAGTTCTTTCCAATCGGGAAGGCCCGCGTCGCGACTCGCCCCAGCTCCAATAAAAAGGACGAGTCGACCCGTTCGCGCCTCGGCTGCAATTTTATTGGCCCAGATTTCTTCGGCTGCGCTCAAGTCCCACTCAGTGGATTTGCGAACTGACTGAATCGCAGACCAGGCAAGTTGGTCGTCGGCGCACAGGACCAAGTCGATGTTCCGTTCATGGGCCAGACGGGCCAGGCGGCTGACCAAGGGTTCGATGGCGTTGCCTTTTGCGTGCCGTAGTCCGCCGTTGCCGGTGCCAATGAGGGGGAGCGCCAAACGCACGTTGCGGCCTTCGGCGCCTGCAGGGCAACTTTCGAGTCCGCGATCAACAAACTCGTCAACGACAGGCAATAACTCCCTGATCAATGCGGCGACTTCCGCCGGTTCCTTTGGCCGCCGCCGGCCAACGTCGCCCAGGAAAATTAATGGGTGACCCGGTTGACTCCAATTGAACGGGAGAACTCGATGGCCGGGTTTCCATCCGTGGCCGGGTACGACGCCTGCGCCTTCCAGACCCAGTGCCTTTCCGAAACCCTCTGTTACATGAAATTCGCCGTCGGTCGGGCAGAGCCAGGCATCACAGTCGATCGTGGTCACGTCGGCCTTCACCACGAAAAGATGGCCTCGAGTAGTTGAGTTGGTATCGCTCATTGATGTTTCCCTCCGACCGACCTGTTTCGCAGAAGCGCAATCAGCCCTTTTGGGGAATGCTTCGGCACAAGCGGAAGCCAATATTGGGCGACAGGTGTCGACCCCACTGGGCATCCCAGAATGGCTTCGAATCGCGGGAGGACCTGTAGGACACAGTGACTACGTCAGCACAGTCAGCCCAGGAGCCCCCTCGTATCACCCTCTCGCTGCCGCTTGCAGGTCCAGCGGGGTTTTCATTCGGACTCAGCGAGTAGTACATCGCGTCGTACCAGTCCGAGGTCCACTCCCACACCCCTCCGCACATGGAATACAGGCCGTAGCCGTTTGGCGGATGTGCACATGACGGTTGTATCGAGAAGTCTTCGTAGCGATCGAAGTCGCAGTTGTTCTCACTTGGTGGGGCGTTTCCCCAGGGATGCCTGCAGCCGAGCAAGCCGCCTCGTGCCCCAGCCTCCCATTCGGCTTCCGTTGGCAGCCGGTAGTGAATCGATTCGTTCGATAGCTTTTCGGCGAGGTATTCCACTTCTTGCCACGCCACCGCGACCATCGGCTTCAGGTCGTAGCCGCCGGGTGCAGCTCGGTGCCAGTCGTAGGGTGCGTCCGAGGAGTTCTCGCAGTACTGAAGACGGATCTTGGACGCTTCCCTAAGGAAGAAGTATCCGTCTACGGAGCTTTTGGTGGACAGGTTTGTATGCGGTAGCAACTCCCTCGGGGGCATTCCTTTGCCTGGTAGTGGCCACCCCATCATCGTGCAGAATGCGTCCCAACTCACGGGCACGCTGCTGAGCCAAAAAGGATCCAATCGGACGACGTGCACAGGGCGCTCATCGGGATCTCCCGAATCAGATCCGATCTCATATTGTCGACCTGGCACGTATCTGAATGTCAGCCCGTGCTCGGCGACGGCGAGTGAATCGAGTATCTGGCTCCTGAGTGTTGCGATTTTCGGATCTTCTGGAGCCAGGCCATAGGCCAAATCGATGGCAGACGCAGCACTCTCCTGGGCACCGTCGTCATACAGGCTCCTTGCTCTCTCTAATAGGCGCGCCGCGTTGCCGCCTCCCGGCGGAATGTCCAAGAAATCGTCGTCGGTCACCGCGGTGCCCTGCTTGATTCGATGGTCATTAGAGGCAATGAGCGGCGAATGTCGCTCGCCTCCGTCGCCGCCTGAACCCATGGATCTGCGCTTGAAATCGACCCGTTGAAGGCCAGAGCACGCGCTCGGCACCCGCCGGTGAATGCGTCGTCAGACAATGCGCGGATGCTCGTGAATCCTGGGCCGGAATGCCAGAGCTCAGCCAGGGTGCGTTCCCGGACATTTCCCGTGTTGAACCCTGATCCCAGGAAGCTGCACGGATTGATGTCTCCGGATACGGAGATCGAGCAGACGAGATTCCCGGCCCCGCAGCCGGAGTTGGTGTGGCAAGTGGCCTGTCGATCCTCGCGGATGGCGGGACTGAACGGGTCAAGATGTCGCGGGGAGACGTTACCGGCGGAGCTGAATGAAGTCAGTTCATCGAGCGCTTGCGCGTATTGGTCAAAGGTTGGCATCAGATCGAGATTTTCCTGGGCCATGCCGACTGGGTAGAGCGGCCGAAAGACCGCAGTGGATGCGCCTACTCGCTCTGCGAGTGCCGCGCACTCCTCGACCTCGTTTGCGTTCGCGCTGGTAATCGTGAAAGCGAGGGTGAAGTCAGAGTGGTCGCGCAGTATTGCAAGCTTTTCGAGTACGCGATCGAAAGTTCCCTCGCCCCGGATCCTGTCGTTCGAGGGTGCGGTCGATCCCTCGAGGCTGACGTTGAGCCATACAAGGTCCCGTTCACCGAAGCCGCGCGCGATCTCCTCGGTGATGAGGAGGCCGTTGGTTGTCACGCAGGGGTGCAACCCATGGCTTGTCGCGGCGTCGATGATCTGGAAAATGTCACGCCGGAGCAGTGGTTCGCCGCCGGTGAGGCCGAGGCGGAAGCTACCTATGGCCGCCATTTGCGCGAAGAGGTTATCGAGTTCCTCAAGGTTCAGGCGCCTCTCGATCCGCGGAAGCTCGCCCGCGAAACAGTGTGTGCACTTGAGATTGCATGCCGAGACGATCTCGAGATGGACCGCGAGCGGCCCTGTCAGGTGATCTATCGGCGGCTCGATGTTCAAGACCTCACCCGCGAACCTTTGGTCCACGGTGAAGAAACCGCGATCGTTGAAGTTTTCGTAGAACATCTCAAGCGCTCTCACGCGTGACGGTTCCTCGACATCTGACCATTCAGTGTGAATACGAGAGAATGGCACAACCATCAGTTGTCTGAGCAGCGCTGTCGATTCTATGTCGAACGGCATGTACCGGGACGTGCGCCGGTCATAGACTGTCGAGCCGAAATACTGCGGGACAAGCACGAGGGGCAAGCGGTTTGTGTTCATGGTGGGTCCCCCGCTTCCTACTACCTCGGAGCCGGGATATGAACGACGGCTCGCATCCACACCGGCCCGCTCCGGGGCAGTGTCTTCATCGCAATGGCACCATCCTCGATAAGCCGGCTGATTTGGTAATCCTTGCGCTGTCGCGGGGTTAAGTCGGAATCGACCATGCTGGACCAACCGGTGGCGTCGAATTCGACCTTGCTGGCGTCGGCTTGAAGTGGTTCGACATCCGACCAGAGCCAGTCTCTCGGCGGCGGCGTGACCGACTGCTTGTTGCCGTCCTCCAACTCGGCGGTCGCGGTGAAGAGGAGTTGCACCGCGACCTCGGTCTCGGGGTGTACCTCGATCACCACGACATGGGGTCCGGGTGAAAGCAGGGGGCGACTTGTCGAAGGCGGGGTGCCGTCGATGGTGACCGAAAACTTATCAACGTTGAGCCAGATCGCCAGCTTTACCGGTAGAGGCCCAGAGGGGTTGCGCCATCGTAGGACCACGCCTCCGCACCCGGCGGGGACTTCGCAGTGCCCATGCTCCTCAAGAACGAGGTTCGGCGACGACTTGATGTAGCGATCGATCGAGTTGAGCCTCAGATCGCGTTCTTCTCCCACTGCGCCCCCAATCGGAGAGCCATACGGCATGTACCTACCCATGCCCTCGGCTGCTCGACCCGTGCGTAGTGATACTAAGACGACGCGGCTCGTAGGCCGGCGCATTTGATGGAATCAGATTCGCGCTCAGGCGCCGTCATCCCCGCAGATGCGGCTGAAACATTTTGGGCACCGGATGTCAGCTCCGTGTTGTAACTTTGCCACCGATGTGGGTTGCCCCTAGCAGATTCGCCGCGGCGCTTCGCCGCGGCAGCAGTAATGCCAGACGATCGACATCGACTACCGATGTCCCTCGGCGACAGCCGGGCTTCGTGCCCCGGCGCTTGCCGCTGAGGCGACTGCAGGCAGTCCGGACGATTACCGGGCGCGACGCCCGGCTGTCGCCTGCGGGAATCGGCATCCGATCCCAGTAGGAAGGTAGGGGCAACCCGCATCTGGCAGGCCTGGTTGAGGGGCGTGTAGACGGGGGATACGGGGGGATCTTGTGGACGGTTGGCCCGTTGGCCGGCTGCTGTCAGCCGCGCAAGTCACCGGCAACTTCGTCAAGTTGCGCGTGGCATCCCTGATGCGTGGCGACGAGCCGCTGCTCTACATGCAGGTGATCCCTGGTCCCAACGCCGCTATCGACGAGAAGTCTTACGCGCGGTGGAGCACCAGAGTCCGCGGCCCGGTGCCGCGAGATTGGGGTCCTCGGGCCGGCAGCCCGTGGCGGGTGTGCCGCTACTCCGGACCCCTCCGGACCATGACGGTCACGGACTTTGACCACCTTATTGATGGCGTCTCCGGCGGCGGGAAAACGATCATCGCCGGGATTGTCGAACTGATCGACGCGCACCTGGACGGAGCCGATCTCGTCCTCAAGGACAGACGAGTCCTGCTCCAGTTCTTCAAGAGAGACTTTTCGGCGCCGAGGGTGGAGGTTCTGGTACGACCGGGCGACTCGGATGCCAGTTGCGATCTGAGTCTGCTTTCTGCGCAGGAGATTCACCAGGCCGTGGCCACGGGGGAGCGGTTGACCCCTGCTCAGCTGACTCAGGCCGAAATCCTGCTCAAGTATGCGCCGTGGAATCTCGGCTATTGGGGTCCGTTCAAGGCGTTGGTCAAGGCCGTGCCGGCAGATGAGCTCGCTGAGGCCTACGCGGACGCCGTCGCGCGGCTGTCCTCGACCGAGAGCCTGGTGCCTATCCCGGCAACGATCGACATCGAATACCGGGACGAACTGCGTGGCTGGTTCGGGATCCCCTCCAAGAGAACGCAACAGTATCTGGCCCGCCGAGCGCGCAGAGACCTCGGTGCTCTGGCCAAGCGGTCACCCGATACCTATGCTCACGTCGCATCCCGCCTGCTGACATCGTGGGATCAGCCGCTGTCGAACTATTCCTACGCGCCCGCTTTTGTCATGCTGGGGGCCCGAAGCCCCCTGGATGACCACAGTCGGTGCGTCCGTCGGCCGGCCGACATGGCTGAGCGGCGAGATGCGCACCCGGAGATCTGGGACGGCCGTTCCGCTCTTGCCGCCAACGTCTTCCGTTCGATCCGCTCCTCGGTGGAGGCTCTGAGCTGGGCATGCCAAGTGCTCGACGACGCGGGCGCCCCGATCCCGGAACTTCCGGCCCGCTCCATCGCGCTGGCGCTCGACAGCACCTACCCGCCCCTGCGCCGGATGGGGTGTGAATCGCTCCCCGAAAAGCCAACGCTCTTCAGATCCCTGACGGGTAGCCAATGGACAGCGTTCTTCCAGACGGCCTCCGACAGCGAGATCGACCAGGCAGCCCGCCGCCTGGTAGGGACGAAGCTCACTACCAGGCTCGGCGAGGCCCTCACCGCCCTCTTCGCCCAACC
>Ga0180429_10005352_pt1 | contig 10186 bp, 8 predicted proteins | sample SS_ome_FD_132428 | JGI IMG/M metagenome (GOLD analysis project Ga0180429, IMG submission 132428) | Hypersaline lake sediment archaeal communities from the Salton Sea, California, USA - SS_1_S_1 metaG | ecosystem: Environmental > Aquatic > Non-marine Saline and Alkaline > Hypersaline > Sediment ...
CTGCCGGCAAGGCACCGCAAGCACCCCGCGCGCTTTTTCGCTTTCCCCGCCGCCGATTGTGGTCTATAGCCCGCGTCTCATGTGGCACCTGCACCCTTGGAGGCATGCCGCGGACTGAAAATTTGGAGAAAACCCATGGCTCGTGAAATCCCTGATTTCCATGCCACGGTACGGACGGGGACAGGCAAGGGGGCCGCTCGTCAAGCTCGCCGCGAAGGCAACGTACCGGGCATCGTATATGGTGGCGAAAAGGACCCGCTGCCGATCAACATCCCCTTCAACGTTCTTCTAAAGACGCTCAAGGACGGCCGCTTCCTGTCGAAGCTGTTCAACCTCAAGGTTGACGGCCATGACGACGTGCGCGTCATCTGCCGTGGCGTCCAACGCGACGTGGTGAAGGACCTGCCGACGCATGTCGACTTCCTGCGCCTGCACCGCAACACTCGGATCAAGCTCTTCGTGCATGTCGAGTTTGAGAACGAAGACACCGCACCGGGCATCAAGAAGGGTGGCGTGCTGGTCGTGACCCGTCCCGACGTGGAGCTGAGCGTTGTCGCCGGCGACATTCCCGAGAAGATCGTTGTCGATCTCGCGGGCCGCGATGTCGGCGACGTCATCCACATCTCGGACGTCACCCTGCCGAAAGGCGTGAAGCCGACCATCGACCGTGACTTCATCATCGCCTCGATCTCGGCGCCGTCGGGCCTGCGCGGCTCGGACGAAGAAACCGACGAAGTGATCGAAACCGAAGTGATCGGCGAAGAGAAGGCGGCGGACGAGGAGTAACGTCCACCGCTGTCGCAAGTGCATCGACGCGGGCCCCCGGCCCGCGTTTTTTCGTTCAGATGCAGGTGAGGCCCGGTGTGCCCTCGGCGATCCGGCCGATCACCGCCGCCTGGTGCCCGGTTTCGCGCAATTGCGTGACAAGCCCATCTGCCGATGCGGCGTCGACCGCGGCCAGCAATCCTCCGGCGGTCTGCGGGTCATGCAGGAGCGCACCCCGCGCGCCCGTGGCGTTGTTCACCGGCGCGGCGGCGAGATTCGCCTCCCAGATCGACGACTGGTGCCCGGCCCTGGCCAGGTCTTCCGCCCCGGCGTAGAGCGGCACGTTTGCGAGGTCGATCTCCGCCGCGACGACTGACGCCGCGCAAATCGCCGTCAGGTGGCCGGCCAGTCCGAACCCGGTGACATCGGTCATCGCATGGGCGCCGCGCAGGATCTCGGCGGCGTCGCCCTGCGGGCGGGCCATCACCGCAAGCATCGCACCGATGTCGTCGCCCCGCGCCGCGCCCTGCATCTCGGCGGCAAGCAGCGTGCCGGAGCCGAGCGGGCGGGTGAGGATCAGCGCATCGCCGGGACGCGCCCCGGCGTTGGTGATCGCCTCGCCCTCGACAAGCCCGGTAACGGTGAACCCCAGCGTCATCTCCGCGCCCATACTGGAATGCCCGCCGACGATTTCCGCCCCGGCGTCGCGGAACACCGCCCCTGCCGCGGCCATGATTTCACCCATGCTGCGGGCCTGTAGCGGTTCGGCCATGCGCGGCAGGATCACCTGTGCCAGCGCCGCCTGCGGCTTGGCCCCCATCGCCCAGATGTCGCCCAGGGCATGCACCGCGGCGATCCGCGCCAGAAGCGCCGGATCGTCGGTGAATGCCCGCAGATGATCGGTGGTGAGCACCTGTCGCGCGTCGCCAAACCCCAAGACCGCCGCATCATCGCCCGGCCCGGTGAGTACATCCTCGCGCCCGAGCCCGGGGAGTGCGCCGAGCGCCGCACCGAGCGTGCCCGCGCCCACCTTCGCGCCGCAGCCGGCGCAGAGCGGTTTGCCGCTACCGTGGAGTTCCTCGGCCACGCCCGATGCCACCGGGTGGGGCAGGGGCGGCACCGGCATTTGCGGCAACTCCTGGAACCGGCGCATGAACGTGACGTCGATCCGGTTTTTCCAACGCCACAGCAGTGGCCCCTGCACCGTGCGCCCCCACTTCTCTCCAATCGCCGTCTTGCCGCCGAGCGAGATGAGCTTGAGGTAGTCCTTTTGCGGCCGGAAGGACCGTGTCTCGCCGCCCGACAAGGCGGCGCGCAGGTTGTTCAGCAGCACCGGTCCGGCGCGCACGGCGAACACCCCGGCCTTGGGGCGCGGATCGCGGGTGAGGTGCGCGCAGTCGCCAACGGCAAAGAGCCCGTCGGTGCCCTCGACGCGGAGGTGGTCATCGACCCGGATGAACCCATCGTCGGTCACAGGCAGCGGGCTTCTGGCCACCCAGTCATGCGCCACCGCCCCGGCCACGCCCACGGTGAAATGCGCGCGCACGTGGCTGCCGTCCGCAAGTTGCACGCCATCCTCGGTAATCCGCGTCACTGTCGTATCGGTGTGTGCGGCAACCCCCATCCCGGCCATTGCCGCGCGCAGGTGGCGCGTCGTCTCCGGGTTGCGGCCGGTGATCTCCGGCCCCGCCTCGATAACGCTCACCCGGCTCGCGGCGCCGACGTCGCGCTGCAGGGCATGGGCCATCGCCAGCGCCAGTTCGACCCCGGCCACCCCGCCGCCGATCACGGCCACCTCGGGGGCCACTTCCCCTGCCGCGGCACGGGCAAGGAAGTCGCGCCACCGCGCGGCGTATGTATCGAGCGGCTTGGCGCCGGTCGCGAACTCCGCGAAGCCGGGCAGGGCGGGCATTTCGGTGTGGATGCCGACATCGACAGAGGCGACGTCATATCCGATCTCGCCTCGACCCTCGACTGTGACGGTCTTGGCCGCCGGGTCGATCGCCGTGGCGGCGCCGATCACCAGCCGGGCGCCGGCAAAACGCGCCAGCTTCACAAGGTCGATATCGAGCGCCTCGCGGCTGTAGTGCCCGGCGATGTGCCCCGGCAGCATGCCGGAATAGGGCGCAGTGGGACCGGGGTTGATCAGCGTCACCCGGGTGCCGGGCAGCGGCTTCATCCCCCACATCCGGAGCACGAGCGCGTGGGCGTGGCCACCGCCAATCAGTACCAGGTCGCGGGTCAGGGGAAGGGGCATCGCTTGCATGGTCAGGACCTTATCGCATTGTGCGAGCGATACAGGGTGGCGGGCCAAAGGCCAAGGCGTCACGCCGCCGCTGACTCAGGATTGAACCGACAACCATGGCGAATCGGCGCCGGGGCGCTGACCCGCGCCGATTCTTCCGCGGCGGATTCAACCGAGAGCCGAGGTCCAACCCGGTCAGATCGGCGCCCGGCGACAAAACCGACCGTGTAGTCGAAAAAACTCTTGATCCCGATCCGATTCCGTGGCGCACTGCGCGCGTGGCTGCGAGTATAGCCAAATCTTATCGTTGCGGCGCGGGAACGGAATGGTCTTGGCGCGGCGACGGGTCTAGTCAGGGAGTAGGCGGTGGCATGGCCCAGCTTGGCCGAACGCCCGAAGGACAGGTGTTGCCAAGAATGGTTATGAAGCATAACAATAGGCCGCAATGACACAGGACCTTGCACCTATGTGTACTGAAGCCGGGATCAACCCGGAAAATCGAAGCGGCATTGCATAGCGGAAAACGCACCGCAATGCCGGATCGCTTGGTCAACAGGGAGGATGATCAATGACCAAACGCAAAACAGTTCTCGGCCTCGCGGCTGGTGTGGCCCTTTCGGCGCTCACCGCCGGTGGCGCCCTTGCCCAGGAAGTGACGCTGAAGCTGCACCAGTTCCTGCCGGCACAGGCCAACGTGCCGAAGCTCGTGCTCGACGTCTGGGCCGACAATGTCGAAAAGGATTCCGAGGGCCGTATCAAGGTCGAGCGTTACGCCTCGATGGCACTGGGCGGCACCCCGCCCGAGCTCATGGACCAGGCGATCGACGGCATTGCCGACGTGGTCTGGACCGTGGTTGGCTACACGCCGGGCCGGTTCCCGACGACCGAGGTTTTCGAGTTGCCTTTCATGGTTTCGGACGCCCGCGAGGCCTCCTGCGCATACTGGAAGATGTTCGACGAACACATGGAAGACACCGAGTTTTCCGACGTGAAGATCGTCGGCACCTGGGTGCATGGCCCCGGCATGTTCCACACCAACGAGCAGGTGACCGTGCCGGACGACCTGCAGGGCATGAAGATCCGCGGCGGCTCGCGGCTGGTCAACAACCTGCTCGAGCGCGTCGGCGCCACCCCGGTGGGCATGCCGGTTCCGGCGATCCCGGAGGGCCTGTCGAAGGGCGTGATCGACGGCACCACGATCCCGTGGGAAGTCACGGCGGCGCTCAAGGTGCCGGAGCTCGTGACCAATCACACCGAGTTCGAGGGTCCGGCGCTCTACAACCTCACTTTCGTCCTTGCGATGAACAAGGGCGCCTACGAGGGTCTCTCGGATGAGAACAAGGCGGTGATCGACGCCAACTCGGGCCTGAACTTTTCGGTCTTTGCCGGCGGCACCCAGGCCGATGCCGACGGCCCGGCCCGCGCGCTCGCCGTCGATCTCGGCAACAACATCGTCACCGTGTCCGAGGAAGATGCCAAAGCGTGGGATGCCATCGTCAACCCGATCTACGAAGAGTGGGCCGCAGAGATGGATGGCATGGGCAAGGACGGCAACGGCCTGATCGCCCAGGCGCGTGACCTGATGGCCCAGTGCGGCGCCGACATGGCGAACATCGACACCTACGGCGCGAAGTAACAGCGCGGCCGCGCGGCGGGGCAGGGGCCTCGCCGCGCGTTTTCTATTGTGCGGGGGCGGGATGACCGCCGGGGGCAGATCATGCATCGCTTCGTTCTCAGCTTGTCGAGATGGATGGCCATTCTGGGTGGCTTCGTGCTCAGCGCCCTCGTTGCCATCGTCGTGCTTTCGATCATCGGGCGTGAGCTGAACGCCATGCTCCACAACGACTTTTTCCAAAACAACATGAAGGGCTTGGCCGATTGGATGCTCGGTGTCGAACTGCCGGGGATCTGGGGGCCGATCAAGCTCGGCCCGTTCAACGGCGACTACGAGATCGTCGAGGCCGGTATCGCGTTCGCGATCTTCGCCTTCCTGCCGCTCACGCAGATCACGGGTGGGCATGCGACGGTCGACATCTTCACCTCCTGGCTGCCGGAGAAGGGCGACCGCATCCTGACCACGGTGATCGACGTCGTTTTTGCCGTCGTGCTGGTGATCATCGCGATCCAGCTCTGGCAAGGCACGATCAACAAGTTTGAGCGTGGCCAGACCACCTTCCTTCTGCAATTCCCGCTCTGGTGGGCCTACGCGGCCAGCCTCGTCGGGGCGATCATGGCGGCCATCGTGTCGGTCTATCTGGCGGGTCTGCGCATCACCGAGCTGGCCACCGGCCGGCGGATCGCGCCGTCCGGTGAGGGAGCAAACCATTGAGCAACATCGAAATCGGCCTGTGGTCCTTCCCGGTCCTGATGATCGCGATCTTCCTGCGCGTCCCGATCGGGCTCGCGATGTTCCTTGCGGGCTTCCTCGGGCTTGGCTTGATCAATGACGGGTTCTCCATCGCGCTGGCCAAGCTGAAGACCGAAACCTTCACCACCTTCTCCAGCTACTCCCTGTCGATCGTGCCGATGTTCCTGCTCATGGGTCATTTCGCCACCATCGGCGGCATGAGCCAAGCCCTGTTCCGCGCCGCCGAGGGCTGGCTCGGCCACCGCAAGGGCGGTGTCGCCATGGCCTCGATCGGTGCCTGCGCTGGCTTCGGTGCGATCTGTGGCTCCTCGCTCGCCACCGCCGCCACCATGGGCCGCACCGCGCTGCCGGAACTGCGCAAATACGGCTACTCGGGTGGCTTCTCGACCGCGACGCTCGCCGCCGGCGGCACGCTCGGCATCTTGATCCCGCCCTCGGTGGTGCTGGTGATCTACGCCATCCTCGCCGAGCAGAACATCGCCAAGCTGTTCCTCGTGGCGATCATCCCGGGCCTTCTGGCCGCGCTTGGCTACGTCATCACCATCTCGATCTACGTCCGCCTCAACCCCGACAGCGCCGGCGTGCGCCCGCCGGTGCCCTACAGCGAACGCTTCCGCGCGCTGTTCGACGTCTGGCCGGTGCTGCTGGTCTTCGGCCTCGTGGTCGGCGGGATCTATGGCGGGTTATTCACGCCAACCGAAGGCGCCGCCGTGGGCGCGCTCGGCACCGGGCTCATCGCCTTCGCCAACAAGGGGCTGAACTTCAAGGAACTTCTTGGCTCCTTCACCGCCACCGCGCGCTCGACCGCGATGATCTTTTTCATCGTGCTTGGCGCGGGCTTCTACAACGGCTTTCTGGCCGTCAGCCAGGTGCCGCAGACCGCGGCCGACTGGGTGGTGACGCAGGGCTTCAGCCCGTGGACGGTGCTGATCATCATCCTGTTGTTCTACCTGCTGCTGGGCTGCCTGATGGACAGCCTGTCGATGATCCTGCTCACCATCCCGATCTTCTACCCGATCATCTCGGTACTGGATTTCGGCCTGGTCGATTTCGTCTCGATGCAGCACGACCAGATCCGCGACGCGATCAAGGCGGGGGCGGCGGCGAGTGTCGCGCCCGAGACCCTGGCCCAGATCCAGGCGCTCATGGCCGAGGGCGTCGAGGTGCCGCGCCAGCTCGCGGCCGAACTCGGCGTCCGGCTGACCGAGGCCCGTGCCAACATGATCGGCGTCGAGCGCACCGCGCTGTGGTTCGGCATCATCGTGCTGATCGTGGTGGAGGTCGGCCTGATCACCCCGCCGGTGGGCATGATCCTGTTCATCATCAACGCGATGGATCGCACGACGCCGATCGTGGAAACCTACAAGGGGGTGCTCTATTTCATCACCTCCGACCTGATCCGCGTCGTGCTCCTGATCCTGTTCCCGGCGATCACCCTGTTCCTCCTGCCCTAGACGGGCGGGAGGCTTTTCGGCTTGGCACGTCAAATAGATATGAGATATAACTATTGTGAAGTAGAACGGATGGACGGCCCGGCATGACAGACGAGATTCTCAAGGTCGACCTGTCCGACGACGGCATCGCCACGCTGACAATGAACCGCCCCGACAAGCGCAACGCGATGTCGGACGAACTGATGGCGGCACTCGATGGTTTCTTCGTCGCGCCGCCCAAGGAGGTGAAGGCGGTCGTGCTTACGGGTACGGCAGGGCACTATTGCTCCGGTCTCGATCTTTCCGAACACGTCGCGCGCGATGCCGAGGGCACGATGCGCCACTCGCGCGGCTGGCACGCCAGCCTCGACCGCATCCAGTTCGGCGGGCTGCCGGTGGTTTCGGCGATGTTCGGCGCGGTGATCGGGGGCGGGCTCGAGATCGCCACCGCCACCCATGTGCGCATCGCCGAACCCTCCACGGTGTTCCAGCTGCCCGAGGGCCGGCGCGGCATCTTCGTCGGCGGTGGCGCCAGCGTGCGGGTGGGCCGCATTCTCGGCGCCGACCGGATGATCGAGATGATGCTCACGGGCCGGAAATACGATGCACAGGAGGGACTTGCCCTGGGCCTCACGCATTACGCGGTGGGCGAGGGCGAAGCCCTGCCGATGGCGCAGGATCTCGCCCGTAAGATCGCCACCAACGCGCCGCTCTCGAACTACATCATGATCCAGGCGCTGGCCCGGATCGAGGATATGTCGAAGGCCGACGGGCTGTTCACCGAGAGCCTCTGCGCCGCGGTGACGCAAACCAGCCCCGATGCGCTCGAAGGCCTTCAGGCCTTCCTGCAAAAACGCGCTCCAAGTTTCAGGTGATCCCCATGCCCCGTGAAAGCGCCGCGAAGGTGCCAACCCCGAGCTCCGCGATTTCCGACACCACGCTGCGCCAGTTCACCGGCTACGGCATGAAGCGTGCCTTCATGGTGATCCAGGCCGACGTCACCCGCACCCTCGAGCCCCTGGACCTGCGCATGGTGACCTTCTCGGCGCTCGCGATCATCGGCGACAACCCGGGCCTCAGCCAGACCCAGTTGGCTGGCGCCCTGGCGATCGAGCGGCCCAACCTCGTGGTGATCGTCGACGAACTGGAACGGCGCGACCTCGTGAGCCGCGACCGGGTGCCGACCGACCGGCGCACCTACGCGCTGCAACTCACCGCCGAGGGTCGCCGGCTGCTCGTCCGCGCCACCGAGGCGCTGCGCACCCACGAAATCCGGGTGATGCATGGCATCGGCGGTGCCGATCTTGCCACCCTCATCGGCTGCCTGAGCCAGATCGAAGCGTTTGAACCCGGGAAGAGCTGATGGACCCGAAGTATCGTCGCCATGCCACCCGCCTCGACACAAGCGCCGACGGCAGCCTTCTCTACACCTCCGCGCACGACATGGGCCCGGTCGCCGACACCACCGGCGACTGGCTGCACCGCTGGGCCGAAGAAGCCCCGCTGCGCACCTTCCTTGCCGAGCGCTACGGCGCCGGCTGGCACGAGGTGAGCTACGGCCAGGCGCTGGAACAGGTCCGCGCCATCGGACAGGCGCTCGTCGCGCGCGGGCTCACCGAGCACACGCCAATCCTGGTGATGTCGGGCAACGGCGTTGATCACGGGCTCTTGGCGCTGGCCGGGCAATACGTGGGCGTGCCGGTGGTGCCGGTGGCAGAGCAGTATTCGCTGATCCACGGCGCCCACGGCCGGCTGCGCCATGCCATCGAACTGGTGAAGCCGAAACTGGCCTACGTGGTCGATGCCGAGCACTATGCCGAGGCGCTCGCGCTCGATGTGTTCGAGGGCATCGAGGCTGTCGCCTCGCGCCCCGGCAACCACGTGGGCGTGACCCCGTTCGCCGCTCTCCTGAAGGGCGATCCCACGGTCGACGTCGACGCCGCCCACGCCGCCGTCGGCCCCGACAGCGTGGTGAAGATCCTGCTCACCTCGGGCTCGACCTCGGCGCCCAAGGGCGTGCCCACAACCCACCGGATGATGTGCGCCAACCAGACCCAGATCCGCGACAGCTTCCCCTTCCTCGGGGCACGCCCGCCGGTGCTGGTCGACTGGCTGCCGTGGAACCACGTCTTCGGCGGGTCGCACAATTTCAACCTTGTGCTCGCCAACGGCGGCACGCTCTACATCGACGATGGCAAGCCCGTGCCTGCCCTGGTGGGGCGCACGATCGAGAACCTCTCGCTGGTGCCCTCGACGATCAGCTTCAACGTACCGGTGGGCTTCGCTGGCGTGCTGAAGGCGCTGGAGACGGATGCCGAGCTGCGCCGCACCTACTTCGCCGAACTCGACATGATCTTCTACGCGGGCGCCTCGCTGCCGCAGGAGGTCTGGGCCGGCTACGAGCGTCTCGCCAAGGCCGAGCGCGGCACGATCCCGCTGATCACCTCGTCCTGGGGCCTGACCGAGACCGCCCCCGCCGCGCTTGTCCAGCACGAACCCACTGACCGCTCCGGCATCGTCGGCGTGCCCGACCCCGGGGTGACGGTGAAGCTCGTGCCGACCGAAAGCGAGCCCGAGCGGTTCGAGGTTCGGGTGAAGGGACCCAACGTGTTCTCCGGCTATCTCGACAACCCGGAGAAGACGGCGGAAGCCTTCGACGACGAGGGCTTCTTCATCACCGGCGACGCGATGCGCTGGGTGGTGCCCGGCGAGCCCGACCGGGGGTTGAAGTTCGACGGCCGGATCTCGGAAGACTTCAAGCTGCTCACCGGCACCTGGGTGCGCGCGGGCCAGCTCCGGCTCGATATGCTGGCCTGCATCGGCCCGCTTGCGCAGGACATCGTGGTGACCGGGGCGGACCGCAACGAGATCGGAATCCTGATCTTTCCGAATGCCGCAGAGCTGGAACGGGAAGGCTTCACATCGGAAACCGACAACGGCGCGCTCATCGACAAGAAGCTCCACAGCGAGCTCCGCCGCCGCCTTGCGGCACGTGCCCGGGAGGTGACCGGCTCGGCTTCGACCGTCGCCCGGGCCCTCGTGCTCGCCGAGCCGCCAAACATGGGCGAGGGCGAAATGACCGCCAAGGGCAACCTCAACTATCGCAAGGTGCTCGACCGGCGCCGTGACCTGCTGGCCCGTCTTTACGACGACGCCGACCGGGCAACCATCACCCTTTGATCAACCGCTCGTCCGCCCGACGGGCGACCTCGCTACCAACCGGAGACCCGACATGGTCGACATCACCAAGGTTCGCGCCATCGACATCCATACCCATGCCGAGGAGCCCTGCGGCTGCCACACCGACGATGGCTACGACGAGTTGCAGAGCACCATGGCGAAGTATTTCGGCGCGCCCTGGGAGCACCCGCCGAC
>Ga0180429_10005354_pt1 | contig 10186 bp, 7 predicted proteins | sample SS_ome_FD_132428 | JGI IMG/M metagenome (GOLD analysis project Ga0180429, IMG submission 132428) | Hypersaline lake sediment archaeal communities from the Salton Sea, California, USA - SS_1_S_1 metaG | ecosystem: Environmental > Aquatic > Non-marine Saline and Alkaline > Hypersaline > Sediment ...
GACTGGGTCGCCTATGTCGCAGGCAAGCGTGAGTCCCGCCGCCTGCTGGGTGATGTCATTCTCCAGCAGCAGGACGTCCAGGAGATGCGCGAGTTCCCCGACGCCTTTGTCACGACGACCTGGTCGATCGACCTGCACTATCCGGCGCCCGAGAATACGAAGCACTTCCCCGGGATGGAGTTCCGCACGATCTGCGTGACGCCCCGGATCAAGCCGTATCCGATCCCCTACCGGTGCCTCTACTCGCGCAATGTCGATAACCTCTTCATGGCGGGTCGCGACATCAGTGTCACGCACGTCGCGCTCGGTACGATCCGCGTGATGCGCACCGGGGGCATGATGGGCGAACTCGTCGGGATGGCGGCGGCGCTGTGCAAGAAGCACGACACCACCCCGCGGGGCGTCTACAAAGACCACCTCGACGAACTCAAGACACTGGCGACCCGGGGCGTCGGCAAAGACGCGGTCAAGAACGAGCCCATCAGCAAGGCGCTACGCGAGAAGGCGGATCGATCGGCTCAGATCGCCGGCTACGCCCTGAGCAAAGTCCATCGCTGGCTGCACGAAAAGGCGCTGCCCTTGATCGATTCCGAGACGGGCCTGTACCCGGCCGATGGGAAATGGAACTACCGTGACACGGCCGCCGATTGCTATCCCTTCCTGTGCTGGGCGGCCCATGTGGTCGATCAGGAAGCTCTGAACGGCCCGGTCCGTTCGATCCTGCACGCCGAGCAGAAACTGTGCAACCACGTCGATCGGATCCCGGTGTCCTACGACCTCAAAAAAAAAGAGAAGGTCGTCCTAGGCTATGACGAGATGGTCTTCCAGGCCTCTGAGTACGTCAAAGACGGGCTGATCGCCATCGTTGAGGTCACGGGCAAGGACGAGTGGTTCGAGCGCATGCTCGGGATCGAAGAGGACATCTGGAAGCACGCCCGGTACGAGACGCCGTTCGGCAAGATCCCTTCGAAGAACATCGAGGTCAATGGCGAACAACTCCAGGCGCTGGTGCGGCTCTACACCATGACGGGCCGCGAAGAGTTCCTCATCTGGGCCGAACGCCTGGCCGACTACTACTTCGACCAGCCCAACTTCGTACCCACGCGGCTGCGCGATCACGGCTGCGAAATCATCGGAGGGCTGGGCCTGCTGTTTGCCGTCGAGAAGCAACAGAACCGGCCCAAAGCCGAATCCTACCAGACCAAGCTCGCGCTCATCTTCGACACGATCCTCGCCAAGGGCTGCAACGAAGATCGGATGATGTACAACCATCTGACCGACCGCAACGGCTGGAACGGCAAGCTCAGCGACGGCTGGGGATACAACTACGTGGGGTATCTCTGCTTCGATATGGCCGTGGGCCAGCCGGTCCACCACGCGTGGATATCAGCCGCACTGCGTGATCTCCGCAAGCCGCTCTACGAGAACTACAACTGGGAGGGCAACTACTCGATCGATGGCTTCGCCGATTCGATCGAAGGCGCGATCTATCTGCTCAATCGTCTGCCCGTCAAGGAAGGGTTCGCCTGGGTCGATCGCGAGATGGCGCGCAGTGTCACGAGGTCGAATGAACCGCTCGAAACCGCCGAACTCTGGGGCACGATGAAACTCCAGTCCAATGGCGTCCGCACCGTTCTGATGCACGCCCTGATGCACACGCAAGGCATTATCGCCCGACCCTGGCAGAAGGGCCTGCAACTCGGCGCCGTCCAGACAAACGATGGGCTGGTTATCAGCGTCAAGTCTGACAAGAACTACTCGGGCAAGCTCTGCTTCGACATTCCGCGCCACCGCACCTACATGGGCTTCGCCAAGGACTGGCCCCGCATGAACACCCTGCCCGAATGGCACACCGTCGAAGCCGACAAGAAGTACACCGTCCAGGACGCCGGCGCAACCAAGACCTACACAGGCAGTCAACTCAGCCAGGGCTTACCCATCACCCTTACTGCCAGCCAACAGAAGTACCTGATCGTCCGGTGACCCCACGCGTAGGGGCGGGCCCCTGTGCCCATCCTAATCGTTAGTCGGTTGGTCCACGCTCAAGCGGCGCGTGTAGCGCCCGCTTTCTGTCCCACCATAGCACACCTTTGTAGGAGAAAACCGTTATGACAGAGATGATGTATCCCTGCGCTGAGCCGACGGAGGCGTTGCAGCGGGCCGGCGCTCAGGCGATTTATGACAGGCTGCGCGGCACGCGGCCGCGATCGCGGGCGGATTTGAAACGCTATGTGAAGGTCTTTCTTGGGATCGATGTGCCCGATGTTAGGCTGTGTCCCGAGCATAGCAGTCCGATGGATTATCTTTGGCACTGCTTCAATGTTGATTTCACTAATAGGACCTATGGGACCTATGCTAATGCTGATTGCATTGTCTGGGCGAACCGGGCGGGGGGCAAGACGGAGTTGGCGGCGGTCGCGACGTTGCTGGATGGGCTGTTCAAGCCTGATTGCCAGATCCGCATTCTGGGCGGCTCGGGCGAGCAGTCGAGCCGGATGTACGAGTACCTCACCAGCTTCGTCCATCGGGGCTTCGAAGGCGTGCTGGCCGGGCCCGTGCGTAAGGGTGCGTGTCGCTTCGCCAACGGGGCGGCGGTCGAAGTCCTGACCCAGTCGGCGACGAGCGTGCGGGGTCAGCACGTGCAGAAGCTGCGCTGCGACGAGGTCGAGCTGTTCGACGAGGAGGTCTTCGCGGCCGCGAAGTTCACCACGCTCAGTCGCGACGGGCTCGTCGGAGGGATGGAGCTGATCAGTACGATGCACAGGCCCTACGGGATCATGCAGCGCGAGGTCTCGGACGCGACCCGCGCGGGCGTGCCCGTCTTCAAGTGGTGCCTCTGGGAAACGATCGAGAAATGCGTCGATCGCACCTGCTCGCAGTGCCCTCTGTGGAGCGATTGTCAGGGCCGCGCCCGACGCGCAAATGGCTACCTGCGCATCGACGACTGCATCGCCCAGATGCGGCGGTCCAGTCGCTCGGGCTGGGAGGCCGAGATGCTCTGCATCCGCCCTTCACGGGAGAACATCGTCTTTGGCGAGTTCGACCCGGCGACGCACGTCCGGGAGGTGGACTACGATCCCAACCTGCCCCTGCACCGGGCGCTGGACTTCGGATTCGTCAATCCGTTCGTGTGCCTGTGGGTCCAGGTCGACGGCGCCGGGACGGTGCGCGTGATCGACGAGTACGTGCGCAGCCGCGCGACGATCGACATCCATGCCAGCCAGATCAAGACGCAGACGCCTTGCACCGAGGAGCAGGTGGCCGCGACGTTCTGCGACCCAGCCGGCGCCGGGGCCAACGACGTCACCGGGACCAGCACGGTCCGTGAGTTGAGATCGCTGGGCATCGCGACCCGCCACCGCAAGAGCGGCATCGTCGAGGGGATCGAACTGATCCGCCGGGCCGTCCGGTCGGGCGCCGGCGCCAGTTCGCTGATAATCTCACCCCGCTGTTGTCGGCTGATCGAGGCGATGCAGTGCTACCACTACCCCGATTCCGGCGCCGCGGCGCTGGGCGAGTTGCCCCTCAAAGACGGCGTCTACGACCATCCGATCGATGCACTGCGGTACTTCTTTGTCAATCATCAGAACCCCGCAAGGACTATCAGCCGCCGCTACTGACAGCAATATAGGTCCTATAGGACCTATTGGACCTATAGACCTATTCTTTTGACTCAAAGCGTCCGGCTCGGTACACTCTGGGGGACATGGTCTTTTGATGGCGAGGGAAGAATGAACTATCAGTTCAGCACCGAGAACGTTTCGCAACACGTGGTCAAGTACGGCGTGGACATCCGCCCGGCGATTTCGCCCGAGCAGGACCGGACCAAGCTGCAGGACTATGGCAACTGGCTGGTCGAGCAGTTCCCGGACGTCTTCGAGACGCTGCTGTCCGGGCCCCGGCAGTTGCGCGTCCAGCGCACGTTCATCTTGCCCAACACGAAGCGCGTCGAGTTGCCCACCTTCGTGCTGACGGCGCGCGGCCCGGTGTTTACCTTTCCCGAACGCCTGTTCATCGACCGGCCGCACGAATTGAACATCCCCGATAAGGACAAGATCTTCCGGCGGGCGTTCGACGAGTTGCGCACCCGGTTCGGCGAGCGGACGGTGCCCCGCGTAGGCGTCGTGCACGAGTTCGTCTTCGACACGGGCTACATCAGCTCGCTCGATGTCGTCGCCAGCACGCTCAAGAACGATCTGTGGCGCGAAAAGACGCGGAATATCCGCATCCATCTGGAGGCGCCGGTCGAGGGCAAGAACGTCAATATCGAGATCCGTCCGACCTACCTGCAGCAGGCAGCCCGACGCAACGAACCGGCTCCGACCGACGACATGAAGTTCGGGATCGTTGTCAATGTCGATATCAACAATCAGCAGGTCGGGGGCGATCTGACCAAGGCGCAGATCAACGACGTCATCGTCTTCGCCAGCGACTACGTCTCGGATGAGCTGATCAGATTCCTCAACAACGAGTACTGATCCTCAGCCCCCAACACCCCACGCTACGAAGAACGATGCAGGGCTTCGCGGATGATCTTGGCCCGCAGCGCGTCGCGATCGGTGGCGCCCAGCGAGCGCCCGTGATTCAACTGCAGGTGGGCCGGGAGGGTCAGCATGAACAGGCGGTTGATCGTGCGGATCGACAGACCCGCGTCCGTGTCGGGCGTGCTGTCCTGATTCTGCAACGCGCAGAGCCGCTCGATTGCCGGCGTCGACGCCTGCATGTGCTCGCGCATGTTCAACCCCAGACGTAAATGGCTCAGCAGGAACAGCGCCTCCTGGGAACTGATCAGATGGGCGTTCTGCAGCAGGGCCATGGCGCGGGAAATCTTGTCGTCGAGGATGTCGACCTGATTGACGAGCAGTTGCGTGCGAGCGGCCTTTTCGTACTCGACGATCTCCGGGATGATCACCTTCTCGAACTCCGAGACGATGTCCCGTTCGCTCACACCCAATGTCACCTGGTTGGAGATCTGGTAGAGATCGCTCGTCGCCTCACTGCCCTCGCCGAAGAGGCCCCGGACGGCCAGGTTCATGTCCTTGGCCGCGGCGAGGAACTTGTCGATCTGGTCCGTCATCTTCAACGCGGGCATGTGCAGCATCACCGAGACGCGAATTCCCGTGCCCAGATTGGTCGGACAGGCGGTCAGGTACCCGAGTCGGGGACTGAACGCATAGTCGACGTGTTTCTCGATCATCGTATCGATGCGATCGATCTGTTCGAGGCACGCCGAGAGTTGGCAGCCGGCCTTGAGGACCTGAAGGCGCAGGTGGTCTTCCTCGTTGACCATGGCGGTGAAGAACTCCCGGCGGGCGATCACGACGCCGCGGGGTCCCTCAGCCATTGCATGGTGCCGGCTGATCAGGTGGCGCTCGACCAGAAAGTTCCGGCTCAGCGTCGGCGCCTCGTCGACGCTGAAGTAGAAGATGTCATCGCCCAGATCCAGTGACGTCAGCACGTCCTTGAGCGTTTCGAGGATCTTGGACTTCTCCTCGTCGGAGCAACTGTTGAGGAACTTGTATCCGGCCAGGTTCCGGGCCAGACGGATGCGGGACGAGACGACGATGTCCGCCAGCGGTCCGGTCCCGCTGAACCAGTCGTTGATGTCGTTGCTGATGTCACTTAGTTTCATCGGTCCAACCCAGGACGCGTGCGTGTCGCAACAGGCCGCGCCGGTTAATCGAGCTGCTTGATCGCGTCCCGCAGTTCGGCGGCGCGCTCGTAATCTTCGTTGTGAATGGCCCGCTCCAGATCCTGGCGCAGCCGCGTCAGCTCGGCCAGCTTCTTCGTCTCCTGCGGGATCTTGGTCGGCACTTTGCCGCAGTGCACGCTACTGCCGTTGTGGGCCCGCTCGATCAGAGGCAAGAGCGAGTTCTGGAACGTCTCATAGTCGTGCGGGCAACCCAGCGTGCCGTCCTTGCGCAGGCGGTCCAGCGTGAACCCGCAGTGGGGGCAGCTGGAGACCTCGTCCGGCGCGCCGAGCAATTCGTCGTCCGAAGGCTGCGACGCAAGCAAATTGCTCAACAGGTCGTTGATCGAGATCTGACTCTGGGCCGCGATCCCCTGTTCGGTCGCGCACTGCTCGCAGATGTGCATCTCCGAGCGAACGCCTTCGCTAATTTCGGTCAGGTGGATCGTCGCCGTTCGTTTATTACAGATTTGGCACTGCATAGCCACTCACACCACATTCTCATTGATACCGACATTCGCCTGTCCGCCGCCGACGCAATCGCCGCCGTCGTCAGGGGATTCAACCTGCATCTTACCGCAAAACCGCCTGCGCGTATATCCCCATTTTCTTTGTACGCCCGCCGGTCTGCGCGAGTTCCAGGCCATATGCCGGCTGCTCCAGGGCGATGCCGTGGTTCTCCATTGCGGATTGGCGATTTCGAATTGCGGATTCTCATGGCAAGCCAATCCGAAATCGCCAATCCGCAATCCGCAATCGCAGTGAAAGCCGCTCCTCCCGCCCCCCTACGCCGGCGCGTCCAGCACCGGCCAAGCCTCTATTTCCTCTGCGCCTGCTCCCTGAGCCGGCTGAAACGACCCTCCAGCCGCTTGTGCACATTAGCGGGGATCAGATTCGCCAGATCGCCCCCGAGCGAAGCCACCTCGCGAATCAGGGTCGAACTGGTGAATCCGTACTGCTCGCTGGTCATGACGAAGACCGTCTCAATGCCGGTCACCGCCCGGTTGGTCATCGCCAATTGGAACTCGTACTGCACGTCGGTGAGGCTGCGCAGGCCGCGGAGAATGACCGACGCCTGCTTGGCCGCGGCGTATTCGACCGTCAGGCCCTCAAAGCCCTCGACCGAGACGTTCGGCATGTCCCCAATCAGCTCGGCGATCATCTCGATCCGCTCCTCCGGGCTGAAAAGCTGGTTCTTGATCGGACTGCGCCCGACCGCGATGATCAGCTCGTCGAAGAGCTTCATGCCGCGCTTGACCACATCGAGATGCCCGTTCGTAATCGGATCGAACGATCCGGGGAAGATCGCCCTGACAAACTTACCGCTCATAATAATCCTTCCTTAGGGAAACATAAGCGGGAATTATAGCCCGCCTGGAGGGCCCGGGCAAGAACACACCCGGCAAATCCGCACCTCCTGACCTTACTGGGCAACCTAACGCATTGTTCGCAGCAGACTTGCAATTCCCGAAGATCTCAAGGTCATTCGACAGGCGATTGACCCATCCATCCGGTACTGCTATCTTGAACGCTGTAGGTGTGTGGCAGCGTCAAGGCCAAAGGCCTTGGCGATGGTTTGCCTGAAGTCCCGTTGAACCATCGCCAAGCTACGCTTGACGCTGCCACGCGTAGAGAACCAGGACAGCCAAGCGGAAACGGAAACCAACATCACTGAGGAGTTAGACGCATGCTCGTCGGGACCATGACGGCCCAGATCTATATGCATGGGATCACATCGCTGAAGGAGAAGCGAAGCATCGTCAAGAGCCTGATCGCCCGGCTCGGCAACCGGTTCAACGTCTCGGTCGCCGAGGTCGATCAGCAGGACAACCGCTCCAGCGCCGTGATCGGAATCGCCGTCGTCTCCAACGAGTCGCGCTTCATCGACCAACAGCTCGAGACCGTCCTGAAATTCATGCGCAACGACGGCCGCTTCTACCTCGGCCAAGTCGACCGTGAGATCTTCTCATAGATGCCGAGCACGCCAATGAGAAAGGGCTGCGAGGATCACTCGCAGCCCTTTTTTCGTTTGGGTGTTCGGCCCTGGGGGACCGCGGCTTTCTCAGAACGGTTTGCCTACCGGCTCGGTCTTGCCGGCTAGCCAAAGAAGTTCGCCCGGAGAAAGCTCTCTGTTGTAGAGTCGGAAATCATCCATGGCGCCATTCCAGAACTCGGCCGTGGCGGCGGCGTTGGCGCCAAGAATGAACGCGGTGACACCGGTCATCGTTCTGGTCAAGTCTGAGCCGCTATGCCAGAGAATGCCGTTGCGATAGATCTTCTGTTCCCCGGTCTCGGCATTCTTGACAAAGGCCCAGTGGATCCAGGCGTCCGCATAGTCGCCGGCTTGAGCAACCTTGCTGATCCGGTCGTAGTTGCTACCGTCGCCCCCGGTGTCCAGATAGAGCGTATTGCCCCAAAGGACGTGGGCCGACATGACTCGGGATGCCCCAACGGCGGGATCTTGGTATGCGGCGAAGGTGAAGGGATTCTGCGTCACGGTTGAGTCGATATACAACCATACCGACACGGTCGCCTGCTGCTCGATCGTGTCCCACGCCGCGGCCGGAATGTCAACATATGCGCCGGTGCCGTCGAAGTTCAAGGCTGACCCCATCTGTCCGGCCTGCCACTCGGCCCCAACGATGGTCCCGTCGTTACCATTGCCCGAGACATCAGTAGCGACGCTGCCGTCACCTTCATCGAAGTCCCAATGGCCGGCCAGGTCGGCCGTGCCCGGATCGGTTGGCGTGAAGAACTCCGGCTCGTTGGGATACAGCCTGATGTCATCGATGTAGAGAACACCGGACGCTCCCGCACCCTCGACGCCAATGATCAATGTCGTGACACCACTCAGGTTGCCGCCAACCGCGGACAGATCGACGTTCCATGGCAGCCATGTCGGCTCGGCGAGGTCACCGGCGGCGCCGTCGTAGAGAACCTTCATGCCGTTGATCTTGACGTACAGCTGACCGGCCGCATTGTCGGCCGCGCCGGCGAACATCAGCGACAGGCTCTTGATCCCGTTGGCGGTCCAGTTCTGGTTCAGCGCGAACTCGGCCTCCGACATTGCGGCGCCGCTGTTGTCGTAGAACAGCGGCATGGACTGCGCGCCGCTCCTTACGATGGTCTGCTCGGCAAAGGGCGATTCGAGGTGACCCACTTGAGAACCGTTGGTGGTGACACCGTAGCCATCGACCCAGCTCTGGTAGATGCGGTTCTCCTCGTCATCGTAGCTCTCGAAGTCCTCGACCACCAGATACGGTTGGGTCGTGAAGCTCCAGACGGAACCTTCCCACGTGGCAACCTCGTCGGCCTCGTTGACCTCGTCGACCTTCCAGTAGTAGTCCATGCCAAGATCCAACGCTCCGGGGGCGGCGCTCGCTGCCGTCGTCGTGTCGAGCATCTCCAGCGCCTCGGCGTCCGTACCGAAGTACACCTCGTGCGAGACCGCCTCGCGACCGGCCCGCCAACTCAGCCCGGTATCCACGCCGACATCCACCGCTCCGTCGGCCGGTTCCGGCTCACGAGCCTGGGCCGGGATGAACGTGAAGCGCACCTCGCTGAGCCCGAACTGCCCCATCATGCCGAACCCACTGTTGACCGTCAGCCTGACGAACTTCGCGGGGACACCGCCAAAATCAATGGCGGTGTTGGCGACGTAGTCGGCCTGGGCGGTCGCCTGGGCCAGTTCCATATCGCCCAGCACGGTCCACTCGACACCGTCGACCGAGTACTCGGCCGTGACGTTCTTGATGCCGAAACCGAGCAGGAGTTCGAACTGCACGTTGTAGTTCCAGACGAGCATCTCGTGGAGCTTGTAGATGCCGTCGAATTCGTACTGGAGCGTGATCGGATCGGCGCCCGGGGTGCCCAGGAACATGTCCTCCGATTCGGTCGAGTGCTGATCGTCGGCGTTCAGGCCCGAGCCATTAACGGTGTTCTCCGGCCCGACGCCGGGTTGAGAGTCCGCATTGCTGGTGGCAAGAACGCCCTCAATCGGATACGCCACGGGTTCGACGGTGAAGCTCCAGGTCTCGCCCTTGTAGATCGTGTTGTCGGGCGCGGCGTTGACCTCGTCCACGCGCCAGTAGTAGGTTCGGCCGAATTCGAGAACGTTCTCCGGTGTGTAGCTGGTCGCCGTCTGACCCTGGCTGACCAACACATCCCCCGGATTGGCGCGACTGGCGTCGTTGACGTCGTCGAACACAGCCCCAAAGTACACGTCATGGGTCGCTGCGAACTCGCCCGCCGACCAACTGAGGGCCGTGTCACGGGGGACATCGAGTGCAAGGTCCATGGGAACAGGATCGCTACTGCCGCCCAGGTTAAAAGGTTTGGCAAAGAAGACGCCGCTGGCCACGGAATTGGCGCCCCCGACATGGACCACGTTGATCACCACGTGCCCCTTGATCTCCCATACAAGCCACTTGCCGGCATTGTAGTCCAGCATTTCCTGGCTATCGAGGACCTCAGAGGTCGCGGCGTCCAGAACCTCCA
>Ga0180429_10005356_pt1 | contig 10181 bp, 9 predicted proteins | sample SS_ome_FD_132428 | JGI IMG/M metagenome (GOLD analysis project Ga0180429, IMG submission 132428) | Hypersaline lake sediment archaeal communities from the Salton Sea, California, USA - SS_1_S_1 metaG | ecosystem: Environmental > Aquatic > Non-marine Saline and Alkaline > Hypersaline > Sediment ...
CGTCGTCGAAGGCGTCGAACTCGCCGGACTCTACGTCCCCTGCTACGAGCTCGGAGGCGACCTCTACGATTTCTTCACCGTCGCCGACGGACGCCTCGTCGTGCTCATCGGCGACGTCATGGGAAAGGGCGTCTCCGCCTCGCTGGCGATGGCCTCCCTACGATCTAGCCTGCGCGCCCAGGCACAACACGACGCCGACCTGGGACACCTCGTCAGACGCGTCAACCGCATGTTCACCCGCGACATTGCCTACGGCGAGTTCGCCACCCTCTTCGTCGCCGTCGTTGACCCCGCCACCGGCCTGATGGACTACTGCAATTGCGGCCACGAACCGCCCTTGCTGCTCGATGGGGGCCATTTTGCCCGACTGGACGAAGGCGGCACCGTCCTGGGCATCGACCTGGAAAGCCACTTCACCATCGGCCAGGTGCAACTCAAGCCCGGCCACATGCTCGTCATGTACACCGACGGCCTCACCGAAACCGGCAACTTCGCCCGCGAGCCCTTCGGCAAGCAACGACTCCTCGAGACCGTGGTGGCATCGGCCGACATGACCGCCGAACAAGCCGCAAAGAACATCATGTGGGCCATGAGAAAATTCGCCGGCCTCACACGCCGATGCGACGACGTCGCCATCGTCGTCATGAAAAAATCCGCCCCGCAGTGACAGCACCCCCTGACGATGGCTGGCCCTCTTAGCACTCACCTGCAACCCTGCACTGCCAGAGAATCGCATGAATAACCCTGTAAAATTAGTCAAATGCAGCCTGACCAGGCCAGAACCCCTCCGCTATGCCCTCACACCAACGCCCTGGGGATACGTCGCCCTGGCCGGCCGCGGCCAGCTGCTCTGCCGACTCGTCCTGCCCCAGGACAACCAAGCCGACGCCCAACACCTGCTGCTCACCGCCCTGGCCCAATCCCCGACCAAAAACAACGTCCCAGACGCTCCCCAGCGCGATGACACCCTCTTGCCCGAGCTGCAAAACGATCTGCAACAATACTTCGCCGGTGAGTCAGCCGCCTTCAACGTCGCGGTGGACGTCTCCTGGGCCAGCACCTTCACCCAAGCCGTACTGGCGGCGTGCTTGACGCTAACACCCGGCCAGACAACTACTTACGCCACATTAGCACGTCACGCCCGCCGGCCCAACGCCGCCCGCGCCGTCGGCCAGGTCATGCGCAACAATCGCGTGCCCCTGATCATACCCTGCCATCGCGTCCTCGGCGCCACCGGAGCCCTCGTGGGCTATTCCGCAAGCGGCGGCCTCGACGCCAAGGCCCGCCTGCTCGACCACGAACAATCCTTTCTCAACGTCGGTTCAAGATTGCAGCACCAAGTGTCCGATAAATAGACTAATCGGCGTTATCAGCCATGGTGCGCCTCATGTGAAGGGTCCACACCACAGCTGACTAGACAGAGTAACACAATGTCCGACGTACTAGACCAGGATGAAGTAGACGCCCTATTGCGGGCAGTCGCCGGCGGCGAACTCGACCAGGAGAGCGACGAACCAGGCGCTTCACCCGCGGGCCAAGGCCCCGCCGGCTCCCGAGAGGTCCGCTCCTACGACTTCAAAAGACCCGAACGCGTCAGCAAAGACCAGATGATGGCCTTCGAAGGCCTCCACGAACGCTTCGCCCGTAACCTCGGCGCCGCCCTGAGCGGCTACCTCCGCACCATCATCGAAGTCAAGGTCCGAAGCACCGAACAACTCACCTTCGCCGAATTCACCTATTCCCTCCCGTCGCCCACCTCGTTCTCCCTGCTCAGCTGCTCGCCCCTCGAAGGCCAAATCTGCATGGAGATCAGCCCGCTCATCATCTACCCCATCATCGACCGAATGCTCGGCGGCTCCAGCGCCGAACTCTACATCCCCCAACGACCACTCACCCAGATCGAACAACGATTGGCCAACCGTATCATCGAACGGGCCCTCGACGCCCTCGCCGAAGCCTGGGGCAACGTCGCCGACGTCGATTTCAAAGTCACCCAACACGAATCCAACCCCCAACTCGTACAGATCGTCGCACCCAACGAAGTCGTCGTCGTCATCGGCTTCGAAATCAAAATGGGAAACCGCGCCGGATCCATGAGCCTCTGCATCCCCTTCAACACCATCGAACCGGTGATGCACCGACTCTCCAGCCAGGACTGGTTCAGCTACCGAAAAACCGGCGCCATCGAAGAACAACAGGACCGCCTGCTCGAAAACTTCGCCGAAGCCAAACTCAAATCACGCGTCTACCTCGGACAAACCACCATCAAGGTCAGCGAACTGCTCGCACTCGAAAAGGGCGACGTCCTCAAAATCTCCAAAGAAGCCATCAGCGAACTCATCATGCAGATCGAAGACAAAAGCAAATTCGCCGGAAAAATAGGCCAGTTCCGAGGCAACCGAGCCTTCAAAATCACCCGCCAAGCCAAACCCGGCGAAAAAATCTGACCGTGAGGCGACGTAGGCCACGCCGCGTAAAGGTGTTCGTTGCAGCCGTCGAGAGCACGAATCAGTCGTTCACACACTGGGCAATTCTACCACACCAGCCACATACTTGTAGCACCGTCTGGGTATCCGTTTGTTCGGGCTCCAGGCAGGTCCCAGACTGACAGTCAGGATACAGTCTTTGCCAATTTCTTCTGAACGTTCGAGTTTGGTACAGGCAACAGGATCGGTAACAACCAAGTCAAGTCCTTCTGCTTTCCCATCAGTAAATGAGGCTCGCCACTTGGATTTGGATTGTGTGTCACGATAGAATGTTACGTTCCGGTTCCGGATAAGCTGAAGAGATTTCCACTGGTGGTTTGGTATAACACCGAAACAAACAGCACGAACATGGTCTAAATGATTATGCAGAATAATCTTGTCGTCCTCGCAGTATTTCAGGAGGTCGCTTGGTTTTATGTGACCAACTTTTTTCCAGGGACCGTCCTTCAACAGGCGATTTTCACGTTGACAGCCTTCCGTTGGGCCATGGGCATGAAGTGGCACTTCCAGTATATCCATAATCTGAGGCTCGGTACCATTTATGGTCCTTGTGGGTTCACTAATGGCTCTTTTCTGGTTAGCAGATACCGGACGGACCCACTGGCCCGTTTCATCAATTCCTGTGATGCAACGGCCACCGTGCTTATTTGAGTTTGCCAGACAAATGAATCGCATGAGCCCACCTTATACTTTACAAATGATCTATTTCAACTTCTTTCCAGTGCCTCGCCAGGTATTGCGCCACCAATCTACGATGGCAGTAGTCCGGCTTGCCCTCACTGCACAGAAAACACGCGTTGTCCCCTTGCTCAGGCGTTATCGCATTTTCAATGTGCCGCTCTGCTATCAGCTCATTGAACCGTGCTTCATATTCCGCCCAATCTATACGCCCCTTCTTGAACCCTTCGAGAATATCCCGCGTGGGTGCCATGATGGGCATGTAGATATACTGAGCCTGGACCAGCGACTCCAGAAAGTACTCCATGTCTGCTTTCTTGGCGTAGCCGGCCAACTGGGACGTGTTGTACAAGCGGACATCAATGACGCGCTTTACCCCCGCTTTTTGCAGAGTGCCGAAGAAGACGCGTGCGGACTTACCCGCAAAGCCAACGGTAAATATTCTCATGTGTATACTATACTACATATTCTAGTGATTGCAAACCAAAAGCTTATTTTGTTGGTAATAAAACATATTCGTCGGCCAGTCTTCTTCTCTAACACTGTGTTAGATATAATCTTACGACAACAAACTGTGTGCGGACAAAAAAAATGCGAACCACGTTGGCACAGCCGTCCGGCCAAGCTGATAATCTAGCCTGCGGATGACAACGCAGGTGGAAGTACAGCCGTAAACCTATAGCTCCCCAAAAAAACTCAGAGATGCCTATGGAATTGCTGCGGCAAGGGAACAAGAAGAAACCCCAGAAAGAGAGGAAAAATCATGACTGCACGCGAGATTCCCGAGTCAGACTGGAAAAAGTTTCGCACCGTGCGTGAGGTCGCACTCGAGCGGTTTTCCGGACAGATACTGGAACAGGTAAGAACCGCCAGCGCCCAGCCAGGCCAATCACTGCATGAGCGGTATCTGCAGGTGTGTCGAATCATCCACGAGCGGGATCGCCAACTGGGAGACGCCTTCAACGATCCCCGCCGATCTCATGCACGGACCCAGCTGCTGCTGATGCACCGTTTGGGCGTGATAGAGCCGGAGGAATTGGCCCAATTCAGCAAGCAAACACAGAAGTACGTCAGAGAGCTCCCGCTTTGACCGAGCAAGAACACACGTGGATCGAAAGCTCCACCCTACGTAGGCTCCCACACACTGCAGAGTTAAGCCTGAGCTGATTACCTGAGATCATCTTCGTTCTGTAACGATACTATCGCCTCTGGGACATGGATGGATACCCAGGGTTTGGGGGCCTCTTCTGTGAGCATTGCTTCCAGGAGGGGCAGTGCCTCCTGCGCACCCTTCATGTGCTTGACGCTGTTCACGGCACACCACCTGTGTTCCCAATAAGCATCGCGTTCAGACTCACTCAAACCGGCTGCAGGGGGGACGAGCCATTGTGTGACTTCTGAAATGTACTTGCTTTTCTCAGCTTCATCCGATGTTAGACAGTAGATCGCGCTGCTGAGGTAGATTCGCTCGTCGGTGGCAGTGTATGTGACGCCATCTGTTGCAGCGATGGGTCTTTTGGTAAGAGCTTCGAATTTGTTCTTTAGCATTTCCACCGTACCAGGCTGACGTGAGCCTATCGCTCGGAGCGCAGCGTAGAGATATAAGCGGACGACGCGAACCGACTCGACCTTGATAGCACGCACCAGGTCGGGTTCCAGAGGTGAGGCAACGTCACCAATCCCCTCAATGATATATGCGGCCCGCTGGCGCACGGCATTGTCCGGATGGCACAATGCGTCGGTAAGCACGTTGGCAACCTCGGTGAAATTGGCGGCAAAGAAAGGCACCTGCGCTTCAGGCAAACACATGCCCATGGATTGCCAGCTTTTAACATGTGTCTGCGCGACCTCAACCGGGCTAGGGTCCTTTGAACAACCAGCAGCAGTCAGGAATAACAAAATAGGCAGCATGCGCATCATTACGTTACACTCCTAATACTATTCTACGTTCGCTATCACAAATCATTGTCTCTGTGACTAATCCCCCCCCAGTCTACTGAGCCAAGTCATATGATTGAATAGAGGTGGCAGACCTAGATCGTTTTCCCTTTGACCAATTCTGCCATAGTTCCAGACGACATGCCGTGTGGGTCTGCGGATCATGAGTAACAAGGACGGCACGGTCGCCGGATAAGTTCAGATAGAATCCATCAATTGGAGGGTACATTTGTAACTGACCAGCGTCGTGTAACTCATAACCAGCGCGCCGTGCGACATCTTGGGACTCGGCCCAGGATTGTCCGACGGAGATAACGCTTGTGGTTACCCCGTCTCCTGGATCACTCGAACAGCCGACCAAACTAACCACTAGAATGGTAGAAAGCCAAAGTCGCAAGGAATACTCCCATAAAGTATAGTTAGGATAGCTCTTTATGAGTCTATGACGCCATAAAGATAATGTCAAAAAGAAACTAGCGAGGGGCTACTCAAAGCGCCCGGTTGAGCTGCATCGTATGGGCGTGAAAAGCCTGCATTTGCTCATAAGACAGCGCCGGGTCGCGAGCAGCCAGCGCCGTCTTGTTGTGCAGCAACGGCTCGTCAGCCTCCAGCCCGTACAGTCGACACGCTTCATCAAACAAAGCCGTCCCCGGAATCGGCGAGTACTGACACAAACGAATCTGCACCCCCCTCTCGTGCACCGCCCGGGCCGAATCGTACAACTCCCCCAGCTTCTGACCCGGCAGACCAATCAGCAAATACGCCTCCAGTTGCCTCGGCGAAAAACCCGCCCGTTGCAGATGGCCCACCGCACGCCGAAAATCAGCGTCAGACACCTTGAAATCGCTCACCTGCTGCAGCGGTCCCGCCGAGCCGGCCGCTTCGTAACTCAAACGGATCATCTGAAAACGACAAGCCGCCATCAAATCAGCAACCTCTCTGCTAATGAATCGACAGTGCAAACCGTTGGGACAATGAAAACGCAAAGGGCGATTCCACCGAGAAATCTGCTCCAAAATAGGCACAATGTGTTCCGCCGCGCCAGCAAGCAGCGCGTCGTCCATAAAAGCAACGTCACGCCACCGGTCGGAATCCGCCGCTGCCCCCCGCCGCTCCTCAAGCACCGCCAACAACCGACTTAACTGGTCCACAAACTGCCCCGGCGACAGCTGCTGCAGACTCCGCTGCAACAATCGACTGGCGCAATAACTGCACCGAAACGGGCAACCCAGGCTCGTAACGACCGTAAGATACGTCAGCCGCCCGTAGAGATGGTAAGCCGGCAAAGGCCAATCAGCAAATAACGCCGGCCCACGCCGCGCCCCCTGCCCACCGAGCGATTCGAGCCACCCCAGAACAGAATCGAAACCTGACTCCGTAAAAAGCCGGTCCGGCCCGCAGTGCTCGCGCGCGTGACCCGGCATCAGCCGAGCGTAAACACCGCCCAGCCCCACCGGCACCTCGCCCGCAACACGCCGAATAATCTCGATGGCCTGTGCCACCCCCGTGTACCAGTAGGTCATCATGCTCGTCACCAGCACCGCCACCGGCCGATGCGCCCGACATTCCTCGCCAATTACATCAGCCAGAACCTCCCCCGGCAAACCATAATGCCGAAAACGCCGCGGCACATGCGACAAACACGCCGGCTTCGCAACCACTTCACTGTAGTATTTGCCCGTCCCGTCCGCCCGCGTCGGCAGCAACTCTCCCAGCCCCTCAAGGGCCCCGTGACTCCGATCCAACGCATCGACCAGCCGAACCTCATAACCCGCCCCTTCAAGCACACCCGCCAGATAAAGCAGCCCCAACGGCTTGTTGAAAAAGTCATACGCCGCAAAATCGTGAATCGGTGGGTTGACGAGCAGTACTGTCTTGGCCATAGCGTTAGCGTAGCACGCCCCACTATTTCAACGGTATCGTGTCCAGTACCGCGGTCAGGGCGCAGCCAGTTTAGATTCGTGAGTTTTGATAAGCTCGACCATGGCGTCTTCCGTTTCCGCGTGGCACAGCTCCTCTGCCAACGTACCATCATGCAGCAACCGGCACAAACGCGCCAGAATGTGCAGATGGTGCCTATCGTCGAGCGAGCACGTCATAAAAAATAAATCCGTCAGACGACCATCCGGAGCACCGTACCCTATCCCCTGCGACGTGCGCGCCACCACCAAAATCGAGTCACCCAGCGAATAAGGCAGCGGCCGGCGAGGGTGCGGTATCGCAATCCCCCCGGGAAGCGCCGTCGAACAAAGCTCCTCCCGCGCCAGCAACGCCTCCAGCAACGCCTCGGCGTCATAAAGCAACTCCGTCTGCTCTGCCAGTTGAACCAGTTCACGCAGCACCGAATTCTTCGTCCGCGCAGGCAACGCCAGCGAAACCGCTTCCACACGCAGCAGCGGCGTAATGATCATATCTTCCGCCGGCACCTGCCGGTGCGCCGTGATGCCCGCGTCAACGCTGTCGAGCCGCTCACGGTTCAACTCCGCCATCTGCTGCTGAAGCCAATCCGTAATCTCCGCACGATTAAAACGCAACTGGCCCGCCACCTTCTGACACGGAATGTGGTCGCGCAGAGCAAGTTTCTCCGCTCGGCGTTCGTCGATGCCGAGCAGACCCGCCAGTTCGCGAACATTCATGAATCCATAGGGCATATTCCCACTATACGCCATATCCCCACCATCGGCAAGGCCGGAATCCACATTGGCAGACTCCCCCCCCCGTGGTAAAATGCTCCCAGGCGGGCAATTAGAGGCCGTGTGAAAAAAGCAGCCTCAAGCCCCAACGCATAACGTGGCATCGGCCGAGACACCTCCGTCTCGACAGACGCACCAAAACTACTCAGCACCTTAGACGTGGAGGTCAGTAATGCTGGTGTTAGGGATTCTCGGATTGGCGGCCTTGGCATTGTCGTTGGGCGCTCGCTTCTACGCACCTCTCATCGGACGCGTCCTCGGAGAACGCGCCGATCGCGCCACTCCCGCCACCCTCATCAACGACGGCCGCGATTACGTCCCCACCAAAACACCCGTCGTCTTCGCTCACCATTACGCCTCCATCGCCGGCGCCGGCCCCATCATCGGACCCGTCATCGCCATCTATTACGGCTGGGGACCCGCCCTGTTGTGGATATTGCTCGGCGGCGTCTTTCTCGGAGCCGTCCACGACTTCGCCGCCACACATATCACCATGCGCGAGGGTGGAAAAAACCTCACCGTCGTCGCCAGACGCACCATCGGACCCGCCGCCTTCGCCATGCTCCTCGTCCTCATGATCACCCTGCTCGTCCTCGTCTGCGCCTCCTTCCTCGACCTGTCCGCCACCGCCCTCACATCAAAAGTCTCCGTCCAAACACTCCAGATGACCGCCGACAACAGTCTCATTCGCGTAGAGGACGGCCAAGCCGTTATCGGAGGCATCGCCTCCATGTCCGTCATCGTTATCACCGCCTGTTCACCCCTGATAGGCTTCCTCTATCTCAAACGAAAGTGGCCCGTCTGGCTCTGCTCACTGCTGGCCCTGGCCATCTGCGCTCTCTCCATCTGGATCGGCCTGCATGTCCCACTCGCCGTCAAACCCACCACGTGGAAACTCATGATCAGCGCCTACGTCCTCATTTCCGCAGGCCTGCCCGTCTGGCTCTTCCTGCAAAGCCGTGACTTCATCAACGTGCACATCCTCTACGTGGGCATTGCCTTCTTGATGGTCGCCCTCGTCGCAGCGGCCCTGCGCGGCGGAGGACAAATGAGCGGCGCCGACACCCTGCCCCTCAACAACTGGGGCTCCCCGGATCTACAGGACAAATTGGGACCAGGTTGGCCCGCCATGTTCGTACTCATCGCCTGTGGCGCCGTCAGCGGCTTTCACAGCCTCTGCGCCGGAGGCACCACCTGCAAACAACTCAACAACGAACTCGCAGCACGACGCGTGGGCTACTACGCCATGCTCCTCGAAAGCTTCCTCGCCGTCTGCGTCATCTGCTGCCTGCTGGTGGGCCTCTCCAATACCAGCTACATGCAGTATTGTCACCCCACCGAAGCAAAAGGAAACGCCATCCTGACCTTTGCCATGGCCGTCGGCCATACCGCCCACGTCGGACTCGGCATCCCCATCGCCGCCGGCGCCCTCGGTGCCATGCTCCTCCTCGAAGGTTTCCTCGTCACCACCCTGGACACCGCCATCCGCCTGACGCGCTACATGATCGAAGAAGGTTGGCAAACATTGTTGGGACGCTATGACGTCTTCGCGGATACCTGCACCACCACCATTCCACAGACCTCCGTAGAACTGGCAGGCACAGGCGGCCTGGGTACCGCCCATCCCGTCGCCGACAACACCCCCGTCGCCCAGGCAACTGCACCAAAGCAAACCTCCGGCGCCTTGCGCACCATCCTCCGCTTCCTCAAATACTACTGGGTCAACTCCGGCCTTGCCGTCGCCCTGATGCTCTGGCTCGGCTGGGGCAAAGGGTATTTGCTGCTCTGGAGAATCTTCGGTGCAGCCAACCAATTGCTCGCCGCACTGGCCCTGGTAGTTACCACCGCCTGGCTCATGCAGCGACGCCGACCCGTCTGGTATACCCTGATCCCCGCCGCCTTCATGCTCGCGACCTCGGTGACCATGTTGGTGCGACTGCTCATTACCGATTTCATCCCCGAACTCCACACGGGAAAAACCGGCATGATCCCCCTCATCTTCGCCGATGTACTGATCGTAGCCATGGCCTGCGGCGTCACCGCCCTGGCCCTCTACCGCTGGGCATGTGGAAAAACACCACAAAGGCTACACCAAAGCTCCTGAACCACTTCACCCAGCAGATTCAAAACCCGACACCGCCTGACAGAGACCGCAAAGCTGCGCCAGTTGATCCCCACATGCCTCCAGTTGCCCCTGCCGTACCAACGATTCGAATCGCGCCGCTTGCTGCATGACGGGTTCAAAACCGGCGCTGCCGCTGGCGCCCTTAAGCGCGTGCAGATGCGATTGCAACCGATCAATGTCACCGTCTCCCAAAGCCACCTCAATGGCCTCAAGTTGGCCAGGAAGCTCTTCAAGAAACAGGTCTATCACGACATGCAGGTC
>Ga0180429_10005358_pt1 | contig 10179 bp, 14 predicted proteins | sample SS_ome_FD_132428 | JGI IMG/M metagenome (GOLD analysis project Ga0180429, IMG submission 132428) | Hypersaline lake sediment archaeal communities from the Salton Sea, California, USA - SS_1_S_1 metaG | ecosystem: Environmental > Aquatic > Non-marine Saline and Alkaline > Hypersaline > Sediment ...
GACCTCCCCGCCGCCGGGGTAGGTTCCGGTGGCGACCTGCACGCTGCCGACGTGGTTCCCCTGCTCGTCGATCACCGCCGGGTAGAAGATCTGTCCGGCGGTCAGCTCGTCGATCTCGTCGGCGAACGGTCGCCCGTCCCTGCGGATCCAGCCGCGGGCACCGTCGAGCCGATCCGCCGCGTCGGTCCCGCCGGCCGAGAGCCAGGCCACGAAATTCCCGTCCAGGTCGGCCTCCGTGGCCCGGTTCGCGCAGATCGTGTCGGCGTTGTCGAGCCCGCCGATGGCCGATGGCTGGTGGGGCGTGGAGGTGACGAAGACCAGGTTGCCCTCGGGCAGCTCGGTATCGGTGTCCGTGCCGGTTTCCGTGCCTGTGTCGGTGTCTGTGTCCGCGTCGGTGTCGGTGTCGGTGTCGGTGTCCACGTCGGTGTCGGTGTCCGTGTCCACGTCGGTGTCGGCATCGGCCCCGGCGTCCCCGGGCTTCTCGACGCCCAGGTCGTAGCACGCCGTCGCTGCGAGGCAGCTCAGCGCAATCGGTAGCAGGCTCGGTCTCATTTCGGTCCCCCTATGGACAGTCGGTATCGTCTCCTCCGTCCGGATCCTCGCAGCTGGCGTCGCCCACGCCTCCGTCTCCCCCGTCCGGGGGATCGTCATCGCCTCACGAGCTCTCGACGGGCAGGCAACCGCCGACGAGCAGGGCCAGGAGCGCTGCCACCATCGCGATTCGTGCGAGCGCGCTCACGGCTTGGGCTCGTAGGTGAAGTCGGTCAGCAGGTAGCGGCGGGAGGCTTCCTCGAGGTCGGTGCCGGGTGGGACCGGCATACCGGACTTGATCGGCTCGCCCTCCTGCTGGACGAAGACGGGCAGATCGTGGCGCTCGATCAGGGTGCCGGTCACGGTGACCTTCTTCTCTTTGCCGTCGCCCTCGTAGTAGCCGTCGGGCCAGGAATCCATCCCGTCCATGAAGATCGTGTGCTCGCCGACCACCAGCCCGGCGCCGAGCTTCATGTCGACCGCCAGCCCTTCGAACGTGACCTGCTGCCCGAGCACGGCCGCGAATTCGTCCACGACCGTGGTTCCGGCCGCGGTTGGTTGCTGGGAGACCTCGGGCTGCTCGGTCGGCGGGGGCGCGGGAGAGGAGCAGGCCGCTGCCAGCGGCGCGCAGGAGAACAGGGCGCTGATGATGACGGTCCGATTGAAACGTGTCATGACGCCCGAGTGTAGCACCCCTCCGGGCGTCGTATCGATGCCAAAGAGCCGCTCAGGGCGGGTCCGGCCCCGGGCCGCCCGGTCCGGGGCCCGGGATTTCCCCGGGATCGTCCCCCGTACCGGAACCGCTACCCTCCCCGGCGCCACCGCTCCCGTCGTCCGGGGTCCAGTTTTCGCCCTCCTCGTTCTTGTACGCGGCGTCGGGACCGGCGTCCTCGCTCTCCTCGTCGTCGTCGCACGCCGCGAGCCCGAGGCAGGCCAGCGCGACCACGGCGGCGAGGAGCAAGCCACACGTCCAGTGCACTTTTTCAGCCATCGCGACTCCTGATGATAAAGCTCGAGTTTCGGGGCCCCTGCGTTTTTTTGGGGTCTGATTTTATTTTCGGGATCTCAAGGACCCCGAAACTCGCCCCCGGATTGAGCAAGATGCGGGCCACGTTGTTTCGCGGGCGGGAGATTCCCGTTTCCTTTTGGTTCACGCGTCGTTAGCGTGGGGGTCCATTCTGGCATCGTCCTACCGGAACGAGGTCGTATTCCACTTTGGAATACGGGCCTATTCCAAAACTGGTGAGTTTCGTGGTCTTTGACCCCCTCAGAAGCCGGTTGGGATCTCACCTGGGCCGCCTTGGGATCGACACAGTCTCCAGCAGGCCGATTTCGCGCGCGACTGGCCTCACCCACTCGAAGGAGGTTGGTCATGAAACGTCTCTTTTCTGTCACGTTGGTTTTCGTGCTCGCGTGCGCCGGCACGTCCGCGGTCGCCGAGGACCGGTTCGAGAACGGGGTCACCACCTACGACATGGAGGCCAAGAACGTCCGCGGCGAGGTCGTCGGCCCGGACGGGGCGGTGATCACCGGCGATCGGCCGCGCAAGCAGCACAGCCTGATCAAGGTCCGGGGGAACTACGTCCCGGAGCTGCTGAAGTCGGTGGAGGACATCTGAGATCGAGATCCTGTCGGCGGCACTCCACCGAGTGGAGCACTCCGCCGGTTTCGCACCGCGAGGTGAACCATCGCGGTCACGATGCGCTCCGCGCAAGGCGCGAGGCCTGGAGATTGAGCTTTTCGGTAGCCCTCTGGGCTTGGCCGTAGGCCATCGTGACCGCGATCCTTCAGGTCGCGGTGCGAGGGCGAGCGGTGTTATACTCTCACCCTCAACGGTAGGGGGTTGGGAAATGCGCTGGTTACTATCAACGCTCGTCTGCTTCGCGCTCGCCGGCTGTAAGGACAAGTGCTGCGAGTTCGTCTGCATCGACGACGAGAACCTCACCTCCCGCTGCCAGACCGAGAAGGTCGCCGACAAGGCCGAGTGCGTGGAGGTGATCGAGGACATCTGCGGCGAGCCGGCTGCCAAGAGCCGCATCCAGTGCAGCGAGACCGCCGACGGGGTCGAGTGCGACTACCCGGCGACCGGGGTGCCGTGGGACCTCTACGACGACGAGGGCGGCGCCTGCAGCGGCGGCAAGTGGGGCTCGGACTGGTGCGACGCGGTGTTCGAGCAGGAATGACGGCTATTCGGTGAGCGTGAACGGCGCGCGGCCGAGCTCCTCCCCGTTCTCGTCCCTCACGATCGCGACCCAGTCACCCGCCTGGTGAACGCCCCCGGTCTTGGCCCAGGTCTTCCACTTCTCCTGGTCCTTGATCTTGAGCACGACCCCGCCGATCTCCTTGTCCGCGTCGGCGTGCCGCCACGAGACCTTGATCGTGGTGGCCTCCCGGTCCGGGTTCAGCGCCTCGACGATGGTGTAGAGGAACACGCCCCGCTCGCCCTTGAACGTGGTGCCGGCGTCGACCGGCTTGCGCTTCTCGATGCCGCGGGCCAAGACGATCGACGACAGGGACAGCCCGTCCTTCTTCACGAGCGTTGGCTCCTTGGAACCGGCAGTGGGCTCGGCAGGCTTTGGCTCCTCTGGCTTAGCCTGTGGCTCGGGTTCTGGTTTGGCCTCCGGCTCCGGCTTGGCCTCGGCCTCTTTCTCTTCGTCGTCCGTCTTTCCGCCGCAGCCGACCGCGACGAATGCCGCGACCAGGACCAGCAGCGCCGTTCCCCTCGTGATCCTCATGGCTCACCTCCCGGATAGCGTAAGTTCTACCCGGACTACGCACGGGCAGACAGCAACAATTCCGGTCGGGGTGAGTGGCGGCTACTCGAGCGTCAGCGAGAGCTCGAACGCGCCCTCGTCGTCGGTCGAGTTGCCGTCGATGAACAGGGAGTAGTCGCCGGGCTCGAGATCGGTGGACAGGGTGACCCCGTCGGTCTCGCTGATCGCGCAGGAGATCTCCGAGGTGTCCACGGCGCAGTCCTGGCGCAGGTAGAGCACCGGGACGGCGATCTCCTCGCTGGTCAGCTCCGCCATGAAGTACCCGGCGGTCTCGAGGTAGAACGACAGGACCAGATCCGGCCCGGAGAAGTCGATCTCCTCGGCGCAGCTGCCCGCGTAGAGGTTGGTCGCAGCGGTGGTGTCGCCGTAGTAGTCCCCGGGCACCTCCACCTCCTCGGCCGCCTCGCACGCGTCCGAGGCGCTCAGGTCCAGCCCCTCGGAGTCGCTGTCCGAGTCGCCGTCGCTGTCGGAGTCGGAGTCGGAGTCCGAGTCGGAGTCCACGTCGCCGCCATCGTCGTCCGCCTCCCAGGGCTCGTCCCCGCCGATCGAGCAGCCGTACAGCAGCGCCGCGGCCGCGAACGCCAGCATCAGTGTCGCAATCCAAATCTTGAGGTTCTTCATTTCGATCCCCTCCGCGATGTCGAGATTATAACACGGCAAAAAGTTCGGAACCGTGAACCTCGGATGGGGTCTGACGTATTGTCGGGTGAAATCGGAGCTCGCGGCTCCTTGGACGGGATCGTACGAACGTGGTGACCGCCGATCAGATGTCGGGCGAGGTGACCCTGCGCGAAGCCGGGGACGAGGCCCTTGCCGTCGCGGCGCGGGACGGCAGCCAGCTGGCGTTCGCCGAGCTCTACCGCCGCTACGCCCCCGCGTTCGCGTCCTATGCCCGGCGCCGGCTGTCCCGCGGCGCCAGCGACACGGTCCAGGTGGCGTTCACCGCCGTGTTCACCGGGCTGCCCGGCTACCGGGGGCCGCGGTTCTTCCCCTGGGCCTACCGGATCTGCGTCAATGCCGTGACCGACGAGCTCCGCCGCAGGAGGAGGCGTCCCGAGGTGACAAGCGACGAGCTGCACGACGACCAGTCCCTGGCCGGCGAGGTCGCGACACCGGAGCAGGAGCTGATCGCCCGCCGGCTGTCCGAGCGGCTGCGGGACGCCCTCGCAGAGCTGCCCGAGGGCCAGCGGGCCGTGTTCGTGCTCGCCCGGGTCGACGGGCTGTCCTACGCCGAGATCGCCGAGCTGCTCGACGTGCCCGAGGGCACGGTCAAGTCGCGGATGTGGAAGGCGGTCAAGAAGCTGTTCCCGAAAGGAGACGACCGATGAACGGTCATCCGAGCCACGATGATCTGTTGGGCCACGCCTACGAGCTGCTCGACGAGGCCGACACCGCGCGAGTCGGCTCGCACCTGGACGAGTGCGCCGCCTGCCGGGCCGAGGTGGAGCGCATCGCCCGCGACGAGCGGCGGTTGGTCGAGCGCGTCGCCCCGGAGGAGACGGTCCCGGCCGCCCCGCGCCGGGCGCCCCTGTGGCAGAGCCCGCTGACGCCGATCGGGATCGTCGCGATCTGCGTGATCATAACGGCGCTGCCGATCGAGCCGCTGCACCGGCTGGCGCTGGCCCCGCTGGTGCTCGGCGCCGCCGCGGTGGTGCTCTGGCTGCACGCGCTGCTGTCCCGGGCCGAGGCCGAGTGGCGGCGCGTGGGCGGGGGGCGGCTCGAGCGCGAGCTGCCGCCGGAGCCGGCCGAGCGGATCGTGTTCGTCGAGGGGCTCCGGCTCGCGGTGAGCGAGACCCTGCGCGGCCTGGCCCGCCGGCTCAACACGGTGCTCGGGTTCTCGATCGCGGCCGGGTTCGTCGGTGTGGCCGTCGTGGCCGCCGGGAAGATGATCGCGCCGGAGATCGCGGCCGAGGTCACCGCCGAGTGGCCCGACCTGCTGGCCGCGGCCCTGGTCTTCGCTCTGCTGCTCAGCGGCTCGCTGATCGCCGTGCTGCGCCTGCGCCGGCTGGGCAAGCGCTTCATCGAGACCCTCGAGTCGCTGACCCGCGAGATCGCTTCCGAGCCCCGCTGAGAATCCCCTGCATCGCGACCCTCGGTGAACCCCGGCGCTCCCTCGCCGTATGGACGGGTGAGGAGGCCGCGACGCGGCGAGCACTGGGAGGCGACGATGAACGACCATGCGAGACGATGGGTTTCTTGGATGACGACGGTGGTCCTCTGCACGGCGCTCGGCGCGGCTGTCGGCGGGTGCAGCGTGGCCGGGCTCGGGCGCGACGATCCGGGTCGGGGTGAGGAGCGCGGGATCGCGCTGGCCGGAGAGGGGGCGGGCTCGTGCCCGGTCGATCCGTCGGGCCTGGGCCTGAAGGTGGTCGACTGGGAGCCGGAGCGTGCAGGGGAGCGTTACTGGAGCAGCGCCCGCCGGTTCTCCGAGGTGGCGGCGACCGTGGGCGAGCCGGTCGAGGTCTGCGGGGTCGACGGATCCCTGCGCTGGCTGACCCGGCTGACCTGCGACGACGGATCCAACCCGTTCGCGGACAAGGCCGAGGCCCACCGGGCGCGGGTCGGCAACCTGGGCTCGGGCGGTCGGTGCGAGCGGATCGTCGACGGCTATTCGGTCGAGTGTCCGGAGAGGACCTACGACGTCAAGATCGACATGTACCACTGCACGCCGGACGAGAAGCGGTTTCTCTCCGAGACCGAGAGGATGATCAACGGGATCTAGGAAGGAGGCGCGAGATGGAGCGCGAACGAGAGGCCGACAAGCGGCGGTGCGAGGAGCTGCTCGACGAGCGGGCCGAGGTGGAGCCGCCGGCCAGGTTCAGCCGGGCCGGGAAGCTGACGATCCTGATCGTGGTCGTGGCTGCAACGCTCAGCCTGGGCCTGGCGATGGTGATGCCCGAGGACGCCAAGCTGCGGCCGGTCAACGGCCGGGCCGAGCTCAGCGGGCCGACCACGGTGCAGGTGGAACCCCTGGGGCTGAGCTTCGATATCCCGCAGCGCTGGGTCGAGCACAACGACCGGTTCGAGAACAACTTGCACCTGGGCTTCAGGCAGCTGCGCGAGGTGAGCGCGCCGGTGGGCGAGTGGGACGTGGAGTACGCCGCCCTGATCGACGACGCCCTGTCGTTCGGGGCCTGCGCCGCCCATGTCGGCGGAGAGGGCTGGGGCGCCGAGAGCGTGTCGTACGGAGACCTGCAGCTTCGGGCCTACGTGTTCTGGAACGAGCCCCGGGCCGTGGTGGCCGCGGTGCGGGCGACCGCGTCGATCCCGCCGGCCGAGCTGTTCGCGGCCACGCGGGAGTACCGGCCCCACGGGCACCCGGTGCGCTACAGCGACGAGTTCGAGGTCGAGACCGGGAGCGACGGGGAGTGGGAGCGGATCGCGGTTACGTGGGACGTGGTCTACGGGGACTACGGCGGCACGGCCGTGGTGGACGCGCGGGTGCGGCAGGTGGGTAAAAAGGCCGCGGTGCTGGTGTTCATGTACGAGCGCCGCTCCGACAGCCGCGCCCAGATCGACGGGATCCTCGACTCGGTCGAGGTCGCCGAGCGCGCCCGGCAGTGAGGGGCTAGGCCAACGCTTCGCGGACACGCTTGCGGTTGACCAGGATCAGGGTCAGCACCGGCAGGATCGCCATCACCACCGACATGGCGTGTCGCGCGATCGCCGTCATTCCGCTCACGTCCTCCAGGAGCTGACTCTGCATCTCCCCCAGTTTGGAGCTGCCGGTGAGGCTTCCGGACATCACCGCCGACCACTCGGCCATCAGCTCGGACTGGGCCTCCATCAGCGGCGTGAGGTAGGCGACGAACACGATCGTGTCCACGATCAGGTAGGCGACCGCTGCCGCGCCCCAGGCGATCGCCAGCTTGCGGCCGGTCCGGGTCTGCTTCATCAGGCCGACCGCCGCCACGATCGCCAGCACCGCGAGAGCGGCGCTGGCCAGGTCGGCGATCAGGCGCGCCCGCTGCAAGGCGGCCGATATCCGGTCGATCTCCTCCCTCAGCTCGGCCCCGACCAACGAGTCGAGCTGCTCGGACATCGCCGCCGCCACCTGCACGATCAGGTCGCTGTCCGACAGGGCCGATCCGACTCCCTCGGTCACCCCGATCATCAGGAAGCCGATGCCGTGGTACGCCAGCATCAGCCCGCCGGCGATCACCAGGGTCAGCCCCAGCCCGAACAGGATCGGCTTGCGCTTGCGCTCGGGCTCGGGAGCGGGCGGCGGCGATATGCCGTGGTCCAGGATTAGCTCGATCTCTTCTGTCACGTCCGCCCCCTCATAAAAGGTACCAGCGCAGGTTGATGCCGAAGTAGACGTTGATCCACAAAGGCAGCTTGAAGTCGACCCGGTCGTCGATGTCGAAGTGGTCGCGGACGCGCTCCTCGTAGCGCGGGAACGACTTGACCCCGGCGCCGAAGCTCATGGCGAAGCGCTCGAAGCCCAGCTCTCCGACCCAGCCGAAACCGGCACCGAATCCGACGATCTGGTTGTAGATGCTGGCGAACCTGAGGCCGTTTGCGAACTTCTGCTGATCGTCGTTGAAGAACAGCACCAGGCTGCCGTCCACGTGGACCCAGGACATGTCGAAGCCGAACTCGGCCTTGTCGCTGTCCGGCTTCTCCCAGGTGACGACGACCGGGTTGATCCCGTACGAAACGTCGATCGCCACGTGGTCGTGCCTGGCGCGCGCCACCGCGCTGACCAGCCCGTGCTCGGATAGGATCGCCACCCCCAGCGCAAACGTCCGCGGCTTGGGTACTAAGGGCTTCGTCGATCCCGCCTTGGGCTCGGTGGAGGCGGACTCGGTCTTCGTAGATTTTGCCGTAGCCTCGGCGGTGGCGGACTCGGTTTTGACCGGAGGCTCGTTGCTCATCTCGAACACGGGCGGTTCCTCTTCGTCCGCCAGCGCGGTCGCAGACCAGGTGAGCACCAGGCCCAGCCAAACGATGATTGCCGTCACGCGCATTCGAAGCCCCCGACTATGGCCTCTTTTACACGAAACCGGCTCGCTCGTGGATCATTCCCGTCGAGCTTCGGGCGTTCGTGGTAATATCGCACATCCTTTGCGGAGGTAGGGAGATGACGCGCACGACGTTGTGGTTGGCGGTGCTGGTCATGGCTTCGCTCGCCGGCGTGTCGGGTTGCGGGTCCGACCCGCCCGGGCTGAAGGTCCAGGACGGCGGTTCCGACTCCGACTCGGACAGCGACGGCGACACGGACGCCGACACGGACAGCGATTCGGACGGCGACACCGACACCGATACGGACACGGACACCGATTCGGACACGGACACCGACGTCGATACGGACACGGACACCGATTCGGACACGGACACCGACGTCGACACGGACACGGACAGCGACGTCGACACGGGCACGGGCACCGGTTACGACACGGGTACGGGCACGGGCACCGATTTCGACACCGACACCTTCAGCGGGGAGTGCCCGTTCGCCTGCGTGCCGATGGGCACCTGCATCGCCGGCACGGTCCACCCGGAGTACTACTGCGTCTACCTGCCGACCTTCGTCTGCTGCGAGTGGTGAGAGATCGCCGATGAGCCGGCCCGTGGAATTGGTGCCGGAGTGTGAACAATGAAGTTTCTTTCTTTGGAGTTCCAAGAGGTTGGCGCTGGCACGCTTCAGATCGCTACACTGTATTGATTCGTAGTGCACTTCGCTGAACGGTCTGAAATCACTCACGAAGAAAGCTCAATGTTCACACTCCGGCACCGATTCCGTCGGTGGTACAATCCGCGTTGGTAAGGGGGCCGCTTTGGGGAAACTGCCGAACACGGCGCCGTCGGTTCTGTCGGGCTGGAGAAGGTCCTGTTCCTGGCGTCGCGGGAGCCGGGGTTCCTGGACGAGCTGCGCGCGTCCCGCTTCGAGGCGATTGCACGGCGCGGGATCCGGCTGACCGAGGCCGAGCGGCTGATGCTCGGCTCGATCGGCGACGATCAGCTGACCGCGATGGTGTCCAGCTTTTCCCCGTCCCGGCGCGCGGCCGAGCCGAGCGCGCTGATGCGGGCCGTGGCCACGGCCACCCTGACCCTGGCCGCCGGCACGGGCGCGGGCTGCGGCGGCGCAGAAGAGCAGGGCGCCTGGGACTCGGTCAAGCTCCCAGCCGAGGCCTGCGCCAACGACTACAATCCCACCTGGGGCAGCCGACCGCATCCGAGCGAGTGCGAGGAGCCAGAGCCGAAGCCCCAACCGGAAACGATGACGGCTACCGAGTTCTTTGCGGACCTGCCCGAGGAGGAGGCCGTCGCGTGCTTCCAGGTCTGGAACCTGATCCACCATCCACCGCCCGCCGGCCTCGACCCCGATGATCCGCTGCCGATCCCCGAAGATCATCGAACCGTGCTCGAACCGGAGGGCGTCGGTTCTCCGCCCGAGGGGTTCGTGTACACGTCGGTCAGCGGGGAAGAAATCGAGCGAGCCAACCGGGCCGCGGTCCGTCACCTGGCCCACATGCACGGCAGCCTCGTCTACAGCGCCTGGGAGAGGGAGAGCGTCGACCGCATCATTCGACTGCTCCCGCATTACTACGTGCAGTACTTCGGCATGCAATCTCCGGACGGGGGTCGGAAGGTCGTCTGCAACTTCTTCTTCGTCCTGCCACCGAACGACTGCCCCGAGTTCGAGGCGGGTCCGCAGAAGCACTCTCCGGACTGGCGAACGAAGCTGCTTCATGTGAAGGGCGGCGGCGCCGACTTCTGGACTGCGACCTACGACGTCGCGGCCCGGGCCGTCACCTCGTTCCGGGTCAACTCCCCCAAGTGATCCCGGTCGACTGGTCTCGCGAAAGATGATGTAATCCCGCCATCACCTCCAACCGCGAGGAGGCCCCATGCCCACGCGTTTCGTGCC
>Ga0180429_10005359_pt1 | contig 10179 bp, 11 predicted proteins | sample SS_ome_FD_132428 | JGI IMG/M metagenome (GOLD analysis project Ga0180429, IMG submission 132428) | Hypersaline lake sediment archaeal communities from the Salton Sea, California, USA - SS_1_S_1 metaG | ecosystem: Environmental > Aquatic > Non-marine Saline and Alkaline > Hypersaline > Sediment ...
GGCCGGTACACATAGGTGTAATATTCTTTTTCCGGATTGTAGTAATATTCCCTTCGATGCCCGGCCAGCATTTTGTCCAGAACCCGTTCCATCCGGTCCCGGGTATCTGCCGTGGCAATCCGTATCCGCTGAACATTGCTGTCCTGGGTCAGATCAAAATCGATATCCGCCACCCAGGAATGGAGCACACCCTTGTTCCCCCTGAAATAGATGCCTTTGGCAATGGAGGCCAGAATGCTTTTTAACGATTCCTTGGTAATGGTTTCAAAAAAATAAACAGGAAAACCCAGATCATTGAGAAGGATGCCGGCTGCCAGGTTGATACAATTGGCGGTGATCAGACCTTCCGACGACAGATCGATCACGGCCTCGTACAGCAGGCTGGGATTCAGGTTCACAAGTTGTGCCTTATCGATGATATGGGCCCCTGCAGAGGTGCCTGGGTCACCGCTGGTTGTAATATCCATATAACGCTCCTGTCAGTTGATGATAAACCGTTCCTACCGGTTTGCTAGTATACTCTTATTCACGCAGGGTCAACCCAAATCCGTTTTTTTCATGAAACTCAAAAAGATTCAGAGACCCGGCGTCACGGATTTCCATGGCACTTTCACGTATTGACTTCAGGAAAAAACAAGGATATTTTGCAGCTTTTGAGTCTGTGTACGGCAGATGATACCGGCTTTGCCGCAGATTATTTTGAATCCTTTTTCTCAATTTATTGATTGACACCCGCACCCATGAGCTCTGACATTGAACAGATTGCTTTGACGGAAACCATTTATTCGGTTCATCTGACGCATTTGCCGCTGATGCCGGCCATATTCTGCCGGTTGCTGATTTCAGCACTTGGCAAACAGTTTCGGCTTCCGGGTCCCGGCCCGGTGACAAAGGCACGGCTGCACCTGAACGGAGTGATCCCGGATCGACAGCGGATTGATCGATACTGCCGGGTCTGTGGATTTTCCCATGCACCGGATGGCCCCATTATTGTTCCCCCGGGTTTTCTGCAGACCCTTTTCATCGGCCTGCTGGGACGTTACATTACGTCGGATTTTTTTCCCATCAATCCCATGGGACTGATTCAGACCGGCCAGCAGTTTGAATCCCGACGCCCGGTCCGGATCAATGATCCCCTGGATCTCTCCTGCACGCTTGAAGATATGACAGTGACCGCCAAAGGAGTCTTTACCCGGTTTCTTCTGGAAATATATCGAGAAAACCAGGTGGTCTGGCAGGGAATTTCCACCTACCTGACCCGGACCCCTTCACGGGCAGACCGTGTCCGGAAAACGCACCAGGATCCCCCTTTGCCGGCATTTATGACGATTTACGTCCCTTCCGGTACGGGGCGGGCATATGCCCGGGTATCCGGGGATTACAACCCGCACCACCTGTCGGACGTCACGGCCCGCATCATCGGATTCAAACAGGCAATGGCCCACGGTATGTGGAGCCTGGCCCGGACCCTGGCCTGTCTGGAACGATTCACAGAATTTACGTCCCCCTTTTTTGTGGAAGCGGCGTTCAAGCTGCCGGTCTACATGCCCGCCACATTGCGTGTGGGAAGCAAACAGGTGATGGCAGGTCACGGTCGGCACCAGGTATTTTTCGATCTTCGGGATGCCGTCACCCGGCGGCCTCATCTCAAAGGCCGGGTCACACACCCGGGAAAGATGTCATAATCCGTGCTGGGATCTTTATTTGCCCTGGGTTCCGCTTTTTTCTGGGCCTGTGCCGTCATTTTATTCAAAAAAAGCGGAGAAACGTTTTCCCCCATTTCTTTGAACATCTACAAAAGCGTGGTGGGGCTTTTGCTGGTCAGCGCCACCATGCTGCTTCTGGGTATCCCGTTTTTTCCGCAACAACCCCTGAACACCTGGGTGCTGCTGTCGCTGTCCGGATTCCTGGGCATTACCCTGGCGGACCTGTTTTTCTTTATCGCCCTGAACCGGCTGGGCGCCGGCATGGCCGCCATTGTGGAATGCCTGTACCTGCCCAGTGTGCTGATCTTTTCCTATCTGCTTCTGGATGAACATTTGAGTGCTGGCGGGATTCTGGGAGGCCTGCTGGTCCTCGCAGCGGTTCTGGTGGGATCGATACAGAAAAACGATCTGCCCCTGGCATCGGATATTCCCGCCATCTCCCGCCTGCCTGCCGTCCTTGCCGGGATCATGGCCATGATTTTTCTGGCGCTGGGCATTGTGATCATCAAGGAGATTCTCACCCATACCGATGTGTTCTGGGCAACCCTGGTGCGCCTGGCCGCCGCCATCGTCACACTGGTGATTCTGGTGGCCTGCCACCCGGGAAGACAGCGATTGCTTGCGGAACTCAGATGGTCCGGATCCTGGCTGGTGGCCCTGCCCGCATCCATCTGCGGCAATTACATCGCCCTGCTCCTGTGGGTCGCCGGCATGAAATACACCACCGCATCCCGGGCCGCCATCCTCAATCAGATGTCCACCATCTTCATTTTTATTCTGGCCGCCGTGTTTCTCAAGGAAAAGATCACGACCAACAAAGGGGTGGCCATCATGATGGCCATCTCCGGGGCACTGCTGACCATATTCACCTGATGAATGCCAGATCGGATTCAACCTTGAAAATGCCCCGCACACCACCTGGTTTCGATCATGGCACCCTGTCTGGTCACACATAAATGCTTGACTATTTCAATGGTTTTCGTCTAAATAAGCCCATAAAATTCATACATGTATCAAGGAGTTTCCATGACAAAACAAAAAGTGGTTCTGGCATATTCCGGGGGACTGGACACCTCGGTCATCCTGAAATGGCTGCTGGAACAGGGATATGAAGTATTCGCATACATGGCCAATATCGGCCAGCAGGAAGACTTTGAAGCGGCCCGCCAAAAAGCCCTGACAATCGGGGCCTCGGATGTGTTCATCGAAGACATGCGCAAGGAGTTTGTCACCGATTATATTTTCCCGGTGTTCAAGGCCAATGCCCTGTATGAAGGCCGGTATCTCTTGGGAACCGCCATTGCCAGGCCTTTGATTGCCAAAAAACAGATCGAGATTGCAAGCAGCGTCGGCGCCGCTTATGTATCCCACGGTGCCACCGGCAAAGGCAACGACCAGGTCCGGTTCGAACTGTCCTATTACGCACTGAACCCGAAAATCAAGATCATCTCCCCGTGGAAGAACAAGGACTTTCTGGCCGCGTTCAAAGGCCGGACCGATCTGCTGGCCTATGCGGAAAAATACGCAATTCCCACCAAACAGACCGCGTCCAAACCATACAGCGAAGACGACAATTTGCTGCACATCTCCCATGAGGCCGGCATTCTGGAAGACCCCGCCCATGAATGCGATGAAAGTATCTACTCCCACACCACAGCCCCGGAAAACGCGCCGGACACCCCTGATCGGATCCGGATCCGGTTCAGGGACGGTATCCCGGTGGAACTGGAAAACCTGAGCGACGGTGCTTTGAAAACCGATCCCCTGGAGCTGTTCGAATACCTCAACCGCCTGGGAAGTGAACACGGCATCGGCCGGCTGGACATGGTGGAGAACCGGTTTGTGGGCATCAAGTCCAGAGGCGTCTATGAAACCCCGGGGGGCACTATTCTCCATGCAGCTCACAAGGATATCGAAGGCGTGGCCATGGACCGCGAAGTGATGCGGCTGCGGGACATGCTGGCCGCCAAACTCGGAGAACTGGTGTACAACGGATTCTGGTTCAGCCCGGAAATGGAATTCATCATGGCGGCCATGGACAAGAGCCAGGAGCTGATCGACGGGGATGTGTTCCTCAAACTTTACAAAGGCACGGCCTATCCCGTCGCCCGCACCAGCCCGTCCTCACTGTACAACCAGGATCTGTCCTCCATGGATATCGAAGGCGGGTACAACCAGGAAGATGCCGAAGGATTCATCCGCATCAATGCCATCCGGCTGATGGCCCATAGACGGATTGTCAATCAATGACCCGGCACCCTGTCGACACAGGCATGCCGTCCAGTTCCGGATAGGCCTGCTTTGCATGTGATCTGCCCGGCGGATCTGTTGAATCAGATTCCCAGGCGTTTTTTGATTCCTCTGAACTGATCATAGGTCAGGCCCAGGCGGGCGGCCGCTTTTTTCTGATTGAACCGGTTCTGACGCAGGGCATCCCTGACCCGAAGGGTTTCCAGTGCCTGAACCGCTGCTTTTAACGGCAGGGCCAGCAAATCCCCCACTGGCGAGTCATCCAGGATTTTTGGCACTGGATCGGTTTCAGGCAGGGACCGGCCCGGTGCCCTGTTTTTTTCATCTCGCTCCTCTTGTGCAAAGGGATTGTCAAACGGATCAAAACAGATCTCATCGATCTTGTGGGTGTCGCTATGGTAGACCGCCCGTTCCACCACGTTTTTCAATTCCCGGACATTGCCCGGCCAAAGGTAGGACATCAGGGCGTTTTCCGCCACAGCCGTCAGTTCCGGCATCGGTTCCCGCCCCAGCTCGAACGCCATGCGGCCGGCAAAATGACGGGCCAGGACCAGAATATCCTCTTTGCGGCACCGCAGGGGCGGCACATGGATCACTTCGAAACACAGGCGGTCCAGAAGGTCCTGCTTGAACGTGCCTTTTTTTGCCATGGCAGGCAGGTCTGCATTGGTGGCGGCCACGATGCGCACATCCACCTCTACCTGCCGGGAGGACCCTACCCGCTCGAATGTCCCGTATTCCACCACCCGAAGAATTTTTTCCTGGACCTCCATGGGAATGGTGCCGATTTCATCCAGAAACAGGGTGCCCCCGGCTGCCTGCTCAAACCGTCCAACTGTGCGGGTGCCGGCCCCGGTAAACGCCCCTTTTTCATACCCGAACAGTTCCGATCCGATCAGGGTCGGGGTCAGGGCCGCACAATTCAGGGTCACCAGCGGTTTTTTCCATCTTTTGGACAGATAATGGATCCGGGTGGCGGCCTGTTCCTTGCCGGTGCCCCGCTCCCCGATGACCATGACCGGGCGTTCCACCGGCGCCACCCGGGAAATCCGCTCCTGAAACGCGATAAACGCCTCAGACTGCCCAATAGCCTCATATGTGGTGATTTCAACCATAAAAAATAAATATTTACTGTTTTTTGGCTGATATTACCACTCTGCGTTTTTTTTGTCAAGCCAAACAACCCTTTGAAATTACGGAAAATCCTGCCGAAATTCACCTTTGGCACGCTTTCTGCTCCATGTCTATGTCACATGCAGAATTTTAGTGACCCGACACATGTTACCAATGAAAGGAGAGAGATCATGGGAATTTTTACACGATTCAGAGACATTGTATCCGCCAACATCAATTCCATGCTGGACCGGGCTGAAGATCCGGAAAAACTGATCAAGCTGATGATCCGGGAAATGGAAGACACCCTGGTGGAACTCAAATCCGCCTGTGCCGGCACCATTGCCGACAAAAAAAAGGTATCCCGCCAGCTGGAGCAGATCCAGGACAAGGAAGCGTTCTGGGAGCAAAAATCAGCCCTGGCCGTGTCCAAAGGCCGGGATGACCTGGCCAGGCAGGCTTTGCTGGAAAAACGGCGGTTCGCCCAGAGAGGTGAGGCTGTGGCACAGGAGCTGGCAGAGTTCCAGTCCATTGTGACCCAGTACCAGGACGATATTCAGGAACTGGAAAACAAGCTCAAATCCGCCAGGGAAAAACAGCGCATGCTGGTGCAGCGCCACATCCGGGCCCAGCGCAAGAAACAGGCCCACGAAGAGATCCGGCGCATGGATTCCGCCCAGGTGGTGCAGAAATTCGATGAAATGGAATCCAATATCGAGCGCATGGAAGCAGAGGCGGATCTGGTGAACCACGGAAAAAAGTCCGGCCTGGAAGAAGCGTTTGAGGAACTGTCCGCCGACGATGATATCGAACGCCAGCTTCAGGCATTAAAATCCTCCCAAACCCGGCCGAAAAATGATACACTCAGCGACTGAATTTTCAACCCAAAGGAGATGATTGACAATGAATGGTTTGCTGATCCTGGCCATGATCGTGGGAGGCATCGTTCTGGTGGTGATCACCATCGGGCTGATGGCCATCACGGTCATCCGGGCCGTCAGAACCGGCGGCATCCGAAAAAAAGACCGCCAGACCTATGATGACGAGACCAAAATGATCCAGGACATCTACAATGGCCTGTCAAAAATGGAAAAACGGGTGGAAGCCCTGGAAACCATCCTGATCGAACGCAAGCGAAAGGACGGATAATCAAATGAGATATCACTCTAACCGCAGACATCACGCCGGAGGATTCGGGCGGGGCAACAAACCCTTTCGCCGCTTTCGGGACCGGTTCGACGACATCACCGGAGATCGGCGCATCTACCGCTCCCGAAGAGGCATCCTCTTAGGGGTGTGCCGGGGGCTGGCCGATCATTTTGACCTGAGTGTCTTCTGGGTCCGGGTGGCCGTGCTGCTGATCTTTGTATTCACCGGGTTCTGGCCCATCGGGGTGATCTACATCATCGCCGGGCTGATCATGCGGCCGGCCCCGGTAGTGCCGCTTCAAAACACGGATGATCAGGAGTTCTACGAATCCTATACCACCTCCCGGGAATCGGCCATCCAGCGCCTCAAACGCAAGTTCGACACCATCGACCAGCGCATCCGCCGCATGGAGCACACGGTCACTTCACGGGATTTTGACCTGTAAGCGTCACCAGACGCCCAGCAGGGTCAGGCCGTCTTTGATCAGTATCAACGCCAGCAGGCACAGAACCACCCCCAGCCCCCGCAGGATCACCACATAGGCCCGGCCCTTGACGACAGTCCTGGACCGGGCCACCACCAGGGCCAGGACCACCTTGGATCCCACCAGAAACAGATAGAACCCGGCAATAAACGCGCCGGCCGCAGCCATGTTCACGGCCAGGGCCCGGTGCACCAGAGGCGCCCCCACCGTCATCCAGAACAGGTAGGGGTGGGGGCTCAGCACATTCACCAGTACCCCTTTGGCCAGTGCGTTGTGACTGGACATCGCCGGATCGATGATGAGTGCCCGGGTTTTCACCGCATGAATCCCCATGCGGAATACCACCGCACCCCCCACCAGAGAAATACCGCCCAGCACCGCCTCGAAACCGGCCATGGTGGACAAAATCCCCACCGACACCAGTACAATGGGAAGATCACTGATCAGCGGTGCCAGGGCCACCCGGATTCCAGCCCCCACATGATACCGCAGCGTCTCCGATACCACCAGCGCGAGCAGCGGCCCCGGCGCCAGCCCGGCGGACAGGCCCAGCACCAGCCCCATGAGCAGGAAATGCGTCATTTGATGAAATCAGCCGTGTGACACACCGGTTTACAGGATCTCTCTGGCCGCTTGAATCAGATTCTCCTCATCCGGAATGTAAAATTTTTCCAGAGGGGGACTGGCCGGGACCGGGATGTCGGGTCCGGTCACCCGTCTCAGGGGGGCTTTAAGATATGTAAACCCCTGTTCCATGACCACGGCGGCGATTTCACCGCCAAACCCGCCGGTGCGGGTGGCTTCATGCAGCACAATCAGCCGGCCGGTTTTTTTTACCGACGCCAGGATGGTGTCTTTATCCAGCGGGGTCAACGTCCGCAGATCCACGATTTCGGTTTCAATCTTTTCCTGACTGAGTTTTTCCGCGGCTTTCAACGCCACCCCCAGCATACCGGACCACGTGACCACGGTCAGGTCTTTGCCCGGCCGTTTGATCTCGGCTTTTCCCAGAGGGATGAGATAGTCATCCTCAGGTACCGGCATTTTAGCAAAATAAAGGCCCATGTGCTCAATGAAAATAACCGGGTTGTTGTCCCTGATGGCCGATTTTAAGAGCCCTTTGGCATCGGCCGATGTGGCGGGCATCACCACCTTGAGTCCGGGGCAGTGGGCGGCCCAGGCCTCCAGGTTGTGGGAATGCTGGCATCCGGCGCCGAACCCCGCGCCGCTCTTGATCCGGACCACCAGCGGAAACGATGACTTGCCGCCGGACAGATACCGAAGCTTGGCAGCATGGTTGACGATCATATCCGATGCCAGCGTGAAAAACGGATTGAACATGATTTCAATCACCGGCCGAAGCCCGGCTTCGGCCGCACCCACAGCCAGACCGGCAATGGCGGCTTCGGAGACCGGTGTGTCTTTCACCCGTCCGGGGCCGAACGCTTCGAGCAGCCCGAAGGTGGGGAACACGGGGTTGTCATGGATATCGACCCCGACCCCTTCTCCGGCAATAAACACATTGGGGTCTCGATGCATTTCTTCTCTCAGGGCCTGGTTGACGGCCTGTCCCAATCCTAATGTCTGCATGATTCTATTCCTCGATTCTTTTCCAGGGTCTCACCAGGTTACGCATACAGGTCTTCCAGGGCATCCTGTGCTTCTGGAAAAGGACTTTCTTCGGCAAACCGCACCGCTTCAGCCACGATGTTTTCCGCCTTGGATTCCATTTCCTGCAGCGCGGCAGGGGTGATAATACCTGATTCAACGAGTTCTTTCCCGAGTCTGGAGATGGGATTTTTTGCCTGCCAGGCCTTGATTTCGTCTTTGGGTTGATAATGCTGGGGATCGGATTCCCCGTGGCCGCGCAACCGATAGGTCTTGCATTCCATCAACGTGGGCCCTTCCCCATCAAGCGCTCGCTGTCGGGCTTTCAGGGTAGCTGCATAGACCGCCGGCGCATGGTTGCCATCCACAATCATTCCCGGCATGCCATAGCTTTCGGCCCGCTCAGCCACGTCCTTGACCCGGGTATGCGCGTCATAGCGCTGGGCGCCGGCATACACATTGTTTTCACACACAAAAACGACCGGCAGCTGCCAGAGACCGGCCAGATTCAACGCTTCATGGAACGATCCTTCATCAGCGGCCCCGTCTCCGAAAAAGCAGACCGTGACCGCTGTCTCTTTTCTGTACTGCTGGGCAAAGGCCCGGCCCACGGCAATGGGCAGCGAGCCCCCCACCACCGTGCTGGTGCAGGGCGCATTGATTTCAGGCACCGCCAGATGAAGGGTCCCGCTCTTGCCCTTGTTACACCCGGTTTGCTTACAATAAATTTCAGCCATGATCTTTTCAGGATCCGCACCTTTGGCCAGAAGATGATGGTGGCTGCGGTGATTGGTGATAATCACGTCATCGAATTCCAGTGCCGCGCAGACCCCGGATCCCACCGCTTCCTGACCGGTGGACAGAATCATCATGCCCGGAATCTTTCCCTCTGTTTTGCACAGCGACACCAGTGAATCTGAAAATTTTCTCGACAGAATCATGGTCCAAAGCATTTCCTTTTTCTTTTTTTCAGATACCTCCATTACGCCTCCTTATGCGCTCCTGGTCATGGCCCTTATGCAAGCCGGGCCGGGAATTTTGTATCAGTATCTTGTTTTTCTGTAAAGGCTTTTCACCGCTTTATACCGGTCAGGGATTGATCCCGGTTTTTCAGGTTGACTTTTGATTCTGATGGGCATAGGTAACTATGTTGTCCACATTTCAGATAATCGGATACCGGCCCTCCGGTGACGTGATTCACCGGGACAACCTGGTGATCACCGCCGATCCGTTACGAACGGATCGCCTTTCTCTTTGAAAACCATCGCAACCCAGGGAGAAATTTCCATGACCATTGAAACACAGATTGTCGACATTGCCACCGCTGCCGGAAACGCTGCCAAAATCATGGCAGCCGTTCCCCGAAAACAAAAAGATGCCGCCCTGACAGCCATGGCCGGTCGGCTGAAAAAAAACACCGACGTCATCCGAAAAGAAAATGCCAAAGATGTGGCCGCAGCCCGGGAAAACGGGCTGTCTTTCGCCATGATCGACCGGCTCACCATCACGGATGCCACCATCACTGCCATGGCCGAAGGACTGGCATATGTGGCAGGCCTGGATGACCCGGTGGGCACGTTATCTGATTCCAGCATCCGTCCCAACGGCCTGGAAACCGCCCGAATGCGCATTCCTTTAGGCGTGATCGGCATTATCTACGAATCCCGGCCCAATGTCACCGTGGATGCGGCCGGTCTTTGCCTGAAAGCCGGCAATGCCGTGATTCTGCGGGGCGGCTCAGAAGCGCTGCATTCCAACATGGCCCTGGCGCAGATCATTGCCCAGGGACTGGCAGATGCCGGGCTGCCGGCTGCGGCTGCCCAGGTGATCCCGATGCGGGACCGGGAAGCCGTGGATATTTTGTTGAAA
>Ga0180429_10005360_pt1 | contig 10178 bp, 3 predicted proteins | sample SS_ome_FD_132428 | JGI IMG/M metagenome (GOLD analysis project Ga0180429, IMG submission 132428) | Hypersaline lake sediment archaeal communities from the Salton Sea, California, USA - SS_1_S_1 metaG | ecosystem: Environmental > Aquatic > Non-marine Saline and Alkaline > Hypersaline > Sediment ...
AATCTCCGCTACGGGATCGACAACTGGATCCATGGCGCTGTGGGATACTCCGCATTCGACGGTGAGGTGGGTGGTGAGCAGAAGAAATTCGGTTCGGGGATCTTCCGCATGAAACCCGACGGCTCCGCACTGGAGTTTCTCCATCAGTTCAACAACAACACCTGGGGCCTGGGATGGAACGCGGCAGGCGATGTCTTCGGATCGACCGCGAATCGCAACCCGGCTTTCTTCGGTGGTTTCCCCCAGACCGGCTATCGTGACGGGACGAAGGGGCAGAGTGCCCGGATGATCGCGGACCGGCTCGAGTTTGATCCGATCACGCCGAACATCCGCCAGGTGGATGCCTTCGGCCAGTATACCGCGGGCGCCGGCTATGCCCTCGCAACCTCGAATGGATTCCCCCCCTCCTGGCGGGACAGGATGGCCTTCATCGGAGGACCGACCGGGAACCTGCTCGGAGTGTTCGAGCACGTTCGGGACGGAGCCGGCTACCGGGCGATCAATCGCTCGAACCTGTTGGCAAGTGCCGACGAGTGGTTTTCTCCGGTTGCCGCCGAGGTCGGACCCGACGGCAGTCTCTGGGTCGCGGACTGGTATGATTTCATCATCCAGCACAACCCGGCGCCGACCGTCGAGCGCGGTGGCTTCGCGGGCGTTCGGGGAAAGGGAAATGCGCATGAGAATCCCCATCGTGACAGGAAATACGGACGTGTTTACCGTGTGACTTGGCATGGTGCCGAGCCTTCCGGATTGGATTCGCTGGCCGGCGCCACCGACGAGGAACTGCTCATCGCCCTGGGCGACCCCAACCAGTTCTGGCGTCTCACCGCCCAGCGGATCCTGGTCGCGGAAGGACGCACCGGGGTCGTGGAGGCGTTGAGGGGACTCGTCAGGGAGAAGGGCGGCATCGTTGGCGCTCACGCCCTCTGGACCCTCGATGGCCTTGGGGACCTCGATCGCGAGATCCACCAGTTCGCGCTCCTGAAACGGGGCGATCCGGTCCTGAAGCGGAATGCGATCCGTGCCCTGCCGAATACGGATGAGGGGATGCAGCTCTTCTTCGACACCGCGGTGGTCCAGGCGGAGGATCCGCTCGTTCGCCTTGCCGCGTTCGCCAAGCTTGCCCATTTCCCCGATCGCGAGAGGGTGGAGCTCGCCGCGAATCGCCTCATCCAGCGCGAGGAGAATCTGGACGACGAGTGGCTTTCCCTGGCCCTGCGAGCGTGCGGGGCCGGAACGGTTCAGCGGGGTCCCGCCCGGATCACCGGCCCGAACCTTCTCCCCAATCCGTCGTTCGAGGTGGTGAGGAACGGCAAACCGGAGGGGTGGTCCATTCGCACCTACTCGGGTGAGGGCGACCATGTCAGTGCGACGGGAGAGGCGCGCACCGGGAAGCGGAGTCTCCGCATTTCGTCGGAGGCGGGGGCCGATACGAGTTGGTTTGCCCGGGTGAAGGTGAAGCCGGGAACGGACTACCGGCTCACCGGCTGGGTCAAGACGGCAGGTCTGCTCGGTGCGCGCGGCGCGCAGATGAACGCACACGAGGTGCAGGGCCAACCGCGCGGCTCCCGGACGAATGCCTACAACAGGGGGACGAAGGAATGGAAGAGGGTCGAGGTGATTTTCAGCTCGATGGACCGGTCCGAGTTGACCATCAACTGCCTCTTCGGAGGCTGGGGGCGTGCGACCGGGGTGGCGTGGTGGGACGACGTGGCCCTCCATGAGCTCGCCTACGAGACGATCGTCGTCGAGCATGCGCCGCCGACCGAGGGTGATCCCCGGCGGGGCAGGGAGATCTTTCACACCCACCCCGTTGCCGCCTGCAGCCGCTGCCATGTCGTCGGTGGGGAAGGGGGGGCCGTCGGACCCGCTCTCGACGGGATCGCCGGGCGCAAGAGCAAGGACTACATCCTCGAGAGTCTCGTCGATCCGCAGGCCGCCCTCGCCGAAGGCTTTCCCATCGAGGTATCCCCGATGCCACCCATGGACGTCCTGTTGACCGGGCAGGAGCTGAGCGACGTCATGGCCTATCTGATGACCCTGGACAAATAGATCTCTCCTGCTCTCCGTGTGTTGCAACCACGCCCCCGCCTTTCATGAAGATAAACACCCTCCTTACCCTGCTGTGGCTCGCCACCGCGACCTGCCTGACCGGTCAGGATCATCCCTGGACGACCAAGCGCATTCTTGCGGATTTTCACGCCGAGGGCGCGGCTGTCGGCGATGTCAATGGCGATGGCCATACCGATATCGCCTACGGGCCCTTCTGGATCGCAGGACCCGGATTCGATGACGCCTTTCGATTCACGTCGGGCGATGCCTTCATCCCGGACCGGGGATACTCCGACAATTTCTTCAGCTACATCGTCGACGCGACACGGGACGGGCGGAACGACATCCTGGTCTACGGGTTTCCGGGCAAGGAGGCGAGGCTCTACGTCAATCCCGGCGAAGCGGAGGGAGACGCCGAGTGGGACATGCATCTCGTCGCACCGGAGATCAGCAACGAGTCTCCCGCCTTCGTCGACATCGTTCCCGGCGGTCTGCCCGAGATCGTGGCGACGCACGAGCAGGCCTACGGCTACTACGAGGCGGGTGAGGATGCGACGCAGCCCTGGACGTGGCGGGCGATTTCGGAAGCGGGGGACGCCGGCGGTCGCTTCGAACACGGACTCGGTGTGGGCGACGTGAACGGGGACGGGCTCCTCGATATCGTGCAGCGGGAATTCTGGTATGAACATTCCGTCGATCCCGACAGCACCTGGAAGAAGCACCGGTGGAACCTGCCGCCACAGCCTGGCGGGGCGCAGATCCTCGTGCACGACTTCGACGGTGATGGCGACAGCGACATCGTATCCTCGATCCGCGCTCACGGCTTCGGCCTGGCGTGGTATGAGCAAACCGAACCGGGACGCTTCAGCCGGCGCGACATCATGGGCGAGAGTTCGACGGACAACCCCCATGGCGTCTGCTTTTCCCAGCTTCACGCCCTCGCCCTGTCCGACATCGACGGCGACGGCCGGATGGACTTCGTCACGGGCAAGAGGTATCTCGCTCACCAGGGAAAGGATCCGGGAGGACTCCAGGCGCCGGTCGTGTATTGGTTTCGAAACGTCTCGGGGGAAGAGGGAGTCGCCTTCGTCCCCCATTTCGTCGACGACGATTCGGGTGTGGGCGTCGAGGTGAAGGTCGCCGACCTGGACGGTGACGGTTCTCCGGACATCGTGAGCGGGAACAAGCGCGGCCTCGCGATCCACCAGCAGAAGGATGGTGCGGAGCACGTCGATCCCGAACCCTGGCAAGTTGCGGGAGGGCGTCCGCAGGAGGGCTATGGCACCGGACTCACCGCCGGGGAGGCCCTCGCCCGGATGGAAGTTCCCGAGGGATTCGCGGTCGACCTGATCGCCGCCGAGCCCGGGCTCACGCAGCCGATCGCGATGTGTTTCGACGCGCGCGGCCGGATCTGGGTGATCGAGGGACACACCTACCCGGAGCGGGTCGAGGGAGATTACCACGCCGGAAAGGACCGCATCGTCATCCTCGAGGACTCCGATGCCGATGGTTCGTTCGAAACCCGCAAGGTATTCGCCGAGAACATCAATCTGGCCAGTGGGATCGAGGTCGGATTCGGCGGAGTCTATGTGGGGGCGGCTCCCTACCTGCTCTTTTATCCCGACAGCGATGGAGATGATCAGCCGGACGGCGAGCCCGAGATTCTCCTCGACGGCTGGGGATGGCAGGATACGCACGAAACCCTGAATGCCTTCACCTGGGGGCCGGACGGATGGCTCTACGGATGCCACGGGGTCTTCACCCACTCGAAGGTCGGCAAGCCGGGCACGCCCGCCGAGGAGCGGGTCCCCCTGAACGCGGCGGTCTGGCGTTTTCATCCCGTCTCGCACGAGTTCGAGATCTATGCGCACGGCACGAGCAATCCGTGGGGGGTGGACTACGACGAACACGGCGACTTCTTCATCAGCGCCTGCGTGATTCCCCATTTCTACCACCTCAGCCAGGGCGGGCGTTACCAGCGTCAGGCGGGCCAGCACTTCGCCCCCTACACCTTCGATGATATCAAGACGATCGCCGACCACGCTCACTACGTCGGGGACATTCGCGCCCACGCCTTCTGGGGTGCGAAGAAGACGGAGCGGCCGCCATCTCCGACCGGCACCTCGGCCCTGGGGGGAGGGCACGCGCACTGTGGGCTGGCGCTCTACCTGGCCGATACCTTTCCGTCCGAATACCGGGGAGATGCCTTCTTCCACAACCTGCACGGACACCGTCTCGTGCGCGAGAGTCTCCTGCGTGATGGTTCGGGTCACGTCGCCCACCACCGTCCGGATTTTCTCCTGGCGAACGACCACGAGTCGGTCGGGGTCGGCGTGATGCTGGGGCCGGACGGAGCGCTCTACTTTTCCGACTGGGTCGATGCGCAAACCTGCCATCACCGGGACGTCGAGATCTGGGACCGGACCACGGGCCGGCTCTACCGGATCCGCTACGGGGCAGGCACAACGACGGTGGTGGATTTGCCCGGGCTTTCGGATGTGACACTCGTGGCGACTCTGGGCCATCCCAACGCATTCCACGCGCGCCAGGCCCAGCGGCTTCTCCAGGAGCGCTCGGCGAACGGATCGCTCGACCGCGACGCGTTCGGCGAAGCCCTCGGCCGTTTCGAGGTGGAGCATGCCGGCGACATTCCCCGTCTCTTGCGCGTCCTGTGGACGCGGTATGCATGCGGACAGTTGTCGGAGGAGCAAGTGACACGGGCCCTGTCCGACCCGCACGAACACATCCGCGGATGGGCGGTGCAGTTTGCCCCGGAGAATGAAGCGATCCTGGCGCGTCTCGCGGAAATGGCCCGGACCGAAGACTCGCTCGTGGTGCGCCGTTATCTCGCCTCGAAACTCCAGCGTCTTCCGCTCGAGCAGCGCTGGAGGATCGCCGGAGGGCTCATCGCGCATCCCCGCAGTGGTCACGACCGCAACATCCCGCTGCTTTGCTGGTATGGGATCGAGCCTCTCGTCGCGGCCGATCCCGCTCGCGCGCTCGAACTCGTCGGGCGGACACCCTGGCCGAAGATGAAGGATTTTCTCACTCGTCGCGCCGCGACCTTCCCGGAGGGACGCACCGCGATCACCCACTCGCTGTCGGCAGCGAAGACACCGAAGGAGTTCACCGGCCAGGCGAATCAACTCCTCACCGCCCTGGCGAGCCTGCCCCCGGTGGCGATGCCGGATGCCTGGGGCAAGGCGAAGGCGAGGGGCCTCTCCTTCGGCGAGGACGCTTCCGTGCAGGACGCCCTGCACCGAATGGGGACGCGCTTCGGCGACGAAACCTTCTTTGCCCGATGGCGGGGCATCGCACGGGATGCGAAGGCTCGTCCCGCCGACCGGATCGAGGCGATCGAGCTCCTCACCGTCGGAAAGGACCCCGAGCTCGGAGAGATCGCCCGCAGCCTACTGCATGTGCCCGCCCTTCGTCCTGTCGCGGTGGCGGCCCTGCGTCGCCACCCGGGGCGGGATACCGCCGAGGCCCTCGTCGGTCGGCTGCCGGAGTTTTCCCTCGACCTGCGGAATCAGGCGATCAATCTGCTCGCGAGCCGCCCGGAGATGGTCCTCGTCCTTCTCGAGGCGGTCGATGACGGAACGGTCGAGGCATCGCTGGTCTCCCATGTCCTTCTCGACCAATTTGCCCGGTTCGAGAACGAGCGGATCGACAAGCTGATCGACGCGCACTGGACGCGTGGTTCGGCCGGTGTCGATCTCGGGGAGTTGGCGTCGGCGATCGAGTCGTGGAAGAGAAAGCTCAATCCGCGGGTCATGGCGAAGGCCGACCGTTCGCGTGGCAGGCAGGTCTACACCGTCACCTGTGGAACCTGTCACCAGCTCTTCGGAGAGGGAGTCGCTCTCGGTCCCGATCTTACCGGGTCGAACCGCGCCGATCTCGGCTACATTCTCGAGAACGTGCTTGCGCCGAGTGCGGTGGTCGGAAGGGACTACCTCCTCCATGTCCTGACCCTCGAGGATGGATCGACCGTGAGTGGTATGGTGCGATCCGAGACGACCGAGTTCCTCACCGTGGGGATGCCGGGCGGTTCGGAGGTCGAGGTGAAGAAGGCGGAGATCGCCAAGCGGGAGGAGATCGCGCAGTCGCTCATGCCGGCGGGACTGTTCGACGCCCTCCCACTCGGCCAGGTCGCCGATCTCGTGGCCTATCTCGGCAGCCCGAATCAGGTGCCGCTTCCGGGCGAGGCTTCCGGCGGTCAGCCCCCCGAGAGTGCCGTGGCACCCCCGGGCGAGGGCGTGATTCGCATCGAGGGAGAGTCACTCGTCGAGAAATCCCGACCCGGGGGAGGGGAGCTGCGCACCCAGCGCATGACCCATTTTGGCCCGGGCTGGTCGGGCAATCACCACCTCTGGTGGGTCGGCGGGAAACCGGATGACATTCTTACCCTGAAGCTCGAGGGACTGGCGCCGGGAACGAAGAACCTGGTCATCTTCCCCACGACCGCGAAGGACTATGCCACGGCCAGGTTCGCCATCAACGGCCAGTTGCAGGAGGCGGATTTCTACACCGAGAAGGTCCTGCCCGGTGAGCCGTTGCGATTCGAGAGGGTGAACGTGAGTCCCTCCGAGCCTCTCCAGATCGACATTCACCTCACCGGAAAGAACGAGGCGGCCCTTCCCCGTTACATGGTGGGAATCGACCGGATCGAGATCAGCGACGTGCCCGGGAAGTAGACGAATTCTTCAACGACCTCGACCGACCTCCGTTCTCATGAGACCCCTGACTCGGAATCTCCTGGTTCTCCTGTGCCTCGCTTCCTCTCTCGGCGCTGCGCAACCGAATATCATTATTCTCATCACCGACGACCAGGGCTATGGCGAGCTTTCGTGTCATGGCAACCCCGTGTTGCAGACCCCGCACCTGGACGCCCTGCACGGGAAGAGTGTCCGGTTCACCGATTTCCACGTCGCCCCGATGTGCACGCCCACGCGTGGTCAACTCCTCACCGGGCTCGATGCGGCCCGGAACGGAGCGATCAATGTCAGCAGCGGGCGCACCCTGTTGCGAGCCGGTATCCCGACGATAGCCGATCATCTCGAAGAGGCCGGCTACGCGACCGGAATCTTTGGCAAGTGGCATCTCGGCGACAACTACCCGTCGCGGCCCGAGGATCGCGGATTTGCGGAGGCTCTCTGGTTCCCCTCCTCGCACATCAACTCGGTTCCGGACGTGTGGGACAACGACTATTTCGATGACACCTACCGGCACAACGGGAGCCTCTCGACCTTTCGTGGATATTGCACGGACGTGTTCTTCGAGGAGGCGATCATCTGGATGGGGAGGCAACTCGGCAAGGACACGCCCTTCTTCTGCTTCCTGCCCACCAACACGCCTCACAGTCCCCACTGGGTTCCCGCGGAGTATCGGGAATCGATGGAAGAGGCGTTCCGTGAAGCCGAGGCCGCCGGAGCTGTCCCGACGCTTCCTCCGGCAAAACGCGCCTCCCTGATTTCCTATCTCGGAATGATCCGGAACATCGATGACAATTTCGGCAAGCTGGATGCGTTCCTCCACGAGTCGGGTGCGTTCGACGACACCATCGTCGTGTTTCTCACCGACAACGGCAGCACCTTCGCCCCCGACTACTACACGGCGGGCATGCGGGGACGAAAAACCCAACTCTGGGAGGGGGGACACCGGGTTCCTCTCTTCGTGCGCTGGCCGGGTGGGGGTCTCGGACAACCGCGTGATGTCGATGGCCTCGTCCAGGTCCAGGATCTCGCGCCCACCCTGCTCGGACTCGCCGGGGTCGATCCCGAACCGGATCCGGAGTGGGACGGTATCGATCTCGGACCGGTCCTGCGGGAGGAGTCCGAGGTTCCACCCGAGCGGATGCTGGTGATCAATTACAGCCGGATGCCCCATGCATTCGAGTATCCCGCGCCGGACAGCCCGTCGCGCATGCGCCGCGAGGGGGCCGCGGTGCTCTGGAAACGGTGGCGGCTGCTCGAGGACCGCGAACTCTACGATCTCGAAACCGATCCGATGCAGGAGACCGACGTGATCGATCAGCATCCCGAGGTGGCCGCGAAACTGCGCGCCCATCTCGACTCGTGGTGGGAATCGGTCCGCGACGTCGCAAATGAACCACAGCCCGTGGTGATCGGACACGAGTCGGAGAACCCCACGCTTCTCACCGCCTGCGAGTGGTTGGACGTCTTCGTCGATCAGCAGAAGCAGATTCGCCGGGCCGACCGGAAGAACGGCTGGTGGGAGCTCGAGGTGGCGGAACCGGGAACCTACGACTTCGAGGTGCGCCGCTGGCCGCGCGAGACCGGATTGGCCTTTAGGGCGGGCCTGCCCGCGACCGAGGTGACGGACGGGCAACTGCTGGCGGGCGAATCCCTGCCCGTTGCCCGGGTGGGACTCCAGGTTGGGACGGGCATGTTGCGCCGCCAGCGGCTGGCTCCCGATGCCCGGTCCGCCACCTTTACCGTACCCCTGGAGCCCGGCCGGACTCGCCTCTATACCTGGCTCGATGACGAGAACGGGCACACGATCTGCGGCGCCTATTATGTTTATGTGAGGAGGAGGGAATCGTCCGAGTGAAAGGTCGCGTCAGTCGGATTCCCGTGACCGGGTGAGACGAAGGCGAATCGGGCCCCGCGCGTGAACCGGATCGACCGATCGTCCCTTCTGGCAGATTTCGATGAGACCTTCGCCGGCGAGTTGCCGGGCCGAGTGGTGAATGCCGGGCATCAGGTCCCGCCATTCTTCCGCGTCGATCGCTCGTGCCGCCTCGCTGGGGCAAATCGACTTCCCGGTATCTCGCCGCTGGAGCAATTCCAGGATGGCTCGACGAAACGTCTCATCGTCGGTCATGGGACGAAGAGAGAATGTCTTCCGCGGCAGCCAGTCCCGACCGGATCGCGCCCTCGATGGAGCCGCTCAGGCAGTGATCCCCACAGACTCGGATGCCCGGGCGAGGGTGGTGAAAGCCGCTCCGGTCGTGTCCCGCCACGGGGGAGGGCAGGGCCCGGGCAATGGGATAGGAACGGAGATGCTCCCAATCCGATGCCGCCGGCCCGAACCACTCGCCCAGCTCGCTTCGCACCGCCCGGAGGAATTCCCCGGATTCTGCTTGGGCCACGGAACCAAGCACGGAGACGGAAACGAGCGCGTCCCGCCCCGCCGCATATCCCGGGGCGACGAGGTTGGGAACGCTCACGTTGTGCACCAGCCCCGTGCGGTAACCGGCGAGCGCGATGATCGGTTCGGACAGGGGCGGTTCCTTCGCGCGGAAGTAGAGGTTCACGGTCGATTGCCAGGTGGGAGGTGCGATCTCGGGGAGGAGGTGGTGTGCGGTCGCGCCGTCGGTGGCGATGACGAGTTCCGCGGCACGTTGCGGGGAGCCGTCGCGCAGCCGGAGGGTCCCGTCGTCCTCGATGTTCTCGACGGCCGATCCGCACCGGATCGCGTCGGGAGGGAGCCTTGCGGCGAGTTGCCGTGGAATCTCCTCCATGCCCCGGTTGGGTAGCGTCGCCTTTCCCTTGCCGAAGAGCCGAAAGGTGAAGGCGAAGAAACGCGCCGACGTGACGAGTTCGCGTTCGAGAAAGATGCCCCCGTAGAAGCCCCGGAAAAATGCGTCGATGAAATCCTCCGAAAACCCGTAGCGCCGCAGGAACGACTCGGTCGGCTCTTCGGCGAAATTCCGCCAGATCGATTCCTCGCTCGCGGTGAGCAGCGAGAGCCTCAATCGTCCCACGAGCAGTTTGTCGCGCAGCGTGCCGATCGGCTGAAGGACGGTTTCCCCCAGTGCAAGAGGGTGGCGAAAGACATCCATCAGCCGGAAGAACCGCTCGTCCTTCCGGATCAGCGCTCCGGGCAGATAGGGGCGCAGGTCGAGTGCCTCCAGGTCGAGCATCTCTCCCGCGATCGGGTAGGCGTCGAGCATCACCTGGAAGCCGCGATCGAGCAGGAAGCCGTCGAGCTTGTCCGTTCGAACCCGGCCTCCCACCTGGTCCGACGCCTCGACGAGGTGAACGGCGCGCCCGCTCTCGTGAAGCCGCACCGCGCATGAGAGTCCGGCCAGTCCTCCGCCGACCACGATGACGTCGTGACCGGTCATTCCGGTTCGACCGGTTTGGAGCCGGTGAGATGGGCGA
>Ga0180429_10005361_pt1 | contig 10175 bp, 6 predicted proteins | sample SS_ome_FD_132428 | JGI IMG/M metagenome (GOLD analysis project Ga0180429, IMG submission 132428) | Hypersaline lake sediment archaeal communities from the Salton Sea, California, USA - SS_1_S_1 metaG | ecosystem: Environmental > Aquatic > Non-marine Saline and Alkaline > Hypersaline > Sediment ...
ACCCGGCCATTGGCTCATAGGCTCGGTAGAGCGGACGATGTGCATGCCCGCCGCGGCAAATTTCTTAAAAGCGGCGTCGGCCTGGTCGGTAAAATCAACCACGTCGGGAATGACCACCGCGGAGGTACAATCTTCCAGCAGATACACCTTCTGGACAAGCGCCTCGTCAGTTTGCCGAATTTGGCCCAACAGGTCTTCGATAGTCCAGGCCACGCAATGGCTCTTGGCCTGGCCGGCAATAATGACCGCATCGAATTTTACCAGCTTTTCCAGAAATTGCGTATTTTTATGAGCGATGGCGCGCCCCTCACCGTCGTGCAGCACTTCCGGGCTAAAGGCCGAATAGTTTTCGGTGAGCGGATTGTCGCCCTTGACCTGAAAGTCGGGCTGGCTGTAGCGGGCCACGCTGTGGAAAAAGACAGCCTCTTCGATAGCCGACACCAGGGCGTGACCAATGCCGCCCAACATGGCATGATACGGCCAGATGGTCAGATCGAATTTGCCTTTGGCCTGCAAGCGGCGGGCATAATGCAGCAGGTATTGCTGACCGTATTCGGGCGAAATGCCGAGTGTATGGCCAATTTTGGGGTTGAATTTCCACACTCCGGTTTCGATGTCGGCCAGGGAGACAATGGTATTGGGGCCGGGGTGCTCGCCCCGGTCATTGACCAAAAACAGGGCGTGAAAAATCTGGATGGGCTGATGGGTGTCCATCGTCGGTGAAATCTGGGTGATGCGGTGCAAATTACGATAGATGAACTCGGCCAGGCGGCGGTTGTCGTCAATCGCTCCGGTACCGGATTGTCCGGCCACGTATAGTTCAAAATCAGGCAAACAAAAGGTGTTTTGCACATCAACGGGTATCAGACAAACTTTAAAGGCATCCTCGGCTGCCGGGCTGATGGCGTGCTCTCTGGCCCAGCTTTCGGCCTCATTGGCCCGGGTCTGGTAATCAACTTTCCACACCTTGCTCACGCTGGTCTGGTCAAAGTGGGCGGGGCTGGGTAATTGATTGCGGTTCATTTTTAACATCTCCATTCTCCGAATAATGTTGGGGGAAGAATATTCGGAATAAAAAATAGAATCAGCATTAGTGTATTTATTACACTAAGTGTACCTCAGAAGGACATTTTTGTCAACAATATTTATAGGGAACTCGGCCTGTAATTCCCCAAACCTCCAATAGCAGATATAATTAAGGATGTAGCCCGAGGGTGCGTCCTAACATGATGAAAAAGAGACGGAATATTTTACTACTGGGGCTGGCTTTTATCCCCGTCATAATTCCTTTGGCCGGCTGGGGGATGTGGGAATATTATGAGACTCCTCAGTTTGGCGGGAACACCTGCCATATTATGCAGCCCTATGTGGAAAGCTGGCAAGGTGAAGATTTATCAGCCGCGGCCCATGCCGCAGTCGGCGTAACCTGCCTGGATTGCCATCTGCCCACTCGCGAAGAACAGGTTGAGCAGATTAAAATGTATATTAACGGCGATTATGATCTCCCGCTGGAAACACGCACCTACGATAACAACTGGTGTTTTCGCTGCCACGAACACGGAAGCTATGATGAAATCAGAGAATTGACGGCCCATTATAAAGAAACGCTGAACCGCAATCCACACCAACCGCCCCATTTCACCGATATGGCATGTCATGCCTGCCACAAAATGCATCAACCGGGGGAGATTTACTGCAACCAATGCCACAATTTCCCGGCCCCCGGTTCGGCCTGGAAAGATTTACCGCCACCGGATAACCCGACCCCCTGAACGGGTTGAAAAAGAGAAGCCTCCTGGATTTGTCTGGTCTTTCAACCCAACTTTACCCCGAGGCTTCTGTTGAAGATAGTGCAAAATTTACGGACAGGCACTCACATCTACATTTCTTCTCGATAGCTTAAATTGTATTTTTTCCGGGCTTTTAGCACCGCCCGACGCAAAATCTCGTGGACTTCCATCGGCTTGGTCACGTTCTGCAATACAACCTCCGGATGACTGGGGTCGTGACTGCGGATATAAATGTCGCCAATATTTAGCATCCGTTCCGAGAGATTCTGTTTGTGGTCCACATCCTGAATCCGCACCAACTCAATATCCTCTCGCTCTTTGCCCAACAACCCCGTGGTTAAGCGTACCCGCTCGTTGGTAATTTTATAATGCACACTCAACGATAAAAACGGGCGGCCTTCCCACAATAACTGTTCTTCATCATCCGCCGTCGAACCCGGTTGATCCGGACCAGCCGGGCCAGACACAGGGCCGATTTCTTCCAGCATCTCGTTCATCTCCCGCAGGACGGTATCGGTCAGGTTGACCACCAACTTATCCATATCCTCGGTCGGCACCGCCGAAACGTCAACGCCGCTTTGGGCGATGGTCTGCCAGATGCTGGCTTTTATCCTCACTCTCATTTCAGATAGAGACATTGTTTTGCCCTCCATTTGCAAAAACCTATCTACACCACTTCACCGCTGGGAACAAAGTCACTGGTAAACATGTCGGCGGTTGCGCCGGGGTTGATGATGACATTATGCCCAATTTTGACTCCGGCCGGGATGATCGCGTCTTTGCCGATAACGGTCAGGCCGGTATTTAACCGGCTCGGATAGAGACGGTTGGGTACATTATCAACCCCGTAACAGGCTTCGACGCCTTCGCCCACCACTACATCTTTATCAATGATGACCCGCTGTACCTTGGCTCCCGCTTCGATGACGGTGTCGTTCATAATCACAGAATCGCGCACTTCGGCGCCGGCGGCCACCCGTACCCCCGGCGACAACACCGAGCGTTCTACCACCCCTTCAATGATGCAGCCATTCGACAGCAGGTTGCCGCCCACCCAGGCCTCAGGGCCAATCTGCACCGGCGGCTGCTCCTCGCTGCGGGTGTGGATAACCCAATCGGGGTCGTACAAATCCAGGGCCGGGGTTTCGGCCAGCAGGGCCATGTTGGATTCCCAGTAGGCTTGCAGGGTGCCCACATCGGCCCAGTACCCTTCAAAGGTGTAGGCTGCCACTTTGTGGCTGCGGAAAATAGCAGGCAAAATATCGCGGCCAAAATCATTCAGGCTGTCATCGGCCAAAATTTCCCGCAGGGTGTCGGTATTAAAAATGTAAATCCCCATCGAGGCCAGGGTTTCTTTGGAGCGTCGCGGTTTTTCTTTGAAGCCGGTCACCCGCATGTCGCTATCCACACTGACAATGCCAAAGCGATGCGTTTCAAAGGGGCTAACCCGCCGCACGGCCACGGTCATATCGGCCTTCATTTGCTGGTGAAACTTCATCATCTGGCGATAATCCATTTTGTAGATGTGGTCGCCGGCCAAAACCAGAACGTTATCAACCCGCTGCTCACTTACAAAATCCATATTATGTCGAACTGCGTCGGCGGTGCCGCGCTGCCAGCCGCTTTGCCCCGGCCCCAAATAGGGTTGCAGCAAACGCACCCCGCCCTGCGAGCGGTCCAGGTCCCACGGTTTGCCCACTCCGACGTGTTCGTTAAGAGAGCGGGGCATATACTGGGTCAGAAGGGCTACGTTATACAGGCCGGAATTGACACAGTTGGACAAAAGAAAATCAATGATACGAAATTTGCCGCCAAAGGGGATAGCCGGTTCGGCCCGAACTGCGGTCAACACACTCAAATCTTCGCTGGCTCCGCCGGCCATCACCATCACTAAAGTTTTCATCAAATTGTCTCCCCGCTGGAAATGTCTGTTCCCGGAAAATCGCTCTCAATCCGGTCAGAATGAATTAATACGTTGCGGCCAATGGTCAACCCGCCGGGAATTTGCGCTCCGGCCCCGACCACGGAAATCCCGGAGTCCAGTTTGTCGGGCATTTGCTGGTTGGGGGTCAGGTCATCGCCAAAGCCTAATTTGGTACCGGCGCCGACCACTACGTTTTCGTCAATAATAGCCCGGTTGACAATGGCGCCGGGGCCAATCCAGGTGTCGTTGATGATGACAGATTCGGTGACCACCGCGCCGGGCGAAACATACACCCCCGGCGACAGCACGGACCGTTCTACCCGGCCCCGAATGACACAGCCGTTGGAGATGAGGCTGTCGGTTACCTGGGCTTGCGGCCCCAGTTTTACCGGCGGACGCTCCTCGCTGCGAGTATGGATTACCCAATTGGGGTCGTGCAGATTCAGATCGGCGCTGCCTTCCGGGCCACACAGGGCCAGGTTGGTATCCCAAAAAGAATGAACGGTTCCCACGTCTACCCAATACCCTTCAAAGGGATAGGCGTACACTTTATCCTGTGCAATCATATCCGGGATAACATGCTTGCCAAAGTCAATGCGGGGGGTTTCGTCGGAGCCTTCAGAGAGGCGGTCGAGCAGCACCCTGGTATCAAATACGTAAATCCCCATCGAGGCCAGAGTGCCTTTGTCGCGCTCTTTGGGCTTTTCGTGAAATTCGGTAATGCGCATATTGCGATTGACGGTCATAATGCCAAAGCGGTCCGTTTCTTCCAGCGGCACATTCATCACCGCCACGGTTAAATCGGCCCCTTTTTGGCGATGATACTCCAGCATTTCCCGGTAATCCATTTTGTAAATGTGGTCGCCCGACAAAATCAGAACCATGTCCGGCAATTTTTCCTGAATAAAATCCAGATTGCGGTAGACCGCGTCGGCCGTACCCCGATACCAATCCAGGTCGGCGTTGCCGCCCTGATACGGTTGGCGTAAATGGACACCACCCCGCTGGCGGTCCAAATCCCACGGTTTGCCAATGCCGATATGCGTATTCAGGGAGTGAGGCCGGTACTGGGTCAGCACAGCCACATCGTAAATACCGGAGTTAACACAGTTAGACAGGGTAAAATCAATGATCCTGTATTTTCCGGCAAACGGAACGGCAGGTTTGGCCCGTTTGTCAGAAAGGACGGTCAACCGGGTGCCGGCCCCGCCGGCCATTAAAATGGCAAGAGTTTGCATAGCTTGCTCCTCGTAAAAGTAAGGATGAAGGCGGACCAATGAAGGATGAATAAAACATCTACCGCCCCAACAATAATTTGGTTAGTTGGTTAGTTGGCTGGCTGATTTGCAATCTTGCGACCCTGCGACCCTGCGACCTTGCGACCCTGCAACTTGTTACGGAAACAAACGCCGGGTTTTGATTTCGGCCACGGCATCATCGCGGAAGCGATACAGACGGGCCGGTCGCCCCCCGGTTTCGCGGTAGCCGTCTACCATTTCCACCACGTTTGTTTTCCGCAGCCGGCTGCGGAAGTTGCCTTTGTCCAGTTTGGCGCCCAACACAATTTCGTAAGCGTCCTGCAACTCGCGCAGGGTAAATTTTTCCGGCAACAGTTGAAATCCGACCGCGGAATATTCCAGCTTGTAGCGCAGCCGGGTCAGGGCGTAATCCAGAATATCGGCATGGTCAAAAGCCAGCGGCGGCAGGTTGTATATCGAAAACCAATCAACTTCTTCCGCATCAGTAGCAGCCTGAGGCGATAACTTGTCTGCACCCACCAGGGCAAAATAGGCCACGGTAATCACCCGGGTGCGCGGATCCCGGTCCGGGCAGCCAAAGGTAAAAAGCTGTTCCAGATAGACATCATCTTTAAGCACGCCGGTTTCTTCGGCCAGTTCCCGGTACGCGGCGGTTTCCAAATCTTCGGCTATTTGCACAAAACCACCGGGGATGGCCCACATGCCTTCAAAGGGCCAGGCTTTCCGTTTGATGAGCAACACCTTTAATTGTTCGTCGAGAATGGAAAAGATGACAACATCAACCGTCACCGAAGGACGCTCGAATTGGGTCGGATCATACGTTTCGGCTGATTGAGAGGTATTCATGCAGGTTCGCTACTGTATTTTAGTGCCGCAGGCCGGGAGGGCTTGCCCAGCATGGCTGGATGCTTCGCAAGGGGGTAGCTCCCCCCAACTTCACCCTTCCCAAGTTGATAATGAAGCAACTTCAATTCAACACGAACGGAGGAATTTCAGGGCCTGTTGACATTATGCTGATTTCGCATGCTGAGCCTGTCGAAGCGGCAAAATCAGCTCCAAAACGACCCTTCGACGCGGCTCAGGGTGCGTTTGGGGGCCATCAATGTCAACAAATCCTAGTATAAACTGAGTTGGGACTGCTGTCAAAATTCTACGGGGACCAACCCGGCAGGGTCAGTTGAAACGGGGGGCGACGGCCATTAATCAGCACGTAGGGAGTCATCCGGCCCGTGTGTGCGCCCAATTTGCGCAGCGAGGTCATATCGGCCAGGCGGCTCTGGCGGCGGGCCGCCAAAATGGCCTCGACGGTTTTGGGGCCAAGCCCCGGCACGCGCAGCAGTTCAGCCCGGTCGGCCCGGTTGATTTCCAGCGGCGTTTCCCGCAGATGAGTTTCGGCCCATACAATTTTGGGGTCGCGGACCAGAGGGAGATTGCCGTCAGCATCAAAGGGCAGCTCCGGCAGGGTAAAGCCGTAAAAACGCAGCAGCCAATCGGCCTGATAGAGCCGCTGCTGGCGGGTTAGATTGGTGCGGGGTTTGTCTTCGAAAACAGTGCCGGGGACCGGGTTAAAGGGGGAATAGTAAGCCCGGGCCAGCCCGGCCTGGCGGTACAGCCGGTCGGCGGTGGTCAACAATTCCTGGTCACTTTCGCCGGCGGGGCCGACTACGAATTGGGTACTCAGACTGGGCGGCGTTACCCAGGGCGGCAGATTGGCTTGATTCCGGCGCAGCCAGTACAGCGGCGGCAGCAACTCCCGGCTAAAATCTTTTTTGGGAGCCAGCAGCGGCAGGCGGCTTTCGTTGGCTCCTTCCAGATTGATGGACAGCCGGTCGGCGAGGCGGGCGGCCCGTTCAATTTGTGCTGCTTCTGCGCCGGGCATAATCTTCAAATGGATGTAGCCGCGGTACTCGTACCTGCGGCGCACCAAATCCACCGTATCGAGCATGCGGGTCATCGAGGCCACCCCGCCGCCGACCACGCCGCTGCTCAAAAACAGGCCATCCACCAGCTTTTTGCGCTGCATCTGGTCAAAGGCCGAGGCCAGTTCTTCCGGTTGCAGCCACACCCGCCGATAATTTTGCCCGGCCTGAAAGGGGCAGTAGCGGCAGTTGTGCTCGCAGGCGCTGGTTTGCATCACCCGCATCACCGGCATTTTGCCCCGCTGGGGATGGGTCACAAATACCCGGCTGCGCGCCACAAATTGAGCCTTGCGCTCGGCATTGGTCAAAGGCGGCGGCCCTTCGCAATCCAGCCCGGCCGCCTCTTTAAGATTGTCTACTTTTTGATGCAGGTCCATCTCAAATCTCAAATCTCAAATCTCAAATCTCAAATCTCAAATCTCAAATCTCAAATCTCAAATCTCAAATCTCAAATCTCAAATAAAATTATACGAACATTTGTTCCAAAGTCAAATTCCAGGATGGCTTTGTCAGCGATGCGGCTCTGTGGTAGCATGCGCCTTATGATGAAGAACCAACGCTGGTTGCTGCTGCTGATTATACTGATGGGGCTGGCCTTGCGGCTGTTTCGGCTGGAAGGACAAAGTCTGTGGTATGATGAGGGTATCACCTGGCTGCTGTCGCAAATGGACAGCCCGGCGACGCTCATCCGCTGGACCGCGGCCGACATCCAGCCGCCGCTGTATTACCTGCTCATCTGGCTGACCGACATTCTGTACGGCCACAGCGAATGGGCGCTGCGTTTTCCCTCGGCACTGTTCGGCACGCTGACCATCCCCCTGCTGGCCCGGCTGGCCCGCCGCTTGTGGCCTGCCACCAGTCTGACGGAAACGCTGACCGCCCTCATCGTCGCTCTGTCGCCGTTGATGGTCTATTACGGGCAGGAAGCCCGCATGTACACTCTGCTGGTTTTCGCGGCCAGTCTCAGTAGCTATTTTCTACTGACCGCCCTGGCTCGCCCGGTTGACCGTCTGGCTCCGCTGTGGTACGCCCTGACCGCGGCCGCGGCCCTGTATACCCATTACTTTGCCGCTTTTCTGCTGCTGGCTCACGGCGTTTATGCGTTGGGGTCAAATTGGCGGCAGTGGCGGCGATTGGCGTTGATGTTCGGCCTGACCGGGCTGCTGTTCTCGCCCTGGCTGCCCACCCTGCTGGGCCGGCTGGGCGACGACCCCAGTTATTGGGCCGGCTCGCTCAAACTGAACGAGGCCATCCGCAAGCTGCTCATCAGCTTTACCGCGGGCGAGACGGTGCTGGAAGCCACCGGTTTCTGGCTGATGCTGATTTTTGCGGCGTTGCTGCTCATCGGCGGGGGCTGGGTGGTCATCACCCACAACAAACCGCCAACGTTGCTGCTGTGGTGGCTGGTACTGCCGCCGCTGCTCATTTTGGGCCTGTCGTACCGCTCGCCCAAATTCAATCCCCGGTACGCCATGCTGGCCTGGCCGGCCCTGACCCTGCTGACGGCCTGGCTGTTAAGCGCCCTGTTCCGGGCCAAACGTTCAGTCGGACGGGCACTGGCCGCGGTCATCGCCCTGATGATGCTGGGCATGTTTATCTTCAGCCTGACAAACTGGTTCACCGACCGCCGTTTTGCCAAAGATGATTTTCGGGCCGCGGCCCAATTTGTGCGAGAGCGGGCCGCTCCGGACGAAACAGTGCTGCTCAGTTCCGGTCATCTTTTCCCGGTGTGGGCCTATTATTTCGGCTGGCAAAACTGGACCCCCCTGCCCGACCTGCCCCGCCTGGATGTGAGCCGGGTCACTACTCTGGACATCGCCGCAGAGATGGCCCCGGCAGTCGCCGACAAGGCCGGGGTGTGGCTGGTAACGTGGCAGGATGAGGTGATTGACCCCAACGGCGTAGTTCCCTTTTGGCTGGATGTCATTGGCGAACGGCCCAACGATGCCGGCGATTTCTGGGGCATCGGCCTGGAGCATTGGCGGCTCAAACCCGCCAAACTGGACCGGCTGACCGAATCGCCCATCGAGCAGGAATTGCATCTGAACTTTGCCAACCAACTCGAACTGGTAGGCATGACCCAACTGAGCGACACCGACCTGGCCCTATTCTGGCGGGCACGCCAACCGCTCCCCGACAATCTGATTTTGTCGCTGGCTTTGATCGACAGCGACGGCTTTGCCTGGGACACCGACACGCTGATTACCCCGCTGGGCCGCGACACGTATCCGCCGGCTCGCTGGCCTGTCGGTGACATCGTGCTGACCCGCCACACCCTACCGTGGCAAACCGGCACCCCGCCCGGCCTGTATGTGGCCGAGCTTGGCCTGGGCCAAACTACCGCCACCGGCGAATATACCGGCTGGGATATTCTGGATGAGCAGGGCCGCCCCCAACGGCGACTGGCCCGGCTGAGCGGAGTCAACCTGAGTATGCCGGTGCGGCCCGAAGCCGGACTGCTGCCCCAGGACCCCGACCCGGCGATAGACTTTTTGCCCATCGTGGCCGTGCGCCGCATCATCCTGCCCCAAACTGAGGCTGAGCCGGGCGACTCGCTGCTGTTGGCGTTGCTGTGGCAGGCCGGGCCGTACAATCTCGATGATATTTCGGTGGGGTTTGACCTGATAGACGCGACCGGACAGACTCGCCGCGTCGGTTCATCGCTGACGCCCAGCCGCCGCTTTAACCTGCCCCGCTGGAAGCCGGGCGAAACAGTTTTGGGCCAGTACCGGTTGCGTATCCCCCCGGATGCCGCCTCCGGCCCGGCCCAGCTCGACATCCACCTGATCCACCGCGGGGCCAACAGCTACGATGAGGTTTTTCCCCTGGGTGAGTTGACCATTCTGCCCGCCACGCGTAACTTCACCCCACCAGACTCCATGGACATTTCGCTGAATGCCGATTATGCCGGGCTGGCGACTCTGCTGGGCGCAGATTGTGCCGCTCAATGCCGGGCCGCGCCGGGCGACGCCATCCCCCTGACCCTGTATTGGCGGGCCGAGGCCTCCTTCGACAAAAATTACACCGTTTTCACCCACCTGCTCGATGCCGGCGACACAGTACTGGTCAACGCCGACCACGCCCCTCCCAAGCCGACCCAAAACTGGGTGCCCAACGAAATCATCACCGACCCTGTTACCCTGACCTTGCCGCCGGATTTACCGCCCGGCCAGTACGCCATCGAGGTGGGGCTGTACGATGCCGCCGACCCGAACTTTGCCCGCCTGCCGCTGACAACCGGCGAAACCCGGCTGGTTTTGCCGCAAGCGGTTCGGGTTCAATA
>Ga0180429_10005362_pt1 | contig 10173 bp, 10 predicted proteins | sample SS_ome_FD_132428 | JGI IMG/M metagenome (GOLD analysis project Ga0180429, IMG submission 132428) | Hypersaline lake sediment archaeal communities from the Salton Sea, California, USA - SS_1_S_1 metaG | ecosystem: Environmental > Aquatic > Non-marine Saline and Alkaline > Hypersaline > Sediment ...
AGAGTTGCTTGGTATCCAGCTCTGGGATCGAACAAAAGAGGAGTGGGTTTTGATCCTCGATACCCTCGCATTCGATGGTCAGTTGGAGGCAAAAATCGATTGGCCTGGAACAATCATACTGGTCGAATAAAAAAGTAGACTCCAGACAGAGGATGGCATCCACACCATCCTCTTTTTTATTTCACGTATAATCACTTCTGAAAACAATTTATTGGAGGAATGATTCATGAAAGCACTGGTCGTGTATGATTCATATTTCGGTAACACAGAAAAAGCAGCCCAGTCAATCGGCGCAGCGCTGGGCGCAAAAAAGAATGTAACGGTAGTCAAAGTAGATCAGGCGGAAAGCGCTATGCTGGAAGGTGTCGACATCCTCATTGTCGGTTCCCCAACGCGCGCATTCAGCCCCACACCGGCAATCAAGTCATTTTTAAAAAAGATTCCTGCCAACGGGCTGTCTGGCATCAAGGTGGCAGCGTTTGATACCCGCATCCGCATTGGCGATAATGTACCCGGTTTCCTGCGGGTGATGGCGAGGTGGTTTGGCTACGCAGATCAACCGATGCAGACTCTCCTGCGCAAGAAAAACGGCCAGGAAACAGTTGCCCCGCAAGGGTTCTTCGTCAAGGATTCGGAAGGCCCCTTAGAAGATGGTGAATTAGAGCGTGCAGCAGCCTGGGCAAAAGAGGTCGCTGCCAGCTAAGAACCAGAAAATCATTTATCGGTCGGCTGGAACAGCTGCTGCAGGTCGGCTGTGGAAGGCAGGATCAGGTCCGCGCCTGCGCGCCTGAGCTCTTTTTCGCGGCCAAAACCGCACAGCACACCCACCGCTTGCATTCCTGCCAATTTAGCAGCTTTGATATCAACGGTGGTATCGCCCACCATCACACACTGCTCCGTAGGGAGATTGAGTTTTTGGGCCGCGTAGTACATGGGGTCGGGGAAGGGCTTGGTGTATTTGCATGTCTGGGATGTGACAATGACGGAAAAATAGCGGGCCAGCGCAAATTGGTCCAAAAAAGCATGCGTTGTGCGTTCATCTCTTGCGCTGACAATCCCCAGCGGCAGGTGCGATAGCGCTTCTAACATTTCCTGCACGCCGCTGATCAGCCAAAATTCCTTCAAACGATGCCGCTTTTCTTTGGTAAAGCGGTGCATGTGGCGGATAAAAAAGCTATCCAGGGCGAAACGGTCTGCCAGGTTGTATAACAGATTTCCCGGTGATTCCGCCGTCATCACCATCCAGCGCGCGATGGATTTCCTGCGAACCGCATTGCGGAACATCGGCGAAAGTAATCCACTCACCTGCTGCACCATGCGGTCATCCGTGTCACTCAAGGTGCCATCAATATCAAAAAGAATTGCTTTGATCTTTTCGGTCTGTAATGCCATCGCCAGTTCGCCTGCCTTAATTGGAGGTGACGAAATCGATCGCCCACAGGGCATCTTCATAATCCGGGCGCACATTCAAAGCCGCGCGGAAATAACCCAGGGCAGTCTCCTTATTTTCCAGGCGGTATTCCGCCCATCCCCGCCACAGCATCGCTTCTTCGGAAGTGCGTGAAACCTGTTTTAACGCGTGGTCGGTCAGCGCGATCAATTCATCGGTACGCTGCGTCCAAAAATAGGCAATCAGCGGGCCGAACTGGTAGCGAAGCATGCGCTGCGGAAGCCCGATCGACCGGGCTGTGTCATATGCCTGGGCTGCTTCCTGGTAGCGCTCAAAATAGACCTGGTTTGTACCGATATTGAACCAGGTGAAGGCGTTATCCGGGTCGGCTTCGGCCTGTGCCAGTGCCAATTCCAGCGCGTTTTGGCGATTGGTCTCCACATCCCAATTCTCCCCGATCGCGCGTTTGAGGTCAGCTTCGTTTTCAGGTAAATAAACCATGATATAGACATAGTTGAAGGATTGCCAATCGTCAGCCAATTTTTGATAAGGCATCAGCTGGTTCGGCCCTTTCTCCGTATCGTGGACGGTGAATAAGCGGGTGGCATCATCATAGCCGGTTACCAGCAAGTAATGCCCGGCCCAGCGGTCATCGTTTGGCCAGCCATCGCGGTCGGCCTCAAAAGTCGTCTCAATCATCACCGGCACGCCAGCGCCGATAATTCGTTTCAACGTTTCCAGGTCGCCCCCCACGCGATACTCAACATTGAGCCAGCCGGTCTTATTGCGCACATAATAAACCAGCTCCTCCACATTGACATTTCTATCATCATCACTAATCTTGATCACTTTTGAAATATCATACTGATCGCCCTTCCATCCAAAGTAACGTAAATGCAGCGCGAGCGTTGCCGGACCGCAGTTATTCAGGTCCTGCTTATCGCGGACAGCATCATAGGCCGGTGGCGCAAGCTGCAACCGGTCGGGGATTGGTGTCGGCACCAGGGTGGGGGTTGGGGTGAATTCCGGGGTCGGGCTCGGCTGGGCGGTTGCATCCGGCTCGGCTTCAAGTATGACGGATACAGCCGGCAAAGGCATATCCGGCGCATTGCTGACAACCGGCGTTGGCAGGTCGCTGACCGGGTTAAACACCTTCTCCATATACGTCAACGCCATATTCAGACGATAATCCGCCAGCCGCTTCACGCGCGGGATCTGGTAAATGAGCAGGGCGGCAATCGATATCCCAATCACAATCAGGATAAGAATTCGTAAAAATGGTTTATTTCTCCCGGAATAGGGGAGATAATCGGGGGTTTGCATTTCGCTATTTTACCAGAGGCTTATTATTTTTGGAGTATCTTTGTCTGATTCACTGATATAATCGCGGTCGTGAAATATCATCTATGGACTGAGGGCTGCCAGATGAACGTCGCGGATTCACACCGTGTCGCAGCAGCGCTCGAAAACCTCGGCTACTCACCCACCAGGCTGCCTGAACAGGCAGATGTCATCGTTTTAAACACCTGTGTCGTGCGTGAAAGCGCTGAACAGAAAGCCATTGGGCGCCTTACCACATTGAAAAAACTGAAAATGGCCAATTCCGCCCTCGTGATCAGCCTGATGGGCTGCATGGTTGGCATCCACGACCCTGTTGATCTCCGCAAGCGCTATCCCTATGTGGATGTCTTCGCGCAGCCATCAGACCCGGGGCCGCTGATCAACCACCTGCAGGGTAAGGCAATCACAAACACAGAATACCGCCGCGTGGTCGATATCCTCGATTCGGAATTCGCCTATACCCTCCCGCCTTCCGCTGAGAATACCACTGTATCCGCCTTTCTCCCCATCATCTACGGCTGTTCACATGCCTGCGCCTATTGCATCATCCCCCTGCGCCGTGGGCGCGAGATCAGCCGCGACCCACAGGAGATCATCAACGACGCAAAAGCGCTGATCAGCCATGGCGTGAAAGAGATCACTTTACTGGGCCAGATTGTTGACCGATACGGGCATGACCAGCCCGGATACCCCACCCTCGACCAGCTGCTGCGGGAACTGCATCAGATTCAGGGCCTGGAGCGCATCCGCTTTCTCACCTCGCATCCCAACTGGATGACCGATGCGATCCTCGATGCAATCGCGGAGCTGCCAAAAGTGATGCCGTATATTGAGCTCCCCAACCAATCGGGTGATAATGATGTTCTGCGCAATATGCGGCGCGGATACACCATCGAGAAATATATGCGCTTGATCGAGAAGATTCGCAGCCGCCTGGGAGAAGTTTCCATTGCGACCGATATCATCGTCGGTTTCCCGGGCGAGACAAGCGCCCAGTTCGAGAATACAGTGGCGGTTTTGCGCGAGCTCAATCCGGATATGACCCACCTAGCCCGCTATTCCCCGCGGCCGGGCACATACTCCGCTGAAAATATGGAGGACGATGTGCCAGCTGAAGAGAAAATGCGGCGCTTCCGTATCATCGAAAAATTGCAGGAGGAATTTTCCGCCGGGATTAACAAAGCTTACCAGGGGCGCACAGTGCCGATCCTGTTTGAGGATAAATCCAAATCCCGCTGGCGCGGGAGGACACCGACCAACAAAATCGTTTTTGTAGAAAGTGATCAGGACCTGCGCGGGCAAATCCTGGATGTGCATGTCAGCTGGGCCGGGCCCTGGTCCATGATTGGAGACCTGGTGAATTAGATGATCATAAAATACCTGAAGTTCTTCTTTATCGCGCTCGGTATCGGCCTTGTTTTGCTGTTCGGCTATTACCTGATCCGCTCTGCTTTCCGCCCTGCTCGCTATGTGCGCGTGGTGGAATGGATCAGGAACGCGGATGCCCACCCGGATTGGGCAGTCACCGCCAAAGACCGCTGCGCTGACGCGCCCTTTATTTTTCCCACTGATGGCTACATCGGCTTTATCTGGGATGATTCTTTCCGTCCCGGCCATCGCCATGCAGGGTTGGATATGTTTGGCGGGGAAGAACCCGGCAGCACACCCGTTTACGCCGCCTACGATGGTTACCTGACGCGAAAGACAGACTGGAAATCCAGCGTGATCATCCGCATTCCATCTGATCCGCTTAACCCCGGCACACAAATATGGACCTATTACACCCACATGGCTGACCAGGCAGGCAACCCTTTTATTGCCGATGCTTTTCCCCCCGGAACAGAGGAGGTGTTTGTGCCCGCCGGGACCCTGCTTGGTTATCAGGGCAATTATTCCGGCAACAAAGACAACCCCACCGGTATTCATCTGCATTTTTCAATTGTCAAAGATGATGGCAGCGGCGGTTTCCTTAACGAGCTGCAGATTAAGAACACACTTGACCCCTCTGAATACTTCAACCTGCCCCTCAACGCAAAAACCAACCGGGACGAGATTCCGCTTTGCAAAGACTGAGACCGTTTTATAATCAAGGATACAGGTGGTTGCTAATAAAATGGTTTCTTATCACGATCTGATTAAAACTTTTCGCGCCTTTGGTCTTCGCCGGGATACACCGGTCATTGCCCATATTGGCGAAAGCCTGCAACAAAAAATTAACGGAGGGATTGCAACCTTCATGGGTGCGTTGTTGACCGCTGTTGATAATATCCTCCTGCCCGCATTCACCTATTCCACCATGGTCGTGCCGCATCATGGCCCACCTGATAACGCCATGCAGTATGGAACGCAGGATGGGCAGAACGCGCACACAGCAATTTTTTCTCACACCCTGCCCAGTGAATACGGCAACCAGGCTGCGATCGACATCCTGAAAGCGTTCCCGGGGATATTTCGCTCCGCACATCCGGTTTTTTCTTTTTATGGCCTGGGGCTAGATATTACCCTGCTGGGGCATAACACGCAGGACCCCTATTTTCCCATTCGTAAAATGCAGGAATTAAATGGCTGGGTTCTGTTGGCAGATACGGATCCATCCCACAATTTCAGCATCCATTATGGTGAAATGCTGGCCAGGAGAAAACAGTTTACGCGTTGGGCTTTAACGGTGGATGGGGCAGCAGAGTGCCCGCATTTTCCGGGCTGTTCGGATGGCTTCCATAAACTAGATTTTTATCTGCACGATGAGTTGCGCAATACCATCATCGATCAACTCCAACTATCCGTAGTTCCGCTCAAAGCCCTGATCAACACCACGGCTGCACTCCTTAAAGAAGATCCGTTTGCTCTCCTGTGCAACAGGCTCGACTGTACCCAATGCAATCTGGTCAGAAAGGCCGCGAAATCACAAATCAGGGGTGATTAATGGCTAAAAAAAGCTTGATGTGATTATGTTATACTCACAAAACAATCCAAACTTATTGATTTAAAGGTGGATCATTAATTAAACATGAAAGAAATTACTCCCGATATCCTGATCGAAACTGATTACAAAGGTGTTACCGTCGGTGTTATCCGAACGCCTGATGGCATCTGTATGATTGATTTTCCATTGCTGAAGAAAGAGATCCTGGCCTGGCAAACGATCTGCACCCAATCGGGTGTTGGTTCCAAGCGTTTTACTATCCTGTTAGATGACCACCCGGACCGCGCCGGTGGGTGCAAGGAAACCAAAAATCCGATCATCACTCACAACGACACTGCCCACAGCCTCTATGGCAGGCCGGCGGTGATGAAATTGCAGGGGATGGAAACCGGGAATATGTGGGAGCAAATTCCCGAAATTGCCTCCCTTGAATGGCCACTGCCTGAGATCACGTTCTCTGATGCCATTTCCATTGGCTGGAGTGCCAATCCGATCATGATCGAAAATCATCCCGGACCAACTTCCGGAGCACTATGGGTAGACCTTCCCAAAAGCAAGGTACTTTTTGTTGGTGATGCGGTAACACCGGGCGAACCACCCTTCCTGTTTGCGGCACACATCGACCCATGGCTGGAAAATTTGGACCTGCTGCGTTCAGCGAAATATAAGGATTACACCATCATCAGCGGCAGGAACGGGCTGGTCACCGCGGATGATATCAAATTCACACAACGTTTCCTGAAAAAAATACAACGCGCATTGGAACGCCTTGACAGTCAAAAAGCCGATCTTACCAAGGTCCAGAAAGCCGCGATCTCGTATCTGGATGAATTTAAAGCCAAAAACAAGCAGGCGAGTGAGGTCTTCCGCAACCGCCTTTCATACGGGTTTAGCAAGTATTATATTAACCACTATTCAAAACAGCGCTAAGGATTGCGCCTGGTTATTAGATGAAAATGATATTGGTGTTACTTTCAATTCTGTTTCCCAGATTTAATAATCATCCGTAGCATTCAATTCCTAGCCATGACCACACCATCAATCGAAGGACCATCTCCAGACATACGGCATAAAGCACAGGAGACTTATTCTCTATTGGGACAAGTGTATGGTTTGCCGGAATGGCGCCAGCCGCTGCCGGCAGTGGATGAATTGGTCTCGACGATCCTCTCCCAGAACACCAATGATGTCAATCGTGATCGCGCCTTTGAAAGCCTGCGCAAGCGCTTCCCGACCTGGGATGCTGTGCGGGACGCGCCTCAGGCGCAGATAATGGACGCAATCCGCGTCGCTGGCCTCGCCAACCAAAAAGGGCCGCGCATCCAGCAGGTGCTGCGCCAGATCAGCAAGGAACGCGGGCAGATTTCGTTGGACTTTCTGCACGATCTGGAGCCAAATGAAGCGCGCAGCTGGCTCACCAGGCAGAAAGGGGTGGGGCCAAAAACTGCGGCGATTGTATTGCAGTTCTCATTGGGGATTCCTGCTTTCCCGGTCGATACACATGTCTACCGTGTCAGCGGACGCCTCGGCATCCGTCCTGAAAAAATGAACGTGGAAAAAACGCATGCATATATGGAGAAGCTGTTCGACCCGGCCCAGTATGGCCCGGCTCACCTCAATATCATCCGTCATGGGCGTGAGATCTGCCATGCCCGCAAGCCGTCGTGTGAACGCTGTCCGCTCTCACGGCTATGCGATTTCTACCAAATCTAGCAAACCACGTAACAGTTTTGGTTACGGACTAATTATCGATCGCAAACCACACCGCCCAATATCCTGATCCTTTGCTGCGGCCATTCAGCAGCTGATGATATTTTTCGGAATCAACCGTTTCCCAGATGGGTGAATGGGTGGGGATCAGCTCGACCCAGGTCTGGCCAGGCTTAAGCGGGAAGGGATTTCCATCTTTATCGATAAAACGGATTGGCCTGAGTTTTCCGGTTGTCTGCTCATATTCTTCGCTTTTTGTCGTCCAATACACATCATGCACTTTCCCATCCCGAAAGATTAATGCCTTATCCTTTTCTACATAAAGCAGGTCTAGGTCGATAATATACTCCTTTTCCACTTTATGGTCCACCAACAACACGATCACATTCTCATAGGTGAGCGGATCACCCGTCAGCCGGTCTGTCTGCTCAATAAACGTCTCTCCATCCGCGTCATCCTGCCAGCGGTGATACGAACCATCCGATGCGTCATAGCGCCAGAAAACCTGGTTTTTAAATGCATAATACAGCCAGATAGAATGGGCGTCTTTTCCGCTCTCTGGCGGATTTTCACCAAACACCATGCCATTCAATGCCGAACTTTCAAGGCTATTTTTGCTTTCCCTGGCGATCGCTTCGATAGCATCCACACCGATCATCGCACTATTTTGATCGGATTCGTCATCGCCAAACACATTGACAAACTCATTTAATTGGTCCGCAACGCGTGAGTAGGCTGATGCCATCACGATAAAGCCATTATAAAGTTTGCGAACATATTCATAAGGGATGCGCCCTGATCGAATCGGGCCAATCGATGGGGATTCCATTCCGGCTGTCAGTTGTTGTTCCAGGTTCTCAGTGGTTTCCGGCGCGATAGTCTGCGGATAATCTCCATAAAACAGCGCCAGATAACGCGTCATCCCGTCGCCAATATACAACTCAAACACAATTGGGCTGTATGAAAGCCCGGCCTGCGGTCGGGCTGTAGGCGGAAAGTTAGTCACCGAAACGAGCGCGGGCGGCAACAACAGGTTTTCCGGGTTAGACACAGGCAAGCCCGTTAGAGGGTTGATTGCCTGTACTTCAGCGGGAGGCGAATCTTCAGGATCGTTTTCTCCATTCTCGCCTTCAACATTCGGCATAATCTCTGGTTGCGTTGATTCGGGCTGGCTGTTGCTTTCGGTGTCAACCGCAGACACTTCTACGGTGATAACCGTATCATCAACCATTTGTTGCGATTGCAATGGAATAAGATCACAACCGCTGATTGCCAGCCCAACGATCACCAATAAACTTAAAATGTTTTTACTCATATCATCCTCACAAAACAAAAAAGACCGTTAGCAGCCCGGCAGCCATAACGCATCCGTCTTAGGCCCGCGGCTTTGCGCCCCCGATTTTCACCGGGTTTGCTTTTGTTGATCTTTTTCTATCTTGGTCTCAAACATTTAGTGCAACAAGTTTATTAAATACCTCGTTGGGCTTATAGAAGTTTAATGCCTTACGAGGCCGATCGTTCAACTTCCTCTGGACCTTCTTTATCTCATCTACGGAAACTTGAGAGAAATCAGTCCCTTTTGGAAAATACTGCCTAATCAATCCATTCGTGTTTTCGTTTGTTCCCCTTTCCCACGGTGAACCAGGATGGGCAAAGAATACTTGCATACCTGTGTCGATTGTGAATTGCTGATGCTCACTCATCTCTTTGCCTTGATCATAGGTCAATGTTTTACTCAGTTCATTTGGCACTGTCTTGAAAGTTTCCGCATATGCTTTTCTCACACTGACGGCATCTTTTTGGCTTCCCAGGGGAACCAGAATGGTGTAGCGTGTGGTGCGCTCCACCATAGTCCCCAGCGCGCTACGCTTGTTTTTTCCCAAGATCAGATCCCCTTCCCAATGTCCGGGCACCGTTCTATCAGCCACTTCTGCCGGGCGCTCCTCAATAGACAGCATATTGGCGATTTTGCCTCTTTTTTCTTCTGTTTTTCCGCTTTTTTGCGTCCTGCGATACTTATGTTCTTGCCGCAGGGCTTTGATCAAGATTTGCTTCAACTCTCCTCGTGGAAGAACATAGATGTATTGATAGATCGCCTCATGGGATACTTGCATGTCCATATTCCCAGCATACTCGATTTTTGCCCGTTTGGATATCTCTTCGGGAGACCATTCTTCCCTCAGCTTCTGCAGGACATATCCGCGCAGTTGCTCTTGCTGTGCTATTTTGCTTTTTCCTCCTCGCCTTGATGTTGCTGCTCTTTTTGCTGTTTGGCTGGCTGAAAATGCACGGTAGCTGCTCTTTCCGCTATTGCGCTTGATTTCACGTGATATGGTGCTTGGTGATCTACCCATTTCTTTGGCTTTGGCTAGTAAGGTTATCTGTTGTGCCAGGCTTCTGCTGATATTCTCACGCTCTTGTATTGTTAATCTCTTGTAGTTTTCTTTTTGCATACGAATGATTTTATCTCCTCATCCGTTGCGCTAAATCATTGAAACCAATAATCTAAAATTGCTTCTTTCCTGCTCTTATTTCTTTATTTTTTGGAAAAATGGTAAATTAAAATTAGGCCAATCTGACTGAATTTGAACAATGATGATGCCGGTTAGAAGCATCGCAATTCCAATGATTTGATACCCGGTGATTTGTTCTCCTAAAATAAAAAAGGCCAGTAGCGAAGTCCAGATGACCATAGAGGCGCCTAAAACGCTGGCTTCATATGAGCGCAGTGTTCTTAAAACCGCGTTCCATGCGGTCATTCCAAATGCATTGGTGCTGATGCCAGTAAAGAGAAGTGTTAACCAGATAA
>Ga0180429_10005364_pt1 | contig 10170 bp, 11 predicted proteins | sample SS_ome_FD_132428 | JGI IMG/M metagenome (GOLD analysis project Ga0180429, IMG submission 132428) | Hypersaline lake sediment archaeal communities from the Salton Sea, California, USA - SS_1_S_1 metaG | ecosystem: Environmental > Aquatic > Non-marine Saline and Alkaline > Hypersaline > Sediment ...
ATGGGCGGCATCGCGCGTAGAAGGCGCGCGCAGGGTCGACGGACGTCGCTTGCGTTCGCCAAGAGCGGGATCGCTGCCCTGGTTATGGGGGCGGTGCTGCTGGCGTGGCGGGCGGCGCTGCCGGGAGCGGGGGCGCTGGTGATAGGGGCCGGGGGCGTCCTGTTGGGCGCGCTCGTTTACCTGGGCGCCGCGCTGGCGCTGCGGGTGGAGGAGTTGCAGGTGCTAACGCGCCTCCTGCGCCGTCGGTCGGTCTAGCGGGGGGCGGCTCTGCAAATCACAGATTCCAAATCCCAAACTCCAAACGCTGACGTTCAAAGCTTGGGTTCAGGGCGGCTGCGCTGTTCAGGTCCAGAGGTTGTGCTCACGGTGATGATTCCGTCGTGGACGATCACCGGTATTGATTGGCCATCCGTGTCCGCGAGGATCACGGTGTCGAACGAGATGATGAACGTGCCGGGCTCCTCTCCGGTGACCGTGAAGGACGCTACTTCGCAATCGCCGGTGAGGGGCGGGCTGGGAGCCATACGCACCGCGGCGAAGTCGATCCGACCGTCAATCCGCCGTGCGGGTTCAGCGGGCGTGATTCGCGAGACGGCGATGAATTCGTCCGCACACGTCCCCGGGACGAGCCCGCTGGCGCTCAACCCATTATCCAGGCGCAGGTGGACCTCGACGCCGTAGAGCTCGGTCGCGTTCGTGAGGGCGACGGTGACGGAGATTGATTCGCCCCGCAGGATCGTCGCGCCATCACTTCTCGGACTGCGCCGTTCTAGTGGCGCGCTTTCGGGGACGAGGCTGACCGAGGCGGGGGACGGCGCGTATGGAAACGCGCCCTACAATGGCCGACGATCCGAGGGTGACGGCGCGCAATGTAGGTCGGCTTTCCATAGCCGACGATCCGAGGCAGAGGGCGGCGGCGGAGGAGCGGGGGTCGCCAAAGACACCGGCTCCTGCGCGGCGAAATGCCAGGCCAGGCCGGCCGTCGTGCCGCAGCACAGGATCAGTAGCAGCAGCGCCAGACCGCTGACCGCCACCACGGTGACGACTTTCTTGGGCTCGAGCCGATCGCTCAAGGCAATGGCGACCAGCCCCAGGATGATCAGCAGAAGCAGGACCGCGTTCGCGGCGATCAAGCCGATGACGCCTGGCATCCCAGGCCTACTCCTCCGGTTCGAGGGGCACGACGCCCTCCGGTGACAGTTGGCGGAGCTTGAGTTCGGCCTGATCCAGCTGGGCGTTGCACCGCGCGGCCAGCGCCTGTCCGCGCTCGAAGAGGCCCAGGCTCTCCTCGAGCGTCAGCCCGCCCGCCTCCAGCTTGCGGACCGTCTCCTCCAGCTCGGCGAACGCTTGCTCGAAGGTCAGATTCTCGATCTCTTCCATCGTTCCCTTCACTCCAGCCGGGGCTTGGCCAGCACTTCCATCACGCGCAGGTCGAAGAACTCCTGCACGTTGGCGGGCACCAGCACGATGGCGGTGTCGGCGCCGCGGCCGGTGCCGCCGATGGCGATGCACGGCTTCCCCACCTCGACCAGCCCGGCGTCGGCGGCCATGATCGCGATCTCAAGGCAGACCTTCGTCCCCTGGCCGAAGGTGCGCAGCGTCTGCGCCACGATCTCGTCGAGCGCGTAGGTGCCCCACTTCTTGCGCACCGCGCGGCTGATGCCGCCGAAGGCGTGCTGGCAGGTGAGAACCTTGGCGCCCGCGGCCTCGATGGCCTCGTGGTTCTCCTCCCTCAGTTGCTGGACGTTGGGCTCGGCGAAACCAGTGCAGTGGGACACCACGACCACGTCGTAGCCTTGGAACATGTGCGTGGCCTGAACGCCGGTCTCCCCTCGCGTGCTGGCGACCAGCACGGTGCTGATTCCCAGCTCCTCGGCCCGCTGCCTGGCGATCTCCAGCGTGCGGTCGGTGTTCTGCTTTCCGGGCTTGTCGAAGTAGACGGATCGGACGACGATCTCGGACATGCTACCTCCTTGCTAGGTTGCTGGATTCGATATCCCCGCGCGCGCCGCGCACAAGGAGCGCAGGTGCACGCCCTGCGGTCTCGAAGTAGAATGCATTTGTGGCTGAAGGATGACCTGGGCAACGACGCACGGTCCCCGCTCCAACGGTCCCACCGCGGAGACACGCCGATCGCGGGATGCGCTCACGTCGCCTGGGCCTCGAACTCGCCGTCGGCGACGCGCACGCCGAGCGCGTCACCGGGGGAGATCTGGGCTACGGACCGGACGACGGCGTCCGTCTCCCGGCGGCGCACGATGGCGTAGCCCCGTTCCAGCGTCCCCAGCGGACTCACGGCCGCCAGCCTTCCGCTCAGCCCCCCCAGCCGCTCGCGGCCCAGGGCCAGGCCGTGTTGCACCGCCCCCTCGGCCCGGCTCAGCAGATCGTCGACGCGCTGGCGGGCCTGGGCCAAACGGGTCTCGGGCGAGAGATGTCCCAGCGCCCGCACCTGCTCGGCCAGCTTCCAGCGCTGCCCATCGACCATCCCCTGCAGCGTCGTGACCAGCGTCGCCGACAGCCCGTCCACGTGCGCGCGCAGGTCCGCCCGGTCCGGGGCCGCCATCTCGGCGGCGGCGGACGGGGTGGGGGCGCGCACGTCGGCGGCGAAATCGGCCAGGCTGAAGTCGGTCTCGTGTCCCACGCCGCAGATGAGGGGGACGCCGGAGGCGGCGACCGCGCGGGCCACCCGCTCGTCGTTGAAGGCCCACAGGTCCTCCAGACTGCCGCCGCCGCGGGCGACGATGATCACGTCCACCGCGTCATCGCCCACCAGGGCGTCGAGGGCCTCGATGGCGGCGACGATCTGCGGCGGGGCGTCGTCCCCCTGCACAGGGGTGGGAGAGAGCAGCACCTCGGCCAGTGGGTAGCGGCGACTCAGCACGTTGAGGATGTCGCGCAGCGCGGCGGCGGCGGGTGAGGTGACGACGCCGATGCGCCGCGGAAAGCGGGGCAGCGGTCGCTTGCGCTCCTCGGCGAACAGTCCCTCGGCCTCCAATCGTGCCTTGAGGCGTTCGAACGCCAGATACAGACCGCCCAGCCCCGCCGGTCGGATGCGATCCACGTACAGCTGGTAGCGGCCGCCGGCCTCGTAGACGCCCACCCGTCCGTGGGCCAGCACCTGGTCGCCCGTCGCGGGCAGGTAGTCCTGCACCTGGGCGACGCTGCGCCACATCACGCAGGGGGCCTGGGCTCCGGCGTCCTTGAGCGTGAAGTAGCAGTGCCCGGAGGACGCCCGGGTGAAGTTGGACACCTCTCCCTCGACCCACAGGTCGGCCAGCTCGGGGTCGCCCTCGAGGCGGCGGCGGATGTGGCCCGTCAGTTGGCTGACGGTGTAGGGCTCGGAGAAGGTCGACTCGCCTAGACTGCCGAAGAGGTTGAGTTGCTCGGCCATAACGAGGGATATGATAGCCGAGGGGAGGGAAGGTGTCAAGTGCGATTGGGCAGAACCTGCATGAGCGGATGGGGGCTCAGGTCTCCATCCGCTCATCACTGGCCGGGCTCGGTGCGTTGCACCGACAACAGGACCAATCCCAGGTCGCGCACCTTGGCCAGCAGCCCGTGCAGCGCGGCCTGGTCTATGACCGGGCCGGACAGCACCGTCGTCCCGTCCGCCCGGGGCGTCACCTGCATCCCGTCGAACCAGCGGGACCAATGGGCGCGGTCCAGGCGGCCCTCCACCGCGATCTCGTAGCGTGTCGGGGTCATCGAATCCCTCCCTCCCGCGCTATAGCTCGGCGACGAAGGCTTCGACCTGGGGGGCGAACTCGTCGGCCTTGATGGTCGGGGCGTGGAAGGCGAAGGTTGCCGTCGGCGTCTTGCCGCAGGCCTCCCCCATCTGCGGGAAGAATCCCTCGTTTCGCGGGTCCTCACCGGTGCAGAAGAAGGCCACTTCTTTTTCCCCCAGGCTCGCGCAGTGCCGCTCCATGTACGTGCGCACCGGGGCCGCCATGGCGTGGGCGTAGACCGGCGTGCCGATCACGACCAGGTCGTAGGCGCCGGGGTCGTGCTGCGCGTCGTGGATCGGCACCGAGCGCTTGGTCATCGCGGCGAAGACCGCGCGTCCCATGTTCAGGAAGTTGCCCAGCCCCTTGCCCTTGATGTCGACGGGGTGTGGGTTGACCTCCTGGATCTGTTCCAGGTCGGCCGACAGCGCCCGCGCGATGGCCTGCGCGACTTTCCCGGTGTTGCCCGACGAGGTGTGAAAAACGACCAGCGTTTTCCTGCTTTCCATTGATGTTTCCTCCTGCTGTGTGCGGTTCGAATGCTCTGGATAGGAGCTATGCTGTCTCAGGGACGGTGGCCTCGCGGCTGAACGTGTAGCCGATGACCTGCTTGGGGCAAACGTCCACGCAGCTGCCGCACAGGACGCACTCGCTGTTCTCCATCGTGCCGCTGTGGACCATGGCGTGGACGTCCAGGCTCATGGGACAGGCCTTGTTGCACTTCTTGCAGTCGATGCACTTGTCCGGCTCGGACCGCAGGCGCAGCGCGGGCGTGTTCAACGCGTTGCGTACCTTCCGGCCCAGGATCATGAACGGCGCCATCCAGCAGCCGTAGTGGCAGAACGCCCGCTTGCCGGCGGTCAAGGAGAGCAAAAAGATGCTCCCCACCACCATGTAGTAGGTGATGTACTTGAGCGGCTCATCCACCGAGATCCCCGTCTCCGTCAGATGCAGGAAGTTCACGGACGTGTACCCCCCCGCGGAGGCGGCGGCGTAGGCGATGAGGCCCAGCCACGGCACCCAGATGGCCCACTTGATCCAGTTGAGCTTGCCGCCGCGCGCGGGCTTGTCGTTGGCCAGGAAGCACGCTTCCTGGAGGCCCGCCGCCGGGCACAGCCACGCGCACCACAGTCGGCCCACGAAGAGTGCGCTGACGAACATCAGCCCGAAGACGATGAAGCTGCCGGTGATGATGCCCTGCATCGCCCCGTCGATGATCACGTAGGGCGAGATGAGGTTCATGGTCACCGGGAACAGCAGCAGCGAGATGAGGATGATGGCCTTGCGCGTCGCCTGTCGCCTGGGATGTCGTTTGTTTTCGGTCATTGGTGTCTCCTGTCTGTGATAACTGGGTTGTGCTTGGGACCGCCAGCATCTTGCTGGCTATCCACCAGTTACAGTGTGGCCCCAGTATACCAATGACCGGGTTGGAATGTCATCCACCAAAGGTTGGATTCGAGGTTGGAACGGGGGGAGATCTACTCCAGCAGCCCCAGCGCACGCGCCTTGGCCACCGCCTGGGTGCGGTTCCTGACCTCCAGCTTGCCGTAGACCGCGTTGAGGTGAGACTTGACGGTGCTTTCGGCGATGTACAGCCGGCGCGCCACCTCGCGGTTGGGCAGCCCCTCGGCCACCTGCGCCAGCACCTCGAGTTCGCGCGGGCTGAGGGGTTCGATCAGCGCGGCCTCCCGGGCAGGGGATGGAGTCACGGCACTCCGCGGACTACGTGCCTTACTACGAACGGGTTCGATCGGCGCGGACTCCTGATCAGAGGATGGCGGGAGTGGGGCGCCGGCGCGCGCTGGCTCGATCTCGGCGATCGCCCGCAGCAGCTCATCGGCGTAGGTTCGCAGCGCGTCGTCGCCCGCGGCGCGCCGGGCGTAGGCCGACAGCAACCGGGCCATCGCCGGTCCCAGATCCACGAAGCGCCGCACGTAGCCCTCCGGCCGGGCCAGCGCCAGTGCCTCTTCCAGCGTCTCCAGCGCCGTCTCCACCGCCTCCCGGGACTGGAGGGCCAGCGACTGCAGGGCCAGGGCTTCGACGAGGATGCCGTTCAGGTGGCGGGTGCGGGCCAGTTCGAGCACCGGACCCAGCACCTTCAGGGCCGCGTCGGGCTGCCCCAGGGCCAGCCGCACCCGGGCCAGCGCCAGCGCCTCCCCAGCGCCGAGCGCGCTCAGGCGGTCGAGCGTGGCTTCCTGGATCCCCTCCGCCCAAGCTTCGGCGGCCCTCAGATCCCCCTGCGCCAGCCACAGCCGCGCCCAGCCGGCGCGCAGTTGCGTCAGCAGTGGGTTGGGTTCGAGGTCGCGGCTCGTTCGCTCCGCCTCCCGGAGCGCTTCGCGCGCGCCCGCCAGATCCCCGCCCCCGACGAGGATCTCGGTCAGCGTCAGGTACGAGTGGCCCAATGACTCTGCGTTGCCCCACCGCCGGCCGAGTTCGATCCCCTCCCGGGCGTGGGCCAGCGCGGCCTTCGTCTCGTTCCGCTCGTAGGCCAGCTCGGCCAGCGCCGAAAGCGCGCCCCCGGCGATGGGCAACGGGCGGTCGGTGGACCCGGTCGCCAGGCGCACCGCCTCCCGCGCGGTGGCGCGGGCCTGGTGCAGGTGTCCCTGCAAGGCCTGGATCCCGGCCAGCGCGTTGAGCGCTGGCACGGCCACGTGGATGTTGCCGCCCCGCCGCCCGACGGCGCTGGCCCGGGCGATGGCCTCGCTGGCCGCCGCGATCTCCTCGCGCAGCAGGTGGGACCCGCCCAGCACGAAGTACACCACCCCGCGTATCCCCAGGTTCTCCGGGTCCAGCAGGTCCAGGGCCTGTCGCGCCAGCTCGACCGCGCCCGCCACGTCGCCCCGTTGGGCGGTCAGGTAGGCCCGGATGGCCGCGATCTCGCCCGCCAGGTCGTCGTCGGGGGCCGCCCGCAGCCGTTGCTCCGCCTGCGTCAGCCGCGGTTCGACCGGCCGGCCCTGGCCGGTCAGCAGCAGCGCCCAGGCGTGCAGGACGCACACGCGCGCGTTGTTCAGCACCCGCTCCTCGGGCAGCGCCGCGATCCAGCGCAGCAGGGTGATCAGCTCCCCCCGCATCAGCGTGGGCATTCCGTGGCGCTCGATCAGCCCTTCCACGCGGGCCAGATCTCCCGCTGCGACCGCGTGCGTCACCGCCTCTTCGAGCATGTCCTGCTCCTCGAACCACGCGCTGGCCCGGCGGTGGAGCTCGGCCACCCGCCGGGGCTGTGCCTCCTCCACGCGCGCCCGCAGCAGGTCGGCGAACAGGCGGTGATAGCGGTACCAGCGTCGCTCCTCGTCCAGCGGGACGATGAACAGGTTGGCGGACTCGAGATACTCCAGGATCTCCTGGGAGTCGGCGAACTGGAAAGTCGGCAAATCTGCAAATCTGCAAATCGGCGAATTTGTGGGTTGAGTCGGTTCGTCGGTTGGCTCGGGTGCCGCTTGATCTCGGAGGATGGCGTCGCACAGGTCGCCGCGCAGCCGCTCCAGGATCGAGGTCTGCAACAGGAAGGCCTGCACCGGGTCGGGCTGCCGCTGGAGCACTTCCTCGGTCAGGTAGTCCAGCACGTAGCGATTGCTGCCGGTGAAGGCCTGGATGAAGCCGGAGACGTCCTCCCGGTCCCGCATGGAGAGCGCGGCCAGTTGCAGCCCCGTGATCCAGCCCTCGGTGCGCCTCTCCAGCGCGACCACGTCCTCCTCCGAAAGCGCCAGCCCCGCCACCTGGTGGAGGAAGGCGGCGGCCTCGTCCGGTGTGAAGCGCAGATCCGCGGCGCGCACCTCCGTCACCTGCCCGCGGCCCCGCCACAGCGCCAGCGGGAGGGGCGGGTCGGCCCGCGAGGCGATCACCAGGTGCACGTGGGCCGGGAGATGGTCGAGCAGGAAGGCCAGCGCGTCGTGCACGGGACGCGCCGTGATCAGGTGGTAATCGTCGAGGACGAGGCACAGCGGCTCCGCGGCGGCGGCGATCTCGTTGATCAGCCCGGTCAGGACGGCCTCGATGGCCGGGGGCTGCGGGGCGTCGAAGGCCACCAGCGCGGACTCCCCCACGCCGCTTTCCCGCAGGCCGGGGATCGTGCGCAGCGCGGCCGCCACGTAGGACCAGAAGCGGGCCGGGTCGTTGTCCCCTTCGTCCAGCGCCAGCCAGGCCACGGGCCGGCCGCAGGAGGCGGCCCACTCGCTCAGCAGCGTGGTCTTGCCGAAGCCCGCCGGGGCGGAGAGGAGCGCGAGCTTGCGCTTCAGGCGCAGTCCCTCATCCAGCCGCCGGATCAGGCGCCCGCGGGGCACCAGGTCCGGGCGGGGTGGGGGGATATACAGCTTGGTGGTCAGGAGTGGCGTGGTCATTGGGCACTGTCCTTCGCGGGTCGTTGGGTCCGGCTCTCGGGGGCCGGGCTTCCCGAGCGCCGTAATCATATCACGTCATGGTCGCATACCCAAGTGGGGCGCGCCAGGGCTCTTCCGTTGATCTTCCATGCCAGTGGGCCCTATTCAACGGTCAGATAGGCCAGCAGGTCGCGCACGTGCGCCACGAACTCGCCTGGGCGCAGGACGGTCACGGCCGGGTGGCCGGGTTGGAAATCCCGCACGTTGAACGTGACCAACCACGGGCAGCCCTCGCGCACCGCCGCCACCAGGATCGGCAGATCTTTGGGATGGGCTAATCCGTCGTGCGGCCGGATGTCCGCCGGTTGCGGGTCGGCGACGACGCGCAGGCACCGGCTGACGATGAGACGGAAGGCCGGCAGCGCTTGGGGCATCTTCGCCGCCAAGTTGCGCTCTGTTTCCACGATCACTTGTTCCGAGGTCACCGCATCGATCAGTGTGATCTCGGCCAGACGCAGTACCACCAGGCTGGCGCTGTGTTCCCTGGGTGAGGCGGCCCCGGCGAAGAGCGCGTCGGCATCCACGAAGACTCGGGGCCTATGGGGTTTCGTCGTCGCCATAGTGGTCTATGTGGTATCGCTCGCGTTGTTCGCGCAGTCCCTCCAGCAGTTCACCGGTGCTCAGCCCGGCTTCCTCGCGCAGGCGCTCTATCTCGCGGGCCAGTTCCGGCACCATCGTCACCATCGGCGTGAGCACGAAAATGCCGTCCAGATCCACCAAACGGAACGTGTCGCCCGGCTTGATCCCGTATTTCTCGCGCAGGGTGGCGGGCAGCGTCAGCGTGCCTCGCTGTCGAATTTGAACGTTCTCCTCCATATCCTGTCCCTTCCCTCGAATCTCTGATCATGCAGATTTACTGCAGGATCAGTATACCATGCAAAGCCAGGCGGAGCAAGGGAAAGGACGGTTTATGAGAGGGGAGCGCATCTGGATTGTCGATGGCAGCGCGAGTTTTTCGTGATCTGCTGAAACTACGGGTTTGGAAGGACTTGGGCAGACAGGGAGCGGCCTGCGGCTTGGCCCAGGCGGGATGGGGGTGAACGTCGTGGAATCGCTTAAGTGAACAGTTCGTTCTTTTCCCCCACCAGTTCCCGCACCAGCTCCCCCAGGGTCGTGGCGTCGCTGGCGTCGAAGCGCTTCTGTGCCACCTTCAAGTAGCGCCAGGTCTGGCCTGTCTGGGCCGAGATCTTCTCGCACCAGTCGCGGATGCTGGCGTCCTTGTGCGCCACCTCCTCGTACTCGCGGCCCTTGGTCTCGAGGATCCAGTGGACCTCACCCTGCGGGGTCCCCTGCACGGCGACGAAGTCGGGATGGTAGAACTTGATCGCCCCGGTGCTGCTCAAGTAATCGACCCGGAAGCGGGTGAACGACTCGGCCAGGGCCGCGAAGCGGAGGACGTCGTCCGCTTCGTCCAGGAACCGGGCGAAGCGGGCCTCCAGGTCGTTGAACACGGCACACTCGCTGAAGACGGTCCGGCCGCACCTCAGGTGCTGCCGCCGCCAGGTGAACGGCTCCGTCCGCGAGAGGCGGAACGCCGCGTCCTCGAACTCGATGGCTCGCTCCTGGGTGGCCAACTCGGCGATCTCGCGGCTGAGGAACTTGGCGATGCCTCCCTGGAGGAGAGGATCTCGCAGGCGGCGTTTGATGTCGTCGCTTTCGAGATCGACCTGGACGCCGAAGCAGCGGTGCTGTGTGTAGCCCTTGACGATGCGGTACAGCTCCGCGAAGTGGCCGTTGAGGCTTAAGCGCCGCTCGACGGCGTGGGTGATCTCGCGCAGGAAATCCTGGCTCAGCAGCGGACGCTCGGGGACGACGACCGCCTGATGGACCGTGGTGCCGGTGGTGGCGAAGGCCATCTCGATCTCAATGGCCATCTCCTCGGCCAGCACGTCGGCGTCGTAGATGGGGGGCAGGCTCAGGGCGTCCAGTTCCTCCAGATCCTGGTACCTGTGAGCGTACTTGGGCTTGGTCAGGGGGATGGCGATGTCGAACGCGGCCCGCTCTTGCATCGGGTAGATCTTGACCGGCAGCGGCGGCGGGGTGCCGACGGTGTCGATGCCGACGCCCTCGTG
>Ga0180429_10005365_pt1 | contig 10168 bp, 9 predicted proteins | sample SS_ome_FD_132428 | JGI IMG/M metagenome (GOLD analysis project Ga0180429, IMG submission 132428) | Hypersaline lake sediment archaeal communities from the Salton Sea, California, USA - SS_1_S_1 metaG | ecosystem: Environmental > Aquatic > Non-marine Saline and Alkaline > Hypersaline > Sediment ...
AACGGCGTTCGGCGGTATGTTGCGTGGATCAAGAGGCACGGCCAGGGACGGGTCTTCTATTGCAGCCCGTCGCACAATGCGCAGAGCTTCGAGCGACCCGAGCTGCTGCGCTTTATCCTGAACGGCATCCAGTACGCCGCCGGCGACCTGGACTGCGACGACACACCACCGGCAAACGAGCGGTAACATGCCCCATCCGCCGCATGGGACGCATGAGACCGATGGGAGAACAAACGAGTCGAGCATGAAGAGACGGACATTCCTGAGAAACGCCATGTTGACCGCCGCGGCGCCGGCGGTCATTCCCTCACGCCTGCTCGGCGCAAACGCACCCGGCAATGTGCTGCGGCTGGCCAGCATCGGCGTCGGCCGGATGGGCCGCGGCGACATGCAGGCCGCCATCGGCGCCGGCGGCGAGGGGGTGCGCCTGGTGGCCGTATGCGACGTCGACAGCAAGCGCGCGGCCGACGCCGCGCGGATCGTCAAGAAGCGCTATGGCGCGGATGCGACGGTCGACGTGTACGGCGATTTCCGCGCCTTGCTCGCGCGCGACGACATCGACGGCGTCACCATCTCGACGCCGGACCACCAGCATGCCGGCATTGCCGTTGCGGCGGCGGAAGCCGGAAAGGACATCTATATTCAGAAGCCTTTGTCCTACTCCATCGCGGAAGGCAAGGCCCTGGTCAAGGCGGTGCGGAAGAACAAGGTCATCCTTCAAACCGGTTCGCAGCAGCGTTCCAGCCAGTACTTCCGGATCGGCTGCGAACTGGTGCGCAACGAACGCATCGGGAAGCTGCAAAGCATCGAAGTCCAGGTGCCCACCGACCACGGTTCCGGCAGGCAGGAGGAGATGCCCGTCCCGGAGAACCTGGACTACCGGATGTGGTTGGGTCCGGCGCCGGACGCCCCCTATACGGAACACCGCGTGCATCCTCAGAACGGCTACGGGCGACCGGGCTGGCTGCAGATCGAGCAGTACTGCCGCGGCATGATCACCGGCTGGGGCGCGCACATGTACGATATCGCGCAGTGGGGACTGGGCGTGGACGCGGATTCAGGACCGGTCGAGGTCGAAGCCACCGCCGCGTTCCCCGACCGCGGACTGTTCGACGTGCATGTGGGGTACAAGGCCGAAGCGCGGTACGCCAATGGGGTGACGATGACCTCCCACAACGGCAGTGCCGGCGTGAAGTTCATCGGAACCGACGGCTGGGTCCGCGTTTTCCGCTGGGGCTTCGATGCGCACGACAAGGAGATCCTCCGCTGGCGGCCCGGCGAGGACGACGTTCGCCTCTACCGCAGCACGAACCAGATGGGCGATTTCCTGGAGTGCATGCGGACACGCAAAGATCCCATCTGTCCGGTCGAGGTCGGCCATCGTTCCAATAGCGTCTGCGTGATCCATCATATCGCGATGAAGCTGGGCCGCAAACTCCAGTGGGACCCGACCCGGGAACAGTTTGTGGATGACAAGGAAGCCAACGAAATGCTCAACTATCCGCACCGCAAAGGTTGGGAGGTCACGGCGTAGTATCCGGAAGCTGCACCCCATGCCTGCCATGCATCCTATCCGTCCCACGCGGGCGGCGGGGGTGCATGGGCCGGACGGGACCAGGAAGGGACGACCATGACGAACAAAGCAGCCCTGGACGAGACAGCTTCGACCGATCCGCGGACCGCCGCTGAGCCGCCGGAGACCGTGGAGCAGAAGATCGAGGAAGCCCGCTCACGGGGACGCCTGGCCACGCTCGGTCAGTACGTGAAACTCTCCGGCCCCGGCTGGCTGCAAAGCGCGATCACGCTGGGCGGCGGCTCGCTGGCCAACGCCCTGTATCTCGGCGTCCTCGGCGGGTTTGCCTTCCTGTGGCTGCAGCCCCTGGCCATGATCATGGGCGTCATCATGCTCAGCGCCATCGGCTACGTGACGCTGTCCGCCGAAGAGAAACCGTTTCAACTGATCCGCAAACATATCAACCCCGTCCTGGGCTGGGGCTGGATCATCGCCACTCTGATGGCCAACTGTGTCTGGTCGCTGCCCCAGTTCAACCTGGCGACGGCCGCCACAAGGCAAAACCTGATTCCCGGGATCTTCGGCGAAGGCATCATGGCCGACGGAACGGCCCAGACGGTGATTGGCCTGTCGATCGCCGTCATCTGCACCGCGTTTGTGTGGTCGTACGACAGCGGCAGCAAGGGCGTGAAGGCGTTCGATATCCTGCTCAAAGCCGTGGTCGGCCTGATCGTCGTCTCGTTCTTCGGCGTGGTCGTCAAAATGAGCGGCAGCGACGCCGGCGTCCCCTGGCGCGAGGCGCTGGCCGGCCTGCGCCCCAACCTTTCGCTGCTGACGCGGCCCGCCGGCACATTTACCGAGCACCTCGCGCCCATCGGCGAGCCGTTCCGCAACTACTGGGAGCAATCCATCGTCAACCAGCAGCGCGACGTCATGATCGGGGCGGCGGCCACCGCGGTGGGCATCAATATGACCTTCCTGTTGCCGTATTCGATGCTGAAGCGCGGCTGGAACAAGACGTTCCGCGGCCTGGCGATCTTCGATCTGTCGACCGGGCTGTTTATCCCGTTCATCCTCGTCACCGGCTGCGTGGTCATCGTGTCGGCCAGCCGTTTTCACGCGCAACCCGCGCCGGGCCTGCTGGCCGGGGTGGCGGAGGCGGAGACGGCGCAGGCGGATCCGGGGCTGCTGGCGCAGTACCGGGGACTGTTGAAGAACCGGGTGGCGGCCTTTTCCGATGCCGCGCCCGGCGCGGAGGAGATGGATGCCGCCTGCGAGGCGTTGCCGCTGGCCGAACGCCGCCTGGCCGCGATGCTGGTGAAGCGCGATTCCAATCAACTGGCCCAGGCCCTGACGCCCCTGACGGGCTCGGTCTTCGCCAACTACGTGTTCGGCTTCGGCGTGGTCGGCATGGCCGTTTCGTCGATCATCATCCTGATGCTGATCAACGGCTTCGTGATCTGCGAGATCATGGAACGGCCGTTACACGGATGGACCTATAAGCTGGGCGCCTTGATGCCGCTGATCGGGATCCTGGGTCCGTTCGTCTGGGGCGCGGCCAAGGCCCGGTTCTGGCTGGCGGTGCCGACGTCGGTGTTCGGCATGGTGCTGCTGCCGGTGGCGTACTGGACGTTCTTCCTGATGATGAACGAGCGCAGGCTGCTCAAGGGGGCCATGCCGACCGGGGGCAAGCGCCTGGCGTGGAATGTGTTGATGATCGTGGCGGCCGGACTGGCCACCTTTGGGAGCCTCTGGAGCCTGTGGTCCAAGCGCACCCTGAAGTTCGGCCAGGCCCCCGTGGGGACGATTGCGCTGGTCCTGGTGGCCGTCTACGTCCTGGCCGTCGTCGTCGTCCAGCTCCGACGCGGCACGACGGTCCGCCAGAGCGATGCGTAGCGGCGCGGCGCGGCGGGCGTCCGCATGGAGTGAGCATGATCACAAACCAGATGCGGCGCTACCTGGAGCAATCCTCGTGGATTCGCCGCATGTTCGAGGTCGGGCTCGAGCTCAAGCGCGAACACGGGGCGGACCGGGTGTTCGATTTCAGCCTCGGCAATCCCGATCTGCCCCCGCCGCCGGGTGTCGCCGCGACACTGCGCCAGGCCGCCGAGCGCGCCGAGCGCCCCCTGGCCTTCGGCTATGTCCCCAACGCCGGCCTGCCCGAGCTGCGCGAAGCGCTGGCCCGGCGGCTCGCCGTCGAGCAGCAGGTCGATCTGCCCGCCTCGCACACCGTGATCACCTGCGGCGCCGCCGGGGCCCTGAACACGTTGTTCCGCTCGATCCTGGAACCCGGCGATGAGGTGCTGTGCCCGGCTCCGTTCTTCGTCGAGTACACCTTCTACGCGGAGAATCACGGCGGCGTGCTCCGCACGGTGGACACGTCGCACAACGGTTTCCAGCTCGAGCCCGCGGCCATTGAAGCCGCCGTGACGCCGCGTACGCGCGCGGTCATCCTGAACTCGCCGCATAACCCGACCGGCCAGATCTACCCGCCGGAGACGATCGAGGCCCTGGCCGGCGTTCTGCGCCGCGCCTCGCGGGGGCGCGCACAGCCGATCCTCCTCGTCGCCGACGAGCCCTACCGCTTTTTGACCTACGACGGCCATACCGTCGCGCCGGTGCTCTGCGCCTACCCCGACAGCGTCATCGCGGGTTCCTGCTCAAAGAGCCTGTCGCTGGCGGGCGAACGCGTCGGCTACCTGGCGGTTTCCCCGGCCATGCAGGCCGCCGACGAGCTGCTGGCGGGCGTCACGCTGGCCAACCGCATCCTCGGTTTCGTCAACGCCCCGGTCATCGGCCAGCGCATCCTGCTGGCCGCGCTCGACAGCGGCGTCGAGGTCGGTGTCTACGAAACCCGCCGCCGCGCCATGGCCGCGGTTCTGCGGGCGGCGGATATCGAGTTCGTCATGCCGCGCGGTGCGTTCTACGTCTTTCCCAGGGCGCCGGGCGGAGACGATGCGGCTTTCGTCGACCTGCTGCGCGACGAACGTATTCTCGCCGTGCCCGGCAGGGGCTTCGGGACCCCCGGCTTCTTCCGGCTGGCGTTCTGCGTCGACGAAGCCGTCATCCGGGCGGCGGCCGAAGGCTTCCGGCGCGCGGCCCGGCGGGCGGCGGCGCCTCCCACTTGAAGCGCCCGGTCGTCCGCAGCGCCGCAAGCTGTTCGGCCGATTGCTCGGCCTTGCGGCGCACCGCCTCGGCCGTGTTAAAAGCATTGTGCGGGGTCAGCACCGCGTCCGGACGGCGCGCGAGGGCCAGGACCGCGGCGGCCTCCTCGCCCGGCGCCGCGCCGCCGCTGCGCAGGGCAACCGCCAGCCGGCCTTCGTCGGCGTACACGTCCAACCCGACCCCGCCGAGTTGTCCCGCCTCGAGCAGCCGCAACAGCACGGCCGCCGAGGCCAGCTCGCCGCGGGCGATGTTGACGAAGATTGCGCCGCGCCGGCACCCGCGCAGACGCCGCTCGTCGAAGTAGCCGCGATTCTCGTCCGTCAGGTTCATCGCACACACCACCACGTCCGCCCGCGGCAGGGCCGTCTCAGGCGGCGCGTAGTCCAGCTCCGGCCAGCGCTCCACGAGATCGACGCCGATGACCTCCATCCCGAGCCCCCGCCCGATGCCGGCGATCTCGCGGCCGATATTCCCGACGCCCACCACCGCCAGGCGCCTGCCGCGGCACTCCCCGCCCGTCAGGCCGTCGCGCCGGAAGACGGGCCAGGCCGCCTGCTGTGCGGGCAGCCGCCGCAAGAGGGCCGTCCACAGCAACATCGCCTGTTCGGCCACGGCGCGCGCGCAGTACAGCGGCAGATAGCCCAGCGCAACGTCGCGCTTGCCGGTCGCCGCGCGGCAGGCCGACAGATGGTCGTAGCCGGTGCTGCGCGACAGGATCGCCCGCAGCCGCGGCGCCCAGGCAGCCGGAATCGCGGACTGGGTGCGAATGCTGATCACGGGCGCCGGCGGTTCCGCGTGCCCGGTCTCCTGCACCGTCGCCGCGCTGAAACCGGCCTCCAGGTCCGCGGGCAGGCATGCGCGCAACGCCGCCGCTTCTTCTTCGAACGCTTCGTAGAACCAGACGTCCGCCATGGCCCGACTGTAGCAGAATCACCGGCCGGTTGCGCAAAAATTCGCTTGGAGCCGACGGCCTCTTTGGTACGGTGGAGCAGCACGGCCGGGAGCGCGCCGGGGAAGCATACAGCGAACGAAAAGAACCGGGAGGACGAACATGAACAACATCCTCGTCTGCGATCAGTGCGGAGCGAAACTGAAGGTCAAGCCGGCCACGTTGCGGGCCGTCAACGAGGTGAAGTGCAGCAAATGCATGCACCCGATCAAGCTGCCGGCCGAGATGAAGGAGTCGGTCGAATCGCCGGCGCCGGCGCCGAAGACCGCCGACCGGCCGGCCGCGCAGCCGGAGGCGTCCTCACCGCCGCCCCCGCAACCGAAGCCGGACGCCGTCCGGCCGACCGCGCCGGACAACGACCGGCTGGCCGCCCTCGAAACCGCCGTCGCTCAACTGCACGCGGAGGTATCGCTGCTCAAGCAGGCGCAGCTTGCCGCGGCCCGGCGGCAGGTGGACGTGCTGGGGGGCTGACGCGGACCGCTCACAACTCCCCCGCCTCGATCGGGCGGGCGTAGCCGGGATAGCGCGCGGCGTCGGCGCCTTCGGGAATGAACTTCCAGCGCTTGTACATCCACATCCAGCGCCCGGGGTTCTCCCGGATGGCGGCTTCGATCGTGTCGGCGACAGCCTGCGTCACCGCGCGCTCGTCGCGTTGCCCCTCCGCGGGCAACGCCACCTTGCGGCAATACAGCGTGTAGATCCCGCGCGCGTCGGGCAGACTGAAGCTGAAGTACACGGGCGCCGCGGTGCGAAGCTGGAGGGCCGCGACCGCGCGCGTAATCGGAACCGGCCGCCCGAAGAAGTCGACGAAGATGCCGCCCTTGGCCGGCAGCGTATTCTGGTCCACCAACAACGCCGCCACGCCGCCCGCCCGCAAGGACCGCATCAGCTCCCGGATCGCGCCGCGCTGCGGAATCACGCGCTGGCCGGATGCCTGCCGCATCCGGAGCACCAGGCGGTTTACGCGCGGATTTCGCAATTCCGCCGCCACGCTGGTGATCGAACCGTAATGCAGGGCGCACATGTGCCCCAGGATTTCCCAGTTGCCCAGGTGGGCGGCGACCCCGATGGCGCTTCCGGACGGCAGATCCCCGCTGTCATCGAGGCGGGTGTACCGGCGCAGGCGGGCGCCGGTTCGCACGCTGAACCAAAGGAAGTCCAGGCCCAGCAAGACCATCGTGCAAAACGCCTGCCGCGCAATGGCCCGGCAGGCCGCCGCGTCGTGGGCGTCGCCCAGGACCGTTTCCAGATTCGCCAGCGCCACGCGGCGGTCCCGGCCGCTGAGCGCATACGCCATCCCGCCCAGGGCACCGGCCAGGGCGACGACGAGGCGGCGCGGCAGCAAGGGAATCAGCAGGCGCGCCGTCCGCAGGGCAAGCGCTTCCGCGTGCAGTCGCCAAAAGGGGTAACGCTTCTTCATGGTCAGGGGCGCGTCACGCGGAAGTAGGCCGTGCCGGGATCGAACCGGCGACCCGTACATTAAAAGTGTACTGCTCTACCAACTGAGCTAACGGCCCGCGTTCGTGATTGCCCGCGGAGGGTAGCACACGGACCGCGCAAGTCAACCTTCGATCGCCTGCAGCGCTTCCTGCGCCGCCTGCCGTTCGGCCTGCTGCTTGCTGCGGCCCGTGCCGCGGCCCAGGACCCGGCCCGACACATCCACCTCCACCGAGAAGACGGTCGCGTGGGCGGGCCCCTTCTTCCCGGCCAGCCGGTACACGGGACTGGTCTTCCAGCGCGTCTGCGTCAGCTCCTGCAGTTTGCCCTTGGGGTTGCCTTCCCACATGTCGTCGCCGAGGCTCTCGATCAAGGGTACGAACAGACGGGTAAACACCTTCTCGGCGCCCTTCATGCCGCCGTCGAGGTAGACCGCACCGAGCACCGATTCCAGCGCATCGGCCAGATTGGACCGCCGTTCGCGGCCGCCCGACGCCTCCTCGCCTTTCCCGACGCGCAGGAAGGCGCCCAGCTCGATCCGCCGGGCCAGCTCCGCCAGCGCCTTCCCGCTCGCCACGCGGCTGCGCAGCGTGGTCAGCACCCCCTCGTCTTCCTCCTGGAACACCGCGAAGAAATACTCCGCCGTCAACAGCCCCAGCACGGCGTCGCCCAGGAACTCCAGGCGCTGGTTGTCCGACGCAACGCCCGCCGACTCGAACCGGTACGACCGGTGCGTCAGCGCCGCCCGCAGCAGCGACCGCCTGCGGAAGCGGTACCCGATGGCCTTTTCGAGTGCGCGGTACGGATGCTTGCCCCGGAACATCATGTCCGACCGGGCCTCTCATGGCGCCGGCGCCGCGTTCCGCGATGACAAGATCCCGTCTTCATCGTCCTTCCCCTATGCCCGCGGGTCGTAACTGGCGTGAACCGCCCGCAAGCGCCCCTGGTCGACCTGCGTGTAGACCTGCGTCGTGGCGATGTCGGCATGGCCCAGCATCTCCTGGATCGCGCGCAGGGGGGCGCCGTTCGCCAGCAAGTGACTCGCAAACGAATGCCGCAGGCTGTGCGGCGAAACCGGTTTGTCGATCCCGGCCCGCCGGGCGTAGGTCCGGATCAGCTTCCACAGGCCCTTGCGCGTGAACGGCCGGCCCCGGTACGTGAGGAACAGGCCGCGCTGCATGTCGTCCTTCGCCAGTTGCGGGCGGGCCTCCGCCAGATAGCGCTGCAGGCTTGCCCGGGCCTGTGCCCCGAAGGGGACGACCCGGACCTTCTGCCCCTTGCCCCGGCACCGCAGGTAGCCCGCGTCGAAATGCACGTCGTCCAGTTTCAACCCCGCAATCTCCGACACCCGCAGGCCGGTCGCATACAGCAACTCCAGCAGCGCCCGGTCGCGCAGACTCATGCGGTCGCGCCCGACGGCCGCCCCCAGCAGCCGTTCCACCTCTCTGGCCGAAAGCACGCCGGGCAGGACCCGCCAGAGGCGCGGCGAATCCATGACCTCGGTCACGTCTTCGCCGAGCAACCCCTCCCGCAGAAGATAGCGAAACAGCATCTTGACCGCAACCAGCCGGCGCGAAATCGAGTTCGGACGCAATCCGCGGTCCTTTTCGTGGAACAGGTAATCCAGCACGTGCTCGCGCCGGACAGCGTTGAACCCCTTCACCGCCCGCGCTTCCAGGAAGGCCTGAAACGAGCGGAGGTCGGCTTCGTACGCCGTGCGGGTATTCGCGCTGAGCCCGCGCTCGAGCACCAGGTAATCGAGAAACTGATCGATCAGGACGTGCACGGAAACACCAACGCAGGTCTCATCCCTTTCTCCATACCCGAAACGGGAGCTGCGCCGGGCCCCGCCCCATGGCCGCGGCCGCGGCCCGCCCTACCGGCAGGCTTCCGGAAGCGCCGCGCGCGCCTTGTCGTCCGCCGGCACTTCGTTGGCCGCGAAGCCGGCTTCGGCAACGGCGAATTCGATGTTCTTCATCGACAGCTTGAGACTGTCGTACGTCACGGTCACGTGGCGGCGCTCCAGATCGAAGGCGGTCTCCGCTTTCCGCACGCCGTCCACGCGCGCCAGCGCGCGGCGGACTTCCTCGACACAGACCTCGTTCTTCATCTGCGGAACCCGGATGAGCACCGTCCGGATATCGTGCCGGCGGCAGGACACCGCCGCCAGGAGAAGCACCAACAGGAACACCGCGGATTTGCGCATGCGGATACCGTACCAGAGGGTCCGCCGGGCGTACAGGTTTCTTTGCGCGACGGCGGCCGGGATCGCCCTGCGTCGTCATCCGTCGGCGTCGTCGCGGTCCTCGTCAGCCGCACGGCGCGGGAATTGCTGGCCCCCGCGGCGATGACGTGCTAGCGTGGGGCTCGCGTATTCTCGAATGGAGCGAAAGGATGCACACCATGCACAGCGACACCATCAAGGCCGGACCCGAGCGCGCCCCGCACCGGAGTCTGCTCCGCGCCACGGGGTTGACCAGCGAGGACTTCGGCAAACCGTTTATCGGCATCTGCAACTCGTTTACCCAGGTCATCCCGGGCCACTGCCACCTCGACGAAGTGGCGCGGTACGTGAAGAAGTACGTACAGCGCGCCGGGGGGGTGCCGATCGAGTTCAACACCATCGGCATCTGCGACGGCATCGCCATGGGCCATGGCGGCATGAAGTACTCCCTGCCGAGCCGGGAGCTGATCGCCGACAGCGTCGAGTCCATGGTCCGCGCCCACTGTTTCGATGCCATGATCTGTATCATGAACTGCGACAAGATCGTTCCCGGCATGCTGATGGGCGCCCTGCGGACCAACGTGCCGACGATCATGGTCAGCGGCGGGCCCATGGCGGCCGGGCAGACGCCGGGCGGCGGAACCTGCGATCTGATTTCCGTCTTCGAGGCGGTGGCGGCGCACGGCCAGGGCGAAGTCTCCGACGACCGGCTCCGCGAGCTGGAGATGCACGCCTGTCCCGGGCCCGGGTCCTGTTCCGGCATGTTCACGGCCAACTCCATGAACTGCCTCTGCGAGGGCATCGGTCTGGCCCCGCCGGGGAACGGTTCGATCCTGGCGGTTGACCCGCGCCGCAAGACGCTCTACCGCAAGGCTGCCAG